>Ga0209611_10008633_pt1 | contig 15816 bp, 7 predicted proteins | sample S1TSphgellanicum_3_FD_187693 | JGI IMG/M metagenome (GOLD analysis project Ga0209611, IMG submission 187693) | Host-associated microbial communities from peat moss isolated from Minnesota, USA - S1T2_Fc - Sphagnum magellanicum MG (SPAdes) (version 2) | ecosystem: Host-associated > Plants > Peat...
TATTCACATATGATATTTCTACAAATTTTGATCCAAGTAACAATATGAAATTATTGAATGCAAATTATGAGCCAAAAGCTCCAATCTCTACCCCTTATATATTCGAAGGAAAGAAGAGGATGAATAATCAACCATATTCATCTACATTTATTCCCAATGTATCAAACCAATCACCAAGTGTCACTTATAACTTTTCATCCTTCTATGCATAGGTTTTACATTATTTGGAGTTTAGGATTTGGTTAAGTCTATATACTTGACCTCCCATTATTACTAACTTGAAATAGTTATTTAAATTATTCATAATCAACCTTTATGCCCCTAGCCAAAAAAAATTCCTTGTACGGCCGAAAAGGCTCATTATTTTATGCCCCATTTTTACCCATACTATTACCCCAACCATAATACTATTATTTACAATTACAACTCCTAATAATTATTTTGTTGTTATAGGACATTTTCTCACATACTTGTATGTGATCATCTTGAGTCAAAGAAATTTACCTGTATCTTGAGATGCCTTATCGCAAAAGAAAGTGAATAAAGGCTATATCACTAGAATTTGATATGCTTTGTATTGTGGAAAAATGTGGTACATGTTTATTCCCAAGTGACTCACACTTTGGGTGCTACATCAAAGTTTGTCCCCATAGTTCATGGCCTTGCCATTACTTGTAGGCTAAAATGGGTGATGAACAAAGTTGGGAATAGAAATTTTGCTTGGCCAATAAGGAATTACAACATATGCCCAATAGACCCAATTTTTTTTCTTTTGGGGATGGTGGGGATTGTTGGGTTTTCCTTGTTCGTATGGTGTTCACACCAATTTCCCACAATGTTCCCATCAAATTCTCAATGGATTCGCAAAATATTCTCAAATTTCTCAATGTGTTCCTTACTATGTTCCCAAAAGCACCTCACTTTGTCTCATATGTTTTATTATCTTTGGAAGTCATATACGTGGGCGAATATTGGGACTTCCAAAGAGAATAAAACAAACCTAAAAGTATGTTTGTAGAAATTCAAGTTTCATCACAGTTGAAAAATGTGCATGCTATTCTCAAATGATTGTTGCATCAATTGAGAGAATCCCTACACTATTACTACCCACCTATTTGGCTGTGTAGTATGAGAAGGAAAAGACCTTTGGCTAGATGCTTAGACGAGCTTTACGGTATTGGGCCAAGTTGGTCACCCGAATTTTTCACGAATTTTATTTTATGAGGTAGTTGGTGGGCATGGCTAATCAAAGATGCCTTTTTCCATTGCATGCCTCACCTCACCTTGTGTGATATTGCGTGTCGACACTACTCCATTCCCTTCTCGGGAGCTAGTAATCAAATGCTCATCCTTACACAAGAAGTACAAAAACCCTTATCATTGTTTGTGGTCACTTTGTGGAGACTAGAAGGGACCACTCATGGAAATCGGTAGTTGCAAATTGGGCTCACACAAAGCAAAGCTTGCACCATAACTTACAAAAACTAAGGGGGGAAAAAGGTAAACTTTTTGGGCATCTCTTTATGGGCCTCAAATTTTTGGCTCTCAGGCTCATAGTTTGTACGAAAAATGCAACAAATGGGAATGGCCAAGCACTAAACAGGAATAATGAATTAAATGGGTCCAATCTCAAATGCAAAAATGCAAATGCCCCGCTATTTACAAACAACACAAAAATCATTCTCTCAAAGCTTTTCAGAGTAGAATAAGTTAAAACCTAGAACTATATTATTCCATTTGAAGTCATGAAAAATGCCTTCATTCTTCAACACAAAGTCATTCTCTCAAAGTTTTCAATTGGAGTATAAGTTACAACTTTAATCATGAAACTCAAATGTGGTCATGTTGGACTCCTTCGTATGATCATCCATGGGATCAATTCAAAGACAATTTCAAAAACAAATACCTCATTTTCAAGCTTAACTATTTCATTTCTTTCTTCGAACTACTTTTTTTTTTTTTTCAATTAACTTTTTTAATAATTATTTCTCATCTTTTTTTAATAACTACCTCCAATCTTATAATTATCTCACTCCTTTTCCCTACCCATCGACATGGATATGAAAAAAAAAATTAACATAAAAAATTTCATGTTCATTATTTGTATATTAATTTAAATTAAAACATTGACATAAATAATGATAAATTATTGAAAACCATATGAAAACATAAGAAGGGAAAAAAAAAAAAAAGCCAATCGTCAGTGGTAGTGCACAGCAACAGAGAGCTTAAATATATTGTCTAGATTGGTGTCCAATCATATTTTATTTTGCAACTCCACTTCGGTAGTAAGAAAATAAGATTATGAAATTTCAGCAATAAATATAGACAGTTTTCTTTGATATGTTCTCAGGATTTCTTAAAAATTAGAAATTTTTTTAAAATAATTTTAATTACCACCAAACTTGAAAATGTACTATGGTAATTAATCTCTTTGTAATTACAACTTTTCCAATCAAGTGTTGTATATAGGATGACCAAAATGACTTGTAACGAAGCCGCCCTAATTTTTGCATTCTCAGTGAAAAAGATATATAATTCATTTCATATGAAAAATATTTTATTTTATTTTTCTCGTTGAAGCTCGGTGCGCCTTTTGCCATGTCTTTAGTTCTTGTATTAGTGATGAATTAGTAGCCACTTGTTGACTCTTCATAAATTAGCAATGGGCCTGAATCCACCATCCTTGTGGCATTATTTTCCAGGCGGAATCTGCCATACCGTGCTGTTGAGGAAGTTTACATGATTTTAACACCGGTGAACCTGCCATTTACACCACAGAAAAGGCCCTTGGTGGCAAATTCTGCCAGTTGAGTGGTCACTCAGGCAAGCTAGGCTAAACCCAATTCTCTGCTACAGGGAGCCTGGTGTCTGAGCTCAAGGCAAATTATATCATCCAGATCGAACATAATTTTGCAAAGCATTCGAATCACATAGCCTTAACTACAACCTCCTATGCTAATTTTTCTTTTTTTTTAATTTAAAAATCCTAACCTAATATGTGCAGGCTACAAAAATATTACTCTTCACTTTGAAATTATTCTTTTAATATCAAACACTATTTTGGAAAGATTCTCAAATTTTCATCTTTTGCAACTAAACAAAAAACTGAAGAAAAGGAATATGGAAAAAATAATAATAATAAATAAATAAAACCTCCTCAGGATGGACCATAACCCTACAATTTCATGCTATCTGTTTTAAGCTTTCTCTTTGATACTTTCATCACAAAAGTGACAAATTGTCATGTGAGTTTAGATATCTTGACAGTGCAAAAAATCAAATAAAATAAAATAGTTTTGTCAAATTGGTATAGCAGAATACACTAAGAATGTCACTATTTCAACAACCTTCTTTGCTACAACAAGTTTGCGACATGAATTTCAGGTACATTTGGATTAGTGTCAACTTATTGTGGAAACATACAACAGAAAGTGTACACTCACAACCCATTTTACTCCCAGTCTCTTTGTTTCAAGTCAAGTCCTTCATCACTTGAACTCAAGCTTCGAAGTTGGTACTTTTCCCCACCCCCTAAAAAAAACCAAGTAGATGAGACAAGTTTTTGTTGTCCCATTTGGTTCCCGAAAATGCCAAAACCCAAGTGTATACAAGACAAGTTTTTGTAGTTTGGTGTGCTTCCCAAAAAATTCTACAAACATAGTGTACAACACAATTTTTTGTTGTTCCATTTGGTTCCCCAAAAATGTCAAAAACAAAAGTATAGCGTAAGAATGCTTGTTGTTGTCCTTTTGGCTCCTGAGGATGGCCAAAACAAACATACTAGATACTTCACAAATTAACAAAAAGACTAAGCAAGGAAGCAAGCTAGCTAGCATGGATGTCACTTTTTTGTGGGTTTGTTGTCCCTTTGGTTCCTTCCTTCAATGGTGAGTGCAAAACAAACTTCTTCTTAGCAAATGAACAAAAAGAACAAGCATAATAGCAAGCACCCTTTTGTTTGGGATGTCCTAGTACCCAACATTTTTCTCTCCATCTTGACCCACCTACAATGGTACCATTGTTCTACACACTTGAAAAGCCTAATAATTTACTTCTAGAGCACTCGGAGAAGCTTCCTATTGAATTTGGAGGGCACCTTAAATCCACAAATATCCCTCTTAGAAAGGAGGGACATTATAATGCCTACTCCTTAAGAAGAAGAGGGATCTCACGGCTACTTATAGCCATAAGACCCCTTCCACTTTTAAGGAGCAGGTGTACGTACCCTCACCCTCTTATAGCCTCATGACCTTCTTTTTTGCGGGCGGGGGAGGGGGCATGGGGATGCCCACACCGTAGGGCTTCACACCTTATACATTACAATTGTTGGGCACGGGAAAAACAAACATAATGCATATCCTAGAAATCAAAGGCTATTCAGTAAAGAACAAAAGGTAATCAAGAGTCTTATTTCCAATACCAAAAAAAACAATGTAAAGGCACCCACATTAAATGACCACACATGTGTAATGGCTTACTAATGGCTTACTTTGGCCAAAGCTTGCTTCTTCCTCCTCAAGGGTTTTTGCCAAAAGTTGGCTCCCATTTGTGGCAGTTTGGAGTGTCTTTGTGTCGAACTAGGCCTAGTATATGATGAAAAAGCCTTTCAATAAAAACTTCCAAAAAGCTGACATCCATTTGAAAAAACAAAAGGCACATGAAACATGTGTTTGTCTTCTCAATTATGCATCTTCCTTCTCAAAGAGAAAGGAAGACCAAGCAAGCAAGAGGTGGGGGAAAAAAGACCAACCAACCCAAAGGTGAATCCAAGGAATGGCCCTAGGTTTAACCTTTTTCCAACTTAGGCAACTTTGTTCACACACACTTTGTTCACACACAAGTCCAAAGGTTGGTGAATAGCTTGCCATCAATAGCAACTAAAAAGGTTTCTAAAAGGATCATCATTTCAAACGAGGTAGGTACTCTTGCCTGTGATAACACATGCACACATGATACCAATAAAAACAACTTGGGGGGTTAAGAAAAGAATAAAAAAATGGCGTATGGGCATCATTGGGTGCATATTAATATTATGGAAAATATTGTTGAAGAATATTTACATATACACATTTTTAAATTTATTTTTAATTTAGATATTTATGTGGTTTTATATTTATATTTATATATAATATCACCAAAATAAAAATCAACTTAGGTCAAATTATTTTCTTAATGGTACTTCCAAGAGTGTGAATGCATTTACACTTTACAGTTCCAACTACCACGATTTATTCTACATTTTACACTCTTATAATTTACAATTTCAACATGCAAACGGGTCCTTGTGAATATGGAATGAATGAGGAGGGGTAGGGTCCCATGTTTTGTTCTAAGGGCTAGATAGTAACTTTGTTCCAAGAGCTCGAGTAGTCCAGTATATCACATGTGATTGCAATATAGTTGGTGAGGATATTGTGACGAGTCATATGAGTTGTAGAGTATCAATATTGCTGGTGACCAAACACTTGACATATAGGTTCATATATAACTGGGTGATTAGTCTTGTATTAGGCCAATTGGTCTACCTATTTTGCAAATGGACCAAGATTATTTTATTTACATGTGATATTTTATCTATAGATAATATATTGTATTTTAAGATTATGATATTAAAATTTTTCATAGCATATCTTATGAACCATCAATTAACTAAAATAAAAATGTGATAAAACATATGAAAAAACTCAAGGTTTTAAGAGGTTGCTCATACATTAGAGATATCCACAAAAGTAAGGAAAACACAGCACGATAACATCGTAAAGAGGGTGAGAGTTCTAGAAAAGGTGTACATTTGGCTTCAATGGTGAATGAAACTCCAATTAGTACCAAATTTGATCAAATCTGAGTTTCATCATGTTTTTTTTTTTTTGGTTTGTTTGTTTTCAATTGTCCTCAACCAATTGCTGTTGTTCCAGCAAGATTCTTAATTTCTTCTACTAAGTTGCTCTGTGACTTGGAACCTAATGCTAATTCCCTTTGTGGATGATGGCAAGTGTGGCTACATCACAAATTTGGTAAAAAAATTAAAAAATTGAAGCTGATTATGGGTAACATTCAACATGCTTAGCCTTGAAATGAACCAAGGAGTCATGAATCCTATGTATGGCAACAATATCACCTTGATGTCAATGACTTAACTACACATCTTCAAAGGCCAAAAAAAGTGAAATCGGCTATTGACAAATTAAAAATTAGAATTCCAATTATAAGATTAAACAAAGGGGTGTGTCACACTGTGGCATTGCCATTTACATTAGAGAGTATCTCAAGGCAAAAGAAGAATTCTAAAAACTCAAATAGTTCGCCATGTAAAAAAATCTAAATCTTCAAAAAATCTTCTAAAAGAAACCAAAATCCTTAAAGATATTATAACTCTATAACTAATCTCAGGTTTTGACACAAGCCAAAATATCATCTTTCAAAAATCCTCATATAATAAAAAAATAGACCTATTATTATTACTTAGGGGCCCAAAATCCCTTAAGGTACTATACTCTATAATGAATCTAAACACAATATCCTTGCCTTGGTAGGCAACGCCAAAAATTCATTAAGGAGTGTAGACTCAAATCATCTTTAAACTTTGACAACACCAATGAAACCCTCCCCCAATAGACTTGATGAAAACACAACATATCGACAAGTTTTTGTTTGATGCACACCAAGTCAAGAATAAAGCCTTGAAATTCACAATGATTCAATTTATGAAGCAACATGTCCAAATATGGGAATCACAAGGGTTTGATAATTTTTCTGACATAATCACTAACCTTTAATGCTTTCAAATTTTCATGAAAACAAAACTGAACCTTTATTTTTACGTAAATTGAAAAAAATTGATTCCTCCAAAACTTTGGTATGACGAATGTGATGACATAATTCATGTTATGTTTGTCAACACTTTATGTTAGGGATTTATTCCAACATAACATAAATGACATATCGAATAGTTTGTCATCAAAATTTTAACCGTGCACTTATTTCATCATTTTGCCACCGATCAAAACATCTCTAGTTGCTCCATGACCAAAATTCACAATCAAAAATAAATAAGTATTCAAAATTTATCATCTTAATAATAACTTTTCATTCATTTTGTGGATGTTTGGCTGGCCCCACAACCACCAAAGCTTCGATAGAACTACCAAGTTGTTTTCACAACTATTCATTCATTAGTAGACATCCAAATTGGTGTCTTATTGTTGTCACATATGACTATGGTTGTTTACATGATTGTTGAAAACAACATTCAAACCACATTCAGTCATGCACAACTGAAACATGAATCTTCATGTTTTAGTGGAATGGTCTCTTCAATGGGGAGTCCATCCTCACCACACCCGATCCTCATTGAGTTCGGCTTAACAACCTTACATATCCATGAATGGATTAGCACTGTCGACGGTTTTTTTTTCCCGACCATATGAATTTGAGGTTACCATCACAAACATGAGTTGGCCATTATGAACAGCACTCCTTTTCTCAAAAGCATAGCACTATTTTACTTTTTTTCCATTGACTGACAAATCATGTCAAAAATCATAAGGTAGACTCACCAGGTCACCTCATGAGATCATCACTCAGGTGCCAGCTTGCTCTCTCTTGCATTTGTCACATCGCCTGGATGAGCTTCTGGCCTCACAGAATCTGTTGCCAACCTGCATTCATTGGCCCACACTTCTCTAATGCACACACTTAAATACCCTACACTTTCACAGGCTCTAGGGTGTTTCTAACCATGCAACAGCACCCAGAAAACAAAACCAATCGCTTTAGTGACTGGAAGGCAATTTTAGTGACTGGAACTATAGCCAGTAAACCTGCCACTCAAAAAAAATATTGCCACATCATGGATACATTTCATTCCAGCTGTAGCCATCCTGCTCACAATCACATTTCCAAAAAAGAAGAGCTGATTATGAATATGAGTATGTGTTCAAGGACAAGCTTGAGTGTGATTCCACTCAAAGCAACAAGCACAAATAACACACTTCAATACTTCAAAGCTCACTGAATCTAGAGGAACATGGTGAGCTGAATTTAATAAACATGAGCTCCAAGTGAGTGATAGCTATCGCAGTGTATATTAACAAGACCAATGCTGTCAGTTTTATGCAGAGATGCTACTTCATTGTATATGGATTCTATGCTAACCAATAGCAGAGGAAATATGTTAGAGAATCATCTGTGTTGGTATGAAGCTTACTAAGACTCAGAATTAAACTACATAAACCTTCAACATATGCTGAGAAGGAAGAGCGTATTTCTTATCTATCACCTTCCCAAAAATTCAATGTATGAAATCTTTATAGTGATGTTGTTTATGTCGGCTTTGGATGAGCCAGACAACCTCCAACATAAGTTGCCAAGACAGACGGTATTCCATCTCTTGCAAGATCATTCAAGGGGCTATGAGACAAAAGAACGAAATCAGCATACTTTCCTGGAGACAAGGAGCCCACATACTTTTCCATAAAGCTTGCATAAGCACCTTCTCTAGTGTACCTGTTTCAGCCATATGCCCACCCTAGCACAGACTGAGCACATCATGCATGATAGGTCCTGAAGAAAGAAAAACTCTATGCCATAGGGTGGACACTCACAAATCTGCATCATGTCAGATTGCAGGATAGAATCACATAAAGACCCACAATTCATATTAGATCTGATCGGTTTTCCGGACTAGGTTTCAGGATCTAGGAATCAGAATCTAGGGTCTGAAGTTCTGGTTTGAGTGAGAACTAACAATTGATGTTCAGAAAGGTTCATGGTGTAATGGTCCATGGGCTACTTGTGACATCACTCATGCACAAATCTGTTATTAAAAGTTGCACTAACACAATGGTCTTCAAAACCTTCATTGCTTTCACCCCACTCACTCAATGCTATTATTCAAGTCTGACTCTCATTCCTGGAAAGTCTTTCAGTTCAGGGTTCACCACTCTGGAATCTCCTTGTTTTGACCCTACAAGAAAACTTTCTGCTGTAAGGTCAAAGCTTCTCAACTCACCCACTCAAAGCAGCTTCACTTGAGATGATTTCAGAAGGAATCCAGGATGAGCTCCAGCCTTTAGGTATTCTTGTAGTCGCTGCTTGGATTCCTCTTAAGGGATCAATTGGGGCTACCTTTTACCCCCAATTCAAACTAAACTTTCAGCATCAAAAACCAGAAGATTTGTGAATTTAAATTGAGCTCAAATTACTCATTAGCATATCTAGGAAAACAGTGCTTGTAGGCCTCTCTGCAGAATCAGTTGTATCTCAAAAGTTGAGTGGGAAATTTCATTTGAAAAACATTCACCATATGTGACCCTGCTTCCCAGCCCACAACCCAAAGCTTTTTAACATTTGAAACTTAGATGGAAAGTGGTACAAGAAAAGAAAACTTCAACTTACTGTCCAGTCAGAACCTAGGGCCAGGTGAGTTCCATTTCCCAACAGTGAATTGAAGAGGAAAGAGCCTTGTTGGGCTCGCTCCTCTCCAAGCTTCCTCATTGCTGGGTACGCATCATCCAGCATATGCTCTGGCTGCACCAAGGCTGTGGTTGTCAGTCCCAAAACTACACCACCTCCCCTGAAACTGAAATTAATTAGATATGTCATTTATTGACAATGCATTATCTGCTCCTTTGAATGCTTAATGAAAGAAGCTCCAGCATTTGCAGGAGGGCCGATAATAATAACATGAAGCTACGTCTGTACTAATGCTAGTGGACAATCTCCTTGAAAGATTGTCATCCTCTCAACTGGAGAGTGATGCTTGGTCAACTAATAGCTCTATCAAGGACTCTCCCTAAGAAGAAAGCACTGAAAAAGATAAGCCATACTTGCACAGAAGCTACAACTCCATTTGCTTGGAATCGTTCAGGTGCTCCAGCAGATAAATGCTGAGCATGCTCAATCTGTCCCCATCCACACACATCGTTAGAATCTCTAATTAGAGTAATGACATGCACTGCAGGTCAAGATACAAAAAAAATTAAGACTATGAAGACTGTCAGAAGACACTGATGATGGAAGACAAAGCCATTCACAAAGAACCTCAATGGAAGATGTGTGCTAACAAGTGTCCAAGGCCTTAGAGCACATACATGGAGAATGAACACAAAGGCATATTAAGGTTATGCGGGGTCTACAGATACCCTGAAGCGCCGATCTCGTGGGCCATTCTTTGACACCACCGTCTCAAATATTGAAAGAACATGATCATTTGCTGCATCACCAATAGCATGAACTGCAACCTATACCATAATACAACGTCTCCCCTTCCAATCCTTATGCACCATTCCCTCCCTACTGAGAGATCATCAAAGTCAACATTCTTCCACAAAAATCTACAAGCTTCAGGAAACTCAAACTTTGTCCATGCATAGATCCAACAGTGGAAGTGTTAATTTACTGAAGAATGTGAAGTTTCAAGAACCTCCTCTTACCTGAAGTCCAGCATTGTCAGCACCTAAAACAGCCTCCTGAAGCCAGTCAAGATCCAAGGCAAGAAGCCCATAGTTGGAGTTGTCATCTGCATAGGCCTGGATTGCCAAGCACCACCACCAAGTTTTGTAGTCAATGAAGGATTTCTTGCAACCAGAAGCTCTAGGAGTACAAAACAAGCCACCAAAGGATCTCAACTGGATCTCAACTGGATACAATGAAATCAACAAAGACTACCTTGTGAAATAAAGCCGTCCGAGTCCCTAGACTTCCATCAGCAAAAGCCTTCACACCACCAATGTGTAACCACTGGCTTAAGATAAATCCTCTCTGCCTCACCAAGGCCTGCAGGCACCCACAAATGTCTAGGCTTGTCACAACAGCCACACATACTTTAACATACTATGTGACATGTGACATGATATGCATTTGCAGCACCAGACTAGGTTTTCTTCTGAGTCAATTTGTCTTTGCGTGAGTGCACACACTTACTATGACAGACTGCCAGGTCTCAATAGGGAGAAATATAGACACCCTGACCCGCATCATTCCAGCCGCATCAGCCCACAAGTAAACCTCTGCTCTCAAACAGAGGAGTCATTAGTACTCACCTTTTTGACAGAACAGATTCCTTACCTCAAGACAAGGCTATGGTGTGACATTTGTCTCCTTTAGTATTCAAAAGAACTTCAAAAATGTCACACAAACTGGATTTCAGCCTGTGGGCACAAAACTTGAGTTTGCACACACCAGCAATCAATTGACGAAATTTCCTGATGTTTCTTTAGGCAAACATCCATTCAAATGTCCAAAGAGACTAAGAACACAGAAGAAAGAGGAAAGATGCAAGACCACGGAAGTCATCCCAAGGATGCTCTGATGCTCCAATCCTTCCAAAGTCCACCACTGATGTCACTCCTCTAGATAAGGCAAGTTCACTAGCTCTGATAAGGGCTTCCCTCCGTTCCTCAACCGACATTGGAGGAATGTGATGTGTTATGAGTCTTGATGCCATATCCTTGAAGAGCCCTGTCGGATCTTCAGGCAATAGAAACAAACTCCAACAAACAGCATTGATCAGTCCAATCAACTTGATGCAGACCAGTATGCACCTCTTGTAATCACTCATGCTACTTTAAAGGAAGAGTAACTCTTCCTGCATTGGAGAAGCTAAAATACGATACACAAAGTTGAATAGCCTGAATTCCAAAGTCTGGACTGAGTAATTATAGAACAATGTCATGTTTAGTTGTAGGAGCATGATAGCTTAGTCATGAAGCCCTATTTGATACCAACCACAGGAATAATTTGTTACAGCTGGACCACAGGCCAATTTGATGCTGCTTAGACAGATAGTTCGAATTCCATATAGGCTATGCACTCTTGTAAGGTGCACTAGCTCAATTTTTTTTAACAGCAATCCTTAACCCATGAACCACAATCCCATCAATGGAGTCTTTGAGTACAAGGAATACCTCCATGGATATTCTTCACCACAGTGCCCCCTTCTGGATCAACTGTATCACGACTGATGTTTGCCAGTGCCATAGCCATAGAGTTTGCTAGACATGTGTGCACATCAATTCGACAGGCCCATACCTTTCACACCCAACCCACAGCCACTTATCAGAAACCCAAAAACAGTCCACTTGCTGATCAAATGCAAACCACAAGCCTCGACTTGTCATGGATATACTCAATCAGGGTACTCAGGAGGGAGAATGTGAACGTACTTGACAGAATTCTGCCAGATTTTCAACAAATGGGAGATATGTCAGTGAAAAACCCCTACCCCTCTGGTCTGTGCTCTTCTGATCCTGATTAAAACAATACAACAAATTGTCACGAGAGGCTTACTGGGTGATGTGGTGTAACATTGTCAATCCAGGATGCCTCTGGCAATGTGCCCCCCCAGTTTTCTTCATTCCACATGGATCCAATTATCCATTTGCCACTCTCCACATCTGCTAGATCAGAAGCAAGATATTAAAAATACTCTCTTAGGTACTGATGGAGGACCTTCTAAAATCTCCAATTTCAAGATTGGGACCAGAATTGAGATTTTTTTTTTTTGAAAAAATGAGTACTTGCATCTAAAGAGAGTCTTCCTCACTAGCAGAATCAATATTTACAACTGAAGTCAACCTTAAAAAATCGAGAGATGCAATAATAAGGTAATGCAGATCTGACAACATAACAGCAACCAATCAGCAAGCTTGAAAAAGCAGAAACCCAGCCTGAAAGAACAGAAAAAATAAGACCAAAACAAAACTGAGCAGTTCAAATGGCAGCAACAGATGCATGCACAGGGACCTTCAACACCGTGTATGATATTGACCACCTCCCATAACATCCCCACTGACTTCATCAGCTCCCCAGGTGGAGGTAATGTCAAATATCAACCAATGTACTGAGTTTCTGTCACAAGACTGGCAGCAATAGGAAAACTCATTCATGATGCTGGCTAGCTCAATATCAAATACAAAGGAAGTGTTTTGAGCAAAAGAGGGAACATGTGCAGCATCATGGAGCAGTGGATGGAATTACTACCTTCAGCAGCTATTCTAAATTTTCTTTCAAACTCAGCACGACTGTTCACACAACCCAAATCCACATGTTTCATCTATCCACAGAGCCAACACAAGAAAACCATCAGCAGCATGTAGGCTTGCCCGAAATTAAAACAAAAAACCACACAAATGATGGCAGGAACAAAAATCAACATGAATAATTCCAAAGAAAAGCATGATATATTTGGTTGGACAGGTGAAATGCCACATGTGATTGTTACATTGGGAGTGACTGGCCAGTGAAGAGGATTTCTTGTTTCTTCAACTTTATGTATGCATTCAGCACATGACTGTGCAACTATAATCTGGCTTATCAACTATTTGTTCTTTCCTTTCACCCTGCATAATGGACAAATACAGGCGAGTAAAGCAAACTGTCATGACATACCTGTAGGCCCCCATGTAGAAAGTGAAGATGAGAATCAATGAATCCTGGAGTCACAAATTTGCCCTCCAAATCCACCACCTCCATTTTTGGACCAATTCTCATGTACTATTGAGAAGAAACCAGTACTTCCATAAGATGAAAAGTTACAAGGAGGACCATCATTGCTGACATTTCTCCTCATAGGCCCAACATCAGCTTCTATTTCCTATTTCCAAAGCTTAATACTTTCTATCAGCATGTGGCTAACAGAATTTATTCCTGATTTTACCAATGTACACCCCTATGTACCACAACTCTTACACATACAATTGGTCCCCCTAATAGTAAATCACAAAGGCTTCAGGGTTTCTTGCTTAGGGTATAGGAGGCCCTCTTCACATTTTAGGAACTATACATCAGGGGCATAGAGACATACCTGCAATTGGGTGAGATTCCCAACACGCAAAATCCGACCCTTGCGAAGAACCATAAATTCGGCCCAGGGATGGATGGAGTCTCCAGTCCAGATAGTTGCATTTGTGAACACTATGTCTGCACCTTCATCTTCCTTGAAGCTCAAACCCTTTCTTGCAAATCTCATGAGGGCAAAATATGTATCTGGCCTCCCCAAGTCATGTGAAGTCAACTCATCAAGTCCATTTCAGCAGCAGTGGCACACAGAAAAATGAAGGCAGAAGCTTTTTGTCAGCATGAAAAAGACCTTCAAGATAATATGAAGACTTTACCGTCAGTTTCATTTCTGTATAGCTAGAATGAATTTTTTCATAACTAAGAAAAAACACAAGAATCTCTTATACTTTGGTTTTTATTACATAAACTTCACCTCACAATCCATATTTGGAACTTCCGTGGCAAGAATGTACTTCATACCTCTATGTCTGAGCTACAGACTGAAAGAGCTTCAAGTACACCAAAACAAAAAAAAAAAACAGAGTAATATAACGCTTATCAATCAATGTAAATGGAAGCTAAAATCATGCTAGAGCATCTCCACCAGTGTTCAGTATGTGACCCTGCAAAAATATTTCTCATGTCCAAGTTTTAGTTACTTTCTTCCAATCCCACCCCATAAAATTGAAACTGGGACTGCAAATAGTTGGGAGACTACTAATAGCAACCCACCTGGAACCATCAAATTATTTAGCCAATCAGAAACAGGGAGCAGCCAATAAACATGACTTGACTGTATTTATTAGACTGTTCCAAGGCTCCTCCAGGGGTCCAAAAGATGTGCATTTTTCAAAAGTCACAGCAGTCTTCAAGTGAATCCACTGGATTTAACTGCTGCACCTCATCCAAGATTTCCTGTGCAGGGCCACAAACTGAGCGCCGATGGAAATGTTCTTAGTTTGTAAGAGTTATCAGGGCAGCAGGCAATGCTTGGACATAGGTCATTTACACCACTCTAGTTTATGCCATTGTGTTGGCAAGAAGGGGAGATTGTGATGTGATGTATCCTTAACTTTCATGTCAGATTTTCCCTTAGTCTCTCCATCCTGCTGATTCTGGAACATGCCAATATATGACCAGACGCAAACGTGCTATGCATGTAAACAAATGTAGATGACATTTCAGCAAATATAGGAGGAAACTAACTGTGCATTACTTGAAACACATCATCGTATCCGTTGGTCATTGTTTCTGTTCATTCCGAGAATCTGACACGGAACGTAAAAAGAAAGACCGATCTGATTCCTGACGCGAATTCGACATATGCTGAGATAATAAAGGAGAAGAAAGTTGTTTGCAAATTTTATGCCTAAAGCAGAAGCTAAATCCGCAGCAATACCTGCTTCTACAACTTTCTCTCTTTTTTCGTGAACTAGGCGACAGTTCTTTTTCTGGAGACATCGCAAGTTTCAGAAACTTGAAAACAACTGACCGATATTCGTCACATAAAAGCCTCCACAACAACAAAATAACCTCCAAAGAAGGGAAAATCAGGAATGAACCTATGGAGAAAAACCAGGAGGGGGCGATAACGATCAGCACCGCCAGCAGCACCAGGAGCCGGAGTCCAAAACACACTTGCCGCTGCTTGCGCCCCATTTTTGCCGAGGCAACACTAAAACGAAAACACAAAAAATAAATCCAAGACAAAATTGAAGCGGAAGAAGATATCTGGCGAATAGAAACGGCAACTACTCGATTGAGAATCGGAAGCTGGAAAGAGACAAAACCGCGAGAGGAAGGAAAGCTTCGATGGCTACCGCAGAAAGGCCATCGCCAAAAAGCGCGAGGCGACGACGAAGAAGCTCCAATCGCAACCCCGTGGGAGCTTAGGGAACAACGAAGCGAACTCGGGAACAGAATGACGTTGAGAACAAGCTGCTAATGTCTTGCAAGTGTTATGTTAAGTAAATATTTTGTTAAAGTGAAATATTTAGGTCATTATTCTCTCATCACTATTTTTCCCTTATTATT
>Ga0209611_10008634_pt1 | contig 15815 bp, 14 predicted proteins | sample S1TSphgellanicum_3_FD_187693 | JGI IMG/M metagenome (GOLD analysis project Ga0209611, IMG submission 187693) | Host-associated microbial communities from peat moss isolated from Minnesota, USA - S1T2_Fc - Sphagnum magellanicum MG (SPAdes) (version 2) | ecosystem: Host-associated > Plants > Peat...
ACGATGATCGCGGTCGAGGACATGGCGACTGCACCGCCGATCACCACGGCCACCGGCGGCGCGACTCCGAACAGTGAGCTCGCCACGACGGCCACCAGCGCCGTCGTCAGCGTCACCTGGGCTCCGCCGATGCCGAGCACCTCGCCGCGCATGGCGACGAGCCGCGGCAGGGAAAACTCGAGTCCGAGCGTGAACACCAGGAACACGACCCCGAAGTCCGCGAGCAGCTGCGTCTCGTCGTTGTCTGCGGCCAGCGCGAGGGCGTGGGGCCCCAATACCATGCCGACCGTGAGATAGCCCAAGATCGCGGGCAGCGCGAGCTTGCGCACGGCGGCGACCACCACCACCGATGCGGTGAGCAGAATCAGAACTTGAAGCAGTGGGTCGGTCGTGTGCATGCCGCCGTTCAAGTTACGACCTCCGCCGGCCGGAACGCAAATGCTCGCATCGAGCGGCGCGGCGGGACAGCGGTCGCGCAGGCCTGCTAACATGCTAGAAATGGATCCGATAGCGATCGACGTACAGGCCGGTGAAACCTATTGGTGGTGCCGCTGCGGGCAGAGCCGGCATCAGCCGTTCTGCGACGGCTCCCACAAGGGTGGCAATTCTGCTCCGATGAAATACGTGGCCGCGGAAAGCAAACGGCTGTGGTTCTGCGTCTGCAAGCGCACGGCAACCCCGCCGCTCTGCGACGGCAGCCACGGCAGAGCCTGATCTTCAGGGCACTGCCAGGCCTTTCAGGTCCGGTCAGTGATCGGTGCCGCCGAGCAGACCGATGCGGCTCTCGAAGTCGCGGCGGCTCGCCATGTGGACGCTGCCCGCCGGGAACAGCAGCGGGTCGAGGCGGAATGATGCGGCCCCGCCGATCCAGATCTCGGTGCTGGTCGGCAGTCCCTCGCGCAGCACCTTGAGCTTTTCCGCGACCGCGTCGAGGTTCTCCGGGAGGACGATGCTCACAGCCACGGCCGCGGCCTGCACGCGCCGCGCGAAATTGGCGATTTCCTCCGGCGGCAGGTCGGCGCCGAGATAGCAGGCGCGCAGTTTGCGGCTCGCCGCGATCGCTGCGTACATGAGGATGCCGAGTTCGTGGGGTTCCCCCGCCACCGTCGCGAACACCACGGTCGCACCCTTCGCCGTATTGTTGTACGTGTTGAGCAGGCCGCTGATCTGACGGCGCACCGAACTCGAGATGAGCCGCTCCTGACCGACCGAGAATTCGCCCCGGTACCAGCGCTCGCCCACCTCGCGCAACACCGGCGATAGCACCTCGCTCACGACGTCGCCCACGGGCAGCAGCGCGAACGCCATCGCCACGGCCTGATCACAGTCGTCGAGATCGTATTTTTCCACTGCGGCGAGGATGCGCGAGGCCAGGGCTTGGGCGGCGGCGCTATTCGGGTGGTCCGCCTGTCGATCGGCGAGCAGCAGGTTGAGTTCGGCGTCCGAAAGATGCGCGATCTTGCCGATCGGATGGCCGCGGTCGGTCGTCTCCCGCAGCCGGCGCAGCCGCGCAATGTCGCTGCCGGTGTAGATGCGGTGGCCGCTGGCGTCCCGCTTGGGTTCGACGATTTGGTAGCGGCGCTCCCAGGCCCGCAGGGTTTCGACCGATAGGCCGGTCGCCAGAGCGACCGCCTTGATCGAGTACTCGGCTTCCTTGTCGGACATTCAGCCGGTTTCCGACGTCGCCAGCGTGGCCGCTTCCATCGCGGCGCCGATCTCCAGCCAACGATCCTCACAAGAGGTGATTTCGACGTTCACGGCGGCGAGGCGCCGGGCCTGCGCAGGGTCGGGCGCTCCGCCGCGGTTGCGCACCGCCTCGAGACTGGCGCGCTCCGCCGTCAACTCGGCGAGCCGTTTATCGACCGCGGCGAGTTCGCGGCGCAGCGGCCCGAGATTGGCGGCCTTGCGCGGCTTCACGCTGGCCGCGCCGGACGGGGGCAGCGTGGTCGCCTGAGCGGTGCCGGCTTTGCCGTCGCTTCGGCGCGTGGTCGCCTGAGCGGTGCCGGCCTTGCCGTCGCTTCGGCGCGTGGTCGCCTGAGCGGTGCCGGCCTTGCCGTCGCTTCGGCGCGTGGTCGCCTGAGCGGCGCCGGCTTTGCCGTCGCTTTGGCCTGCATTGGCCTGCGCGCGAGTCCGCAGCCACTGCTGATAGTCGTCGAGATCGCCGTCGAAAGTCTGCAGGCGGCCGTCGGCGACGAGCCAGAGCGTGTCGGCGATGGATTTGATCAAATGACGGTCGTGGGTGACAACGACGAGTCCGCCCTCGAAACTCTGCAACGCGACGTTTAGAGCGTGGCGCATGTCGATGTCCAGGTGATTGGTCGGCTCGTCCAGCAGCAAGAGATTCGGGCGCCGCGCGACGAGCAGGGCGAGGGTGAGGCGCGCCTTCTCCCCGCCCGAGAAGCGGCCGACGGGATCGAACGCGCGGTCGCCGCGAAAGCCGAACCGTCCGAGATGGTCCCGCACCCGCTGCTCGTCTCCGGCTGCATAATCCGGCCCGCCCATGCGGCGCAGGTGCCAGCAAGCATCGCAATCGAGCTTGAGCTGCTCGAGCTGTTGCTGCGCGAAGTAGCCGATCTTGAGGTCTGGTGCCGCGCTGCGCTTTCCGTCGAGCGGGGCCGTTTCGCCCGCAAGCAGCTGGATCAGCGTCGACTTGCCCGCTCCGTTCGGGCCGACCAGGGCGATCCGGTCTTGCGGACCGATCGTCAGGTTGATCCCGGCGAGGACACGGCGCGAGTCGTAGCCGCAGGCGGCGCCCTCGAGCTCGAGCAGTGGCCGCGGGGTCTTGCCCGGCCGTTCGAACGCGAATTCGAACCGACTGTCGACATGGGCCGGGACGATGGTCTGCATGCGCTCGAGCATCTTGATCCGGCTCTGAGCCTGGCGGGATTTGCTCGCCTTCGCCTTGAACCGGACCACGAATGCGGTGATCTCGGCGACCCGCCGCACTTGCCTCGCGTGCAGGGCGCTCTGCAACGCGAGCTCCAGGGCGCGCTGCCGCTCGAACGCCGAATAATTTCCCGTATAGGCGCGAATTTCCCGGTTCTCTATGTGCAGGACGCGATCGATGATCGAATCGAGAAACTCCCGGTCGTGCGAAATCATGAGCAGCGTGCCAGGATATCCCTGCAGCCACTCCTCGAGCCACACGATCGCATCGAGATCGAGGTGATTGGTCGGCTCGTCGAGCAACAACAGGTCGGATCTCGCCGCCAGGGCCCGCGCCATCGCGAGCCGCACGCGCCAGCCGCCCGAAAATTCCGCGACGGGGCGCCCGTGGTCCTGCGTCCTGAAACCGAGACCGTGCATGATCGATGCCGCGCGACCCCTCGCCCGATAGCCGTCGATGGCGAGCAGGTCGGCATGCAGCTCGCCGAGTGCCATCGGCGCATCGCGCCGCTCGGCAGCGGCGATCGCCGCTTCCACGGCGCGCAGTTCGGCGTCGCCATCCAGGACGAAATCGATCGCGGACCTCTGCGTGGCCGCGATCTCCTGTTCCACATGCGCGATCTTGAGTGTGGCGGGCCGCTCGATGTCGCCGCGGTCCGGACCCAAATCGCCGTAGAGAGCGGCGAGCAGGCTGGATTTGCCGCTGCCGTTGGCCCCCGTCAAACCGACGCGGTCGCCGCGAAATATCGTGAAGCTGGCCTGCTCGAAGAGCGGCTCCGGTCCGCGCCGCAGAGTGAGGTCCCGAACAGTAAGCATGGTCTCGCGAGTGTACTCTGGCCGGGATGCGTGCCTATGAGGAGGCGGCTACCGGCGGCCACAGAGTGGGTGCGCACAGCACCGCGTGATGGGCGGGCGCCCCCCCGCTGCTTTGATTCGCGAGGATCGCCAGCAGCTTCTCCGCTTCCATCGCCTCGCCGAACAGCCGGCCCTGGCCGAAATTGCACCCGTGCCGGCGCAGGAATTCGAGCTGTTCGGTCGACTCCACGCCCTCGGCGATGACCTCGAGATCGAGGCACTTGCCCATGTCGATGATCGCACGCACGATTGCCGCGTCGTCCGAATCGACGGCCACGTCGCGCACGAACGATTGGTCGATCTTGAGCGTCCCGATCGGGAACTGCTGCAGGGCGGACAAAGACGAATAGCCCGTCCCGAAATCGTCGATCGCGAGGTGCAGCCCCATCGAATAGAGTTCGTTCAACAGACCGATCGTGCGCTTCGGATCGGTCATCAGCGTCGTCTCCGTGACCTCGAGCTCGAAACAGGTGGGCGAGACCTCGTGGTGCCGGAAGATGGCGCGTGCGCGCGCGATGAAGCCCACCTGCTTCAACTGCCGCAGCGACAGGTTGATCGCGATGCGCCCGGGTTGCGGGACCGTTCTCTGCCATCCGCGGTAGTCGCTGCAGACGCGGTTCATGACCCATTCACCGATGTCCATGATCAGGCTGGTCTCTTCGGCGAGCGGGATGAAATGCGACGGAGAGATGTCGCCGTGCCCGGGAAGCCGCCAACGCAGCAGCGCCTCCGCGCCGACCACTCGGCCGTCGCGCAGGTCGACCTTGGTCTGATACAGGATCACGAGCTCGTCGCGCTCGAGCGCGCGTCGGAGCTTCGACTTCAGCATCAAGCGTTCCACGGCCGCCGCGTTCATGTCCGGGACGTAGAAGGCGCTCGAGTTTCCGCCGTTCTGCTTCGAGTGGTACATCGCCGCGTCGGCATTGCGGATCAGGTCGATGACGTTCTCGGCGTCGTAGGGACAGATGGCGATGCCCACGCTCGCGGTGAGGTACACCTCCTGGTTGCTGACGAAGAAAGTGCGGCTGATCTCATCGAGCAGCGTGCGCGCGAGCGCGCCTATGCTCGTGCGGTTGTCGACGTCCATCGGCAGATCATCGATGAACATCGCGAACTCGTCGCCGGCGAGGCGGCCGATCACGGTGTCCTTGCGCAGGTTGCGCGTCAGCCGCTCGCTCAAGATCTCGAGCGTGCGGTCGCCGGCGGCGTGGCCGAAGGTGTCGTTGACCTCCTTGAACCGGTCGAGATCGAGGTACAGCAGCGCCAGCGAGCGCCGGTTGCGGCGGGCACGCGCGATCGCCTGCTGCAGCAGATGCTGGAACTGCATCCGGTTCGGCATCTTCGTCAGCGTGTCGTAGCGGGCCAGGTAGCGGATGCGCCGCTCGGCGCGCTTGCGCTCGGTGATGTTGCGGGCCACGTAGATGTTGCCCTGAAAGTTCGGATCGTCGGTCGTGATCGGCGAGCCCGCCATCGAAACGGGGATCGTCTGGCCGCGCGCGGTGCGCAACACCGTTTCGCGCGCCTCCGGTGCGGCCTGGCTCGAGTCGAAGGCGCCGCGGTGTGCTGCGTCGATGAAACCCAGCAGCGGTTTGCCCACCAGCTCTTCCTCGCTGTAGCCGAGCAGCCGCTGGGCCGCCTCGTTGCCGCTCTTCACGGTGCCGTCCGTCGAGGTCACCAGCACGGCGTCCCCGAGGCTGTTGAGAACGGTGTTCAGATAGTTCTTGGTGATCGTGGTTTCCCGCAATTTCTGCCGCATCCGCTCGAGCGCGAACTGCAGATCGCCGAGTTCATCGTGCCGGAACACCGCGAGCGGCTGCGTGTAGTCGCCCTGACCGATGCGGTCGGCCGTCTTGACGAGGGCGGATATCGGTCGGGCGAGCTGGCGAGCGATGAACCACGCGCCGGTCAGGCCCAGCAGCAGCAGCAGACCCGTGAGTCCCAACAGGCCGCCGCTCATGCGCTTGCCCTGCATCGCTTGCTGACTGGCGAGCTGGGCGCGCAGGCCCGCCAGGGTTTCGTCGAGCTTCGCGTGGCTCATCCAGACCCGCAGCGTGCCGATCGGCGCGCGGCCCGCGCCGATGACGCTCGAACGAATCGGGGTGTCCAAGGCGGGGTTGCCGGCGGGCGCGGCGCCGCCGGCATAGATCAGGCGCCCGCTCTCATCCGCCACTTCGACGCGTTCCACGTCGGGTTCCTGCAGCAATCTTTCCGCGATCGCCGCAGTCGCCGTGGAGTTGCGGGCGTACAGCGCGCCGGCCAGGGGCGCGACGGAGCTGCGCGAGAGGCGCTGCGCGCGCTCGGCGAGGTCGGCGGTGAGCTCGTGACCGACGGTGCTCGCGGCAACCTGATTGACGTCGTGCGTGTCGACCCGATGTTCGTAGAAGCCGAGGCCGCCGAGCAGCAGCGACAGCACGCCGATCACGCCCAACGCCAGGAGCAGATATTTGGATTTCAGGCTTTTGGCCATTTACCGTGCAGGCCGCAGAAGTGGGTTGTCAAACCCGGAATAATACCCGCTGGCGCGCAGGCCCATAAGGGGCCGGGTACAATCCGGCCCATGAGCGCCCGGATGCAGATCGACATATTCTCCGACACGATATGTCCCTGGTGTTTCCTCGGTAAGCGGCGCTTCGACCTCGCGCTCGCGCAGCGGCCGCAGTACGAAGCGCGCGTGTTCTGGCGCCCGTTCGAATTGTACCCCGACGTGCCCGGCGAGGGCGTTGACCGCGCCGTGTTCATCGCGGCTCGCTTCCCCGACGCGCAGCAGCTTGCGCAAGTCGAGCAGACGTTGCTCCGTCTCGGTCGCACGGTCGGCATTGAATTCCGGTTCGACCTGATCGCCCGGGTGCCGAACACGCGCCGCTCGCACCTGTTGATCGCGCTGGCGGCGCGCTTGGGCTGTCAGCCCGAGGTCAACGACCGGTTCATGCGGGCGTACTTCGAGGAGGGCCGTGACTTGGGCGATGCCGAGGAACTCGTGAGACTCGCCCTCGAGGCCGGGGTTCCGGAGCAGCAGGCGCGCCGCACGCTCGTGCTGCGCTCCGGGCAGGACGGCGTGATTGCGGCCGAACGGCATGCGCAGGTTCAGGGGGTCACGGGCGTCCCGACGTTCATTTTCGACCGCCGACTCGTGGTCTCTGGCGCCCAGGAAGCCCCGGACCTGGTCCGCGTTTTCGATGAGGTCGCGGCGCGCGCCGCGGCGCACGACGCCGGGCCGTGAACGCGCTCGAACTCACCGGGCGCGCCGACAGTCACGTGGCCCGAAGCATCGAACTCGATGCGGTCATCCATGTCGATGCCACGGCCGCGCTGCTCGGCATGCGCCGGCAGGCACGCGCGGACGGCATCGAGCTCACGGCGTTGAGTGCGTTTCGCAGCTTCGAGCGGCAGCTCACGATTTGGAACGAAAAGTATCGTGGCGAGCGCCCGCTGCTCGACCGGTCCGGCCGCGTGCAGGATGCCCTGGCGCTGCCTCCGGAACGGCGCATCGCCGCCATTCTCGAGTGGTCCGCCCTGCCTGGCGCGAGCCGGCATCACTGGGGAACCGACGTCGATCTGGTCGATCGCGCCGCGATTCCCCCCGGGTACCGCGTGGAGCTCATTTCCGCGGAGTTCGAAAGGCCGGGTCCATTCGCGCAGCTCGCCGAATGGCTCGAACGCCATGCGGCCCGATGGGGCTTTTTCAGGCCGTTCCGCGGCCTCGAATCCGGCGTGCAAGCGGAACCCTGGCATTACAGCTTCGCGCCGATCGCGGAATCGGCGCGCCGTCGGCTGACCCTTGGCGTGCTGCACGATGCGCTCGATTCGGCGCCGCTGCTCGGCAAGGACCTGGTGCTCTCTGAACTCGAGCGCCTGCACGCCCGGTTCGTCGCGAGCATCGATTTCCCGTGACGCGGCGGGCGGTCAGTCCTGGAGCGTCTTCAGGCGATCGAGCATGAGGCCGCGGACCTGCGGCAGCGTGTGCTCGGGGGCGGTGAACAGCGGCGGATTGCGCCGAAGCATCGGCCAGCGCTCGTGGCGCAGCACGGAGCCGAGATAGCCTATGTTGCGATCGATCGCCTCGATGTAGGGGTTGCGGCCGTCGAACAGCGCTTCGAGGTACCGATAGGCGTTCTCGAACTCGCCCTCGAGACGACGCACGCGCGTGTCACGCACGAACTCCGGCGTTTGACGCAGCAGATCCAGGCCCGAGCTAAAGCGCACCTGGAGCGCGCCGTCGGTACCGGTCGCCGCGGCCACCCCGCCGAGCACGAACTCCGGATAGAGCCGGTCGCGGCATTTTTCCAGATAACAGCGGTCCGCCATCTGGGCGATCAGATCGGCCGTGCCGAGCAGGTGGCCGAGCTTGCGGTCGCGCTCGTCGGTGAGCCCTAGCTCACCGAGCGGAATCTCATAGCCCGTAAAGTGCACGATCCGAGTCGCCACGGGCACCCAGGCCTCCATGCCGATGCTGGGCAGGTACCTGGCCAGAAAACGCGCGCTGCGCGTGACGTGATACAGCGTGAATTCGGCGCCGTTTTGGTGCTGCCGATCGCTGCTTTCGCGGATGTAACCGGAGTCGTGGAACAGCGCCGTCGCGAGTGCCAATACCGTGCGTTCCGCGCCGAGTCGCATGGCCGGCTCCGCGACGCGCTCGTAGCCGACCAGCAACCGCGACATGGCGAGTGTCATGTCGAGTGAATGTTGGCGGTCGTGATAGACGGTGTCGACGCCGTGATAGCCGGGCATCGTGCCGGTGAAGAGCTTGTCGAACTCGGCGAAGGTCAGCGCGACGCGCTCGAACGACTCCCGCGGCCAGGTGGCAGAGAACAGATCCCGCACCGCCTCGGCGACCGCCGCAGTGGAGCTGACTTGAACGGTGTTCGTGACGTCATAATCGTTGCGGCGGAAATCCTGCATGTCGGGCAGTCTAGGCCCTTGCGCCCGGCTGCGCCACGGACCTGGTTCTATCTTTGGCACCGAGCGCGCCGCCAGAACGATATGTCAAGATTGGTGTTTGAGAGCGGTCGAATGGACGTCGCCGCTGCCGCGCACAAGCCGCTGAGGCGGCGTCACGCCGCGATGCCGGTCTGACGCAGCAGCGGCCGCACGTCGGGCGGTCGCCCGCGAAAACGCACGAATGCCTCCATCGCGTCGAGACTGCCGCCCTGGCTCAAGATCGAGTCGAGAAAGCGCCGAGCGGTGAGGCCGTCGAACACGCCGGCATCCTCGAAGGCCTCGAACGCATCCGCTGCCAGCACCTCGGCCCACTTGTAGCTGTAGTAGCCGGCTGCGTAACCGCCGGAAAAAATGTGCGCGAAGCTCGCGGGCAATCGGTTGAATGGCGCCGCCGGCACCACGGCGACGCGGCGGCGCACCCCCGCCAGGGTTTCGGCGACCCGCGGTCCCCGAGCCGGGTCGAAATTGGCGTGCAGCTCGAAGTCGAAGCTCGCCAGCTCGATCTGGCGCAGCGTGTCGAGCGCGGCGTTGAAGGTCCGTGTGCCGAGCAGCCGGTCGAGCAGCGCCGCGGGCAACGGCTCGCCGGTCGCCACATGCGCCGACACCAGCGGCAACACCTCGGCCCGCCACACGAAATTCTCCATGAACTGGCTCGGCAACTCGACGGCGTCCCAAGCGACCCCGTTGATGCCCGCGATGCTCGGATACGCGATCCTCGTCATCATGTGATGGAGGCCATGACCGAATTCGTGAAACAGCGTGGTGACTTCCTCGTGGGTCAGCAGGGAGGGCGTGTCTCCGACCGGCGCCGTGAAGTTGCAGACCAGCTGGGCGACGGGCAGCGAGCGGCCCGACGGCAGCGTCCGCGCGGCGATGCACTCGTCCATCCAGGCGCCGCTGCGCTTTTCGCCGCGCGAATACGGGTCGAGATAGAAGCCCGCGACCGGGTTGCCGCTTCGATCCACGAGGTCGTAATAGCGCACGCTCGGGTGCCAGACCGCGACGTTGGCCCGCTGCCGGGCTTCCACGCCATAGAGCTTTGCCGTGAGCGTGAACAGACCCGCGAGCACCTTGGGCAGCGGAAAATACGGGCGCAGCTCTTCCTGTGAAACCTGGAACTTGAGTGCCTTCAGCTGCTCGGTATAAAAAGCCACATCCCAGGCCGCCAGGGTGCGCCCGGCGTGGGCTTCGAGAGCGGCGAACTCGCGCAGCGCCGCGGGTCGGCAGCGCTGCGCCAGATCGTCGAGGAACCCCTGCACCTGGCCGCTGGTCTTGGCCATTCGCGTCGCGAGCGCGTACTCGGCAAAATTGCCGAACCCGAGCAGTCCGGCCAGCTCATGGCGCAGCGGAATGATCTCCTCGATCAGGGGCGTATTGTCGAAGCGACCGCCGCTCGGGCCGATCTCCGACGCTCGCGTCACCCATGCTTCATAGATGTCGCGGCGCAGCGTTTCGCTCTCGGCGCAGGTCATGACGTTCAGGTAGGTCGGTTGGTCGAGCTTGAACAGCCAGCCCGCGAGCCCCGCTTCGCGGGCGTCGGCCGCCGCCCGCTCGATCACGGTGGGCGGCAAGCCCGCGAGCTCGGCCGGGTCGATGACGCTGCGCGCATAGGCGCGCGCCGCGTCGAGGACATTTTCCGAGAACTTGGTCGACAGCTGGGCCAGCCGCTGCATCACCTCCCGATAGCGCGCCTGTTTATCCGGCGAGAGGGCGACGCCCGCGAGCCGAAAGTCGCGCAGGGCGTTCTCGAGCAGCTTGCGCTGCGCGGCGTCGAGCGTCGCCGCTTCGCGCTCGAGGATGCGGGCGTAAGCATCATGCAGCGCCTTGTTCTGGCCGAGCTCCGAGCCATAGGCCGTCAACAGCGGCACGCAGTCGTTGTAGGCTGCACGCAGGGCGGGCGTGTTGGCGACGGCGTTCAAATGCCCGACCGGACTCCAGACCCGGCTCAAGCGGTAGCCGAGTTCCTCGATCGGAGCGACCAGCGATGCGAAGCAGGGATCCGGCTGGGCGGTCAGCTCCGCGATACGTGCGCGATTCTCGGCAAGCACCCGTTCGAGCGCCGGGCGGACGTGCGCCGCTTCGATGCGATCGAACGCGGGCAGGGAATCGATCTCGAGCAGCGGATTGGTCACGATTGGATTCTATCAGACGGCAATTCCAGCAGCGGCGCCGCATGGAATCCGAGACGGCCGGCGAGCGGAGCCATGCCGGCAGCGCTCGCGGCCAGGACCGCCGTGCGGGCGCGCCGCACGCGGGCGAAGCTGCCGACGAGCACCAGGAGCGCGGCGCAGGTCGCGAGCGCGAGGATCATGGGCGGCTCACTGTCTCTTGGGTGTCGTGGGTCTTCCGGAGTGCCCTCAGTATATCATTGCGCCTCGCGACGGCCGTGCGGAGACAGCGTGACCACCAGAGCTTTCGATTTGATCTGCATCGGCGGCGGTAGCGGCGGCCTCGCCTGTGCGCAGCGGGCCACCGAATACGGCGCGCGTGCGGCGGTCATCGAATACGGGCGCCTCGGCGGCACCTGCGTGAATGTCGGCTGCGTTCCGAAAAAGGTCATGTGGAATGCCGCGGGCATCGCCGCCCGCATCGGGGACGCGGGCAATTACGGCTTCGACCTCACCGCGGGCACGCACGACTGGGCGGCCCTCAAGGACAAGCGCGACGCCTACATCGCCCGCCTGAATGCCATCTACGCGCGCAACCTCGCGGCCCGCGGTGTCGAGCACATCGCCGGCGTCGCGAAGTTCGTGGGTGCGCATGAACTCGAGGTCGGCGGCGAGCGGCTGCGCGCGAACCACGTCGTCATCGCGACCGGGGGCCGGCCGATGCTGCCGGTGCTGGCCGGCGCGGAATTCGGCATCACCTCGGACGGTTTCTTCGAGCTCGAATCGCTGCCCAAGCGGGTCGCGGTCGTCGGCAGCGGGTACATCGCCTGCGAACTCGCGGGAGCGTTTCATGAGCTCGGCAGCGGCGTCGAGTTGTTCGTGCGCAAGAATCGTCTGCTGCAGCAGTTCGACGCCATGCTCGGCAAGTCGCTGATGCGGGAACTTCGCTCCCAGGGCATCGTGATCAACGAGGGAGTGCTGCCGGCGGCGCTGCGCGCGGCTGGCGCGGCGCGGACGCTGATCGCCGCCGACGGCCGGGAATTCGGCGCTTTCGACTGCGTGCTCTGGGCGATCGGCCGCGTCCCGAACGTCGAGAACCTGATGCTGTCCGCGGCCGGGGTGGCGTGCGACGTGAACGGCTTCGTGCTCACCGACGGCTTCCAGGACACGAATGTCCCCGGTGTGCATGCAATCGGCGACGTCACGGGCCGCGCCCAGCTGACACCCGTGGCCATTGCGGCGGGCCGGCGCTTGAGCGACCGGCTGTTCGGGGGCAAGGAAGGCCGCCGGCTCGACTACGGCGTGATTCCGACCGTCGTGTTCACACATCCACCGATTGCGACGGTCGGCTTGAGCGAGGCAATGGCGCGCGCCGAGTACGGTGAGCGCGTCAAGGTCTACGGCACGGATTTCGTCGGCATGTACCACGCGATGACCGAACACAAGCCGCGCACCGAGATGAAGCTGGTGTGCGTGGGTACGGAGGAGAGGATCGTCGGCTGCCACGTGATCGGCGACGGCGCGGACGAAATGATGCAAGGCTTCGCGGTTGCGATCCGCATGGGTGCGACCAAGCGCGACTTCGACGACACCGTCGCCATCCACCCGACGAGCTCGGAAGAGCTCGTCACGATGCGCTAGGCCCGAGATGACCGTGCGCGCCCATCTGGGAGTGCTGCCCGTGCAGGGAGCAAGGGTCTACATCGACGCGTGCGCACTCGTGCTCGGCGACGTCAGGCTCGGCGACGATGCGTCGGTGTGGCCGTTCGCGGTGCTGCGCGGCGACGTGGGCCGCATCGAGATCGGTGCGCGAACCAACGTGCAGGACGGCTGCGTGCTGCACGTCGTGCACGACGGTCCTTATTCACCCGGCGGCCGCGATCTGACCGTCGGCGATGATGTGACGGTGGGTCACAAGGCGGTGCTGCACGCCGCGACGATCGGGCATCGCTGCCTGATCGGCATGGGCGCGATCGTGCTCGACGGCGCCGTCATCGAGGACGAGGTCATCGTCGCCGCGGGCACGATCGTGCCGCCCGGAAAACGTCTGGCCGCCCGGGGCCTTTACATGGGCAATCCCTCGAGGCGGGTCCGGGATCTGTCTCCCGACGCCGCCGCACAGCTGCTCTACAGCGCCGCTCACTACGTCAAGGTCAAGGACGCCCATCGCGCCGCCGCGCAGGACGGTTCCTGAAGCTGCGGCGTCCGGCGGCTGGAACCGCTGGAACCCGTCAGCACCGGCGGACGCCCGGCTTCACCGATGCTGCTCGAGCGCCTCGAGCACCGGGCGCGTATCCGGCCGCACGCCGCGCCACAGCGCAAAGGCGGCAGCGGCCTGCTCGACGAGCATGCCCCAGCCTTTGGTGATGCGCGCCGCGTGCAGCGACCTGGCCCAGAGCGTGAATGGCGTGTGGCCGCGTCCGTAGGCCATGTCGTAGCACACGGTATCCGCGCCGACGAGCCCGGGCGGCATCTCCGGCATCGGGCCGCTCAAGCCCGCGGACGTGCCATTGATGATGAGGTCATAGGGGGGGCCCGTGACCTGCCCCAGCGAGCAGGCGCTGACGCTGCCCAAATCGGCAAACTCGGCCGCGAGCTCGGCCGCGCGGGCGATGGTCCGGTTCGCAATCACGAGTCCGCTGGGACGGCGTCCGAGCAGGGGCGCGATGACGCCGCGCACCGCGCCGCCCGCCCCCAGGATCAGGATGCGCTGGTCGCCGAGCCGCAGACCGAGATTGCGCTCGAGGTCGTCGAGCAGGCCGGCGCCGTCGGTATTGTCCCCGAGCAGCGTGAAGTCCGGTCGCAGCACGATCGTGTTGACCGCCCCCGCCCGCGCCGCCCTCGCGGTCAGCTCGTTGACCAGCAGGGCGGCCGCCTGCTTGTGCGGCAGCGTGACGTTGAGACCGCTGACGCCGTCCGCGATCAGGCGCAGCGTCTCCCGGCGAAAATCCCGTTCCACGACGTCGAAGAGGCGGTAAACGAGATTTTGCCCGGTGGCCTGCGCGAACATGCCGTGGATGAACGGCGACCAGCTGTGCGCGACCGGATGGCCCACGAGGCCGTACACGGCCGGCGCCGCGGGATCGCCGGCATCGCTCACCGCAACAGCCACTCGGCTGCGCGTTTCGCGAAATAGGTCAGGACCGCGTCCGCACCGGCGCGCTTGATCGACAGCAGCGTCTCCATCGCAACCCCGCGCTCGTCGATCCAGCCATTGCCCGCGGCCGCCATGATCATCGAATATTCGCCGCTCACCTGATACACGAACGTCGGCATCCCGAAGCGGTCCTTCACCCGGCGCACGATGTCGAGGTAGGGCAGACCGGGCTTGATCATCACCATGTCCGCCCCCTCGGCGATATCGATTTCGACCTCGCGCAACGCCTCGTCCGAATTGGCGGGATCCATCTGGTAGGTGTTCTTGTTGCCCTTGCCGAGCTGGGCCGCGGAGCCAACGGCATCGCGGAAGGGTCCGTAAAAGCTCGATGCATATTTTGCCGCATAGGCGAGGATGCGCGTGTGCACGAGGCCCGCGCTCTCGAGGACCTCCCGGATCCCGGCGATGCGTCCGTCCATCATGTCGGACGGAGCCACGACGTCGGCGCCCGCGTCGGCATGGGAGCGCGCCTGCCGGATCAGGGTTTCGACCGTCACGTCGTTCTGTACATAGCCGGCCGCGTCGATGATGCCGTCCTGGCCATGCGTCGTGAACGGATCCAGCGCGACGTCGGTGATGACGCCGAGTTCGGGAAACTCCTTCTTGACCGCACGCACCGCCCGCTGGGCGATCCCCTCGGGGTTCCAGGCCTCGCGGGCATCGAGGGTCTTTTTCTCGGCCGGAGTGACCGGAAACAGCGCGATCGCGGGGATGCGCAGCTGCACGAGTTCCGCGCATTCGCGCAGCAGTTCGTCGATCGACAGCCGCTCGATGCCCGGCATCGAGGCGACCGGTTGACGTTGGCGGCGGCCGTCGACCACGAACATCGGATAGATCAGCGCGTCGGTCGACAGCTGGGTCTCGCGCATCAGGCGGCGCGAGAATTCGTCGCGGCGCATGCGGCGCAGGCGGGTCTTCGGAAATGAAACCGCGAAATTCCCGGTCATGTTCTGCGTGACTCCTCGTGGCTCTTTCGGAATGGGCATCGAAGCGCCGCAGGGCGACCTGCCCGGCGCTTTGCCGCGTTTCAATCGCAACGGGTTAAGATCGGTGCCAGATCACGCGGCAGGCGGTGCCAATTTAAGCATGAAGGACGCGGCTGGCGGAAACCTCGAGGGTGCGACGTTTCAGGCGCTCTGCCAGTCCTTGCGGCCGGACCTGCTGCGCTTTGCGCTCTGGCTCGCCCGCGACCGCAACGTCGCCGAGGACGTCGTGCAGGAGACGATGCTGCGCGCCTGGAAGGCCCGGGACGCCCTGCAGGACGAGGCCGCGGCGAAACCCTGGCTGCTCACCATCATCCGCCGCGAGTATGCCCGTACTTTCGAGCGCAAGCGCCTGGTCACGGTGGACATCGACTCGCTGCTCGCGAGTGACGAGCCTGCGCTTGCGGCCGCGGACGAGCAGGCGCAGATGGAGCTCAGACAGGCGTTGTTCTCGCTGCCCGAGGAATACCGGGAGCCGCTCGTGCTGCAGGTCCTGATGGGGTTGTCGACGGCCGAGATCGCCGCGCAATTGGGGCTTTCCAACGCCGCCGTGCTCACCCGGTTGTTTCGCGCGCGCAAGCGGCTGCGCGCGCTTTGCGGCGCGGACACGGCGCTGGACCCCGATGAGTGATCCGGGCGAGGTCGGCAAGACCTGCGCGGCGTTGCGCAGGTCGCTGCTCGCGGACCCCGGCCACCGCGACGCCGCGGTTCAAACGCATCTGGCCGACTGCGCCGAATGCGCGGCCTGGGCGCACGCGTTGACGGAGTTCGAGCGCCGCCTCGGGCGGGCCATGCAGCTCGGTACGGCGCCGCCGGGTGCCGCCGAGGCGGTCGCGGATCCGGCAGGCCTGCGGGTCAGCGGCGCACGGCGCCGCCGCGGGCGGAGGG
>Ga0209611_10008635_pt1 | contig 15815 bp, 5 predicted proteins | sample S1TSphgellanicum_3_FD_187693 | JGI IMG/M metagenome (GOLD analysis project Ga0209611, IMG submission 187693) | Host-associated microbial communities from peat moss isolated from Minnesota, USA - S1T2_Fc - Sphagnum magellanicum MG (SPAdes) (version 2) | ecosystem: Host-associated > Plants > Peat...
AACTTGACACATTTGATATAATCAATACATATTCCGAAATATATTTAGTTTTTCCAGATTTGACCCAAAAAAATTAGTTGAGCAAAACATTATGATATCTACCACTATAGTTTGATGTGAATTAATTCTAAAATTGAATACAATTTTTTTATTCTAGAAAAAAAATACTAAAAACCTAAAGAATCGAACTCTGAACTACTTAACAACAAATGACTACCATACTAGTCATTAGATTACCACTTTTTGATTGAAAATACAAATGTAAATTCTGGAATATTAATGAATAGGGATTCTTGACCCTTTTTGTTGAAAAAATTTAATATTTCAAATTTGTTTTCCAATTTTGACTAGTGGGTATGGTATTCAATGCAAATAATTTTTTAAAATATAATTATTCATAATTAATAAATATGATAATATTATTACTCAAAAACTAAAGTTAATCAAAGGTACTAAGATTTTATTAAAATCAATAAAATATTTATTACTATTATTATTTATTATTTAATATTAATAAATAATATAAATAGGAATAAATATTATATATTATTATTATTATTATTTTGATATTATTAATAATGTTAATATACTTATGGTTAGTAGGTTACATTATTTAACCTACAAAGATCTTAACATCCTATACTAATTACTAATTTAAACAAGGTAATAGTATTTAAATAATATTCTCATCATAATTAATTGTAATTAATTCAAAAATCTTATAATCATATTTGAAGTGCAAAAAAAAGGATTAATGAAAATTTAACAAGAAAAAAATAAGTTTTTTAATTTACAAAACATTTTTTTTGTTATTATTTTATTTTATTTTGGTCCCTTTTTACTTTCAAACGTCATAACTTATGTTTACATTTAACTTTTACAAGTTGGAAAACATGAATCAAGGTAGCTTGTGTCACTGTGAGCACTGCACCTATGTTTGAACATACAGCACCCCAATGTGCCTAGTTTTTCTCCCCATTCAGAGCGAAGGCAAAGTGTTTTATGGAATCATTGTTATAGTATGTGACCCACTTCATGTGGATTTGTCGATGGTCACATACCATCAACCTGTTCAATGACCAAAATTCATCGCCATTGAAAGTTGTGTTGCTATCACAGTATAATTTGTACAACTAACCTTGGCACACCTTTACCGCCGTAATGAAATCAGATATGAAAACATCTTTTTTTTGCACAAACTTCAACAAAAAACCAATTGCTTCCATCAACAAAAACATAATGGCAAGTTTGAGGAAAAGGTGTATGTTCGTGAACAAGGTCATATTGACATGTACACGAGCAAAAAATTCTATCAAATTGAAATATTAGAAAATTAAATAAAATTAATGCAATCAAAATTTTAAACATTATTGAATCGTAACAGATTTTGGACTTATATAAGAGAAACAAACTTCATCAAATTTTGGAGTTGTAGAGTTTAATTCATGTTATGTGGAATCTAAAGCTTTATACAAACAAACAAAAAAAATCAATGCATATTTAGCTTCAGACATCATAAAATTCCAGACAATGAGTTGCAATTCATTCATGTACACGATGTTTTTTAAATGACATAAACTTCACACAAGGTATTATCTCAAATTGAAATGATGAAAATTGTCTCAAAATGGAATTTAATGTAGAAATACAACATGAAAATAAAGTAAGCCAAACATGGCTAAAGTTTTTCATTCATTGACAACTTAAATTGCCACAATTAAACTAAACAATTTAAATTAAATGAAACAAGGACCTGAATAATCATGTTGTAAAAATTTATAATAAAATCATTTAATGAGACTACAAATCATTAGTTTTTGGAAGATAAATTGACTCAATCATAGAATGAGAATAATCAATCACATGAACTATGGTTATGTCCATTACCATTGAAATTAATTCACATCAAGCTCAGGGAAGATGGTAGTCCCATCAAAATAATCCGAATAATTTACCATTGTCCAACCCTAATACCTTTAGTGACCAATGTCTTACAAATTTAACAATAAAACCCCTTTGAGTTTGTTATTGGGAGATGGTGGATGAATGATGTTTTTCCTTTCCCTTGAGATCGCTAGGATATGATTGATGATGTTTTATTTTCCCTTGAGAGTTCGTTAGGAGTTGATTGATGAACAATGTTCATTCTTCCCTTTGAGTTGAATTGATCGATGAACAATATTTGTTCTTCCCTTTTAGTTGGGCTGATTGTAAATTTTATCTTACAATTCATTCTAATCCATTTAAATTCTTGACTAAAGCACCAACCTCAATACTTTTTGAACTACCTAATAAATTGCACCACAATTTGATAGCATAAAATTTTGTAATTTGAATTTCTTATTGCTCATTGCTTGCAACAAGACTAATTATCTAGCAACGTTCCTCCACCCATAAACAACGAATCCATTTATGATACTCATAAAGGAAAAAAACATAAAAGCTAGGGGAAAAAAAATAAATGTATAATCACATAAAATATTGCAAACAATGAATAATTTAATTACATTCACCTTAGTCATTTGTGTAGAAAATTGATCAACTTACATGATTACAAACAATGATTTGTATTTAGCCATGATCTTTTTGAATGTATCAAGCATGGATATTTAGTGTCTTAACATTTTTAAGTATCTTGTTGCCCTTGGTTTCCATGGCAACATAATTTTTTTTGAAACTCCAAATGTTGATTTGGAGAATGTGATATATATGAATGCAGATTTCCCATGAACACTTCCAATCAAGCAAACAAAGTCAAATTAAACAAGGACTACAATGCAAGGTTGATCCAATGAAGCACACAATGGACACCCATTGAAAAGAGTGCCCAAGCATTTTTATTTTTTTTGTGACACTTATGTTCCCCCCCTGAAAAACAGAAGCCCCATTTGCACCAAAACATAACAATTTTTTTGCCACCTTTTACCTTGTTAGCCCTCCACATTTCATCAATGTTGCCATTATAACTTCAATAAAAATATTGTTACCTAACCCATCCACAACTCATTCCACTTGAAGTAGAATAGGAATTCTAACCTTAGACTGAACCACATATGCATGAACACAAATCCACGAACCATTATCTATTGTGGTAACCTCATCACACAAGATTACTATGAACCTAGTAATTTGGATGGCCTTAATAATGGCCTCTTGGACTTGGATATGCATGATTGAACAAGAGCCTAGCCATTAATGTTAGACCAATGCATTGAGGGGTTATTTGAAACATTCAAATTTTTGAAGAACTAATACAAGGACTCATACTCCAACATTGGATGACCATGAAACAAAATATGAAACAAAGACTTCATTTGAACAATTTTCTGACTCCCTTCCCCTATAGTTCTATTCACTTGTGCCAAGATCGACTTTGAACATCTCTACATATACAATTTGGGTGTAAGCAAAATAAAGTGAACAACTTGATTAACTTGTTAAAACTAGACGCAAATATATTTAAAATATGAACAAAACCCAATATAGAATTGTGGAACATTGAATATTTTCATTTCAATGACTAAATATGATATATGTTTACCTTAATGTGCATTGATTTTCATATTTCAAATTGTAAAAGTAGGTTTTAACTAGGCTTTTCAAAATACAAGTAACTTTTGACGTTTACTTTTCATTTTGAGCTTTTGGTTTCAAGTAGGTGTCAAGTAGGTTCTTACAAAAAGGATATAGATTTTTTTTTGATGACTTGTTAAGACATATGTTGATATTCATTTCCTAACTTATTACATATCAATTTCATTAAATTTTTTAACCAAAAAATAGGTTTGAACACATTTTTCAATCAGTTTCAAATGTACTTTTTATTTATTTTAAAATTTTTCTTTTAATTTTCTTATAATTATATTCTTATAAACTTGATAGAGATATTAAATGTTATTTGACACGTTTGTTCATATAATTTGATGCTAATTTATGGTAATTATATGAGAGGTGCGGGGTTAAAGTGGAGATGTCTACTTTTTTGGTATATTTTATCTTGTTTTGACCCATTTGTAATTTTTCATGTGTGCATAATATTTTGCGGTGTATTTTTGCCCTTTCTCAACCCGTAGATTAAACATATCCCATTGGATAATGCGTTGGCCAATGTATCCCATTTACAACCCATGATTTTTTCTTTTTTCTCAATCAAAGTTAATCAATCCATCTTGAGACACAATGCCTTCTACCCATGTTGCATTTTGGCTCGCCACTCAGTTTGAAACTTCCCAATCCTATCATATGATTTTTTTGCTACTTTTCCCTTAATGGACATGTGTTTCTTAAAAGGTGGGTTAGATTGAGAATCAGACATATCAACAATAGGATGATATGGTTCATGGTCTTGAAAATCTTGCAACCCAATAGCTACAAGAAAAAAAGAAGGAACAAAGGGATTCAAAGTAGTAGAAGAGAAGGAATAGTGGGATTAGGCATACTAATATTACGAGGAGAAGAAAAGGGATCAGCAACCAACAAAGGATGACCTTGAACATCAAAATTTGGACTTGAACAGCCCCCAAGATTTATGGAAAATGAAGGATTCCAAGCCTTTTCAAGAGGTGATTTTGACCCACTTGAAGAAGTATATCATGGGCTAAATATGGTTGAATCTGAAACTAATAACAAAGGAGATGTAAAGCGTGGGTTTTTGTTAGAGTTGAAAAATGCATCATTAGAAAAAAATTGAATAATAACAACTTGTTTAATGCAACTATTTTTGTCTCATGCAACTATTTTTTTGTCCCATGCAACTAAAATTAATTGCATGACACAAGTGTAGTTGCATTAAATAAATTGTTAATAACCATTTTTCTTCTAGTGCATGGAACCTTTATTGAACTTGATAAATGGATACATAAACACAAACAAATTGAACAATTTTGAAAGGCATTTAAGAAATGGACATACACAAACATTGAGACACACCGAACCCCCTTCAAATATTAACAAACATAAAAAATCAACAAATAGAGACAAAGAAAGATTTAATGACTTAGAGACATCAATAGACAAACACTCCGACACAGATAATGAACTCGAGAAATCAATAAACATTGGTTGATTGACACATTAAGCCCCCTTAGGAAAATGACAAACACAAACACATAGAAGATACATTAATTATTTAAATTGAAAAAGCAAATGTTCCAAAGTTCTAGAATTAAAGTTTTCGAACCAAACGTGATGCAACCTACAAGGTAGGTCTTGCATCCATTCACTTAACGTTTGTGAATTGAAAAACTTGTTAATAGACCATTGGCTGCACAATCTTTATTGCCATTGTTGTTGTTGGCTCCAATTTCTAGATTGCGCCTCCAATTGATCTTTAATAAGCATATTGTAGCAACTCTAAGTAAATTATGTACACACTCAAAACCAAAATGGCATTTGTGATTAAATGCCCCATTCAGCCAACCTTTTCCCCCCTTTCATTAAACTAGGAGATGAATCTTTAAATTGGGTATAGATCTAGAAACTTGAATGTTGTAGCTCAACAAACAAAATAGGGAAAAACTTGCACCTTGGAGTGCAGATTCACCTAAGGTGAAAGCACGTTACGTAATCGTTTTTTAGACCTATTACATTTTAAGTTTTCCCTACATCTCTTTGAAATTTAAATGTTAATATTTTCATTGAAATATCCAAAAAGGATTCACATATGTAATTCTAAAAAAGTTGGCATTTTTAAAATGTAAAAAAACACATAAAAATCCTAAATATTTAATGAGAAATGGACTTTTGAATCTTGACAACAAATTTTATCGCACTCTACAAAACTCATGGATATGGACTTTTATCTTATAATGCATTAGTTTTATATGTTTGAAACTTTGGGATATTGGATGAATTATGTTTAAGAAACTAAAGATCCATTGAATGAATGGAATGTAATTTTAATTTATCATGTTATCAACTTTTCAAAATCATAAAAACTATAATTATTTTAAAAGTTTTAAAAAGATTTTAAGAATAATTATTTTTAAAAAATCTTTTATGATTTAAAAAATAAATCTTATAGTTTCATGACTTGAAATTGGAAATGGAAAAAAAATTACTTGGGTTCATTCATGATTGCCAAAAAGAAATATCTAATTGAGAAAGGACTACAAAAGACAACCTTGGATTTTTGTTTATCTTATATTATTATAATTGCAATGGATTATTGTATGCCACTAGATAAAATGATGTTTCATAAATTTAAAAAAAAATTGGATACTATGTTAATGTCATTTTGAATCTTGTAAACTAAAGGAATAAAGTGTTTAAAGTACATTTTTTAAAAAAAAATCTAAAGGAAGGCATAAAATCATATAATTGATTTCAAATTTTTTGTACAACAAAAAATGCCCCTTTTTATGAAAGTACATGTTCATTGGATGAGCTTGATGAAAACCAAATCATTCAAAATTTTCAAAGTCTTGAAACTTTGAAGGAAAGGGCTACAAGGCAAAGGAATCATTTTTTATACCATTTGATAAAAAAATTACATTCAATGGGTTCAAAATGTTTAGCTTTAGATGCAGGTCACATGTGCAAGAAATAAACATGTCAAAAAACATGTTTGGTTGTCCATTGAAAATCATTTTGGGATTTTCTACATTTATGGCATTAAACTAAAATATTCATACACAATTATGTATGATTGCAAAAAATCACCATTAACACATGAATCATCTTATGTTGGACTATTCAATTTTTTAATCTTAAATTTGTTTCATGTAAATGTTATTTGTAAAAAATATCTTTAAGAAAATCCTTAAGTCCTCTTTTCCCTTTTTGCAACCCCAACCGTGAATGGACCCATTTTTAATATAATTTAAATATTCCTATTTTAAGCTAGTTTTCAACTACACTAAAAAGGGACTTTGAAAAGGTCCCACTTAATATGTCAAAACTTAACCACCTTACTATGCTTTCACTTCAGGCACCATCACAAAGTTTTATGTTAGAACTTGGTTTCCTAACTTAACCCATGAAGTGTAAAGATTAAGGTTTAGGTGATGAACCAATTAGAACCATTGTAGAATTAACGATGGATGTGGTAATATGGAGTTCAATAGTCGATGCAAACTAGCAATATTCGGTCATTAGCAAAACCTTGTCTAATGAACCTTGATCAATTTGCTTGCTTGGGTCAATGCAAGGCCCTTTTAAAGGACAAAATCTGACACCATTTTGCCAAAAAAAAAAGTTACCCCATAAATTTTTAAACATTAGTATAAAAGTGAGGTGTAATTCACTAACCTAAATTACTATGGGACCTTAAAAGTGAAATAGATTCCCTACACCTTAATGATTTCATTATGGTTTAAATTATTTTAGTACAAGGTCATTATGTAAACATCATGTTTCATTATCGGTTGACATAATTCACTATTATAATTCATTATTTAAAATAGGTTTACTTTCATGATGTTTTAAATACCTTAAACTATTTTAAGCTATACCTTATGTTATTTTAAACTACTTTACTAGGTTATTTTGAGTTATACTTTAAGTTATTATAAGTTATTATAGGTTTTATACTTTAGGTTATTTTAATCTAAATTATTTAACTAGCCCTAATGTTAAGGGGTGAAATTGTGGCTCTTGATCATTACTATCCTCTAGGGCATAAAACTAGGGGGCAAGGTCAACACCTTATTAATCCACAAGAGAACTACCCTTACTAGCTTATTTTATTACAACTATTCAAGTAGTAAGTAATACATCATACCAAGAAAGAAGTAGTTAGGGGTCTATTGCCTAAGACCATACCTACCCTCCTATAAATAATATAATACAAGGGGTAATGGGGAGAAAGTGGAGAGGGTAGACATGAAAAGTGGTCAAAACACAAGAGTAGCTACTCTCTTTGGTTCTACAATACCTTCAACACTCTTGGATGTTGTCCAAGGGGTCTGTAGTCCTTCTACTATAGTTGTCCTTCCTCTTCAAGCCATGCAGGTCCTCTAGTGAGTTGGTATGTCGCATGTAGCACTTCAAGAAGTCCTTCATTTGTTTTCTATAGTTTCCAACCCTTTGCTTTCCTTCATAGCCTTTGCTTACCGCTTGCAAAGGTACCCTTTAGTTTGTAGGCAATTTTTTTTACTTTCATTTCTTTCGCTTTTTACCATCAAGGATTAGCTACTACCTTCTAGTGGTAGCCAGTAACTTAATTATCCAAAGGTTACCAAAGGTTAAGTTTTGTTAGTTTATGTCCTAAAGAAAACACAAAACTACTAACTCAATTAAGCATCATACTTGTAGATTATAAATTATTTTACCTTCCTCATTCAATATAATATCAATATTTCATAAGAGATTCAAGTCCTTCAACCATCTTCCATTAAAATCACACACAAAACTACATACATCTTTTTCCATTCCTCATCACCCTTTCCATGAGAATCTTCCATTCCCAATTTCCCCATTCCTCCAAGTATCAAATGAATCTCCCCCTCCTCTTCCACTTCCTCTAGTCCCTCTTCCTAAAATACCACACACAATGCCCACATTGACCCCTAGAAAATGGGGTCTTTATCCTAATTCATTTTTAGAAATCTTTTAGATGATTAGGTGGATTACCCTATCCATTCACTAATGTGAGCTATATAATCCCACTAGCTTCACCCCTTGGGTAAGGGACACTAAGTCTACCACTAATAATTAGTAGTTATTACGAGGGTTATGGAACTAACTAGTATAAGATTTCTACCCGTTAACACCTAGGCTATATCTGAAATTATTTTATTTCAAATTATTATATGTTATTTCAAGTTATATATTAAGTTATTCAAGGCCATTCTACTATATGTTATTAAAGGTTATTTTATCTTAAAGTATAAATAATATAAGATAACTTGAAATTAAAAAATAACATTTAATTTTTTTGCATATAATAACTTAAAGTGGAATAACTTATGGTCGAATAATATAAAATAACCAATAATAGCCTTGATAAAATAGTCTTGAATAGCCAAAAATGCACTATGGTAAAATAACAAATAATAGCCTACAATAACTTGTGATAATTTAATTTAAAATAACCAAATAATCCAAATAAATAAATAAAATACTTTAAAATAACCTATAATAACATATAATAATAATTTATAATAGTTAACAATAGCCTACAATATATTAACCAAAATTAACGTATGATAAATAACTTCAAATAACCAATGATAAGATAACCAAAAATAACCAATGCTAAATAGCCAACAATAGCCTACAATTTAATAACAAAAAATAATTTAATGTAAAATATCCAAATAACTAATAATAACCTATGATAAAACTACAAAAAAAACCTATGTTAAATAACCTAAAAAAACCAATATGAATAACTTACAATAGAATAAGGGCAAACCCATCCTTGGGTGGTACCATTAGGAACCACTTCAAGGAATGGTTAAAGAATAAAAAATAACCAAATCATTTTTCAAAGCCTTTTTTGTTAAATGTTTTCACAACTATAATTTATTTAAATGTTTATCAATTGCATGCTTTAATACATGGCTTGAAGATAATTTGGGAATTTTAATATTGGAAAAAATTTTAATTTTATATTCCTAATTAAAATGGCGCCTTAAAAAATTAACAACTTCAAATTTGAAAATTCATAACTAAATCATATTTAATTAATGAATTACCGAATAAAAATATAAACATAAATTACTTCCAAATTACCTTAGGATAAAAATTCATAAAAAAATTCTCAAATTATGTTTCAAATTTGTGTTCTTGACAAAAAAGTTCAAGGAAAAAAACTTGTGATACGTTCCTAAAACTTTTTCTACATGTAATGATTAGGAACATCAAAATAGACAATATTCTTGATATTATTGGGCTTTCAAAATATGGAACCTAATAAATGAATTCATTAAAAAAATTATGAAAATGTTTTTTTAATTGTTTCTTATGATTTTTCAAAGTCCGATGGGTTGAGGAAAATCAAAGTGTGATGTTTCTAGTGGTACCACCCAAGGATGGGCTTGCCCATAACTAATTTTTTAAAAAGGTAAAACAACCTAAAATAACCTATGATAGAATAGCCATAAAAACCTATAATAATTTTTTAAAAATGGCCAATAATAACTTACAATAAAATAAATAATAATAGTTTAAAATAAAATAGCTTAAAATAACCAACAATAACTTATGATAAAATAATCAATAGTAGCCCATGGCAAAATAACCTAGAATAACCAATAATAATTTAGGGTAAAATAATTTAAAATAACCAATAATAACCTACAATATAATAACTAATAATAAAATAACCAAAAGTAACCTAGAATATCCAATAATAACCTACAATGAAAAATCCAAAAATAGTTTATGGTAAATAACCTAACACAACTAACAATAGCCTACAATATAATAACCAAAAATAAATAGCCTATAATAACCAATAATAACATATGGTAAAATAATATAAAATAACTAACATTAGCTTATGATATAATATTGTATAATAACCTATGTCAAAATAACCAAGAAATATTTAAGTTAAAAAAAAATGCATGGTAATATGTGACGATAAAAAATAAATTATTCATTTAAATAGTGGTACAATGGTTTAAAACTTACTTTTTAAACATGGAAATGAGAAGAGGTGAAGGGTTCAAACCTTCACACTTACACCCTAGGTTGGTGGGTTGAGGGAAAACCTTTTGGCCACACCTTCATAGAGCAGATGAACACATAGTTCACTTCGGATCCCATTTAAAAATCCTTTTGGTTTGTGTTTGTGGCCTCTTGGTTCAAACCTGTTAGACGAATTTGGGAGTTGAACCCCATTTTGTCAATTTAACACCTTCCCAAACTGCCATGGGTGGTCTTGGTGTGGGGTTTCACCTAGAAGGGCATGTCACCCATGTTGAGTGGTGGATTAGTTGACGTTGTTTAGCATCCAAATTGGGGTGCAACCACAACTTCCATTCGCTTCCTTCCCAACAATTTCAAACATTTTTTAATTTTGTTTTCAAAGTTTTTTTCATCTTTCCCTCGTGATATTCGTTCAATATTGGTCTTTTTCTGGTATTTAGCCTTGGATGGAATTTACCACCTGCTTAAGGTTGCATTCCCAAATAGCCTGACTCACCAACAACGCTTCATGGAGTATTAGGGTTCAGGCTCAACGAGGATTTCACATTTTTTTTCATTTCATTCTAAAGAACTTGGGTTTGGTCTGATACAAAGGATGTTTCTTCATATTACAATTCAAGGGGCGAAGCCTTTTGATTTTCAAGTTGGGCTCTTTTTAGTTCGCTCATTGTTATTAGGTTTGCTCTCCTAAGTGCTTAATTCAGGTTCATAATTAATTAATGATTTAACTATTGATGAATTTAATTAGCTATTAATGAATTCACTTGTTCATGACAACTAGACCTTATTTACTAAAGGGTTGACCATTTTCACCATGGTAAATTTGTCCAATTTCATTCAAAATTGAATGAAACACACAATGAATTTAAAGGCATATTGATGTAATGAAAATTAGAGTGGGTGTTTATTGGATGTTCGTCTTGAATTCATGGGGGGTTTGTTTCAGTCAAGGGAGATTTGTCATGTTTTATTTTTAGTTTGTTAATTGTTTTATTCCTCTTAATTTTGCATTAACTTTTTCTACTATGCATAAACATGGTATGATTATGTAGCTAATGCTAATGTCTATTTGAAAGTGAAATAAATTGATATGGGTTTAAATTGTCATATTGAATTATTTTGCTTTATTTGATGAGATGTTGCAATGGTTGAATGTTGCCATGATGGTGATTATATTAAATGGAAAGTTATAGTTATTCCAAGGGTATTATAACAACCTCTAAGTTAGTCAACCTATTCACCTTTGATGATGATGGATACAAGTACACTACTTGTGTGGTGAATTTCTTTCTTATTTTTTTATCCTTCACAATCAACACATTGTAATACTATAGTTATATATTGTTGAAAGTTCTTCATAAAGGTTTTCACATTAAACCTGAGGTACATAACTTCTTTGTTTGGGCAATGTTCATGTGTAATTGGGCATGTGATTCATGTTCACATATTTGTATAAAGGTGAACTTCTAAAATCGTGGACAATGAAAGCACCATCTTGTAAAAAAAATGTCAAAGCCAATTGCCAACAAGGAAACACCGTAATCTTAAATGATGTGGATGTTCATTAAAATAATGCCCTCGTTAACTTTAAGGTAGACCAAGTTGATTGACAATAATCTTTAAACTATGATGAGTTAAACTGTAAAGATAATGTTGCACAACTCATAATGAATTGCAAGTGGTGGCAATTATTAAGACCACCAAACCAGGTGTTTCAAAGCCTAATATAGCCCCTACATTTGTTTCTAGTACCAAGCTTGATGTAGCCCTAACAATTTTTTTTAGTGTAATCCATTTTCAGGGGCCCCATTATATACTTGTAATGCTTAATCCTATTTGGAATGTTGGACTTCAAGATGGTTAGGTGTTTGGTTTAATTAACAATGTTTTGATTGGTAACTTGGTGAATTTGTGTGTTTGATTATAAGGAGGGTGGGTGAGTTTCCAACCTTCAACATGATGGGATAATGGAATTTATTGCAACAAATGCAAGTTATGCAAGCATTGCAAACGTTAACATCATTAGGGGTAGGCCAAATGGGACAACAAGGAGGGTTGTCTATGCTAAAAGGATAACAACTAGGGTAGCATGGATAAGTGGCAGGGAGTTCATGAATGCCATGGCCAACTATATTCCAATTTTTAATTATGCAAAAATTTAGAAGTGAAATTAATTTTACTATGATTTTTAAAAATATTCCATTATCAAATTATCAAATATGTTCAAATTCCATTATCAAATTTTGCATTTGGTCATTGAAAATAACATTTGAAAACATTTACAAATCAAATCCATCATTAGTAGATCCCATAATCACATTACAAACAAAACTCAACCTTTCCAAAAGGCATTCAACATCTACAAATGAAATAACAAACCTTCCTAATGAAATCCAAATATTGAAAATAACATTTAACCTTTGTAAAAGCCATTCAAGTTTTGCAAATGGGATCTAGCTTTTTCATATGATATCCAACTACTACAAATGAATTTTGGTGTTCCCAAAAGACATTCAAGTCCCACAAATTAAATATCAACCTCTAGAAATGAATTCCAAATTCTTGACATCACATGAAATCTTTCCAAAATTGAATCAACATTTGCAAATGAAACTCTTTAATTTGTAATCACATTCAACCTCTACAAATAAGATCCCTAGGCCTTACGAAAACAAAGTTAGGCTCTTCAAATGGAATTGAAGTATTACAAATGATATCTAGCTTCTTTATTTACAACTCAAATTTTCTACAAAGTAAATATTGACCTTTACAATTAAGATCCAACATCTACACATGATGGGAAAGTTTTCCAAACTAGAACTAGCCTTTGTAAATGAAAATTTAAGATTTCCAAAAGTCATTCAAGTTTTACAAAATAAATACCAATTAAAAAAATTATATCCAACATTTGCAAATGATGGGAAAATATGCAAAACTATATTCATCCTCCATAAATGAAAATTCAAGGTCTATAAAAACCATTCAAAATATGCAAAAGAGATACCAAGTTCAACAAATGATATCCAACTTTTACAACTGATGGGAAAGTACTTTAAACCACAGCCAACCTTTGCAAATGAAAATTCAAAATTTAGAATAGCCATTCAAAATCCACAAAATAAATACCAAGTCTAACAAATGATATCCAACATTTGCAAATAATGGGAGGGTACCCCAAACCACAACCAACCTTTGCAAATGAAACTTGAAATTTGCAAAAGTTATTCAAAATTTACAAATGATATTCATTTTTTGAAAGTCAATTATTGCAAATCTCATTAAACATCTATAATTTTCTTACAAATGGGCTTCAACCTCTCCAAAAGAAATTTATCAAATGCAAAGTTCAAACATAAAAATCAAATTCAAAATGGAATAACAAGTTAAACCTTTATAACTTGGATTGAGTTGGAGTTAGTTTGCATCATAGCAAACAAAGGCTTATATTTTACCATGATTATTTTGAGAGTTATTGCATGGACACCCATTTAGTATTTATTTTTTCATAATTTTATTATTTTTTGTGTCTTATATATATTTTTCCTACAAAACTCAAAATGTCATTTTAGTGAGCGGTTGAAATAACCATACATGTTCTACATGAACATTTGAATTCATGTAATGAAATGACATTGACTAGTGATTGGATTGTTAAGTTAATCATAGGAACAACACAATGAAGATTCATGGAAAAGGGTGCTTAAGAATCCTTGGTTTGTTTGGTAACTCCTATTTCCCATTTTGATTCACACATTCATTCCATGTACTATAAAGCACAAAAGCTTCTTGGACAAATCTTCCCTAACCCTAATGAAATTGTTAAAACTTGATCCATCAACAATCTTGTCAACACACCCCAAAATAGGAACCTTAGTTTAACAATCACACACACACACACACACTTTAACTTTATCTTTACTTGGGGATTGGGGTAGGGTAGTTATTTTTTGAAAATATATTATTTCAAAATAATTTTATGGCACACACAAACATTCCATATTTTGCAAGGCATTGATTGTTAATGATAGATTTTGTTCAAGATTTGGTGATTAACTATTGAATATATTTGTTTTTTGCCATTTTATTTTCATTCATTAGACTAGTCACCTTGAACGATTGTTCTTACCATATATACTCTTGCCACCTCTTTGGATTTTACAACCATGTTCCATTACAAAAATTCTTTGAATTGTATTTTTAAGGATGTTGATTAGATTAATTTGTTTTTCTTATTTTTGATATGATGTTTAAAAATTTCACATGTTCATATTTGCAATGCCATAAGTTGTATTTCTCTACTTGGCATTGTGCCATACCAAGTATTTTGATATAGCCTAAGTTTACCGCACTTTATACCCACATTTAAACATAAGAATGAAATTAATGAAATATTTTAGCCCTACTTAACTGCATTACGGTCGGTGATGGTGGATTATGTAATTTTCTTGACCACTACGTTTATGTGACATTATATTCCAATAATGATCACACACTTGTAATAGGGGAGTAAAATCTCTGTTGAACATGAATTGTTTGAAAAGAATTGTAGAATCTGCCACCCCGGACCTTAAATGTCAGGGAACGGTCTTGCCGCCCTTGCCGTAAAAGGCTTGCCTGGCACATTACCCAACATAATGGGCTGGGGCTTGACGATTCCATTATTACAAGACAATCCTTCCTCATTTTGGATAGATGTTGGCAAACGACATCCCATTTACATCCTACTTCCCTGACGAATAGGAAACCTTCCCACCCTCAAGTTGTTCCCAGGATCATCCCCGCTATCACGATGTTCCCATGATGTTCTCAACGTTGCATTGCGTCTCTGTCTCTGTCTTTCTCCTCTTCACTCACATCGTTGTTTTTTTTTTCTTTTTGCCGTGCCTTGCGCTTTGCTTGCACACCATTTTCACCCGCGTCATTCGTCTCTGCGTTGGCGTCGCTGCTCTTCACGATGCGCATCGTGTGAGCGAGGAGGGAAGCGCATAAGAGTGGAGTGACCATGTTTCCCAGGCGTTTCTTCCAAAAGAGCACCAGGGTTTCATCTGCTGTTGCTGAGCCGGATGTTAGCCCGGAAGTGAGGGCGGCAACAACGACGGCAACAACAACGTCGCCAGAGGGGCAAGACGAAGATGGGAGAGAAAAAAAAGTCGAGAAGGGCATCGGCCGTGATCAGGTCTGTTCCCTCTTCTTTTCAGCCGTGTTCTGCCTGTGTGTGC
>Ga0209611_10008636_pt1 | contig 15814 bp, 15 predicted proteins | sample S1TSphgellanicum_3_FD_187693 | JGI IMG/M metagenome (GOLD analysis project Ga0209611, IMG submission 187693) | Host-associated microbial communities from peat moss isolated from Minnesota, USA - S1T2_Fc - Sphagnum magellanicum MG (SPAdes) (version 2) | ecosystem: Host-associated > Plants > Peat...
ATCACTTTTATAAATAATTATAAATGATTATGTTTATTAAATCTAATTATTGTTATAACATAAATTTGTATATTATATAATTTATATTCTTATATTAGAAGAAATTAATTCGTGTAAATAATTTGACATTACTTTCAAATCATTGTAATTATTTCAGATAAGAATTAATTAGTATGTGCATAATTATTTTCTAATTGAACATAATTATTCGCACTTTTTAATTTATAACTTCAAACCTGAGTTAAAAATTTGGAAAAATTACAATGTAGTTAAAATAATTATTTTACTGATTGTAATTTCATGAATTATTATAAAATAATATTATCTAAAAACATTCTATGATTAATCATCTATGATGAATATTTTATAGTAATTTTACAGTAATTATGAAAATTAATGTTTAGTTTGACAAATTATTGTATTTATAGTTAATAATTACCAAGAGAAAATAATTATTTGACCTATAATAATTTTTACAATAAGTAATGTAATTAGTTGAATAATAGTTTTTGAACAATTCGTGTAAGAATGTACTTTCTAATAACAATTGTTAATTCATTACTTATGATTTTGAAATAAATATTTTAAAATTTTAACTTTGAAATTATAGTCATTAAATTAATTTTACATTAATTATATTCTATATATTTCAATCAGATTTTAAAAAGTAATAAAATATTTTTAAATATTTTATTTATTTAATTATTTATGAGGTATGTATGAATAATTTGTGAGTAACCAAAAAGCTAGTTTGTTAAATATTAAAAAGTTATTACTTATTTAAGTAATTGATAATGAATAATGAATATTTGTAGTGTATAATTTATTATATATATATATATATATATATATATATATATATATAATCATTATTAATTAAATAATTATCTAATATTTGAATTGTTTAAAAATCTGACAACTAAAAAAATAAGGCATGAAGAAAGTTTTGGAATTACAACTTAGTTTGTAAGGAAGTTGCAACTTCAAAACTTATCCCATATTGTTTGTTCTTCATTCCTATGAACATTATATAAACAAAGGGGTGTGCCCATCCAATTTCACATTATGAAATTAGTGCACATGGGATGAGCTAATCAAAAGGCTTAACCTAAAACAAAAAAATAAATAATGCACAATTCTAAAGTACTTACCTCCCTAACCTATTTATCTATTTAGCTAGGCAGGTACTTAGTTTGACCTAGCCATCTAGGTCAGCCTATGTACCTACCTACCTAAGTATGTACCTATATGAGTAGGTATTTAACCTAGGAAGGTAGAACCTACCTATTTACTTTTTGACCTAAGTAGGTAGGTAGGTAGGTAGGTAGCCTAACATTGTAGGCACCTATTTATGTACCTACCTAGGTACCTATCAACCTAATATTAATTTTTTTATTAAATTAAAATTGTAATGCCATGTGGCATATTTACATTGGGCCACGTGTCATAATGTAAGATCATCCAAATATTTGAATTGAACGTCTTAGATTATTTCAAAATATACATTATTTTATAATGTATATTTTTTATAATCAAATATTAAAACACGTGGCAACACATGATTTGCCCTCAATTGTGACCAAAATAATTGCATTTTAGTCGCATGTGACAATACGTATACAATGGAGTCAAAGGATGAAATGTATTTGTTGACTTTTTCTTTCATATAATACCCTTTATGATTTGTGATTAGTTTATCACATGCGACTTGTCTTAGGCGACTAAAAGGATTTTAGTTGCAAAATGTCTCTTGCGATTAAAATTTAGTCACAAAGACTAGTTGAAAATACATGTTTTTCTTCTAGTGTCCGTACACACTCCAAAGACATTTACAATTAGTTATTTGCTAATTACATACACCTTATCTTTATGCCCAAAGTAGATATTTGCACCCTTGATCAAAAGTGTGTTTAGAAATTCCAACATTACATCAAGCATTAGTGCATGCCACTCCATCATAAATAAAGTAACCAACCCTGCTTTAGAAGCCCAATTTTCTTGCTCAACAATATCCTTCTAGTTCTCCATTCATTCAACATGTTTATCATAATTTAATTTTGTTTGTGTCCACATGAATCAATTAGGGTTTGGAATTTTAATACCATTATTAAAAAATGTAACTTTATCTATTATTGCATGTCTTCTTTTCACTATAGCTTCCGATTCACACCTTTGCATCTCCATCACCCTTTGCTATGCTTCTGCCATCTCCTGCACCTTTGTGGCTTGCTGCACTTTCATTTGCACTTCTATGGATAACTCTTCTTCTACCTCAACAACGTTCTCCTCCTTTGTGGCCTTTCGCATTATTTGTGCTTCCACAAAATGTTGCTCCATAGATTCATCCTCCTTCGATTTTTCAATGAACATTGGATCTATTGATGTAGCTCCTAGTCCTGTCTATTTTCTTGCACACCAACATCTTTAGATTTTTCGCAAAAACTCAATTGTAAATGTTCCAGTTGTATCTATGTTGTGAATTATTATTCACGCAAATTGTATTTTCTCATTATACGCTTTCTTTTCTGCACATTTCAAAGATGATGACGAATGTGATGGCGACCTTATAGCCAATGGCTGAATATTCAACATGCTTTCTCTCTCTACTTTTGTTCTTTTCAACAATTTTACTTCCTCCTACCTTTGTCTATGCTCAATCCTTTATGTTTTTTTTTCCCTTGCTATTTTTTATAGTTTTTCAATGGCGTTCTCTATACTCATGTTGTTGTGAACTTTAGAACTTTGAAAACATGCACAACTTCCAACAACAAACACAAATTGCTTTTGACGATTACCCCATTTTTTTCGTTTTAGAGCTTTTCCCTCATCACATTCATTTTTTACCTACTTGCCATTTTTTGATTAACGTATGATCCTCAAAATTAATATGGCCCATCATTACAAATTTATGTGTCTTTTGTATAGCCATGTGGAAGCACTTCACTTCATCATTATGAACGGAAGTCATAGATTTCATCTTTCGATTACTCCAGATCTCTAATATCCCTTCATTAACTATATTAACTCCACCTTGTATGCCCTGTACACCTTCTATTAACTATGCCCATTTATCTATTGACTGTAAATTCATCTGCTGATTGTGAAAACATCTACTGACTATATTGATTTTACTACTGACTATGGCAACAAATCTAACGATTATGTGAATGCGCATGATGACTAGGCAAATAATGTTGCCGATTGAGCTAATATTTCTAACATATCATTTTCAAACCTCTGGGTCCCAAATCCTTAACTTCTATAGTTATTACTCATGGATTTATTATTCATTTACAGATCGAAAATCAACATTATGTTCACCACAGGATCTTTAGTTTGTTCTTCATCTTCAACCTTCTTCATATGTGGTTTTTGTATTTCATAGTCTTCATCATCTTCCTTCGTATCAAAATTTTCTACTTGAACTCTACCTACACTTTATTCCCAATATAATGGCATCTATTGTGACTGTTTTTGTTTTTGAATTTCAAATTGCATGTACTTCTAAGGTTTGAACTTATTGACATTGACCATCACAAGGTTAGTTTCAAACTTTCAATGGTCGCCAATAACAACCATCTAACTATTCTCCCTAAAACATGTGGTTTGTTGACCAAATAGACCAATGCCATATGATCTCCATAAAAGACAAATTTATTGCCCAACAAATAATGTCTGAACTTGTGCAAAGTAAAAACCATTGCTAAAGCCTCTTTTTCTATTGTGCTATAATTCTATTATGTTTTATTCAAAAGCCTAGAAGCATACATTATTAGTTGATCACTTTTCCTTCTTATGTTTTGAAACAGCATAGCCCCCACAACTAACAAGGATGCATATGTATGAACATGAAATTCCACATGCTAGTTTGGTGATATCAATATCAGTATTTCAATATACTTTTATTTAATCAATTCCTAGGCCTTCTGACATTTTTTTGTCCAAAGAAAAGTGTTTGTCCTTCTAGTCAGTTTAATGATAGGTGCCATGATAGTAATAATTTTTTTGATAAAACATTGTTAAAATTGTGCCATCCCATTGAATATTTGAATCTGCTAAAGATTCTTAGGTGGTGGCATGTTTACTATTGTTTATATTTTCTTTGGATCTAGTAGTTTCCCTTTTTTAGAAACAATAAAACCTAAGATCATCCTTTAAAATACCATAAATGCACATTTTTCTGGATTTTAATTAATACCATATTCTTTGCACTTTTGAAAACATAGTCTGAACTTCTATAGATGACTCTCCATGTCACTATACACTATAAAGTCATCCAGAATTATCTTCATAAAATTGTCCAAATATTCTCTGAATGCTTTAGTAATAGTTTTTTGATATGTTGGAGGTCCATTTTAAACTTCAAACGACATCACCTTCCATATAAAAATTCCCTAGTTTGTAACAAATGCAATCTTGTATCTGTCCTCTAGAGCTATAAAGATTTGATGATATCTTGAATATCCATCTAAGAAAGAATATGCTTCATACCCTGCTATTTTGTTTAGCATTTCTTCTGTGAAAGGTAATGGGTATGGATCCTTTTTTGTGGTTACATTTAATTTTCTAAAATCTATATAAATTCTCAGCTTGCCATTTTTCTTTGGTATTATTACTATGGGTGACACCATATAATTTTTTCCATAGATTTAATGAATCCAATTGCTAATAACTAATTAATATCTTGTTTAACCATTGTAACATAATTTGGATTTAATCCATACCTGGCCTGATGTGCTGGTGGTATAGTAATGTCCAATTCAATTCTATGTTGTGTTAGCTTTGGTGGAATTCCTTTTAGATATTTGTATGTCCATGCAAAAACATCTTTGAATTCCTTCAATAGTTGCTCCACTTCCAACACCTTGCTTATTTCCAACTATGCATTAATCTTCACCATTTGTGGTTTTGCATGAGTTCCTAGATTAAGTTTCATCAACTATTGATTTCAAATTAACGTCCATCCAACTATCTACAATTCATGTGCTTTGATTTTTGTTTGAGTTTCATCCACTATAACACTCCCTGGTTGATGTCTGTAGTATGTTTTCAAATACACCTTATCTTCCAAAGCGACTTTTGGCTCATATTTGTTGCCAAGTATTTTCTTTTTTGTGTTATGTACTCCAGATCCTTGTTTAAAAATACTAGTCTTCACATCTATATCCATGATTTCCACATTTGTGGATTTCACAGATTGAATTGTTTTAGATAAATTAATTGTTCCTATGGAGAATAATTTTGGCTTTGTAGTAAGGATGATATCTTCTTCTTCATATGTAATGCCATTCTGATAATCATAACACAATAACACTTCTGGTCTTTTTACTTCACCTCCCAAATGTTTGGTGACTATGATTGTTTTAATTGTTCCATTCCTTTGTATGGTAACAATGTTACTTCCCCAATCATGTGCCACTTTAACATCCTTCAACCATGGTCTCCCCAACAACATGGAATAATTAAAATCTACCACATTATTTTGAAATATAGTAAATGTTACTATATAAGGAATGCCATGAACATATATCTTCAGATCTCTAATCAATTCCACCGATTTTGTGGTTGTTTGATCTGCCATCCTAAAATTATATGGTGCATGTTTAGGTTTTGGAAACCTTAACTTTAATCTCAATTGTTTTGTGATAATATTTATTTTAAAACCTCTATTCAACAACACATCCTCTATTGTATTCTTCCCAATCTATACTTAGATAATTGCCATATGATCATCTATTGTTATAGCAACTGTCCCTACTTTTGGTACTAAAGAACCAATTTGTTTATTTATAATTACTCTACTTAAATTTTGAATTTTTTCTAGTTTTAATTTCTATCAAAAATATCCTTTTAACTTAGGAGCTATTTTAAATAATTGTCCAAGTTCAAAGTATAACTTGTTTCAAACATTTGTTTACCAATATCTAAAAAACATTCTTCTACTATTATTGGTTTCTTTTGTGAATTCATTATTTGTTATAATTTTTGTGTTTCCACAAGAATAGTATTTGGCAAACTCAACCATGTTGTGTTCCATCCTTCCATGGATGTGGATGGCCCTTTTGTCTAGGTTTGTGTCTTTTGAATTTTTGAATTGTCTCCACCATTGACTTTTTCAATAGTTCTTCTTTCTCCCATTCAACATCGTTCTTTGTTTTTCTTGGCCCTCTATCCTTGAACACATGTACTTTAATTACTTTACTTCTTGTGGTAACATTAACATCCACCACATTCACATCCGTAGTGACTATTTATGTTTTAGCAACAAGTTGAACCTCTACTACTGCCACAAATTTCCCATGAAACAGTTTTTGTATCTAAATAAACTTTGGACAATTTGTCATTTTATGTCCATTCAAGCCATAGATGTGGCATGCATATGAAGATCTATTCTATGGTTTTTGACTTGGTTGTGTTGCTTCTATGGTTGCCATTGTGGTCTACTCCTTTTTTTTGCATGTCTCCACATTATGGGTCATCATCCCACAATTTGTGCAATGTTTATTAGTCTTTCTTCTATTACTCTGTGTTTTTATCGGTGCTATTTGTTTGGTACTTTGTTTGGTATTGATAATGCACTCCTTGTTTCTATAGTAGTCATGCCTTTTTCACACAACATTGTTGCCTCCTTATTCTGTTGTAATGTTGACTGCTTCATCCTTGTAGTTGCAATTCTGAGGTATGATTATAGACTTGCTCTAAACACAATAGTTAGAAAATTGTCTATGGTTGGTACTTGTAGACCATGAACTAACTTTTGAATTCACTTATAGTAAACCTCCACCCTCTTAGTTTCATCCTGCTTCATGTTCTTTAGCTCCATGTATATTTTGCTCATCATTCTGAGTCTTCCTATGACGTTTGTAAAATGCATGTGTTAGCTCCGAAAAAGTACAATCAAGAAATTCCTACATGTAATTATGGCACCAGTCCAATGTTGTATCTTTTAACATATAGCTAAATTCCTTCCTTCCGGGACTCCATTTTATTCGCTACCTAATTTTGATGTAGATCCGATTAGTATTCCCCTTCTAATAACATCTATGTTGGGCACAACAACCATTTCTACTCCTATGGTTGTTATACCCACATCAAGTGATTAAGTAACTCCTATTCTAACATGATATCTTTGGGTTTCAACAACTATTGCTTTTGACACTATTGGTGGAGTTGTGTTGACTTGAAGTCAATGATGTTTTAGTTTGTGGTTACCCATTGGTATTTTTTGTGGTGCATAATGTGGATGTGAATACCACTGTGGTTTTCTGTTCCTGGTTTAAATAGATGGATGAATTTGTTGACTTTGTGGTCCCAATTGGCTTCCCAACTCCCTGCCTTTCAATCTATTCTAGACTATAGGAATTCTTGGTTTTTGTTCTTGTGGTTGATCCATTAATGCTCTTGCCACATTCTATAATTCCACATGTCCAACAATACCTATTTTGATGTGAAAATACACAAAAGGACAATCCATGATTACATGTCCTTTTTCCTCACATAATGCACAAACCTTTGAAAGTAATTTGACCATCTCCGAATCCACATATTCATGATCCTATGTTTCAGTTATGTACCTTGTTTGATCCAACTTTGGATTCCCTTGATGTTAGTATGATTGTTGTACTTCATCCAACACATTCACTTGTGCCTCTGCATACTCAGATGATCATAGGTAATTTTCCTCAGTTTCCTCAACCACATCAATATTGGTGTTTTTTTCCACCTCTTAGTTTTCCATTAGTTCATAATAATCTGAAGATGTAGACTGATACACAAATCTAGGTTGTATACCTCCTATAACATCCTTTCTTTAGTTATTCACTGACTTTGGATTTGAGATTTCTTGTGATAGATTAGGTATTATAAAAGTCCTTGCTTTGTCTTGATTTTTTGACTTTAAACCATAAATTGTGACTGAGAAGTATACTGCACCCATTCATTTGGGTGAGTGGTCGATTGCATTTATTTCTGTGGAGATCATCATCTATAATTGTGCCTTTTCTAAAGACCCCCAGTCCATATTTCACACCGTACCACTTTTTGTGGTAGAAATGACCGGTGCCTCGCATGCCTTACCTTTTTTTTCAAAACTTGTTTGTCCAACATTATATTTTGATATGGGTTTTTTATAAGTCCTGCATGTTCCTTTCCAATTTCAAGATTGTCTTTTGTTTGTTTTTCAATAATTTACCAATTTGCCTCCAAGTTCAATTGTTGCTATAAACTTTGGGTCACCATTTGATTCATCTTGTTCATAATTTTTCGTCTTTAGAGTCTGTAGATCACTTTGCAGTCCTTACAACATCAATCACTTAAACTTCTAATACTTTTTAACATACCCCTTAATATTCCAAATTTAAAAAACAAGATTACTCATTTGAACATTCTTATCTATAGTATACAACAAAATTTGTAGAAAAATTTCCCATTATTGAAAGAGAAAACAAAAAAGAAATTTCCCAAATATGGTCGCCAAATGGTAGATGTGAAATTTAATTCCTACATAATATTTCACATTACTGTAACAATAGATTTGCATTTCACATGCATACATTCACGATTCCTAGTTAATTCTCAACATACTTAACATTCCCATTCATTAAAACACTAGATTCATGGTTATTTCATATAACTAGAATTTACACTTTAGAATACATTGGAAAAAACGACTCCAAAAACAAAATCACAATTCATTTCAGCATATTTTGATAGTACAAATAATTCACACAACAATATGAACATAAAACTCACTGTAGAAGTTTGTTTTTTTCTATATTATTGAAAATATGAATAAGAAAATAGCAAAATCCCATGTTTTGTTGAAAAAATCCCAAAACAACAATTACAATCTATGGTGTCTCAAAACATAATCTATGGTTTTCTACACTAGGTACATATAGATCCTCCTACTTTTTCCAAAACTATGTTTAATAATCCCCCCTTGTTTTCCAGAACTCTTTCCTTTTCAATTGTCCCAAGTCACATCACCATGATAGAAAACAACAAGAATTCAAAATTCAAATTAACAAAGTTCCTTGATCAGTCCTTATTTTAAATGCCTTGTTCATCCAAAATCATGTACTCATCCTACCCCTTTAACACCTAAGTTTTGGTGGGAGGTATATCCTTTGTTGATTGTGTGTGTCAATCCAAGGATGGCTTCAATGATGCACCAATGTTTATTGTGATGGGGGATTCAATTGAAGAATGAATGCACAACATCTTGGTTCAACGAGTTGGAAAATTCACATTCAATAGTACAAGGGCTTCACCTAGAAAGATTTTGCCACAAGGTTACTTCGTAGTTACGTTGGCTTCTTTCTAAAGGATAGCAAGCATGTGGTTCGAGTTAACTAAGATGTTGTCAAAGCAAAAATAACATATTTACATGACCACATAATCATTGCAAGCTTTATTGGAGAGAAACCTTCCCCTAATGCATTCAATACTTGGCTTGTTTTCCTTAATCAAAAAGTGGGGGGTAAGGTGATGTTCAAATGTTTTCTTGGTAAAGGGTTTTCATGGTAAAATTAGACGAACTTGTCATGGTGAAGAAGTTGTTAATGCTAACACCTTTCAAGACAAGCTGTGGATTAGTTATTTTTCAAGAATGGGTTCTAGGTTTCAATGCCAATAACCCAAAAGGTATGAGAATCCCAACTTGGATCACCTTAAAGAAACTTTTGGTGGAATTTTGAAGTGTAGGTGGGGAAATCGCAACTAGCTAGGCACCACGTTAGGGTTTGATAAGGCAACCATTCAAGTAGCTAAACAACAATTTTGTGTTGCATCAAAGGTTGGAGATGGATGGGAGCCATTAGTGGTGGTGGAAAATGAAGCCATGGGTGAAACAGTTACAATGTTGATTGATTATGATTTCTTACCCATTGAGTGTAGATTTTGTTTTAAATCATCTCATTGAGTGAAAGATAACAATACAAAAAGTAAGCTAAGGAAAAATAGGCCCATGCCTATTTAGGTCCAAGTGAACAACATGTCGACTACCTTAAATGCACTACACCAAAGTGATGACACCATGTCTAGAAGGAAAACATAAAAGGAGAGTGTTCAAGATCATGCTATTGTGGCTAGTGGAGTTGAGAAGGAGTATGCAACTAGAAAGGCGGCCAAGATGGATTCAAGGGGAAGTGGAGAGGGTCAAGTTGCTACTACCACCGGAGAAGGTCAACAAGTTGAAAGAAAGTTAATGCCGAATCATAGGGAGATGATTTGGTCCATGAGCAAAACCTTTGGAACTTAGAGAGTTGCAGATCATGAACCATTTATTGAATGGGACGCTCAAGAACCAATTGGAGGATCCATTATTCTACGTTGGATGTTCCAAATAATTTGGGGAATAACATTGGTGATTTAAGTCATGATGTGCAAGTGGTTAGTGAGGAAACACTTGTGGGTGGTGGTTTCCATGTGGTCGCAGATAGTCCTACTAGTGGTGTTGGTAGCCTAGAGGGATTCACAATGGGCAACATTGAGTTGCAAGATATAGCCATGAACCATCCATGTAATGTGAAAGTTGACAACTTGGGATCGAGTTAAGGTGGAGAGCAAGCCATGAGAATTCAAGATCCAATTGAATTCTTAGCAGTGGGTGTGGATGAAAAGCAACCACTTAAGGCAATAGACATGAATCTTAGAAATGTGGTGATGGAAGATAAAAAATAGGAAGCATGGGTCTTGACATAGTCTTTATCCACACATAAAGATGTGTTAGAAAAGGTGATCCATGAGCGTATGATTGAGTCCTCTCCCCACCAAGCTAAATTAGATGCATGAAGAAATGGCAAGGAGAATGAAGTAGGTCTGAAGAGGCACACACCATAGCTTAAACAACTGAAAACCAAAGGAAACAAACAAAACCTTCCTTTTGTTAGGTGATGATGCAACTATGAATAATTTCCCATAATGTTAGGGGGTTGAATGACCCCACTTCTATACAAAAACTTTGGCTTTATTACAAAGAATAGACATCTTGTTGGACATCCTTCTACTGTAGGAACATAAATTCTGTGGGGAGAAAATTAAAAACTTAGGGCCCAAACTATGGAGGAGATAAAGTTGTTGGTTCACTAAAGCGACAAGATATGTATGCTCATCAGAGGGACAAAGCAAGAAGGGGAGGTGTATGTACTGTAATCAAGGAAGTATTGTTATAACAATGGGGGAGAATGGGACTTTGATGGAAAATAAGGTGCTGTGGGTCATATTGAAAGGATTGCTAGGTGGTGACCTTGGTGTGGCAAACATTTATGCACCCAACATTCCTAGATAGTGGTGCTTCTTGTGGGTGGAGATGATTCAAAAGCTCTTAAGGGGTTGTAGGTGGATATTGGCTAGTGACTGGAATATGGTGGAACGAAGTATGGACAAATCCAACTTTTACAATCAACTAATTTCGCAAGCAGAGACATTAGGTTGGGAATAATTAAAGGAGCATTTTGAGGTTGAAAACTTCTTTGACTCAAAGGGTAAGTTGAAGTATTCATGGTACAATAGGCATAAAGATGGGATTAGGGTTTTGGCAAGGTTAAATAGATTCTATGCACCTATAAGCATGGGAACACCGCAAGATGGCTCCATTGTGAGTTTTGAGATCAAGGGGGATTATGGGGTGTTTGATCATTGCCCGGTTTTCGTTTGCTATAGGATGGGGGAACTAAACAATGTTAAAGGAGACATTTTTCATATGAACAAGAAACATTTGAATAATCTAGTAGCCATTGTCAGAATGACTAGATTTTGGAATGAGTTAAATGAAACTTTGCCTTTCTTTTCCAAACTATGCAAGATAGTGGGGTACAATAAGATGTTTTATAAGAGGAAAGTAAAGGAAAGGAAAATGTTGGAAAATTCAATGAAATTTTAGTTTGACATTGCACAAGGGGAATTGCAAGGCAAACCCAAACAGTGAGGAAAATAAGGCAATAGTGGATAAAACATTAGATCATTTAAAGGAGTTTGAGGAGAAGAAAATTTATGACCTCAATAGGAGGTCAAGGGTGAAATGGCTAAGAAAAAGCCATGAAGCCACTAAAGAATTCTTTGTTACATTTAAGGAATGTGGGCTTCATTCATTAATCACAGAGTTGGAAGATGATCAGGGCCAAAACATCTTTTTAGCTACTAAAATAGATGAGTGGTGTAGAAATTTTTATGTTAGACTATATGCTAAGCAAGTTACTAGTGATAACAATAGAGAAGCCAAGGAGGCTTTCTTGAGTTACATGAAAGACCAAATTTTTGTGTTGATGAAAAGGAGGCTGACTACACCCATAATAAAAGAGGAGTTATGGTTTGCTCTAGAGGCTATGGTTAAGGGCAAAGCTCCCGAGCTTGATGGGGTAATAGTGGAATTTTTCCTCTGTAAATGGCCAATCATAGGTAAAGAGTACATGAAGATGATCAAAAATTGTATCGTGAATGATAGTTTCCCTCTTGGGCTTACAAGAGGGTTGATAAAACTCTTGCATAAAGGGGGAGAGAAGAAAAAACTCCCTAATTGAAGGCCCATCACATTGTTTAATGTTACATACAAGATTTTTGCAAGGGCACTTTAGATTCGTATGCAACCAATGCTAATGGAAGTCATTAGTTAGGATCAATCAACATTCCTTCCCTTTAGATTTATTTTGAACAACATTTTGTTGACCCATGAAACCATTGCATGGGTTAAAAAATCTAAACAACCTTTAGTTTTCTTTAAATTGGATTTTTCCAATGCTTATGACAAAATAGATTGAAGTTTTTTTTTTGACTATATGGACAAGCTTGGGATTCCAATTGAGTTTGTCAAGATGACGAAAGTGCTTTTCCAAGGGGCTAGTGCAAACGTAATAGTGAATGGAACAACTTTTAAAACTTTGGTGATCAAAAAGGTCGTGTGGCCATGATGCCCAATCACTCCCTACTTGTTTTTAATTGTGGGAGAGGCCCTTAATGCTAAAATCTATAAGGAACAAAGACTTGGTAGAATCAAGGGCATTCATTTGCCCATGCTAAATAGGAGGTAAATAATTGCCTAATATGCGGATGACATTAATTACATTTTGAAAGCATTTTGAAAGGGCATGATCTGGTTAACATAACTACTTGACCTCTTTAGTATCGCATCTAGCCTCCAAATTAACCATGCTAAGTTTGTAGCCTTTTGAATTGGGGGTAGAAAGGAAAGTAAACCAACCCAGATAGAAGAGTATAGATGGACATGGGTTTCATCTGAGGCCATTTCTAACCTATTTGGTACACTATTTGGGTTGTCCTTGTGTTTGATAGATGTAGATAAATTTTTGTTAGAAAAGGTCCAACATAAGTTGAACTATTGGGCTTCAACAAAATTGTCCTTGGCTAGGAGGAAAGAGATTATTAATAATATTCTTCTCTCCTCCTTTTGGTACTTTGTGAGTGTTTAGGGAGGGACCAAAAAAGGAATCCTTAAAATTAACCACCTTTTAAAAAACTACCTTTGGACAAGATCAAATCATGATTGTAGGTGTTGAATTGCATGGGATCAATGTTGTGGGAAAAAAAAAGACAAAGGTTTAAGTTTGGTTGATCCAATAGAAGCAACTGAGGCACTTTTATCTAAATGGGTGGTGCATGCTTTAGAGCTTGGAAGTACTAATTTGTAAGAGATCCTTAGGTTTTAGTTAAGACAATATCAACCACATAGGTGGGGGGGAGCCTTAACTTGAAATGGTGTTTATAGGTTGACCATAAGAAGGCTGTTGGGTTTACTTTATGGAACAAGGTGGGTAGAGCTTGGTCTAGGATGGTGAAAAAATTTTAATTCAATAGTCCAAAAAGCTTTAGCAAAATCTTAGCATCAAGCTTTTGGTGGAGCATGATCATCCACCTTTGGGATGTTGGCTTTTTGAAGAGCAAAGCAATTGAGTTCCATGGGTTGGGATGGGTTTCAATGTTCGATGTGTGGGTGGCTTCTATAAGAAGACTTGCATCCAAAGAGGAAATGGGTGAAAAATTTGTGTTATCCCCAGAAGAGGATTTGGGATATGAAAGAATTGTTATCAAGTTGGAAGAGTTGAGGGGGTTTAATGAAAAGGGGAGACAATTGTTGCAAAGAAGTAGATTGGATTGGTTTGCTAGAAGAAAACAAGGCATCTCATCTATGGTTTGTCATGCTCCATCTATCTTTACACCTAAATGCAACAATGATGTTCCACACCTACATCTTGCAAGACATCAAATTATATATTGTGGGCTCTTAGTCAAAGACCTTGAGTCTCATTAATGATGGAGTGTCAAAAGGAGTGAACAACCATTATTGGGAAAGTAGAGTATTAGTGGTAAGAATATCAGAGTTATTGAGAGGCCCTAAAAAGGTGCATTACTTAATTTGCTCCAGCAAGATAGACACATTAAAATTTGACCTTAGTGCCTATTCATGGAAAGGTGGGGAACTTCCGTTCTTTTTCACAACTACACTAGGGAGGAAAATGTTGAGAGATTCTAAACCAAAAATTAATGTGGTGGAAAAGAGGTGGGTAAGGGTACTTCCTTTTTCTTTCATGTTAAGATGGATGAACATTTGGTGCAAGACGCGGACTAGGAAAGAGGCGGGCTTCATTTGGGCTTTGTGGAATAAGGCAATTGTAGTTAACATTTGGAGAATTAAGGTGGATAATTTGATTAATCAAACCTTGCCCATTATGCAATAATGAAGAAGAATCCATGCTGCATAGATTTTGGGAGTGTTGCCATGCACAATGGGTGGCATTGTGTGTGAATTTGCTTATGGTAATAAGCCATCACGGGTGGTTGCCCCCCTACATTGGAAACAATGTGTTTTTGCTACCAAAAGTCCAAGGCAAGTGTAGCGTGTGGAGAACATATGGTCTTTGCTAAGAGGTATCACACTTTTGACTTTGTGGATTGAACGAAATGATTTGGTTTTCAACAATGAAAGATGGAATGTTGTTAAAATCCACAAAATTATTTGGGATGCCCTATTTGATTATGGTAGGGTGGCTTGGAATAGATGTATGAAGTTAATTATAAAGAGCCCTATGACATCAAAAAGTTTGATAAAAGTTGGGGTAGGCACCAAGTTGTTTGTGTCAAAGTAGGTAGCTTTGTTAGGTGGTGTTATGATGGGCCTTGAACGGACTTCATCAATTAAGGTTCTGAGTGTGTGGTGGTGCTCCTTTTGCTTTGAGGGTTTGCTATTCTTGTTTTTCTTTGCAATGAATTCTTTTCATTTGTGCTAAAAAAAAAGAAAAAAAAGTGAAAAATTTGACCAACGTTAACGCCTTCTGTGAGGAAATCACAAAGACATTTGATGTGATGTAGGTCACCTTAATCACACTGAGTTTATACATGGGTAATATAAAATTGATTATTTGAAGGGACCTTATCCTTCAAAATGAAAGATTGATTCCTCATTGCCTTAGGGTTTGAAGGAGTAGTAATTACCGCCATGAAGTAAAAGATCTACTTTGAAATACAATAATGCTTCAATTTAAAGGATTGGTAGTAGTGGCATGAGGTTTTTATTTTGACAGAACTATTTTCAAATGTTATTGTAATTTATGTGTTCATTAGTTGAGGATACTTCCAAAGTTGATATTTTAATTTGATTGGCCTGGCACAACTTTAAAAAAAGAAGTCCCAAGCTTTGGACACTTCCAACCTCCAAGTTGGAAGATTTGTAATTTTTCAATTTGGCTGACCTATACAAGCCAAAATGGTAAGAGTTTTGGCAAGGAGTATGGGATAACAAATGGAGCTATAGAGAACAGGTTTGAAGATACATGTTTAGGAACAAGATAACGAACATCTG
>Ga0209611_10008638_pt1 | contig 15811 bp, 14 predicted proteins | sample S1TSphgellanicum_3_FD_187693 | JGI IMG/M metagenome (GOLD analysis project Ga0209611, IMG submission 187693) | Host-associated microbial communities from peat moss isolated from Minnesota, USA - S1T2_Fc - Sphagnum magellanicum MG (SPAdes) (version 2) | ecosystem: Host-associated > Plants > Peat...
ATATAGCCTTCAAATAGTGAAAATAGGGGTTGGACCTGTGTAGGCCTACAAGATAGCACAATGCCCAATAAGATAAAATTATTGCTTCTGATTGGCTAGCCTTAGTACTTTGCCCAAGTGGTGGCCCTTCAATAGTTTTTCACCATATCTATCTACGAAGGAAGGTAGTTTGTTTTGTTTTGTTTGTCATGGTCAGATCTCCCAAACCACAGCGTTTCATATTTCTGGAAAACTTTGGATGAGGAGAGGGTACACTGACTTGGTTTGAGACTGTTCGGAACTGTAGTGTGGAAGTCATTGGTTATTGAACGATTTTCTTAATGAAAATTAAATAAAATCAAAACTGAATTAGAGTTTGGGGATGTTCTTGGTGTTGTTGGAAAGTCCTCGGCAAGTCAAATTTAATAGAGTTTAGTTCACAATTTTCAGAGCTAAGGTGTGGAAGATATTGATTTTAAAGTGAATCTTGTTGCTGGAAATTCAAACAAATTGCAAAAATTGGGTTTGAAAGGAAAAATCAGTTGCGCCCTCAATGTGTTCACATTGCCAATTTTTTAAAACAAAGTTAAGAATTAAGGTTTATGGATTCAAAGAGAAAATTTTTATAACTCCAACAATGATGGGAGAGGTTAAAAAAGAAGTACCCCTAATCCCATATACAAGCATGGCATTCATCTTCTATGCCACAACCTTCTTTTTTGCAAAACACGATTGCCATGTAACCCCTAAATAGGCAGAGAAAGATCAATTTGGAGTTTGCCGTGTTTGCTTTTCTATGCATTCATAATGATAGGAATATAATGCACTTCCCAAGCATGTCATTTCTTCAACTCTTCATTGTGCTACCATTGAGTTTGTCTCATTTGGGTTAGTTTGCCATGTTTGCTTCTCTATGCATTCATAATGATAGGAACTCTAGCCATCTTTGAATGCAATGCACTTTTCAAGCACGTCATTTTTTCAACTTTTCATTGTGCAACCATTGAGTTTGTCTCATTTGGATTTGATGCAAGTAATAAAGATTAAGTTTTTTTCTAAAAAACATGAGGGAAACATGCCAAAAATTATTGAACAAACATTTTTTTTCCTTAAATATTGCATTAACTTTATTCATCTCTAACCATAGAACCAAAAGAACATAAGTTATGGAATGTGTATCACCACAATGACCAATGTTTTTGATTGGAATAACAAAGCATGGTGTCACCATATATTTGTAATATATATGAAACACTATGAAAATTTAAAATTGTCATTTGTAATCCTATTGCAGTAAAACACTCTTTTTTGAAACCCCGATCATGAATGAGCCTTGAGATACTTGATAATAATTTAAGGATTGACATGTAAGAGACTGTTTATATAATTCAAGGACACACCTATCTAGATTATAGGAAAAATAAAAACTATTTGAAAGGTTACATAAAATCTACCCAAGGGGCTATTGAAGAAGACATCTAAAACTTACCTCGGTTATCGGATACTAAGCAGATTACTTAATGGGGCTACTTAAGGAGACCCCTAAGGTCTACCTGGGTCACAGGACAAAAAAAGGACTTGGTGGGGTACATAGAACCCATTTGTGTGCAAAACCCCTAACTTCCGAGAAAAGAGATGTTCAAGAAAACAAGACTTGCAAATCAAGCGTGAGAAGGCCAGGTGCATGCACCATACAGGGGGGATCGTTGGAGAACATCGCTTGGGTGATGCTCTGGTCACAATAGGCATGGCAGCTGCTGGCCGTGCAGCAATAGCCAGGACAGACTTACACAACACCCATAGGACCACTTCTTAATTCAATATTTTTACAGCCGCAGACAGTGCATCCATAACGTTGAAAACCATTGTCTCGTCAACGCCCTTAGTTTGACTTACTCTTTGGTGAATTCATTGTTTAAGAGAAAGAAACATCCCCTAAGAGTTCACATAACCCTGGCTATTGAGGGAGGGACAGCAGCTGCTGTGGCTATTGTGGCTAGCACGTTTGCCTCATGGGGTACCCACACACCCTTTTTTCTCAGAAAAGAGATGTTAATCAAAGCAAAGCGCAAATCAAGCGTCATGATGAGGTGGGATAATCCCAAAGTCAGTGGCTACATACAGTACAGTGCAGAAAAGGATGAACGTATACGTTTCCACTAGAAGTAATTATTTACTTAGCAACAGTTCCAAGTGGTTTCTCCGAATGCTCTCATTTGGGAGCATTTTTGGAGACGATGTAAAACGTGAATATTTGAGCGCGCAGAGTTTCAGGCTGCACTTTCTTTTAATGATATTTGAAGCAGGCTCCTTACATATGTCGAATCGTATTTTGGTTCTCGGGTACAGGGTTCCCCTTCCACATGCTCTTATCGCTTCCGGTCCAGTGTTTTTTTTTTCAATTTCCTGATATAGCCAGGTTGGCGAGCATCCCTAGGCACATTTCTAATTAACTGGCGAATTTATTTCCAGAAACTCTGAAAACTGTAGCCAGTAGGCATAAATGTCAAGACACCATCACCCAGAAACCAGTTTTTTCTATTGCTTTTTGGCGATTTTTTTCCTCAAAAACAGGGAATTTGCAACAGAATATTCCTATTTCAGAAAACTGTGTCGCCGTTTGGCGATTTTTCGCCAAAAACAAAATCACTGCTCCGCTCTTCGCGCACCACCTTGCAACTGCACCGCAGCTGCAAACACAGGCTGACTAACAGCGCAGAGAGGGGCCCGAGGTGCGCTGTTTGGTAGGCTCGTATTGGATTGAATCTCTCATGCTGACTGGCCTTCACTCTCTTCAGTTTTTGGGATCATACTTACTTTCTTCGACTGACTTGTGGTTTTACATGAGAACTAAATTATACACAATTTATGCAAGAGTCCGCAAGAAGTTACAATCTGCCAAATGTCGAAGTAATGTTGTCAGAACTAAATTTCCTAGCCGCCTTCACAAAGCACCTGATTGAATTCTGTTGGACACGTCAGAATTCTTGGACCGTATGTGAAGTTTGGTATAAAACTGTAGTTGAATTCATGGCATTTCAAGCACCACCAGTATTCCATCATATCAGCCTGCACCTCTACTCTCACTCTCATCCAGCACGTCGTTGGCCGGAGTCCTATTAGAAGTTATAGAACAAACCCTAATATAGTGTTCAGTACCTAGATACACTCAGTCATACCACACTCCAATTTTCCACACAAAGATCTACCACTGCTTTCATCACTCAAGCTCTCAGTGCTGATCAAGCCATCATGACTTACAATATTTGTTCCGGTATGGGTTCTTGCCACGCATGATGGATAATTGTTGCATTTGTTTGTACAACACTACAACAAAAGGTGTCCTTGTACATTAAGTGATTTCACTGGATTTTGAATCAATTTATTAATTGTAGTGAGTAGAGACTATTGAGAAACAAGGAATTCACTGGTCTAGTGAATGGGGATTATAATTGCACCCACATTTTGTAGTAGTGAGGGTTAGTCACTGAATGCAACTTGCCCTCATTCAAGAACAATGTCTGGCAAATTGAAGTTAAAAACTCCTATTGTGGTGGTTGTGCCTCCGCATAGGAAGGCAAAATTTTGCCCCAGTTTGCCAGGAAAAACAACATTGATCCTGATGATGTAAGCAGTGATTCAATTATTTGAGAAAAAAATATTCCGGTTCAATTTTATCTTTAAATAAATTATTATTTGTCCCCAAAAAAATCTAGAATTTAACTATCGTGTGGGACAATGGTTTTTGGTACTCAATTCATGTTTTAATTATTTTCAGAAATTTGATGCATTGGGCTTTACTCTCATGTATGGAAACATAAAATAGTAGTAAATTGTTATAAGCAAAATAAAATAAATATTATTTCGATCTTTCAACCCATGCTTAAACCCTTGGTTTCAAATCAACAAAAAATGTTACTCAACCATTTTAATCACTTCCAACCGCAAGAGTTGGGAGTGTAGCAAATTAGGAAAAAGAAATGCTTGTTCTTTGACCATAATTAATAATTGCCTAAACAATGGTGCCTTTTTGAAATTATTTGTACACTTGTGTTCATTTTCCAGAAGATTTGCAGGATTTTGTTTAAACAATGTTTGATCTAAGAGCACCAATTTAGGTGAAAAAAATTTAGTCCAAAATCAGAATCAAAAGTTATTCTTTTAAAAATCAAACAGTGAAACAAAATTTCCCAAATTTTTCTATGCATCTGTGGAACCAGAACTATGAAATGTTTTTCCCTAAAATTAAAGGAACTAAAAGGAGTTAACGCACTCCCAACTCCTTGAAGGACTTAAATGTGAATCCAAGTAGAAGACAGCGGAAGAGGGAGGAGTCGGGGCACGCTCCCTAGCTCACAACACTTTGAAAGGTAAAGAGGCGTGTTAGAGCTTCGGGATGGGAATAAGAAGAGTTGACAAGCTTCACTTACTCACACGGGGCTACACACAACCCACACAAAGTGGTTAATGCATAGTTAAAGCACCTTTGTTGTTAAGACGAGCCACAGGCAACACGGACACATTAGACTCACCACGACCCGGACTTGGGGGAAGCCACCACCTTCCCCCTTATAGTATACTTTGTGATTGGCCACAGAGCCTACATCCAAATGACTTTTCTCTCCCGAGACTCCCGCAACTTTGGAGCCTCATAACTTTGCGAGAAAACCTCGAATTGCAATGCAATCTAAAGCAAAGTTATAGCTCTCGTCGAGAGCTTTCCAACGATATGTGGCACACCCTTTGTAGCCAAGTAAATCGGGTCGATTCCCGACTTTTTGTGGTCGGGAATCAAACTAGCAGTTTAACTCCCGACCCTTCTTTTGGCCATAACTTATGTTTTAGATGTCCAAATGAACAATATGAGCCCATTTTAAACATCTAAGTTACAAGAGCTTTCCAATAATATAAAAAACACCACAAGTCATTAAATTTTGACCCCTGAAATCACTTTCTGAAGTTTTGGAAGTCCACTGGGACTCCATCTCCTAAAGTGGGAGTTGCCTTGGGTGTGTGAGGGTTCACTCCCTCATATTCCCTCACACTTTCTTGCACTCCCGGGAGTATGTGATGTGACTCCCAGGCTTCTTATTGTTTTGACTCCTTCTTCTTGCCTTGATTCTCGGGCTTCCTCTTGCCTTGACTCCCGGGCTTCCTTTTGCCTTGACTCCCGTAACCTTGTAACCCCTTTGCCTTGGTCGCGAACCCAAAACTAGGGTTGTGACACCAGTAGTTAACTAGTGGTTCATGTCCAAGTTAGTAAGAACTAAAAATGAAATTTGAACCTTGATTAATTCTCCAAACTGGAACCAAAACTTTTGTATGATATGTGAAAAGTCTTTGGCACATTAAGGTGTTTCGACTTTCACATAATAATTTATGTGAAAATTATTTGGCAGATTAAAGTGCATTGATTTTCGCATGATAATTTATGTGAAAAGTCTTTGACGCATTAAAGTGCATTGACTTTCGCATGATAATTTATATGAAAAATCATTTGGCACATTGATTCACACATGATAATTTATGTGGAATGTTTTTTGCACATTAAAATGCATTAACATTCACATGATAATTTATGTGAAAAGTTTTTGTCACTTTGTTATGCATGTGAAATCACATTTCACATGGGGAACCATGTGATGTGTACATTTTATGAACTTTCTTATTTAGTTTCCTTTTGGTAAATATATAAAAAGGTGTTTGTGACCTTTGAAAACACCTTCATTGGATAGAAATAAGTTGATGTATGAATGTAAAGCTTCATGGAATAAAATTATGAAAGGAATTGTGATTTTTTTTTGAAAATTTTTGGTATAGTTTATGTGATGTCCATGGTAAGATAATGGTGTGGCATACTAGTTATACATAGACAATAAAAAGGTGAAAAAACATTTATGCAAACAAAAACATAGATTTTCATAACTATGTAATAAACATACATAATTTCGGTCCTAAACTTGCTTGTGATTTACATCTTTTGGTTTTGTTGTCAAAACCCAAGTTTACCTTCTTTGTGTTGTGGAATTTAATTTTGTTGTTGAAGGTTTGGGAAAAGAAAAAGAAAAACAAACTATTTTTTTTTTTTTAAACATGAAATGCAAGGTGATTTGTTTATCCCTAAATCATGGACAAAAATGACAACATGGGTGGAGAAGATTTAACTTGTGGTAATGGAAATTATAAGAAGCAAGCCAAGTCAAGTTTGGTGCACAATTGAATGCATAAAACAACATCATGAAATTCATAAACATGAGTCATTATGTTTGACCCCAAGTTTGCTTTTGGATTTTACTTGTAATTTTAGGGACGAATTAAAGTTGGATTTGTGGGAGTTTCAAAAGTTTCACAAAGAAAAGTTACAAACAAGAAAGGAAAAGAAAATGGCACGTGTTAAGCCATATGAAAAAATCTAAATAAAAAATCTAAAAAGATTAGTAAGCATTCATGAATAAATTCATGTTTACTAAACTCTATTAAAACATTAAGACTTTTTTGTTTATAATATAAAAAATATTGTAAGTTTTTGAAAAGAAATAAAATATATATATGTTTTATTTTATAATTAATGTTTTAGATAAAACACTAATGTCAACGTTAGGAGAAGCTTCTGATTCCCCTAGCACATAGTTTCTAAAAGATAAGTAATAAATCCCATCATTGACATTAAGAGTTGTTAAGCCAAGTTCACTTGTTGAAAAGATTTGTTGAAAGACCTATTGAAGAATGTGGAACTATAGGTGAACCAAATGTGTTACTATCACAACTACATAGACAAAGGGAAAAATCTAGACTTCAACCTGACCCTGAACCTACGAAACAATGCTAAAAGGTGATCACACCAAAACAACATTTACTCATTTGGCTTCAGAAGAAGGATGTAATTTCAGACTATGCTAGAACCAATAACTTGCATGTCATGTGGAATGGAGGCTTCATTGATACTTGTGATGGTCGTGATCTTCTAAATGTTGTCTTTCAATTGAGGCATTAAAATAGAATAATTGCAGGGTTGGAAATGTCTGTTCTTTTTAAAGATTTGCACTAAAAATTTAGGGATAATTTTATTATAAAAGTAATTCGGCCATTGGGAGTTTTTTGATTTATGAGGAGAGATTGTGAAAACTAAGTGATAATTGGTCAAAAAGAATAATTAGTTTGATGTGGTTTTTAAAAATCTTTTAGAAATAAAAATAAAAATAAAAATCAACATGGTTATTCCAGTTTTTAGAGGAAGTAAGGGTGAAAACCTTGAAATATTTTTAAAAGAATATATCAGAATTTGTATTGGTACAGGTCTTGGAACAGTTATAAAATGGTTTTCTTTTTCTTGAATTCTTAAAAGGTCCAAGATCGCATTGGTTTGAACGATAGACAAAAACATTAAAGGGATAATGAAATGACATAATTAAGGCGTTAATGAAAAAAATTCTATGAAAAATGTCTAATAATAATAATACTTGAATTGAATCAATTAAAGCAGGGGGTTTTTAAGTTAGTGAGAAAGTATAAGGAGATAACAATGACATTACAGAATAAACTCCAGAGGTGTTTTAGGGCACAAGGTCATGAAGTAATTGATTCAATTTTTACTAGAATCAATGCATTGGTGTTAGAACATTTCACCATTGGTTTGTTATTAGAGTTGTAACAACAAGTGAAATATGAACAAGTGGAGTCGTTTGATGAAACGACGGAGGTGGCCAAAAAGAAGAAGATGAACATGGAAGAAGTTCCACAACCAATTATGTAATCCATGGTGAAGGCAATTTAATTATCAATTGAACCTGAGTTGTGAAAACATCCAAAATATAGCTTTTGCATGGAGTCAATTATGGAATAAATGATAAATCAAATGAACTAATTAAGCCTCCATGTATTGTAACTAAGGATTAATAAAAGTAGAAACGTGGAAAGAAGGACTTGTTAACAATCAATGCTACACGTGTTAGGAAATGGGACATTATTCAAGAAAATGTCCAAACTTGCCAACCTTGTCTTCTTAAAAAAATGTGGGTTCTTTTACTCGAAGGTTTTTTGTAGAGGAGAAGGGGAAAGCTCAAGTACATTCAATTGAATCGATGAATGAAAGTCAAAAAAAGGCTTTGATGGGTTTGGAAAGGAGCCTCAAAATTCCTGAGGATGTGATTAATGTCATGGCCCATACCAAATGACCAATGGAAAACACTACTCATCGTGATGCAAGTCAAAAGGTTGAAGGAGATGGCGAGAACCCCAAAAGAAAAGAAAAAAAGTTGAAAGAAGGTTTGGATTCAAAGACTTCCCAATTTCTAAAAGTTTTGGTCTTTATTTGGTGATGAAGGATGTGGGATCACAGAAGGTAGACATCACCATTAGATAATTGGTGGCATTGGTGCCATCAGCTGGAAGGGAATTGAGAAAGGGGTTGTCACACTTAAAGTCCTAAAGGTACCCACACTTTTGAATGCCATAGCAACTAAACATGAATGTGATCCAATCATTGATGTGTAATTTAATGGATCAGTGTTGCACGGAATGTTGGTGGATGGAAGTGCAAAAGTCAATGTGATGATAAGTCTTACAATGAAGTACATAAGGTTGAAAATTGATAAGCCAGCCTCAATAACCTTCAAAATGGTTAACAAATGAATTATTAGGCCAGAAGGAGTAATTAGTAGTGTTCCAATCACTATAATGAAGGTTTCCACCTTTGTGGATTTCCATGTGGTATTATAGGAAGATGGGGCTTACCCAATGATATTAGGTAGGCCTTGGTTAACAAAGTCACATGCAAGGAACTATTGGGGCAAAGGATACATGACCATTAGAATTCAACTTAACTGACAAAAAGTTCCATTTGCTAACTTTGTGAACAACTTTGAAGGAACGAATGAATATGATGATGAATAAAAAACAAACCAAAGCTTTAGTTCTAAAAGGATTTACATAAATGATTTTAGTGATTCTAGTTATATGCTTTAGAAGTAATCCCTACGGTTGGAACTTTCTTTTAAGTAGATCAAAAGGTTCGAAGGGATAATAACCAATTAACTCCACGTGCATTAACAAAAGGAGAAATTATGGAATGGGTGAACAAAATTCAACTAGGACTAAACCTTTGCCCTGAGGAAAGAAGGGAATATGAAGATTTATTATGTACGTATATCCATTTGTTTGCTTTCAACTACAAGGACTTTAAGGAAGTCACCATGGAACAACACAAAATTGAATTGTTACCAAATGCCAAATTAGTCAAAACCAAACAAGGGAGGTGGAATCCAAGATACATTACAATGGTGAAGGAGGAATTTGACAAGTTGTTGGTAGCAAGGTTCATTAAACTTGTTGAAATAATTGAATGGGTTTCTCCTATGGTATTAGCATTGAAGAAAAATGGCAAGCTAAAAGTATGTGTCAACTATAAACCTTTAAACAAAGTAACTAAGAAAGATCGATACCCTTTGCCATTTTGTGAAGAAATTTTAGAGGAGGTAGTACAACACAAGATGTACACATTCGAAAATGGGTACAGGGGCTACCACCAAGTGAAAATTATTTTGGAAGATCAATTGAAGATAACATTCATCACACCATGGGGAACATTTTGTTACACAATAATGTCCTTTGGTTTGTGCAATGCTCCAAGGACATTTCAACGTTTGATGAACAAGGTTTTTGAACCATTCTTGGGCCTTTTTTTACGAATTTTCATTGATGATTTTAAAGTTCATAGTGATAGAGCTTCTCACCTTACCAAACTTGAATTAATCTTTCAACATTTGGATGGTTCAAGAATGACTTTGAACCCTGAGAAAACCATAATTGGTTTTTCAAAAGGGGAGATGGTTGGACACATTGTGTCAAAGAATGGGGTAACCACAAATCCCAAAATGCTTGATAGGATTTCAAAAGTTCCTTTCCCCACCACAAAGAAAACCTTTCAAGGTTTTTAGGGGATGGTGGGTTATTATCGAAGGTTCATACACATGTTTGCGATAAAAGCATGTCTTTTAACGCGATTCCTATGGGAAGATGCACCTACACCGATGGAGGATGAGGTGTGAAAACATGCATTTGAACAATTCAAAATTAGCTTTTCAAGCTACACCAATCCTTTAAACTCCAAATTGGAACAAACCATTTTTTGTATATGATGATGCATTTGGGGAAGCAATGGGGAGCACATTGTCCCAATTGGACAAAAATGGGCGTGACCCTGCCATTCATCTTGTTAGCAGACAATTAATTTCAAAAGAGAAAAATTATACTATGACCGAACGAGAAGGTTTTGAAGTTATTTTCTCTCTTAAGAAGTTTTACCATTACTTGTTGGGGTACAAGGCCAAAATTGTGATAGATCACAAGGCCTTAACATATTTGGTCAACAAGTCCAATGTATGTGATCGACTTGTTTGATGGTTATTGTTAATGGAGGAATTTGACATTGACATTGTCCATCGTCCAAGAAGGCGGCATGACAATGTTGATGGCCTTACAAGGGCATACGAAGGAATGGGTAATGTTTCAAAGGATGACGATTTTTTAAATCTAACAATAATGACCATTAATGCAGAAAAAACACTTAAGGAATACCGATAAATTATTCAATACTTGGATGGCATGAGGTTTTCAATTGGAGCCACAAAGGCGATGCGAACACGAATTACGCATAAGAGTTGAAATTACCTAATAATAAGCGACCAATTTTACTTCCAAGGAAGAAATAATGTTTTGCGATAAACCATTGGAAAGGGTGAAACTTCGAGTCTTTTGTCAAAATTTCATGATGGATTTTTTGGAGGTCATTTTGTGGGATGAATCACAGTAGAAAAGATTTTGTAAATAGGCTATTATTAGCCTCTTCAAGGATGCCCATGATTATTACAAAAGTTGTGATGTATGTCAAGCTTATGCACAATGGTCTACTAATAGTGGCCTTCTACACCCCATACCACCTTTGGGACCTTTTGAAAAATGGGGAATTGATTTAGTGGGGCCATTACTAGTGACTAGAAGAAGGCATCAATTCATTGTGCTTAAAATAGAGTACTTCACAAAGTTTGCAAAAATACGTGCCTTGAAATCTTAAGTGAAATAAAAAGTAGCATGATTTTTGTATAAGCAAATCTTGATTCCAATTGGGACACCATTTGAAATCGTTTTTAATAATGGTCCCTAATTTTTTAATGAGGTTGTGGAAAAACTTGTTAGCACACCTTGAAGTGAAACATATGTTTACCACTATGTGTAAATTTAACACTAATGGCTTAGTAGAAAAGGACCAATAAGACATTATGTTCCATGCTAGCAAAAAAGGCAGAAGTTCATGTGAACATTTGTGATTAAGATCTCAAAATACACCATGTTGTGTGGGTTTATAACACCACATACAAAATTGCCACATGGTATTCACCTTTTCGTTTAACCTATGGGATGGAAGCGCTTTTACCCATTGAATTAGAGGTAACGACATTACACATTGCCATAATGATTAGACTTCTTTTGGGTGAATCCCAACACCATGGATTGTTGTAATTTAATGAGGTACACAAATTATAATTGAGAGCCCACCAATCAATTGAAATCGCATAAGCTTAGTTAAAGAATTTTTTTGACACAAAGGTGAAAAATAAGGAATTCAAAGAAAGTGACCTTGTCATGATGGTTAATGCTTGAAATCATCGCAAAGTGAAATTGTTACTTAAGTAGTTTTGACCCTTTGTCATCAGGAAAATGTTTACACATAATAGATCTTATGAGCTTGAAAATGTTGATGGTTCACCATATCTAAATCACATTAATCATGACAAGCTTAAAAAGGTTTTGCATATGTGATTTCAAGGACGGAATCCATAATGAATTTGGGAGTGATGTAATTTGATGTAGTTAGATTATTACCTATGTAATTATTTAACGTTTAAATTTGATGATTTATTTGTTAGTACGATTTCATAGTTTAATTATGATTTGGTCAGAGCGGTTGACTTTCACATGAAAATTTATGTGAAAAGTCATGTTGTAAATCTTTGGCACATTAAAGTGCATTACCTTTCACATGATAATTTATGTGAAAAGTCTTTGACACATTAAGGTGCATTGATTTTTGCATGATAATTTATGTGAAAAGTTTTTGGCACATTAAAATTCATTGATTTTCACATGATAATTTATGTGAAAAGTCTTTGGCACATTAAAGTGCATTGAATTTTGTATAATAATTTATGTGAAAAATCTTTTACACATCAAGGTGCATTGACTTTCGCATCATAATTTATATAAGAAGTCATTTGGCACATTGATTCACACATGAGAATTTATGTGAAATGTTTTTGTCACTTTGTTATGCATGTGAAATCACATATCACATGAAGAACCATGTGATGTATACCTTTTAAGAAATTTGTTGTTTAGTTTCTTTTGATTAGTATATAAGAGGGTGTTTGTGACCTTTGGAAACACCTTCACTGGATAAAAATAAGTTGTTGTATGAGTGTAATGCTTCATGGAATAAAATTATGAAAGGAATTAAGATTTTAATTTTGAAAAGTTTTGGTATGTTTTATATGAAATCCATGGTTAGATAATGGTGTGACATACTAATTATACATAGACAATAGAAAGGTGAGAAAACATTTATGCAAATAAAAACATAAATTTTCATATCTATGTAATAAACATACATAATTTTGATCCTAAATTCGTTTTTGACTTACAATTCCACCTGCTAGTTTCACTTGTATTGTGAGTGAATGGTGGGAATCACTAGTTATGCCCTAGAATAGGCCGTCGTACAATGCTTTACCACATACTAATGCAACCATTGTTGGCCTTACAAGGCTACCCATATTCCTAGGTGTAAATGACCCAGTATTCAATAGAGGTTTCATGCCTCTATTCCTTGTCATAGCCATGGTTAGTTTCATTCTTGGTGCCCAAGGCATGAATTTTCCTACTGAAAATCAGGCCTTGCTATTTTTAAGGAATGCAAGAAAACCTTCAGCTTGCCAAAGTCTTGCTTTTATAAAGTTGTTATGGCTGAAAAACATTATGACGCTTGTCTATAGTGTGTAATTCACATGATACTTTTCAAAAGTGCATGAATTTTCACGCATAACCCAAGAGTTTATTTGGTTTAGAAAAGACCAAGTGGAAGTTCCAAATGAAATTTTGCCATTTTCCCACAAAGAAATTGGTAAAATTTTGGAATTTATTTTTCAAGTGTAAATTCCACTAAGTTTGCTATTTGTTGGTTTACATTTATCCAGAATTTTGATACCAAAAAAATGAAAAGAAAACACACCTCCACTGCTCCACTGGAAGTTTCTTCACCTTGGACTTGGGTGACAAGTGGAAAAGAGAAATAAATCTCATTCGCATTGGGTTCAAGTACATATTGTGGCAATGACCCATCGTGATGAAATGGTGCATTTTTCATTCACAAGGTTCAAACACTCAAATATTAAGTAAGATATAATTTGGACAATTGTCTATTAAAGGCCTTGGAGCAAGGTGAGAATTAAATTCATTAAAATATAAATTTCCCAATGTGTAATGATTCAAAATTGGAAATTAGTTTGAGCGCCATTGTTTCTTCAACCTGCTTCACTTAGACAATGTCTATTGCTAGTTCCTTGGGTGACAAATAAGCTTGAATGAGCTGGAGAAAAGTAGCTTCGCTCACAGAAATTAATGCCTGAAGGATTGCAGATAGATCTGTTGCTCTTAAACAAACTAAGGATTCAGATAAGGACCGGAAGCAAGATGACCGTCAAGGTCTGAGTTCCTTGGGTGACTAAAAAGCTTGAATGAGCTGGGAGAAAAGTTTTGCAGAGAGTTGATGCTTGAAAGATCACAGGTATATCAGTTGCTCCTCTGGGAGAAAAGTTTTGCTCAGAGTTAGATAATGGCTGAAGGATCACATATAGATGTTACTCTTAAACAAACAAAGGATTCAGGTGAAAACTGGAAGCAAGATCTTCACAGTTGGGTTCCAAGTTCCTGGCTACTCAAAAGCTTAAATGAGCTGGGAGAAACTTAGACATTAGATTACAAATCTATTTTATTGCTCCTAACAAACAAACACAGGATTCAGCTAAAAACTGGAAGCAAGATCTTTCACAGTCGAGTTCCAAGTTCCTGGCTACTCAAAAGCTTAAATGAGCTGGGAGAAAACTTAGACTTCAGATTACAAATCTATGTTATTGCTCCTAACGAACAAACAAATGATTCTACTAAACCGGAAGGGGATGGATACGGGTTGAATTCCAAGTTCCTTGGCTACTAGAAAGCTTGAATGAGGTTTTTAGGAAATTCTTGTTGTTGAACAGAGATAGACTGCTGAAGGATCGCACTAGAGATCTCTTAAAACAAACAAAACTAGGACTTACTCCAATTCAAGCTTTTTGAAAATACCCAAGTGAACAGACTTGAATATTGGGAGGGATCCACACTGGATCACAAAAGAAATGAGATGCAGACGAAGAAGAAATGACTGCAAATGTAAAACGAATTTGCAAAGATAAACGTTCTTTTGCTTCTCCATCAAGTAGTCTCTACCGACTCTGGGATTGTCGTCCATGGCGCGTCAAACAGGCAGGATCATGGAGCTTGCGCTTTTCTTGCAGCCTGCGCCAAACGACGCGAGTGGGTGCAGTCGTCGGCGATGCAGGGAAGACGCAGGGAAGAAGAGCCGCAAGAAGTCCGTTTGTGGAGGTAAAAGAAGGGATTCCCATCAGGTTCCCAAACTGTTCTCCAAGTTCCCAATAGCACCTCATGTTGTTTTTTTATCGTGTTTGGCCATGGTTCAACTTTCATGTATATAACGTTTAAAAGGGGAAGCAGGGGAACTGAGGGAGCATGACAAAGGGATGTTTCTATTTTCACCAGGGAAGCGTATTCAGTTTCCTATGTTGGCGAATACCTCATGTCCAAAAAAATATTGGTGAAGGGCCAATCAAATAGTTCCTTCTAAAAAAATTTAAAATAAAAAATCTGTGTGTGCACCCCTCACTAATTAATAGAAGCTTGTATAAGTACCTTAGCTATTGGAAGGGGATTATTAGGCTAGGGCATGAACAAAGTTAGGAATATAAGTTTTGCTCCACCAATGAAACCCTGCAACATGTGCCCAAGAGGCCCAAATTGGGGAAGGGGGAGGTGTGTGCTAGATTTTATTTGGATTTTGTCGTTCTCAGTGTGAATCACAATATACTACCCGTACATTGTGAAGGGTGCCAAAGGGAAGTAAGAATAAATTCATGCCCTTGCCATTAGCTTAGGCCAGAAACGGCAAAGAACAAATGTAGGCGAGAAATTTCTTGCAGTCAGAGGAAGCCTGCAGGCACCTTTGGTGTACGAAGCAAGTTTGGCCATTTCATTAAAGCAAAATGTCATTTCATTGAACACAACTCTTGATTCAAATTGTTACACAAACGAGGGGTGTGTCACACTGTGGCCTTGTCTCACTGTGGATCTTTGGTGGAAGTTTACAATTTTAGAACACAAATATAAAAGTGATAGTTCAACTTTGGGGAAAGGTCATTGGATAAAGTGTTGTCGTGATAATGGGAACAGCTTGCGAACTTGGGGAACAAATCAGGAATGCATTGGGAGACTATGGGAACTTAATGTGAACATATTGAAAACTTGATGGAAGCTTGGTTGGAACACATGGGGAACATCAAAATCAAAAAAATCCACTCTTGAAAAACACTTCTTTGCATTTATGTGTAATAGAATTCTCCTTTTGTTATTATTGCATTCACCAAGTCTGTTTAACTTGTTGCTAAATGATTTTTTTCATGAAATCATAAAACTTCAAGTGTAAGCAAAGTAGAGTGTATTATGATGC
>Ga0209611_10008639_pt1 | contig 15806 bp, 7 predicted proteins | sample S1TSphgellanicum_3_FD_187693 | JGI IMG/M metagenome (GOLD analysis project Ga0209611, IMG submission 187693) | Host-associated microbial communities from peat moss isolated from Minnesota, USA - S1T2_Fc - Sphagnum magellanicum MG (SPAdes) (version 2) | ecosystem: Host-associated > Plants > Peat...
CTTGTAGCCAGATTTAGGTCATCACCACTTTGGCTACGTCACAAAATTGACAAGAAAAACACTGAGCTGCTGCTGTAATATGTAGGTCAACGTTGAGCTCAACTTAACAAGAGCTGAGCTCACTGCGAGAGAGCTTTATTGAATCCTGCTCTAATGACAAGAACCAATGTATATTGACCTGTATGTTCGATTCGACATGTGGGATCAATATTTCAACCTTTGCATGAGGGAGCAGCTGGACCCTGTCTGGAAATGCTGAGTTATTACGGCCTGCTTCAATGTAGGGCCCACGAACTAACCCCACTAGAAATGGAACATTCCAATTTCCTAATGGTAACGGCTTTCCAATGTGTGATGCACTGGTGGATGTTGTGTCAAATAATCAGAGTTTGCCTGCGGGGAAACTTGGGTAATTGAAAGCATCTAATAAACATACATCTGAGCTTCACATATTCAACACTATGAAATTCAGGCTTGATTCCACTGCTATTCACTTTTTTATTTATTTTATAGCCAGATTTGGCTAAATTGTCTTATGGATGATTTCCACTTCACCAACATCACAAAAATTGAAAGAAAAAAGAAAAAGCTCTGATACAAATTGGTGCTCCTAGCATTGTGCTGATTGTGGAATTACTGCTAGAAAATGTTTGAGGTTAATATTCGTTTGTCGGGAGTCAAAGCTTTATTTCTTGCATAATTAATCTGTGTGAGTGAACTAATAGTCCTTATAGCTTGGGGTAGTGAAACTGCGGACAAAATGTAAGCCCAAGAGACCCCAGGAGGATGCAAAGCATAAACAATTGTTGTACTAGTATGCCTTACCCTAAGGTCAGTTTTGTCATTAAGTAATCCTCAAAATATTGAAATGAACTTTTGTGAAAATATGAAGTTGGTGTGTTGAAAATCATCATAATTATTGCAGGGCTACACTCTGAATAATTTCATGACTCATATGATAATATCATAATAGATCATGGAAAAATAATATTTAAAAAATAAAGAAGAATTGAAAAAAAAATATTGATTTTGTTAATGTGGAAATTGATCCTAGGCTATGATATAGGGAGCAACTTGGGTATATAATATAAATATGTATGGTGGTTTGCAAGAACATACTAGCCTTGAACTAATACCAAACTGATAAGACCCAAGATAATACCAACCTCATATTGCACTGCAAGAGAATGTGGTTTTTCTGACACAAAAATTGCAACTCATGAAACATGCCTGAGGTGATCTTTGTGATTTCATCCATTACAATGTACAATATGTGATGTTTATTGTGGCATATATTACAATAAAATGACAATTTGACACTAGGTAATACATGCCACAATAAACACTACATATTGTACATTGTCATGGGTGAAACCACAAAGTTTACCTCATGCATGTGTCATGAGCCTAGACTTTTTGTACCAAAAAAAAAAAAAAAAAAACACACATTCTCATGCACCAGGTTTATACCTATGCCATTGCCAGGCGAAATCAGCCTTGGGCCCAACAGTATCAGTCCAATACCAGTACCAGGCTCGTGTGAAAGTGATCAATATATAGCAGTACCCAAATTGTACCCATGTGAAAAGGGATATACCAGTGATGGGTCTTGGGCCTACTTTACACTATGAGTCCTGGCTGAAAAAACTTGGGGCCAAGCATTTTTGGCTTGTTGTTTGGCCTCAAGTTATTATTAAGTGCTGGAACATTGGCCCCAAGGTTTGCAAATTGGCTCCTCAAACTTGATGATATCCTTTTTCAAGCCTTGGAGACAATACAAAGCCATAAAGTTCAGCATTTATTAGTAACTTGAGACAGATTGAAAATATTTTGGTCTATTTCAGCCGTTGACTCCTAGTGTAAAGCCCTTGGGGCTGATTTCAACTTTTGCACCAATAGGAATCCTTGATTTTGAGTTGGACATTGGCCTTGACTCCTAGTGTAAAGCGGGCCTCAGACTCAAAAGATCTCATGTCGCCAAAGTTTACTAGAATCACTTATTAGGGGGATCCTTTTGCGTTACATGTTTTATTGTCCAATGAATAGCTACTATTTCTCAATTTGGTACTTAGTACCTACTGTTACGTTACTGAAGGTGCTGCTTGTGAGGAGAAAGACATGAATCATGTGGCATTGTTTTGAGGCTGCCGAAACTGCGATGCATGGACACTGTAACCTCTAAAAGCCTGCCACATTTTTTGATGCTTTTATACCGTACCATTGGTCAGACTAATGTCCTCATTGATGGATCAGGATTCAGACGTGTATCAGCCAATCAAAAGTGGATGAGTCACAATAAGTGTTAACCACGTGCCCAATCAAAAGTGGATGAGTCACAATAAGTGTTACCCACGTGCCACTCTGGCTGGCTGGCTGGTAGGTATTTCCAAATTCCAATTCGTTACCTATTCACCTGATTGGGTTCCTGTTGTTTCTGGGCAATTTTACCGCCCTTTCATCTTTCACATGTCGTTTGCATGCCTTATTTTCATTCAAACCCCCCCCCCCACCAAATTAATGTGGACTTCTCCAGTTAGTATGCCACTTGGAACTTACGACCAAGTCCAAAATGCACATGGTTTCCAAAATAATTAATTAATTAAGTAAGTAAATTTCCTCTTCTTAGGCTACTGAATTTTGTGAAAAACTAATTTTGGCTTATCAACCTTTTAGGGGTTAACCCACTTGTAAAAACACTTTGATAGAACTTGGGGTGGAGAATGTTTAAACTGGTGTTCGTTGGGCTGTCAGCTGTTGAGATATACACATTGTGTGCATGTAGTGAAGTTGTGCCCTTTGAATCTTGAGATGAACTGCCAATAAATGTTTAGAAGCTTCCTGCATGCCTAGGTTAGGGATGTACCCACAGTAACCCATTTAAGATACCCTAACTTTGTCTCATTGTCCTCATTGTCCTAGGCAGCCTTTCCTTGTGATCCCCAACGATGCTTATTTTTCTTCCAGAAGGTTGGCTTCTAAGACAATTCACAGGGATGTAGTGCAAGGGATAACCCTTTTTTTTTTCTTTGTTTTTTTCCAGCAAGGTGATTGCTTTGGATTGAGCTAAGTCTTTCTGAAGTGGATGTCATAATGAGTTCAGGAGAACAAGCAGCTCATCCCATGATGTCTTCACCAGTTAAGTAACATTCACAAGGATGATCAATTTTCAACATACTCAATTGGAAACACATGGTGTTTAGCATGGGGATGCCCAAGCAGATCCTTCAGCTATGCTTCCATTTTTCTGTAGTGAACTCCACATGACCCTAAAATGTAGAGACACAAAACTTTAGCCCTTTACTGAATGCATCCCAATGTCTCTACACTGAAGGGTGGAGCTAACAAACTGTGAACTCTGGCCACTGTGCTATTTACTTGTGTTGAAAACATGGGTGCGATGAGTGGCAAAGTTACTCAACAAAGAGCATTCACAATCAGATTTTGCATGTAACAAGAATGTGAATTCGTTTGTTATGGGGACCATGTATGAATCCTATAGAGTCACAGTTTTCAGGCATGAATGACACCACCCATAAACAGGACGAGAATGAAAGCAAGAAAAAACTTATGCACATAAAACATACACCATACACAAGTAGCCCAGGGTAATTGAATGGTAGCCCTAGAGGGACTTTGGCGATTGCAACGGAGTGAGTTTTACAACCCAAAGCCATCCCAACACATTACCAATACAATGCAAATTCAAACAAAAGAAGACCCTCCCATATGCAGCAACCAGCCTTTTTCTTTCAGTTTTCTGATGTAGAATTTTTAGCGATCATCACAAACAAGATTGTGTGTCAATTGACAAAAGAGTTTATAGAAAACTGTAAAAGCTGTAGAAATCTTGTGAAAAACTGCCCCATAGCTAAAAGTGTGTCCAAATGTGGCAAAAATTTCCCCCAAAATTTGTTTCTCTCAAAAAACATTCAAGTCTTTTAAAACAGGAAATTTGTTATGGTTGATCACTTTTTAGATTGTTGAGGTCACAATTTGAAAACTTTTGCCTATAAAAAAACATTGGTGCTAACTCCTAAAACTCCTCACATCCAACCCATAAGAGCATTTCCACAATGCCCTACACAATACTCTTCAAATGAAGTCGAGTCAAGTTTATGTCAATTTGGATAATAAATTGACTCTGGGCCAATATAAATGCACAAGAGGATGTAGTGCCTTTTGCAAGCAATGTGAAACATGATAGCTAGTCTTGGCTCACCAAAGAAAATGATTGGTCCAGGTGATGTTTTGAAAATAATGTTTCATTTTTTATTATCCTAATTTTCATGTTTATGTGTCTTCAATGTTAGTAACCCATTTTGGATGTGAGAAATGTTGTTGAAGGGTCAAATATTGACTATGGGTGGAGTTGTTCTATGAGTATTTGTGTTTACAATGAACTTGAGCATACACCCACTAGTGCATCAGCCATTGGAAACCCATTATGAGTGAGTCAAGGATGAACCACAACTAAGTTACCAAAGTTCCATTGGATAGTCTATCATATAAACCTCCTACTTCCCTCTTCACCTACCTACACAAGAGGATAAAATCATGTAAGTATGAAGGTTGTTATTCGGTAGGTAGATGTATTTGAATGGTTAATACATAGTACCTAACCTATGGGACTTGAATAGGATGAAAAGTTATCTCCTGTCCACATACCATCCATCCTGCATCGTGCACTGGTGGGTGCATGTCCACTCTTTCTGGCCTGCATAATTAGGCATGAGAGTAGACACTGAAAAATGGTTTTTTGGCCCATGCAACAATTACCGTACAATCATCATCTGGCAAACTTTTTGTTATGAACCCTAGTTCATAGAACCATGTGTGTGCTAAGGTGATTTCAATACTTGTTGTAAACAAACCACTTTAAGAACAATTCATGATTTGGAAAAACAGTTTGAGTAAGCTAGTGAGTGATAAGCGTAGAGAAGCTTGAATTCATTTGCAATAAGCAAAATAGCAAATGAACCTGCCAAAGAGTCATGCTTGGTGATAATAAATCCCGATTCACTACCAAATACCATTCTCTTCGTCATTTCTTCACATGTCCTTGCAATAGTAGTATTGTCATGAAGCTCATAGTGTTGAAAGAACTGTCATTTTCCAATGAACAAAGATCTACAATGCAAATCACTTCACTATTGTTCTAAAGTCTTATGCTTGAAAATGTTGGAGGTGGACACTTTGTACCAAAGCTTGGTAACTTAGTTTGAGTCATCATCATGTAAAGATAAGCTCTTACTTGTGAACCGTGGCGATCTAGAAAAAAAGGGCGTGTAAATCCTAAATATAGTATGGAGAACACTAGTGGTGGGCAATTATGGCATTATCAACATACCCAAGTCTACAACTAAACATGGGTATGGTTTTAGGTGGGTTTCTTTTTCTTAAATTCAAAATTGAATCTGGTTCAAGTATGGGTTCTCAAATGCCAAGCAACTTTGGATCTAGAATTTTTTTTACTTTTAAAGTTTGGTCAATTCCAGGTTAACAAGTAGGTTTGGGTAGGTTTCAATTAGTCCTAACCAGTTTCTAATTGTTTTGAAGCCCAAACGAGAAGAGCCACTTGAGCACCACCAACAACAAAAAAGAAAAATACATGAAAAGCCCAAAGGAGAGGAACCACTTAAGCGCTAACCAAAAGAATATATATATTCAAACAACTTAGAGAAAAGTGAACTTTGGGCAATACTCTTTTTGAATTAAAAGTAACATGCATAAAAATATAGAGTCCCATATATTGATTGGGTAAATTTTATAATTCAATTGATTTTATAATAAAATTAGTGAAAATTTGATGAATTTTTGCAAAAATATTTTGAAAAAAAATAATTTGTCACAAATTTCCTTTTTAAAGGAAAAAATCCATAAATACATGATTTGTTTTTTGCCAAAATTAGCTAAAAATTTGTCACAACTACCTACAACATGAAAATGTGTTTAACATCTTTTTACTTTCATATCTTGAATGTCACCAAATTTGGGTAAATATTATTATGGATGATTATCACTTGAGCATCAAAATTGAAAGAAAAAAAATGCGTGCACACACACAAACACAATAGGGTCATGCTCATTCTCTAAACCAATATATAACTAATATATGGCATTAATCCCAAGTAATAGAATAAATTAGGGAAAATATAACACATGTACAAAGGACCTAGCATTGACTTACATATTATATATATGTTTGTTATTCTTTGATTAGGGTTGTGCTCAATAATTTTTTATTTGATATATATGAGCTTGTGGACAAATTGTGAATCTTTCATCACTCCTCATGATTTCAACTAAATTTCAAATTTCAAAAAATATATATAATATAAAAATTCAATGCAAATATAATTTTTAAAGTAAGTCTAGAATGGTTTGTTAAATTATGAATACTAAAAATTTAGATAATAATAAGATGAGAAACTTTAAAAGTCCTTCACATAATAGCCTCAAACAATATTTTCTTTAACTCAAGTAGTGTCAATTTCAACATAGAACATCCCCTTAGAACGTAAACATGAAAAAGAGAAAAGAGATGGAGAATGAAGAGATAATTAAAGACATGATTGAAAAGCAATGTGCAAAAAAGAAAAGGGAGGATGACAAGAAAGAGGACATTGGAAAGAGGTGGCCATTGACGACACAACCTAAACCTTAAAAAGAAGAAGTGGAAATTTAAATTCAAAAATGGCATGGTTCAATTTTAAATCAAAACTTGAATTATAACCAATTGTCCAATTCTAGATTTTTCAATTGTCAAAATGGAAAACCTGGTGCATGGTAGAACAGTAGAACTTAATGTTAACTAGTGTGGCTTGTGTGGTTGGCCCCCAAGAGTGAACTCATCACCCAACTATTTCTCCTTCTAAAACTTCTAAAAACCAGTTTAAAAAGTTTAGTTGAATTTCTAATGACAAAAATTATTCAAAATTCAATATCTCCCACATTTTAGGTCTAAAAATTACAAAACCACCTCCATGAAATCCTACTCACCAAGCACTTCTCATTGAATGTGCCCCCTATATTTTTTAGTTTCAATTCTATTGAATTTCAATGACAGATTTGTTCAATATTCAATAACTCTTGTACAGTAAGTGCAAGCATCATGAAACTAAAAAATGATGTACACCTACTCATTGAGGGCTTTCTAATAAGAGTACCAAGGGGATGATGAGGGGCACTGTGGCTTGGGAGAGATCTCAACTTGACAAACAAACAAAAGCAAACCAACTACCTTTCTTAAGAGATAGATGTGAAGGTGGGACTAGCTAGGTATCTAATTGAGAGCTAAAACAAAACAAAAAAAAAACGAGTTAGTGTTGGGTGTTGATTACAAGGTGACAATGAGGTCGATTATTCAATTGAATGTTCGACCCACAACGGTGTCTTTATCATCCCTCTTGCTTTTTCATGATCTATTCAAATGGCCAACCATAAAATTTATGCATTTGGGAATCATAGGGCAAACAAGGTGAGCTTACCAAGCTCACTTCTCAAGAAATTCAAGGGCAAGAATGGGATTTATGCTATAAAATGCACTGTACTTTGAAGATGATAATAGTAGCATGGTCGATTGCCAAATGTTTTTGTTTCCTTCTTATCCATGTCCTAGGCTACAGTTCAAAAGGTCGATTGTGAGTGAACTATTGCAGTTGGAATTTACTCTTGTACTCGTACAATCTCATATACACATTTTAGGCATTGATGAACAAGATAGGTTTGCTACATATATGTGTTAATTCAGTAGTCATAAATGGTGTGTGTAGTAATGATTTCCTTGTAGTCAAACTTATGGATTTGTAATAACATATTAGCAAATGGCATCTAAACATACCACCCCTTGTCCTGCTTAATGTTCAACTTGACCAACCTGTCAATTAGGTGTTGAGAATCAGGTTCACAAACAACTGATATACACTTCAGAATTATTCCAGAAAATGGATGGTGACATCAAGTTTACTAACAAATAAAATATATTGCGTAAGTTTTGGAAGTTCACAAATGCCATGAACCAAAATGCATCTGGTCATTAAGGTCCACTTGCTAATTTAAGTTGTGCAAAAAGCACACTTTTTACAATTGCGAACAGCATGCAAAGGAACAACCTTTGAGTGCATTCGAACTTTGCTTTGAAGCTCCACAAAAAAAAATGACATCTACTGTATTGTGAAATGGCCCATTTCTAAAGGTGTCAATGTGGATAGGATCACAGTTCACTTGGTTAGAAATTGACCTATCAGATTTGATCAATTCATGGAATGCCATTTTCCGCTTGGACAATGGCACTTTGCACCAGGATCCCAACAGTGACAAAATGCCTTTTGCAAATAGCACACATGGAATGAACTTGCCCAACATCATAGTTGCAAAGGCCTCTCCAAGAAGGCAAATTTGATTGCAAAAGTATTCTCCAGCAAATGATACTTTGATGAAGGCACAGTTGATGATGTATCCTTTAACTGTCAAGAACTCTGTATCAACTTTACTGACATTTGAAATATGTGTAAACTGTTGTCCTTGGAAGTGACTTGTAGTCTTTTTCATTCTTCATTCCTCCGCTGGATTTGTAAAGTGGCACCAGAGTTATTTTTGTCAAGGAAGACAATATCACTTCAAAAAAGCTTGGCTTAGCTCTTGTGGAACAATGGTGTCTATTCCAGATACTATGGCAGCAGCAACCAGCTCACCAAGCCAGGCATGATATATGAGCCCCCGAGAGCCAAGGCCTCCTATTAACCAGCAGTCAGTGTCCAGTTTAGGCTGCACCAAAGTGTTGATGCAACCTGCCAAAGGCAATGCACCTAGTGAGGTGCGTGGTGGCATAGCACGCACTCCAGCTTGCAAGCCTGTCACTTCCCACTGCTTGATGGATGGATAAAACATCTCAGCATTTGGAATAAGCTGCTCCCAGACAGCTCGTTCCTCATCAGCCAATACTTGTGTACTTGTGTTGCCACAACCCCATTGTTTTGTGGCACCCAACACCATTTTTCGTTGTCCCTGTAATGCTAACCATGTGCTGGAAAGAAGATTGGGCACCTCTTCTCTATATTCTCTGACATTTACAGGTCATGCAGTTACAAAACACGTGTTACAGAACAAATTTGAAATTCCCAAGTAAAAATAACTTCGAGCATTGCTACCTACGTCATGACCGGTAATGGGTGTTCATCAATAACTGCCCTAATTTTGAAGACTTATTGACAGCTGTCTGAGGACATGAGAGGGCCACAGTCATAGAAGAAAGACAAATCAATGTAGCAGGACTCAAACCACTTCATGATGAGTCATATCCAGGTCATGCCTTGTATGGTAAGGTGCAAATTTCTTCTTAAACTGCAAGCAAATCAGAAGACCATAGGGTTTAGGGTTTAGGGTTTCGGGTTCCTGAAAGCTAGTACATTGCACAATGAGTTCTGTCACCAAACACTGAAATACAGCCCCCTGTTTTGGACATACTAGTTTTGGTTCCAGTTGCTCTTATGCCCTTAGAAGTTAATAATTGCATTGTCAAAAGGAAAGTGGGAATAAAGAATAGAGATAATTACAGAAAAGATGGAGGCAAATGAAGCTGCGCCACAACTCCACGACACATTGATAGGGTAAGTTTGCCTGCCAACTCAGGAAGCATTACCACATTCGCTCCCATACACACCACTACTGCATCATAGCCTTCATAACCAAACCAACGAGTTTTCAGCACAAGTTCTTGTAGAATATGAGAACAGTCCCGAGCAGAGTGCAAAGAGTCTATGACAAATTAATTTGGTTTCTGAGTTCATGAAGAATACTCTTTGCTGTTGAAATTTATTGCAACTAAAAAGAGAGAGCAACGAGACCAGGGTGTCCAGATTTCTCTATTTTGACTCATTTTATTTCTGGAAATATGTACCAGAAAGCTCAGAAAGAGTGCTTATATGCTGTTTCAACAACACTGCCTGGGTCCCAGGACTCCCTACACTTGAGGCTTTCCTTGCAAATGTCTGGCAAGCCATCCACAAAGCCTGCTAACCCCATCCAATGGAATGTCAAGTCATCATTGCTTTGCATCAGCAGTTTAACAGCATAATGACCTTTTTCAGTTGCCAAATCCAAACAAATCTGCATACGTATCCAAAATATTATGGTGTCTCTTCTACAACATTGGCAGTAATATCTCTCATAAGAATCCAAGAAATCTCAATTCTCACGATTAAGAAAAGGCAAAGCAAGGTTAACACTTCTATATCATCTGCAGTAACCCTTCGATAGCAACCCAACATTGAAAATCAAAGCAAGGAGGAAAAAAAACCAATAACAAGATTGTGGGTGGTGGTCTACCTCAAGATACCGTCTTGGATGCAGATTGAGGCCATGTGGCATGAACAAGGCTACACTGTTATCTGGTAACACAAGACCTGGCACCAGAGCTCTTGCTTCTCCTTCCTCCAAGCACAATACACCTGCTTCATTTGAATCCTCCTCAACATTCTGCACCTGCTTTTTAACCCGTAGGAGAGATGAGCATCAGAGAAGGATGGAAAAAACATGATGCAGCTACATCATCAGTGGATACTATGGCAAGCACAGCATCTCCAGATTGTGTCACTGTGAGGGACACAACCAGTGTTGGTAGGTTCTTGACTTTTATGAAGAACTTCCAGTTATGGTTCTTTAAATAAAATTAAAATGGTTCTAGTTCCACCCAAAAAACTGACTGAACACTGGGTCCAGTTCTGGTTGGTTCGTGAAAAAAATTCAGGTTCCTGTTCTGAAAATCAGACCCAGTTCCAGTTCTGGGTTACCTGGTATGAAACCGGTGGTTAACCCCCCCCCGTTCCAGACTTTTTGGGGAAAAAGTCTAGAACCAAAAAGTTCAGAAATATTTTCAAAAATTCTGGTTCTGGTTCCAGAACCAGGTCCAAGTTGAGTTCTGGTTCCAGAACTGGATTTGGTTTTAAACCTAGTTCCAATTCCAGAAATCAGACCTGGTTTTGGTTCAGTTTTTACTAACCTGTGGTTCTAACTGACCAAACTGGGTAACTGCCCAACACTGGACACAACCTCATGAAGATCCACTACAAAATCAGTAAACATAAAAATGACAATATGCTGATGAAATGTTCCAACAAGCATTCTCTCCCCAACTAGCACTGTTACAAAAAAACAAAAAAAAAGTGAAAAGTCCACCTAGGGAAAACCAAGAATTTGAGAGATTTCTTCTTCTTCACCTTAATTTTTCTGAAATCAGCTGCATGCTTTTCCAACAGTGCAGGTCTCAAAATGCCCCTGCAAGCAACAAGCCCTTTAGAAAAAACCAGAAACTTTGAAGAGAAATCAGATCCAAAGGTAAATAATTCATTGGGAAGCAGAAAGCAAGGCAAAGAATCCTCATGCAGATTTTGGGAAACAAATGAGCAGTTATAGAGAGAGTAGCTTGCTGAACAATTTTGAGTTTAGGACGGAAAGATCACAGGCAGCAAAAGAACTAGTGAGAAGAAGTGGTATGATTGCTGAAAACCTTGACTGAAGGCAGATAAAACAAACCGTCTCCAAGCAATAGGACCAGTTGTATTCAAGTCTTGGACATTTGCTGCTTCTGCAATTGCCAGAAGCTTCAAAGCAGCCACCCAGCCTTTAGCTCCATTCCATAGAAGCTTCCCTGCAACCAATTTACCTATGTTCAGCGATTTTTGCAATCTACACAAAAATCTCCAAAAGGTAACTACAGTTGCACAAAGGCAACAACAAAACAATTCTACAGCAAAACCCACCACAGGTAAAGCAAACCTTTGGGAGAATATGGGTGCAGCAAGCCCCCTGAAACACCAGAAGCGCCTCCTCCAATACCACTCTCATCATATAGATCCACACTCACAGGTTCACAACTGCGTGTATGCTGCAAGCCACCAGTGTAATCCTTTACTGTCAAGCAAGCGCCTCATGAGTCGGAGCAACTGACTAAATAGAACAGAATAGAATAGTATAGAAATGAGGGAGGGAGAAGCACCTGAAGTAGATGCCAGGCCACTGACACCCCAGCAAAACCTGCACCCAGAACGGCAAACCTGCAGCACGGCACAAATGAGCTTGAGATGCATGCAACGGATATAAAAAATTACAGAAACAACCCCCGAGCAATGGAAGAAGCTCCAAACTCCAAATCATCAACAAAACCCTGAACCCTGAACAGACAAGCCCCACCCAAGGTCCTGACTTGTTGGAAAGCCCCTTTTTGTGCATGAATTCTTCAAGGATATCAAACAGAAGACCAAGGACAACAACAATTGACTACTGCATAGACAGAAATGGGTCACAAGTTCATTCATTCATTCATTCATGACTCACTGAAACAGCACAGCACCTGCGAATGCTTGATGGGGGAGAGCTTGTACACCCAGCAACAAATGTGGCCAAAGAGTGCGCAGGAACTGCCATACATGGTGCACAGGCCACTACTACTACCATCCCTGCTGGATCCAATTAGGGTTCAAGCCAGGGGAGGAAATTTGGGAGGGAATTTGAGAGAGAGGGAGAGAGCGATGGCATGATATGTGTGAATTCCTGGTTTAGAGTTTAGGGTTTTAGGAAACAGGTCGTCTCCTTGGATGTCGATCAGCGGGCCACGAAGAAACAAATCTGGTATGTCGCATTGACAAGCTCAAAACGGTGAAACTGAGCATCAGCAGTTCTTAGGGTTTAGGGTTGTAGATTTTAAGGTTTAGGGGTTTTGAATTTTTGAGGAGATGGCGGAATTATTTTTTAATTGGAATTTATTGTTCTTTTAGTGCAAATTCGACAAATTTTTCTCAAAAATTAAAAATTCTCCAAATTTTCCAAACCACAAAATTGGAATAATAATAATAATCATAAATAAATAAATAAATAAATAAATAAGACTAGATTGGTTGTTGTCTCCCTGGATGTCAATTTGCAGCAGTGTTTATTTTTTCAAATTCTTGAGGTAGGTGGGTTGGTGACCATCTGAAAGAGGGCTTAGCCAAATTTGGCTACAGGTTAGACAGGAAACTAGAAAAGATTACGAATGCTACTATATGTTTGTTGGTGACATACTAGACCTATTATCTAAATACGGCGACATGGACCATTTTTTTTAAAAAGTGCTTTGTACCATTAGCAACCCCTTTTTTATCTCTCAACAGGATGCGAAATTTCGCCAAAAAAAAAATCACTGATTCAGCAGGCCACTAAGAAAGATGTTATAGTGCCAAGCTCAAAACTGTGAAACCAAGCTTCAGTGGTTTAGGGTTTTAGGATCTTTTAGGATCAACCTCTGTCCAGGCAACTTCAATGTACAGAAATCTGATGATTTTTCTTAAATTTTGGTCTAATTATGGCTACTGAAAATCTCAAAAAGTACATGATTTTAGCACTTTTAATTTTTTTAATATATATTTTTGGCTATATGTAGCCAGCAAAAAAAAGGCTGGTCAATAGCTGGATATAGTTGTAATTCAATTCTTCTTCTGGTCCCAGTTAGAGGGAGGGATACAACCGCCTTTCTTTAAGGGTCTCCTCTTAGTTGGGGTCAGTTCAGACGGAGAGGAGCTACTTATTAGCACAAAATTTCTTTCTGGCTCTTTTCTGAACAAATGTCAAAGTATTGCTGTCGCTCAAGAGTTTGTCCAGATTCTGGGTGGATTGGGGATGAAACACTGAAATTGGGGATCAAAAAGGGGAGTAGAGGGCCAAACGAGGACCCAAGCACAGGGTGAGAACTCTACTACGGATATCTCTGCTATATAAATATATGTGCAGCTGAGCTTTTGGAGCTGATGAAGTCAGTGGGTGGTGTGACTCATTTTAATTAGATCATGGGCGCGTTCACAACTTTTTACCTTTTTTTTAAAGGAGCCATATTGATTGGCCCATCAGCAAAAAATTTGGAACAATGCCCTCAATGGAAGCACCTCTTTGGACCCCAGTGGCAGAAAAGAAACAAATGTACCCCATTAATTTCACCTTTTCAGTTTACCTTCATGGGAGTTGAAATTTGGGCAAACCATATGATATAAAACCCAGGTGCTATTGGGAACATTTTGAAGAATGCATTTGGGAACACTTTGAGAACTTAGGAACCATTTGGGAATTTGATGAGAACACATTGAGAACACATTGGAAACAAGGAAAAAATCCCTTTCCCCCTCACCCTTAAAAAAGAAAAAACTGGACCCTTCATTAGGGCATGCTGAGCCTTCCCATTGGCTGCATAAAATTTCTGTTTCCAAAACTCTTCATCACCATTTTTTGCTTTGGCTAATGGCAAGGGGCAAAATTTTGGGGACATATTAAGTAGTCGTGGGAGCTCATTAGAGTTATCCGTGAAGTCATGGCCTGTTGGGCCTGAGTTGCACCCCTCATTTGATGCTTCATCCCCTCTTGGCCGTTGTCCGCAAAGTCATGAAATTTTATTAAATAAGGGTATGAAATACTGGGATCAAACGCACCAGGTTCGAGAACACTTATAACTACAGTACACATAGCAGCAGCAGTGATTGATCGAAGGCGTTCAGGAAAAGAAAGGACAGGGCAAACTCAGTTTAGCACCAAATTTGCTGCTAAACTGAGTTTCATACCCCGTTGAAGTCCAGTGCACCTTTTCTTCCTGTTTTTTGAAATCTGATCCCCTACGTGAGCAAACAGGGGGTTCCGGTGCCGTCTTTTCCTGACTTTACGGATAACTTTATCGTCACATGATTTTTGTGATGGAAATGATGGTTGGACATTTTGTGCTTGGGTCACTCTGTATCTGAGAGCACGCCCAGCGGCCCAAAAACTTGGGGCACTATCTTGAAATTGGTGGGGGCCTACAATCCGGCTGTTGAGGACATGTCCCCAGCAACGACTGCTCAGGCTTTCAATTCCCGGGCCTACTTACTCAAAAGTTTCATCCTAGTCTCACAATTTACAAAGCACTTGGAGAGTGAGGTTTCTCACATTCTACCTTCCCCAATAGTCTCCATGTTGAAAAAATCTTTTTTTACAGCCTATTTATAGTGTGAAAATTTATATGGTAGTAGACAGTCAAAGAATGGGCCCACAAGATAAATGTATGCATGGTGCGTGTGGCGCTATGATTCTGGGGAGATTTTCACCCATATCACACAAGCTAGAGCATTGGTTTAATGAGGCGCCGCTGGTCATGGGCCAGGGCGAAATGACAACACATTGGGAAGTTAACCTGGACTGAAGTTATGTGGATGAGATTGATTACTTTGTTTGGTGCATTCTAATTTTTGGGTGAATTTTTTTGCAATAGTTCTGTTTGTGGTGTTGCACCTTGCCACATATGTTCTTGGTAAATCATGCAACATAATGTAGCAACGTGGGCATACCCAGGTTTGTTGATCCCGAGACCTCTTGATTAGAGGCAATTTTTTTATCTTGACCTACTACTTTCCATAGTTTCCCCCCTTGGGTGACAAGGTTGTTTTTTCAAAAACTTTATCCTTAATTGTAGCCTTTTTGGTTCACTGTGTTCCCAATGGTTGTTCTCTGTGATGGGGAACGACCATTGGAAATGCAGTGACCAAAAAGGCTCTTTGCACAGTCCCAAAATAGATGTATTGTGGTCTCCTCCTTTTGGTCTGCTTGCATAAGTAAAAAGAATAGAATATAATGCAAAGTGTATGAGATAAAGTGAGGTGCTATTGGAAACATGTTGGGGAACACATTGGGAATTTTTAAAAAATGTTTGGAAGGAATTGAAAACTTCATGGGAGCACAGTGAGAATTTGATGGGAACACATCAGGAACAACAAGAATCCAAAAAACCCAACCCCCCCCCCCCCCCCCCCCCC
>Ga0209611_10008641_pt1 | contig 15805 bp, 12 predicted proteins | sample S1TSphgellanicum_3_FD_187693 | JGI IMG/M metagenome (GOLD analysis project Ga0209611, IMG submission 187693) | Host-associated microbial communities from peat moss isolated from Minnesota, USA - S1T2_Fc - Sphagnum magellanicum MG (SPAdes) (version 2) | ecosystem: Host-associated > Plants > Peat...
AGCCCATGGCCGAGTAAAAACCTGGGAAACTTTTTTTTTTTTTTTTTCCTTATTTTTTCCCCCATGATACCCGGTGGATACATGCAGGGTATAATAAAACACCGACAGGAGCAAAACACCCACCCTATGTGGAGAAAAAAGATTACGGGCTGCAATGTGCCCTTTGATTACACTATGAAACTCCGCCCAGGTCTTTACACTAGATATATTATATGTATAGATACATATGTATGTATGTATGTATGTATTCTTATGGATGTATAATTAATTTACTATTTTTAAAAAAAATTTAAGGAATTTTTGCACCATGGAATTTTTTTTCAAAACAGTGAAACTGAAAAGAAAAAAAGAAAAAAAATTGGCTCCATCTTGTTATGGATGATAACCATTCACTCAACATAAATTTTTTTTAAAAAAAAAAACTAAAAAACTAAAAAAACTAAAAAAGAAAAAACCTTTTCTCATATTATATATATATATTATCACACACAAATATACACACACACACACACACACACACACACACACATATGTATACATAAATTATATAAAAATAAATATGAACAAAAGAGTTGGTTGAAAATTTGATGTAAAGGAAAGGAAGAAGGAAATGCAAAGAAAGGAAGAAAGGAAGAAAGAAAGGCATTGAGAAATGGGAGTTGAAACAAATTTGTGAAGGATGATGATGATAGGATGCCCCCCCTTCCCCTTCCCCTCCCCCCTCCCTACTCAACCTACTTAACCTTCTCAACCTTTCCCTTTACCTACCAACCACCACCACCTTCTTCTTTTTGAAAGTTAGGTATCCATATAACAAAGCACACGTGTAGTTGCCTACTAACTCTACTCACTTACACTACTCACCAACTTTTCTCTCTCTCTCTCTCTCACACACACACACACACACACACACACACACTCTCTCTCTCTCTCTACAACACTAGTGTCAAAATATGGGCATATGTAAATTATAAACTGCCAAACCTCCACACTCATGACCTCATCTCTCTCTCTCTCTCTCTTTCTTTCTCACTCTTCTCTTCTCCCCTCACCATATCACTACTACCCACAAGCTCAACTTTCTCTCTCTCTCATCCTTCATTTAGTAGTGTTGAGCTGAAAAGACCTCATTCAGAGCTGAAAGAGTTCACTGAATGAATGGGGTTATTCAGCAACTGAACTGCTACTTTAATTTGGCAAAAATCTACGTCCACAAATCATCTGCTGCTTGGCTAGCTAGCTAACAATCAAGCAAGCAAGCAGCAGATGTGTATAGTACTCTAATCACACACACACTCTCACACTCACAATTTTTTATTTTGTTTTATTTTCTTCTTTTTCTTTCTTCTGAAACCTTCATACTCCCCCACACTCACATTTTTTTATTTGCTTTGTTTTCTTTCTTCTGAACCTTTCATACTCCCCCACACTCACATTTTTTTCATTTTCTTTGTTTTCTTTCTTTCTTCTAAGCTTTCTTCTTCCACTTCTAAATGTGCAGCTTGTTATATTACAGGTAAGTCACATACAAAAGGTAGTGCAACAACTTCGGTTTTGTTGTGCCAAGGAAACTTGTAACTCCCAGAAAAGAGATTATAGCTGGTAAGTGTCACACAATAATTCTATTCCACACAAAAGATTTTCAATCATCAACCTTCTTCTTCCTGTTTTTTTTTTTTTCCTCTGTTGAACTTGCTGTTACTATTACTAGTTGTTTACTAGAATGAAAGAAGCAGCAGCAGCAGCTGATGATGATGATGCACAGAACTTACATAATTTTCCACGCCTGTTGGGTGGGTGGGTGAGTGGGTAGTTATGTGTGGTGTGGGTTTTTTGTTTTTTCTTGTCACTTACAAGTTTGAAGTGAGTACAATTTATGCAACAAAAGTTGAGCAGAAATTGAAGAAGTTTGTAGAGAGCACAACAAGAATTGGGTTTTTTTTTTGGTATCTAGAGTGTTTCAATGAACTGCACAGAGATCTTCTTGGTCCATGAACTCTCATCAAGTAGGTGCAGCTGAAACTTCTGTGCTTGCAATGATTTTGTATCCTCTCTGCAACGTGCGTGCGAACTGCAGGTGGAAGAAGCTGCTCCTGCTGCTGCTGCTACTTGCTGCTGTGTTGATCTACTTGAGCTTTGGAGATGGGGGCTTTGGATGGGGGGGATGAAATTGGGTACACAGACAGTGAGCTACCGGCAGCCATGAAGAAGGGATCATATGACCAGGAGCAGCAGACTGGAGATGCAGCAAGTGGTGGTCACAGCAGCAGCTCTGTAAAAAGCTTTTTGAAGAAGACAATTTGGCATGGAGGCTCAGTGTATGATGCCTGGCTCAATGCTGTTGCAGCTCAAGTAAGTCCTTGGAAGCAGTCTACTACTACTACTACTACGACTCCAGTCTTGGGGAAAAAAGAAAAAGAAAAACTAGACCCAAGTTCTGAAATCTTCTCCCTGCACAGTTTAGACTACAGTTCCAGCTACTTGTTTCCAGAATTGAATCCAGACCCACCCATCACAGCAATAAGAACTTGCACTTCTTCTTCTACAATTTGTCTGAGAATACATCAGTCTAAGAAAGAGCTTTCTCAGGAGAATTATATCAGAATTATATCTGAGTAGTACAGGCTATTGACAGGCAGTTTTGATGATTAATCTTTCCTTTGTAAACTGCTGCTGCTGCTGCTGCTGTTACAGGTTGGGCAAGTGATTCTCTCCATGCCAACATCCTATTCTCAGATGGGGTACAAATTGGGTGTCTTCTTCCATCTCTTCTATGTCAGCATAGGAATGTACACATGCTACTTACTGGCGCGGCTGTATGTGGAGTATCGCACTCGCAAGGAGAGAGAAGGAGTTGATTTCAGCACACATGTGATCCAGGTTGGTTCTTCTGATTCTTGTCTAAGTTTTAATATGCTTGCTGCTTTTGCAAATTTTTGCAATCAATTCTTGCAAGTCCTGTAGGCCATAGTATAAGCTAACTCCATGTACATCCATACTTTGCAAGTTGGAACTCTATTGTGCAAAATTTATTGTTTTTGCATTATTTATGAAATTAAGGGGTTTTTGAATCCAGTGGTTCTCTAGAGCTATGGATCTACAGACTGAGTGCAAATCTGTAAAAGGATTCAAGAAACAAGTTTGATGGGTTTTGATCTCGGATTTGGATGCAAGAAATGAGTTTGATGGGTTTTCTCTGATTGATCAATGTGAATTTTTTCTTGTGCAGTACCATGAGGTTCTTGGTTCACTAGTCGGACCATGGGCACAAAGAGTCGCCCTCTTCTTCAATGTTATAACTGTGGGTGCAGTAGCTGTGGTCCAGATCATTGCATGTGCGAGGTATGAGCTGCAAATTAGGTCCCTAAAACTCTGAAGGAGCTTACATAGTCCACAGGACCTATTGCTTGATTATGAAAAACTTGCAAATTCATGGCTTCTCAGGTTTTTGTAATTTGCTACAAAATTGCTATCAAGTGATCACATGGCCCAGAGTCGGTCTCTCCGCAAGTGATGGCAATTTACTCATGTTGTTCTATGCTTGTTAGGTGTGGAACCACAGATAGATCTTTCTGGATTGTGAGCAGTTTTGTTTGTTTGGTTTGTGTTATCTAATGTTTCGTGTTTTTGGCAGCAATGCATACTACCTAAATCCTCATCATGACAAGAGGACATGGACCATTGTGTTTGGTGCCATCTCTCTCTTAGTTATCCTACTACCCACCATCCACAATTTCCGGATCTGGTCCTTCTTGGGAGTATTGACCACCACATACACAGCTTGGTACATGTTCATCGCGTCCATCACACATGGACAGGTGAATCTTAAAATTTCTCAGTTTCATCAAATTTACTTGATCTTGAATGAATGATGATGATCCATTCCCTCATGTGAATTCAATTGATGTTGCACTCTTGGATAGCAGCAGACTCTTACTGAAATCATTGTTGTATCAAGCTCTGAATTAACCATATATATATATGAAATCACATTCTTGAGCGCAGACTCCAGGTGTGAAGCATTCAGCTCCCATCAACTTGGAGACTTTTTTCACAGGCACAACAAACATTCTCTTCGCCTCTGGAGGTCACGCCATCACCATGTATGACTGACAGACTGACTGACTGGCTTTATACTAGAAGACTTCTTGTAGGGAACCCAAGTCTGGATGGATGTTGAGGTTGATGTTTTTTCTATTGATTGTCAAGGTTTTGGAAGATTGCAGGTGGGTAGGTAGGTCGGAGCACTCATGAAACACCCAAGGTTGTTGGAGGATTGTCAGGGGGTAGGTAGGTAGGTCTGAGCACTCATGAAAGACCCAAGGTTGTTGGAGGATTGTTGGTGGGTATGTCGGTGTGAGCACTCATGAATCTGTATGTTTGTAACTGATTTGAATGAATCGAATTCCTTGGCTTGATGTTGGTTTGGGTCAGAGAGATTATGCATGCGATGTGGAAGCCAGCCAAGTACAAGTATGTGTACCTAGCTTGTTGCTTCTATGTGTTGTCCATCACAATTCCACACTCGGTCGCTGTGTATTGGGCTTTTGGAGATGAGCTCTTACATCAAAACAATGCATTTGGAGTGCTTCCTTCATCCAATGCTCGTAGCACTGGCATCATTTTCATGATCGTCCACCAGGTAAAGATTCATTCCCAATCTACACTACACCATATTATGTAGAGACATCGATACTGAATGAAATTTTTGTTTAAACCCCATTTTTTCATTCCAATGCTGAGAAGCACTTACTACCCTCATGACATGGGTTTGAAACTTTGAATTCAATGAACAAAATTTCAAAGTGTAGGGTGAAGCCCCAAGGTAGGGACATCCTCAAAATTCGAGCCTTAGGACAACACGAGCCAAATCCAACCCTTCATTTTGTGAATGTCACCCACTTGTGGGCTTAACGCTTTGTGAAGCACAAGGCAAAAGTTACCACAAACTTAAACATTCATCGAGGTGTAGGAAGGGGAGGGTTCTTACATCTTTGAGCTTGAAGAGTGGAGGATCTTACAACTATAAGAAGGCATAATTTCCTTCCCACTCTTAAGTGGAATAGGCATAAAACATCCCTCTTCTTTTCTTTAGGAGGGAGATAATTTCATGGTTATAAGGTACCTTCCAAGTACACTTAGGAATTTTCTTCGAGCACTTAATGAGTGATAAATGGTCTTGGCACTACTTCAAGATGATGATGATGATGATGTTGTTGATGATGGGTGTGTGGATGGGTGTCACATTTGATCAGGCGGTGGCATTTGGTTTATACATGATGCCCCTCAACTTCATGTGGGAGAAATTGTTGGGTGTGCATCAATCACCATATATTTACCGTGTCTTGGCTAGATTGCCGGTTGGTCTCTTGCTTTGGCTTTTGGCTCTTGCATTCCCATTCTTTGGACCTCTCAATTCTATGATTGGGGCCTTGTTCATGAGCTTCTCCACATTCATCATTCCTTGTGTTGCCTACATCATCACTTTTTGGACACCCAAATCTCGCCAGGTACCCTACCTATATACTATTTATTGTCTTTTTGTTATACAACTTCCCATTGCATTAGACCACAATCAACATAATTTTGCAACATAACCATCCATGAACAAATTGGTTTTGTAACACGAAAGCTTTGGATTTTAGAACAAAGGTATAATAAAATATTAATAATGTTGAACATTGTTTTTGCAAACTTTTGTGCATTTTGTGTTATGTATAATCTACCAAGTCTTAAGTAATGTTGCTAGAATCATCAACAAAAGTCTAGATCAATTCATGTATGTATTTTGTGTGATTGAAGGATTTAAAATTAGGATTTTGAATTCCACTTTGGTTGAGTGTTTTTTTTTTTGGGTTGTTCTGTGTGTGCACAGAATGAGGCTGAGAAACCCAACAAACCAAGGAGAATCGTTGGGTGGTGGGGAATGGTGACCCTCAACTCGCTTGTTATTTTGGTGATCTTCACTTTGGGAACGGGGTTTGGGAGCTATGCAAGTGTGTTGAATATAGTTGATCAAGTCAAGAGTTTCGGGATTTTTCAAAAATGCTATCAATGTAGCCCCTAAGAAATCACACAACACTAAACCCTTCCCTTCCTTGAAGTTATGAAAGTGTAGCCTCAGAATCTATGTACTATGGATGCGGCAATTCTCTCCTTCTCCTTATCACATGTGCAAGAAAATTACATAATATACAAGGGGGTCTGTTTTCGAGTGAAAATTCATTGCCACATTATTCTTCTTGATACTTTATGGTGTACCCATTTAATCTTTCAATTCCTTTCAAGTTTTTTCCATCATCTTGTCTTTTTTTTTGCCAAAAAAAGGCTAAAGATACCATGTCTTTATGTAACTAGTTGTTGCAATGTAAAAGCACAATAAAGCAACCAATGAAACTATACTAATGATACATGATTTAAATGGAGAAACCTACTTACTTACCTACCTACCTTTTGTATCTACTTTACCTTGCTTTGACTTGACATCAACCTTGAAAGTTGGGTAAGTAGATGATGCACTTAGTATATTTTGTATACATGCATGTGTAGGGGAAAATACATTGGGCACTAGAGGCTCAACCATGGCATGGGTTGCATGGCATGTTAGCACGTAAACATATACATGAGGACACATTGCACCTAATTATACATATCTATCACCAAATAGAAACTATGTACCAATTTTATTTTTGTTAATGCCTTGTTTATTGGCCTTGGCTACCAAGTCAAGGATATTAGAGTTTAGATTTGTTATAGAGTATAGTAGCTTAAGGGATTTTGGCCCCTAGGTAGTAGGTTTATTTTTATATGAGGATTTTTGAAATATGATATTTTGGCTTGTGTTGAATCTTGAGATTAGTTATAGAGTTATGTATCTTGAAAGATTTAGTTTCTTTTAGAGAATTTTTTGAAGATTATATTTTTGCATGGTAAAGTATTCAAATTTTCATAATTCTTCTTTTGCCTTAAGATACTTTTTAATGTAAATGGCAAGGCCATAGTGTGACACACCCCTTGTTTTATAAATGTTTTCAAGGTGTTTTGGGGGATTGATTTATTTTCCAAATGTTTTATAGAATTTACCTCTAAAATCATTTTTCAAAAATTACCGTATTTTGACCTGACATCGGTTTTGCAAAAGCAAAATTCAACATCTTAAGATTTTCTCTAAGTTACACTCTCAAAGCAACTCCACTAACTAGTTTTTTTTTTAAAAAAAGTTTTTAAAATAATTTTTTTAATTCTAAAAATAAAAATCAGACCCGATTGTTTTGGTTTGATTTTTACTAACAAGAATTGAAAGTTCTAATCCACTAAACTAGGTACCCATCCAAAACACCCACTGATATTGAATACAATTAGGGGCCAAAGCTGAATAGGCGTAGTGCATAAGCCAAGTTGTTGACGCACTCCATGAAGGCAACATTCCCGGACTCCATTTTTTCTTGAGATGACTCGCTACATACACCTCGCAATGTCACCAATATACTTACATGGTACTATCAATACCCACCCCAAGTCCCACCAACAAACAAAACACACAAACACACACACACAATAGAATCCATTAGTTGTCTTCAATAAATCCAACCATCCAAAATAGTTTGTCATGGGTGGGTTGTTATACTTTTTCATGTCGTGCTAGCCAAAATGCAAAAGAAGCTCTTTCTTCATGAACTTGTTATATAACCGTGGCCCAATTTGAACAAAGCTTTCCCTTAGGTAATGAGCATTGAGGAGGAGGGGTTTAACTAAGTATCAACAAAAGATCTTAATCTCAATGTTAGGGTTTTTTTACTTGTTGATTATCAATGGGCTTTAACTTTGTCATGTCGGGTTTAACATAGTTAATACATAGTTAACACATTTTGTGTGTGTGTGTGTGTGTTTATGTGTATGGATGTGTGCACTCGTGTGTGTGTATTTTTGTTGGGGGGAATGATGGCGTTTGTAGGTCAAGTACAATGGCTAACTCATCATCGACCAATTTGGTGAAGAGATCAGGATAATCCGGGAGTTTGTCTGAGTGATCAAGAAGAGCATTGCCCTTGAGCGTGTACACTAATGTCTTCACCACTTTACTCTGGTCCCAAGAGAAGAGAAGAGAAGCACACCCATCAAGGGCCAAAAAAAGATGCAATATATCAAGTCCTATAAAATTAGCAAGTCATGGGTTGCCAAAACAAAAAACAAAAAATAAAAATGAATTGTTATGGTATGTGAATCAATGTTTTTTTTTTTTCAATTTTGTGATGTTGCTCAAGTGATGATCATAGATATAAGTAAATTTAGCCAAATTTGGAAATATTATGAAAATATAAAAAATACATAAAATTTTAAACACTCTTTCCTATTACAGATAATTGTGTGACAATTTTTAGTGATTGTTTAAAATAGAGAATTTGTAACATAATATTTTTTTTTTCAAAAAAAAATTCACGGAATGGCAAAAATTCAGCACCAAAAAAATAATAATTATTGTTGTGAATCCATCCATTACATCAAAGATTAACATGGAAATTTTTGGAAATTCAAAATGGCTTGTTGGTATGTGTCCATTCATTACATCAAAGATTAACACAAGACAAAATTTTGGAAATTAAAAAATGGGTTGTTGTGCAGTACATGAATCTACTTCAAGACATCAAAAGATTAACAAGACAAAGTTTGGAATTTGCAACTTAATGGTGATGTAATTAATGGTGGAGGACATGGGATATGGGTTGTTTTTTTTTTCACTAACTTTCTCAAAAGTTGGAGGGTAGAGAGGCTCCGGGATTTCTTGAATCCTCATCACACATATGTCTTTTGCAGCTTTTGCATTCAAGGAGGAGCTGGCCAAGGTGAAAGCAGGTATTGCTAGTGCCATGTCTTGACATATGTATTTCTCCAATGCTGCATCCTACTAACAATATTGGGCCCCAAAAACCAAAACCCATTTTGCACCAAAAAAAAAAAAAAAGAAAAAAAAAACCCCTCATTCACCAAATCCTTTCTAGTATAACATATATTTAGGTCAAGAGCTCAAATTGTGGAATCACCTCTAAAAATTCATATTAACATCTTTCACTCTTTCAATCAACCCCAAAACTATTTTGGTACATATTATGATGAAGCTTAAGATTATGTGCATTATTGTGGTGTAGAAGTTAGTAGTTTTTTGGCATGAAGATAACAACTACCCATTTCATTGTTTATAGCAAACAAGGGAGAAAACATCAAGGATCTTTGAACCAAATTTCAACACAAATAATTAAGCTTAAAATTTCAGCTTGGGGTATATAGGGTTAACCCTAACACCACTGAAAATTTTGCATCTCTTCTCTTCTCTTTACTTACCTTGATAGAAACATTAAGCAATGATTTGTCCTCGTCCTCGGGTAACAAATTCAAACCACGTCGCATCAATTGCTGAAGAAAAGATACATGTCAAGACTTATACACAAACTCAGCATTCAAATTTTCAATTTTGCTTGCTTGCTTGCTTGCGTTATATATTTATATTATTATTATTATTATTATTGGGATTCTTGACCAAGAAATATGTGCACAAAAGTGGTTTTCTACAAATTATTTTGTTGACACCCATTTTGAGGAAATGGGTGTGGGCTTTAGAACATTCATTTTTGTTGGCCAATTAATATTTAATTTCTCACTAGTTCTTCTTTCACTTATGATAATTACTAGATGGGGTGGGTGAGTGATAATGTTGTTTAGCTCAAAACTTGGCTACATAGGATTTAGGGTTTTCTACATAGTAGTACGTGACAATGTGAGTATTAGCATAGGACATTGATTGATGTCAAAAGGAAATTTGATCACCTGGAGTAGAACTTTGGGAGGAAGTTTTTGTGCTTGGATATCCTTGCACTCGACAATTTGTGGCTCCAACAATTGGCACCAACCATCACCAATGTTCAACAAAATGTCCAACATTTGTGTCTTTAAGGTCAGGAGAGCGGTGCAGCTCGATGTGGGGCGGATGACCCATGATGTAAATGGCATTTGCTTCACTCGATTCTGGCCCCCAAAATTTTTTTTTGCTTAAAAACCCATTTCAATAATCCAAAACCAACTTCAAGATGAGGAAATGTTGAAGATTGCATTATGTGAATCTTTTGCAAAATTAAGACAAATTTTATGTCATGAAAGCCCAAGTGCTTAGCAAACTAGCCATACCGACGAATTGCTAAAACCACTTCTTTTTTCTTTAATGGGGGGAGGGGGGCGGGGAGACCTCGATGCCAATTTGTTGACACATTTATTAAAGCTTCTTTGTTGAGATGTGCACACTTGAGGATGAAAGAATTATAGATAGTACTTGGATAACAGCATGGGGTTTGGCTTTGGTGGTTTGGAAGCTCAATTTATGCGCCTTGTTCTCATAAATGATATCTGTGATGCCTTCAATCTGCCAAACTTGTTCTCCCTGGAAGAAGTTTTGCCACAATGCAAAAGTCTTGGTCAAAATGAAAATTATGCTCTCCATGTTGCTATTACTCTATTACTCTATAAATGCATGAATTCGCAAGAATCTTGCTCTTTGTGTAAGTTGTCACTAGTCATTCAAGTTATCCGTAAAGTGACCCTGTCTTTGGGCCTGCTTGAGTCCCAGTTATTTTGCTTTGTAAAACTTTCATTCCCAGTTTGATGTCCTGTTATGCTGAAACTGGCTGTTCTCATCCCTTAATTGCGAGACTTTACAGATAACTCTATTGGATGAGGAAAATTTCCATTGAAAGGGGGGTGGGAGTGCAATAGTAGTACCGCATCCCACCAACCCACTTCTGGAGTTGGATTCCAGTGGATTATGAAGGATGGGATTAAGATTTCGACACCAAATGGAGTTACATTTGCCAATGCTGCAGCAGATGGAATGGCTTGTCCAACAACCGGAATTGGATAACCTAAATTGATCAATGCTCCTCCTGAGCCGACTACAATAAAACATGACAACATGTAATGTAAATGTATCAAGAGAACTTGTCATAATAGTCTTGTTGCATGGAGTGGAGGGGGGAATTCAAATGTCTAAATAAAAATATAACAAATTTGCTTCTTATAAAAAAAGCTGAAGTTGATTAAATTGGCTATAAGAACAACACCATCAATAATGTTTGAATTGTCATACTGTTTTCAAGGGTCCAAGCCTTTACAATTTTGGCTTGTGGTGGCAAACCCAATACATCAATGACAAACACTCCACCCTTCATTCATTCACAAATACATAGGGGTTAACATAGAATATTGTAAAACCCTGTCACCGCACATCTTAGACCAACTTGGTTTAGGGTTTTTCTACAAATTGGAGTTGACCTTTAATTTCACATGTCTTGAATTTCATAATTACATAGAATTATGTAAAAGTGTCTTTAAGTTCAAAATGTAAAGACATTACATTAGTTCAAGATTGATTTTTTTTCAAAAATACAAATGCAATCTCCCTAGTTATTACAATAAAATAATTAATGCGATGAAGAAACAAGTTTAAAAGCACCAATCCATAAATAATTATCACTTTACCAAGGGCATGTACCAATTTTTGGAATGATATAATGGGATGACAGTCTGATGTAGCAACCGAACAGCCACATTAGCCAATGCAAATTGCTTTGGCAAAGTGACTATCATGTTGAGAGTAGGTAGTTCCAAGACTCGGAACCGTGGGTTCTTGACATGGTTAATCCAAAGTGCTAGCTTCCAATCCTCAACTCTCCCACACATTAAAGTTTCTTGCTTCTCTTTCCACAAATCATATGAGAACTACAAATCCGAACAAATGAAGGAAAATTAAAATTACTATTACCTTAAATAGTAGAAACCAATTAACATGAATTCAAAGTTTAAAGTTAGTGTTGTTATTAGTACTTAAGACAAAATGTTTTTCAAGCATTTTGAGTTGGGCTTTGCAAAAGAAAACTCCAATAAAATTCCTTTGATGCAAACATTATGCAAGAAGTAGCTAGATACATTTTGTAAAAAATAAATAGTGGGTGTTGCAACAATGGATTGCACCATTTACTTGAAGGAGATAGCATGTGGTAGAGTCCAAGCGACTATTGCCCATTTGTTCTAGCTTTTGCATGTAGCCCCGATATCTGCATCATACCTCTATCAAATTATACATTCTATTTATGTATTCATTTCAATGCTTTGTCTACAATCAATCAAACTATGATATTGTTAATAGGAGATCATTTCATCTTTGTGTAGGTTGGAGATGGATTTTGCAACTTGGGAGATTTTACTTGGTAGCCATTTCAATGTTACCCTTTTGATCCTCCCCCAAGGCAAGTTCCTCTGCTTGATAAACCACCTACACACAAGTGGTTTAAGAAGTTCTCAAATTAGTTCCCATTTTGACTTCTTGCATCAACCAAATGATCATAGACAATATCATGGGTAGAATTCACAAAAAATGAATGACAAAAGGCACACTTCATTATTTGGCATGACATGAATGACCACCCAAGTGTGCATATTAATTACCTTGTTGATGTTGAGAAGTGTTTGCAAAATTGAATTACAATCCATGTCGAGGGAAGCATACATTGTTTCTAAATAACCATTGATTGAACTCTCTTTTGATGCATGTGGGAGCCCAGATGTGTCTAGATAGAGGTTCCACTACACACACAACTAGTAGTTAGATTTAACATTGAGCTCATTGCGCAAACAAACTCAATCTAATTCAATTTAACTATGGTTTGATCTATGTTGGAATTTTTGATACCTTTGCCTTTAACATTGGGACCAAAAAAAAAGTTGAAACTTATGAATTTAGCTTTAAACTAAAGAATCATTTGAACATAAGAATATGGAACTTAGCAACAATGGATTGACAATTACATCAAGTATTGCAAGGGCAACTGCTTCAATCTTGGCCAAGGAACTATCACGCATGTTCATGAATATGCTTATGCTATCAGTTTCAACTTGTAATCGCTCATGTTCAGCTTTCAACCATGCTTGTTTTTTCTCAAATGTTATTTTTGCTTCCAACTTTAACCTTGCATCTTCCTCTGCTTCTCTTTGCAACCTCTCTATTGTGAAAAAAAACCCAACAAAACACCACACATTAACTCCCTTATCAAAAATTACAATTCATCATAATTTGTTCCACGAAACAATCATAGTTTATCAATCACAAGTATGTTTGTGTATGCATCTAAAACAATGATGGAGAAGGGAGGGTCCAATACCCAATTCATCATTAATACTAAATCAAAATCTCTTGTCAACAAAATGAAAACACATTATACCTTGTTCCAATCTTCGGTCAATTTCAGCAAATTGAGCTACATAACATCCACCCCAATCAACCCTTCAATTACTCACCATTCTTCCATTTTCTCGCTTTGCATGTGGCTAATCCTACTAGTTAATATTATGCAATAATAATAATTTTTGTAACAACATTTTCCTTTCACCCTAGTGTGCTTGAAATCACCCTAGAAAGTTTCTTCCTACATTCTTACATAATCTATCTATCTATTTATCTTCCCAACCATGTAAAAACACATTCTTTGCAACATTTGTGCAATGATTTTTAATGACTTTAATCTTTTTCATTCTTTTCAATGGAGTTTCAAATTCACATACACTTCTCTAATTTCTTGAGAGCAACTTTCTCCTTCTTGTTTAGCTTGGGACCCATTTGGTAGGATTGGGTGGATGTATTTAGGAGTGAAGTGAAATTTGGGTGTTTGTTTGTTCAAGGTTCTTATTGTTGTTGGGTGAGGTGAGGAAATTCTATAATTGTTCTTATTGTAGGTAGGTGAAAGGGGAAAGAAAGCAAGTTAGTTGTGCTTTCATGTGAAGCCCATGAACACCAACCTAGATTACAGTTGCAACCTTCTTTCCTTTCCTAGCCTACAAGTTTGGGCCTAGGTTCGTTAGATGGAATGGATTCTAATTGGAGGCCTACGTTTGATAAATGGAATGAAATTCGGTTTGGGCCTAGTAGGATTGGTGAATGTATGGAATTTTGGAGTTACTAGTGGGTGCTTGTGACCTTCGGCCACTATGAAGTCCCCCGGTTTCTTTAAACTTGGTTCGCGTTTTAGTTTTTTTTAGAAACTTTTAACTTATTTATTTATTTATTTTTATGTGTTTTCTATTTTTATTATTATTTTGTGATCATCCAGCCGGTCGGACATTTCATCCATCCCCTTAATCGGGATGGACAGTAGCTAAAAGAAAAAAAGCTTCCCCAAAATTCGTCCCGTCATCAAGCCGGATGGACATTTCATCCATCCCCTTAATTGGGACGGACAGTAGCTAAAAGAAAAAAAAGGTAGTCTTGGTCAATACAAAAATAAAATAAAATTGATTCTGGGCTGTCCAAGGCCTAAATATTTTTTTTTTGGTCTTCCCTTAAATCCGTCCCGTCATCAAGCCGGACGGACATTTCATCCGTCCCCTTAATCGGGACGGACAATAGCTAAAAGAAAAAAAAGGTAGTCTTGGTCAATACAAAAAAAAAAAAAAAAAAGATTCTGGGCTGTCCAAGGCCTAAATATTTTTTTTCTAGTCTACCAAATCTTTTGCCTCAAAAAATCAGACTGCCCCTGATTTCTTTTTTCTCTGGAGTCAGTTACATCTGGGGAAGCTCCATAGGGAACGGGCAGTCACTTTCATGCATTTAATCGTCATACTTTTGACAAGTTAACATTGTTCATCTATTGCATGAATTCATGTTCCATATGTGAACATGCAAAATGCAACTTTGCATTTTTAGAAATAACCCAAACTTCCCTTTATAATCTTGTCTTTGCCAAAAAAGATCATAATCACAATATAGGATGAATCATCAACTCTTTATGAAAATATTGCATGTTCTCATAAAGAGTTGATGATTTTGGAGTTATGTGATTTTTGGAAGATTAGGTCTGACCTTTCATAATCAATTTAAGATTCCAAAGGTGGCATTACAGGGGGGAGGGCAAGGTGGGAAGGGAAGAAAACAAATTTTTTTTTTTGGGTCATTTAATGAATTTTTAACTTCCATATCGCCTATATTAGATCATAATAACATGACACCATGCCCACCATATTGTGTGAACTAAAATTTCAAACATGAATGAATTCAATCCATTTGGATTAAATTATCATCATAGATGAAGTCTATAAAATGGATGTCCTGATGAATGAATCCAAATGGTTTGGATTAAATTATCATCATAGATGAAGTATATAAACATGGATGAAGCTTGATGAATGAATCCAAACAGTTTGGATTAAATTATCATCATAGATGAAATCTATAACATGAATGAACCTTGGGCTTGAGGATGACATTGTATTCACTATGGAATTAATCACGTGGATTCGTATCCTCCTTTTTAATCTTGCCAATTAATGGCGAAAACAATTGTGTGTCATACCAACCCAAAAAGCTCAAAATCCTAAAACCCTATAAAAATGAAATGAAGAATAAATGTTTTATTCATATGTTGATTCATTTCTCAAAGTTTTTGAAACCAACCATAGTCGGTTGGGATGGATGTTATGTCCCAACAAAAATGATAATTACTACTTTTTTATTGACATAGAAAGACGAATCCCTAATTTCATATTGTTTGACATTTTATATAATTCATATGTCATGGATGTAAAACACCAAAACATTATTGAAAGCAAATTATGAAGACATGATATGTGTGATATTATATCATAATAGTGGGTAACCCGTGACTACGCCACTCCAGCCACCCCCAACGCTTTGTGCTTTCATGTTTGGATTTGTAGCCAGGTTTGGCTAAATCTTTCTTCAGATAATTGCCCACTTTTTCCACATCTTCCT
>Ga0209611_10008643_pt1 | contig 15793 bp, 8 predicted proteins | sample S1TSphgellanicum_3_FD_187693 | JGI IMG/M metagenome (GOLD analysis project Ga0209611, IMG submission 187693) | Host-associated microbial communities from peat moss isolated from Minnesota, USA - S1T2_Fc - Sphagnum magellanicum MG (SPAdes) (version 2) | ecosystem: Host-associated > Plants > Peat...
CAATTATATATATATATATATATATATAAGGATATTTAAATGTAATGTAAAGTGAAGTTAGTGAGTTATATATATGTGTGTTGTGTGTGTGAGTGCATATGCAAACCAAAATTTGAAATTTAACATTAAAAAAAAAATGATTTCTAAACACCAAAAAAAAAAAAAAAAAAAATATGAAATATAAAAAAAAAAAAAAAATAATTTTTAAAAACAAAAAAAAAAAAAAAAAAAACCACGGTAGTTTGTATTGTTATTTATTCAATGTCCTCTATGATTTTATATGGCCATTTTATATATTCACTATACCACAACTGCATATTACATTGTTAAAACATTTATTTGACACTTGCTTGTATATTAATTCATTTAAAACGTTCAACCTTAATGTAGTGAAATTATTTACTTCACCTTTATCACCTTTACCAAATTTCAATGTCTTTTTATTGACTTAAAGATATAATTATTATAGATTATTAACTATAATGTTCAATATTTAGAATTTCAACCTATAAATAATTTGAATCAAAATCATTTTCACTATAGTTAATAAATTTAAAAAATAAGTAGGCTATGCTATGGCATCTAAAAATGTGTTGCAGGGAATTGGATTTTTTGCACATTGTATATTTTGTTCTTATTATCTAAAAATGAATTTTGTAGTTTCATAAGTTTTTCATCCTTCCTTTCATAAGTGTTCTTTTGAAAAATAGTGGAAGACCTTGAAATTTGGGCCCAATTTACAATATCTACCAATAAAATATTATGTTGTGATATATTTGGACCTTCATCTAAATCATAATCTCTTAAAATATTAACCAATAGGTGATGGGAGGAAATGTTTATGCAAAATAGGGTTTCAAGTGTATGAACGGACTTTAATTGATTTTTAAAGAAAAATCAAGTTAATAGAAGCCTAATATGTATTAATGCATTTTCAATTTTTTCATGTTATAATAATAATCTATCAAAAATTTAATGCAATTTAGTATGAATTTTCAAAAATTGAAAAACCACCCAATTAAAAAAATTTAATCCACTTTTTTAATATAAAAAATTCATCAAATTTTATGCTCAATTGATGATGGACTCAATGGAAGGCTTAATGGCCTCATAATGAAACTTAAAAGAGATTATCTTTCTTAATGTTTATATTTGAAAAATATTTTTTTAAGACCAAATTTAATTTGGAACTACTATTATGATATACCTTAGTATGCTTGGACCCCACATTATGTTGCATAATCAAATTTCCCATGGAATTCAAAAGAATCATATATATATATATATATTGTGACATTAACAAACATATATTAACTTATTTATGGAGGTGGGTTTTATTCTTTTTTGTACAAATTTTTGTTTTGAGAGGTCAATTCTTTCAAAAATGTACTATTTTCAAGAAAGTTTACCTCCAAAGCTTGGATGCATTCACATTCCAACCCATATATATTGCATTCAATTAACTCTCTCAGTGTGGGGAATGAAAACCTAAGGTTAGAGTAGAAATTTTGTTGAAATTGATTTTGTATCTCATGAAAATGAATGTAAAATTTTACTCCCATCAAATTATGAAGGGGCCATGTTTACTAGCAAAAGACAATGATATTTCCAATAGTGTAATTGGTGTTAAATTCAAATTCACAAGACCCCTTGAAGCTTTCATTCACATCATTTGATGATGACAATTAATATATCTTGTTGAGTTTAAAATGTAAGAGTATCTAATCAAAGTTAGAATCTAAGTGTGAAGTGATTTTCTTTTCCAAAACATTGTCACATATAATTTTGGATTTTTTGTCCTATTGTAAATTCGACTTATTTTTTTAATTTTTTGAAGAAATTCCAAATCAGAAAAATAGAAAACAATTCATGTAAATGGGCATTATAATACTAAAATGCATACTACATCAAAAATCTAATTGTGAAAAATCATCACTTTGAAGTGTGATTATTTAATCATGATATTGGATTAATTTTGTTTTATTCTATCTTTTAATGTGCCATCTATTGGAAATACACATTTGTAAGCCATTTTCAATGGATTTTGGGGAAATGTAAGATTTTATAAATACCTAAAATGATTATGCAAAATCTATGCAATTTCATTGACCTTAATACATGGAACTCATATTTGTTGGTGTGTTGCCAAAATGTTTGAAAGTCCATTAGATGGCACCATTCAAATTACATGAGTAAAATTATTTTGAATTCCAAGTTCTTTTATAAACTTGTATGATGTGATAACATTATGTGCATTTGAAAAGGAATGTGGAAAGGTTCCATAATATTGATTAAGTGGCCATGTAATATTTTTCCCCGTGATTTTGATGAGGCATGGATTACAAGTATGTTGCTTTCATTCATTTGGATATACATGTTAAGGAAGTTCAAGCATCATTTTCCATGGTAGCATGCAAAAACTCAAACATTACTTTATGTTAATTCACTACTTGGGGTGCCCTTTGTTTGCATAGGCTTTGAAATTGGTCACAATGTTCTTTGGTTGCCACACAAAGGATGAAAACTAAAAATCCTCATTCCATTTGGGCATATTAGATTTTTTTTATCTCATTGTATTTTGTTCACAACTTTGGTTTAATTCCAATTTTAATTTTAGGTTAAAGAATCCAATTTGTGATATGTGTAAAGTAAAACGAGATAATATGAATTTAAATCATGTCTCATAAGTTAACTTAATGCAAATATCATGTCACGGACTTCATTTTTTTTTTAATGATAAATTTTCCTTCTACATTGCCCCCCAATCTATTTCCTTCCCCATCCCAAAGTGACAATGACATTTTCTTTTATGTTCCCATGTGTAATTTTGAATAGCAATATTATAAATAACAATGTTATTTGCCCAACACTATAATATTTTAACATAGATACCCTAGGAAGCAAGATGATTATTTTAATTGAAGGTTTCACACGGATAACATGACATAATTTTTTCCCGCATAAATTTGACAATATCAAGTAACTATTTGTCTTTGTAAATGACAATTGGATTTCATGTCTAACTAATGATCATTTTTTTGAAAAAATCATTTTCCTTCAATGTTTTGTTTTCAATTTTTCTAATGGAAATAAAATTACAAATTACTTTGTTAGAATCTCACAATTTTCATTGTAGAAACATGTTTAACATTTTTTACATTGCATTTTAAGCACACATTAAAATCAATATAGTGCATTTCAAATACTAACAAATATATTTCACAAGTATTATATTTATTCTTGTTCAAGTAAAGAATAATGTATCTTCCCATTGCCCATGCAGTGTCTTATAAATTATCATTTAAATGAAACTTCATTAATAAACTTGTATTAATTTCTTACTTTGAAATCTATTGTAAAAATTGCAATGCCAAATTTTATTTTATTTTTGAAATACATTATGAACACGAATACAAACCAAATAATACAATGTTGAGGTACTGTAATCACAACAACTTCATTCTTACACTTGAATTCATATACAACTGTAAACATAATCAAAACTCCATAGTAATTTTCTTATTCCAAAATTCTAAGTAACTCTTAAAAAAACAAATACCAAAGATGATCCCCAAATAAAATTGGGAAAAGTAATGCCTAAAGTTTTTTTCCAAAACTTGTTTCTAAAATAATAGCCAATACCTTCTAACTACTACCCTAATTTGGTCAAGCACACATGTTATTTTTGTGCATTTATGATGACATTTGTTATTCTTGTGTTATAAGGCCAAACTTTGATAATGTTTGAATCCATCAAAATTAAAGTTGTGCATACAAGATAAGGATTTTTCAAAAATAAGATGATGGTTTTGTTTGAAAATAATAGTCAAATGTGTAAAAGAGCATGCACATGTAATGTTATATATTTGATTACGTTGTTAATAACTATGTCATTAAAGGTGTGATTGTTTGTTGTGTAGTAATCCAAACCAATACATGCAAAAATAAAATTCCAAAACAACATGATGTACAAAGAATTTAAACCTCAACACTCCAATTATGTGATGCACTTTATTTTGAAAACCATCATTGTATGCAAGTGTAGCTAATATTAGTTTAGTCTGTATCAATGTTATGTATGTTACATTTTAGTGATAAATAAGTTTTGTTAATAGGAATGCAATTGTAAATTAGCTTAATTTAAGTTGAAAGGATGGACATTTAAATATCTTTTGCATTAAAATGTTATGTATATGTTATTGATCTCATTTCACATATGATATTGAATATTATAATAAGGTAGATTTCAAACAAACAAGGTGAAATGAAGAAATTGTGGTTCAAGTTCCATTTTGACAAAAAACATAGATTTAGATTTATAGTCAAATCTTATTTCAATAAAAAATATTTAAAAATATGTTCCTGTAATGCATTTTTCAACCTTGAATATTAATGCATACAATTTCATATTCATTTCATGTTTATAAATAACGATGGAATGCAATTTTGTATTATTTATCATAATTTGAACAATGATAATGTGTGTGCAAGGTTTGCACATTTGCATTATAAGTTGTAATTTAGTTGTTCAATACTATTAAAATCAACTATTATATAACTACATTGGAACCCATAACTAAACACCTTGTTGCAAAGGATATTAATAGACTTCGTTTGTCAATGGATGAATGAAAAATCATACAAGATTAAGTTTGTTAATAAATGAATAAAAAATCACACAAACATTAGGTTCATCAATGAATGAACTTGCCTAGTAATTTTTCCCTACTAGAAATCTAGATGCCATTTGGAAATTGGGTACATTGTAGTTACACACAAGTATTAACTTTTGTTGACATGAGTTGTGACATAGTTGCCAATTAGTTATAACTGCCATATGTATTTCCACTACACCCACGATTGCAAAGGAATTGCAATGAAAATCAACAAAGTTTATCATTGATGAATGTATGAAAAACACCATCAACATGAAGTTACAATGGTAGTTGTAAACTAATTATAATTGAAGTTGCATAATCATTGTTCTTGCATACTTACAATTGAATTGCACGAGTTGCATACCTATATGGTTCCACATATGGTGAGTTGTGTTCACTATAACTCATACAATTCATCTAATAACACTCACATATGTCATAAAAGTATGTTGAGTTGCAATGAAACTCAATAAAAGAAATCAAGGTTTTTTCAATTGGTTTCAGTGAGTTTTTAATCACAAATGACATTTGCGACTATATTTACTTTAGTTGTGTTGGACAAGTTACAAACAATAACCATTCATGGACGAAAAGAAAAGTCAACAAAATACATGTTCATTTGTTGACCCACCATATACATATTATCACATGCAACTAATTTCACTAATACAAAAGTGGGGTGCAATTCATTAGCTTAAATCACTATGGGATTCATTCATTGACCCACCATATACATATATCACATGTGATTAATTTCATTAATACAAAAGTGGGGTGCATTTCATTGGCCTAAATCATTATGGGACTTTTAAAATTAAATAAGTTCATTGCACCTTAGTGATTCCACCTTGGTTAAAGTTATTTCATTATAAGGTCACTATGTAAACATCAAGTTGCAATACTAATTGACATAATTCACTATTATAATTTACTATGGTAAATTAATTTATTTTTATATTATTTTAAATGCCTTATGTTATATAGATTACCTTAGTTATTATAACTTATACCTTAAGTTATTATACATTGGTTATACCTCAAATTATTATAGGTTTTATACCTTAACTTATTTTAAGTTAAATTATTGAAATAACCCTAAGTTATACCTTAGGTTATTCAAGGTCATTCTATTTTATATGTTATTATAAGTTATTTTATCCTAGGGTATAATAACTTGAAATAACTTGAAATAAAATATAATGACCTAAAGTAAAATAACATATTAAAAATTGCATATAATTATTTAAGATGGAATAATTTAAAATGTACCCAAAAATGGCATATGGTAGAATAACCAATAATAATTTAAAATAATCTACAATAAATAGCTTAAAATAACCACTAATAATTTATAATAAAATAACCAATAATAACTTATAATAGAATAACCAATAATAACCTATGATAAAATAATCAACAATAACCAAAATTAGCCTATGATAAATAGCTTATAGTAGACAATAATAATTTATGATAACATAACCTATGGTAAATAACATTGAACAGCCAAAAATAATCTATGATAAAATAACCAAAAATAACATATGGTGAATAGCCTTGAATAGCCTAAAAAAAAATAACAAACAAAAACCTATGGAAAATAACTAAAAACCACCAACAATAGCCAATGACAACATAATAAAAAATAATAATAATAATAAAAACCCTAAAATTACTAGTAATAACTTAAAATATAATAATGAATAATAGCTTAAAATAAAATAACTAACAATAACATACAATAGAGTAACCAATAATAGTTTATGGTAAAATAACTTTAAATAACCATTAATAATTTATGATAGAATATCCAAAAATAGTTTAGGATAAAATAACCTATAATAACTAGTAATAGCCTAGGATATAATAGTCAATATTAGCCTATGGTAAATAACATAGAATAACCAAGAATAACCTATAATAGAATAATCAACAACTTATGGTAAAATAATCTAAAATAATCGAAAATAAAATAACCAACAATAGCCTATGATAGACTAGCCAAAAATAATTTATGATAAAATAGCTTAGAATTAATGGCCAATAATAACCTATGATAAAATACTTAAGAATATTCCATGATATAATAACCAAAAATAGCTTATCATGATAGAATGGCTAAGAATATCCAATGGCAAAATAACCTAGAATAGCTAACAATAGCCTAAGGAAAAATAGCCTAAAATAACCAACAATAGCCTACTATAAAATAACCAACAATAACTTACAATAAAATAACTAACAATAACCAATAATAGCCTATGATTAAATAACCAATAATAACCAATGATAAAATAATAAACAACAATAGCCTACAATATAATAGCCAAAATAACTAATGGTAAATTAACTTATAATAACCAATAATCACCTATGGTAAAATAATCTAAAATAACCGACAATATTTTATGATAGAATAACCAAAAATGGGTTATGGTAATATAACCTAGAATAACCACTAATAACCTATGATAAAATAACCAATAATAGCTAATGGTAAAATAACTTTAAATAACAACAATAACCTATGGAAGAATAATTTAAAGTAACAAAAAATATCTTATGATAGAATAACCAAGAATAAATTATCGTAATATAGTTTAGAATAGCCATTGGGCTTGCTTTAACGTCAAGCTACTTCTTCTTAACCTTGGTTGTATCCACCATTGTACCATTGTATAATTCCTTTTTTCTACTCTTCTCATGGTAGGGTAAATCTTCCCGATTTTCTTGTGATGTTTATTTCGTATTTGTAAATTTTACATAGTTTTTGAAGTATCTGAATATACTTCTATTGGGACATTCATCTTTGCCTATATTCATTGTATTTCATCTACAAGTTCTTGATGTATTGCCTTTTCTCGATCCCATTTCATTCGTCTTCCTTTTGTGGGACTATTTTCTCCAACAATAATTTCCTCCATAGGTTCCTTTAATCGTTGGCTTCGAATAACTACAAATGTTGGAATAATGGGTATACATTACTCCACAATATGTTGCTATATAACAACATTCACCTTGACCTTAGGTTGAAAATTCTTATTCTCATTTTAAAAATGTTGTTTCCACAATGGATAATCATTCCTTTGATGCCCTTCTTTTTGGCAATATAAACACTTCATATCCCCTCCTTGCTGAAGGTTATAATCGATTATATTTTGATTATAGCCATTTTGGTTATACCCAAATCAATTGGTTTGTCTATCACAAGTTATACCATAATATATATTTTTTAGCATATTGCCTTCCCAACTCCTTCAACGAGCAATCATTGGTTTCATGCAAGGCTTCGACAGAGGTTACAAAATGTATGCAAAAGTTTACATTCTTTTGTCAAATGGCCTTTGTTATGACATTTTTGACAAAACACTCCTTGTTGATATCCATCATCACGCTCCTTATGTGTTGCAACCCTACTTTGGCCAAGTGTGGGGGTGAAGCCCAACACTTGGAAAAGTTGGAGGTTTGGAGCCCTCCGGGACTCCCGAATGTTTAGAGCTCGACAACAAGGTCCAAAACACCTCGCATTGAGGTGTTCTTGGTGTCATTGGAAACTTTTGAAACGTAGATATCGAAAATGGCCTCGCATTGGCCATTCGGACATCTGCAGCCCAAGTTATGGGCAAAAGAAGGGCCAGGAGTCAAACTGGCAGTTTGACTCCCGACCACAAAAAGTCGGGAATCGACCTCTTCCCGACGTCAGAATTGAGAGTGCGACACGGCGTTGGAAAGATTTCGACAAGGGATACAACTTTAATTTAGAACTCGTCACGATCGGACTCCCCAGTCGGGAGTTATGGCCGTTCAAAGTTTCAGGAGTCCAGCCGGGACAGTTTCGGGACTCCATTTCGGGAGTCCCAACAAAATGTGCCATTCGGATGTAGCCTCGACGACCAGCCGCAGAGAATACTATAAGGAGTAAGGTGGTGGCTTACTCCCGAGTCCGGGCCGTGGTGAGTCTTGTGTGTCCAAGTGCCCGTGGCAAGTCCCAACACCCTAGGGTGTCCCGAATGCTAAACTAACCCTTTTTGGTGGGTTTTTGGATGCAGATTCACACGAGCTAAGCTAGTCCCTCTTCCTAGTCTAATCCCTAGGCTCCCAACTCAACCCTCTACCCCTTTCTAGAGTTGGAAGCCGGGAGCATGCTACTAAGTCATAATTTCCGCAACTTGACTTTGTGAAACCCTCAAGTGTGTTTCACCCCGTGACTTGGGAACGCGTCATTATGATTATTCTTTCTTTCTTTATTTTGCTCATCATTCACTAATTCTTCATCTGAATCTTCATTATTCGACAATGGTTGGGATCATCTATTCTTGTGTGGGGTAGGCATTTCTTCTTCAGTTTCCTTTGCTGAATTAACCAATTCGACAATTGTTGTTTTAGGCATCCCAATAATGGCTAGTTTTAACTTTTTGTTTAGTCCTTCCTTGAAGGTTTCTCTCAGATATACATCATTTGCCTATTGTGGTATAATTTCACATAATTGTAAAAAGTTATCATAATAATCTTCCACCATTTCATGTTTCCATTGTTTCATTTTTCTTAAAGCTATTATGGCTTGTTTTTTGTTGTGTACGTCAGTAAATCTTGAAATAAATGCACGTTGAACCGCTCCCCAAGTTACAATAGGATTTATTGTTTCATAACGAGTAAACCAACTCGCATTTTTTCCTCATAACGTGGTAGGAAAATATTGTAATTTATGTGCATTAATATCCTCACAATTTGTTACACATACCTTAGTTAATATTCTAACATGAGTTACTGCATCATCACCATCTTGTAGAATTGGTTCTTCTTTGACTTTTGTAATAAATTAGTTTGTAAATAATTAGTTGGAATGAAAAACCCTTATATTGATTGTAAGGATTGTATTCCTATTTTCGTAGGTTTTTGTTTGGTTGAGATAGTTTTTGGCTAGGAGTGAACCATTCCTTTTTATCGTGAGGACATTTTATCTTTGTCATGTTCTTCAGGTGTAGTTGATGTTGTGGATTGCACATTAGCATCACTTGTAATAGATTACAATCATTTGACCATTGTTTGTGTGGTTAGTACAAACACTTCTTGAAGCAACGATTCTCAGAGTTCATCTTTTGTTTTACTACCCAAAATGCCTAACTCTCTCCATTGAATATAAGTGTTAGAATGTTTAACTCATAATTCAACAATCCTAAGATCCTTTCTCACTTCTCTTCTTAAATTTTGTTCTATATTAACTTGCTCATGACTTTTTTTCTTGTCATCATGGGTTCCCATGAGTGTATATCCTCTACCCTTTCTATCCCTCATATTTTTAGTTTATGTCTTTTTTGCTAAAGGTGGAATAAGTGAAGTAGGTATTAACATAAATTTTTTGTATTATTCTAGAAAATACTTTTCATTTCCTCTTGTTCTTAAACAAAATTTGCCTTTCTTTCTTCTAGGTACCCATAACGCATCACACGACATCCATTTTTCAATCAAAGTGTTGATGTTTTACTTTGTTAAATTTTCTATGATCTATTCATTTAATGACATGATGTGTTGTGTAAACTTTTTCAATTCGTAGTGGTACAAGTAGACAAACTAATATAGGAAGCCATCATCCATAATTTGTTAATTCAAATGTGTTTATAATCGACGTTTTATGTTAAATGCACCAGGTTTCTGTATTTCCACATGTAATTTTTCTATGATTAATTTTTGAACATTCTATGGCAATTCCCAAAATTGTTCCATAAAATGCTCCTTTGTCTTTTCTTATGGTACTTTCTAAGGTGTATATAGATATTTTACTATAGACCATCCAAAGTCACCTTTGGAAAAGGTTGTTGAAAAACAATATCAATGATAATCCCATTTTCATCAAACAATTTCATTCCACCAAAAGTGAATGAACATGTCACTTGAACCTCACATAAAAGACATATAATCAAAGACCTTTATAGAGCCATTGACTATAGTATCCATGGTTAATGGAATAAAATTTTCAACCAAAGAATGAAAAATGACATGACCTAAACTTGATCATGCCATGTTGCAAAAGAAATGATTGAGTTCAGAATGTATATATACATGCTAAAAAACAAGCAACAAAGCAACCCACTTGAAGAACTAATTCCCAAGTGCAACAAAAAAATAGTTAGAATTGAGATGAAGAAGTTTTCACAAGTTTCAAGACTTGTTATACGTCAATAGTTAACATACAATAATGGTTGCTAATTAAAACATGAAAAGGTGCAAAAAATGTAGGTGGGAAAGGATGGAAGGACCTCATGTAGTAGCAATGTTGTTCAACCAAAGTTACAACTATTCAAATGTCAAATAAATGAACAACATTCAATCAATGTTCATTAATGTAATTGTTCAAATCTAAACAATTATTAAAGATGATGTTTAAGAAAAGGATTTTTCAAAATTGGAAGATGGATTTATATACATATGGATTTTATGTATATTGTAATACCCTTCAAGGCCAACAATTGGGTGGTGAATATTTTTTTGTTTGTAGAGATATTAAAGTAATAAAAGAATGCATTCTTTCAATAGTTGTGTATTTTTTTGGGCAAGTTCGAAAATTACAAGCCTTTAACACAAAGCATTTAATTTTTTTACTTCCCTAATTATATGTTTAAGAAATTCTAGAATTCTATGATGTGCAAAATTATTTGTTTAAAAAAATAATTTAATTACTATTTAACTTGACAAACTATCATGTTGCACGTAATTCATTCATCATTCTAAAGCCCACAATTTGCAATTTCCAAATTTGCCAATAAGTTTGGAAATAATAATGGATCTTCCAATTTTTGAATTCTAACAAAGGTTGAGGTTGTTAACATAAATGAAACCATAAGGTTTTTTTTATATTAGATTGGTACAATTCCTCACAACTATGAAATTAACTATGTGACATTTCCAAAAGTCTTATTAAAAATCATATATGCATAGCATTTTCAAAAAAATATTAAACATGTAGAAAGAACATTGTAAGAAAATATTATTAATTGTTTCATGAATGAAACTTTTATTTATGAGCATTGAATCCCACAACAATTTAAAGGTTCTTGAAATGCTTACATTCTTTATTCTATTATACTACATGGTATATAATCACTATCAAAGTATCTCAAATTAATAAATATTATTTGCAAAGGTGTTTTAAAATTGTATTTTCCACCATAAGGTCAATTACAACAATAAAAGGGTTATTGAATGCATAGTCCTTACTTTAAGGCAAGGTCCAATAAATTCCATATGTCATAAAACAAAGTGATGTAGTCCCCAATAGCCATCAAAAGGTCCCAAAAGTTGTTGAAATTATCCTAACAACTATTAAATTGAAATCTTGATATTTAATTCAAATATGCCAAAATGTTGGCAAAATGACTAGTCAACATTATAAATAATTAGTGAATATTGAACATGTTTTTCATTAGAATTCATATATATGAAAGCTATGAAATTAAATTGTAGTAGATGAAAGTGAATGCATATTCATTGTTTTAAGCCATGGCCCATCAAATTCCAAATATTGAAAACCAAATTGTAATCACATTTAAGGATTTCAATAGTTGTTGTAATGGAATCTTGATATTTTTTTTAAAGATTAAAAAAACTTGACAACATTGTTGGTAAACACTAGTAACAATTGAAAGACCTTAATCAATATACCAATAGGTTCATTGACATTATAGCAATTTCCAAATCTAAAATGTTGATTAAGTAATAGTGAAAGCTACAAAGAAGAGGAGGTGGAAGAGACACGGGCATAACTAGAAAAATTCAAGGCAAAAAATAGGAACATCACAATGGCACTAAAGGGAAAGCTTGGTGGGTTTTCATCAAAGTTACCAGTGATTACAAGGAATATTTTGACAAATCAAGAAGATATGAAGATTGACATTGAATGTTCAAACAATGATGTTATGTCTAAAAAACTTGTTGAAAATGTGGGTGTATGGGCCAACTTAGATGTGTTCTTAAATGGGGATCAAATTGAAAGTTAACATTTTTGCAAGATGTGAACCTAATAAAACCTCTACAAATGCAATATGTTTTTATGGTATCTAATAAGCATTTTGGCAACATAGTTACTACATGAGTGTGTAAGCATGAACTATAAGCTTGTGAATGTGACCAATGAACATGTGAACCTAACTATTGTGAACATAAAAGAATATTTGAGAATATTTTTTCCACATAGACAAACAAAATTCTTTCTACATGGCAAAAATATTCCATCTACATTGATGGGATATTTTAATCACAAAAAAAAATATCTTTTTTTAGGGGTAAGAATAATAGAATGTAATTACCCAATATAATGTTGTGCATTATTAATCAATATTCAACTAAAACACTTAATTTTACATGTGACTTCTCACATAATGAAACATGATTCGTATCTACCAAATGTATGAATCAACATTAATCCAATCCTTTAGTAAATAAAAACATTATAAATAAAAACAATAAAAATTGGTGCAATTTTTGGCCTTGGAACAAAACAAATAGCCATAGTTATGACATTCTTGGTGCGAGAATGTTATGGAAGCCCAAAGAAGCAAGAATTTTAAAGAATTTTAAAAAAATTTATAGATCAACCAGTGTAATTTGGTAAACATTCGCGGGTAAATAATGTTATGACAAGGTGCTAAATGAAGAATTTTAAAGAATTTTAATGTGCAAAATGAAGAATGTCATAACTATGGTTTGGTGAGAAAGTTGAAAAAGATCTAAAGCTAGAAAGTCTCTAGAATTAGAGTTTGAGAGTCTCTAGTAATATCATAGGAATTTGTCAAGTGCAAAAGAGAAACGGGGAAAGGAAAGAATGTGAAGAGAAAGAAAAGAAAAGAAAAGAGGTGAAAGGAGATCAACATATCAAAGTTGTGGAAGTCAAATCTTTAAATCTAGATTTAGATCTACTGTGAAAAGATCTTAGAGTGAAACTTGGAAAGATTATAGAAGATTATAAGACGCTTCTATTCTCAAATTTTCAAAAGAAAAGGATATGTTTTGTGAGAGTTATGACCTTTAGAAAACTTTGTGCCAGATCTGGGTTTTTGGTCATATTTCCTTTGTTTGAGTTTTTTTGGATCTGCAGCTTTGGGATCTTATAGATCATATAAGAATATATGTGTGAGAGAAATTTCATGTCATTTGAATTTGTATTGAGAGAGATCAAAACATCTAAAGTTTCAGTCTCAGCTTTGAAGTCAGTTTCTTTTGAAAGTGATATCTCTTTGTGGTCAACATCAATAGAGCTGAAATTTTGAAAAAGTATAGAAAACATATATCTAATATGTCTCCCAAAATCTCAAGGATTTTGGAGTTGCTAAGAGAGAGTTGTAAGTCATTTTGTGTTCAGGTCCCAGTTTGAGGTGACTTCAAAGAAGTAGCAAGATCTCTCATTTTATGAAGTTAAATGAGCTGAAATTTTGAGAGAAGGTAGTAGACATAGTGTTCTATGCTTCACAAAAATTTTAGATCGATCCAAGGTCATATGTGTGTGGAGTAGCTTTGCAAAGTTGTTGTGATAGAAGTTTGTTTTGAGAAGACATCAAAGCAAAGTTTTGAAGTGGAGCAAATACAACTTGGGAGAATTTGAAGGAAGGAGTTTGAAGATTAGGAAGCACAAATACATTATCAAGACCTTCGTACAAAAGTGTGGTATGTAATCATGTATTTAATACCATACGAAAGATTATACGAAATACGTACTTATACATAAAACCTATGTATAGTATAGAATTTCATATAATACTCAAGACATACATACATATATAAGGTCCATTTTGTTCAACCCTAACCTTAACCCTAACCTTAATCCTAGAAACCTAAGGAAGGAAAACCCTAACCCTAATCCTAGAAACCCAAGGAAAGAATTAAAATCATTGTGAAATCCCAAGAAGAGATTGAGTGGTGCCTTGAGAGATGGCGGACGGTCTTTCTCAAATTGCAATTGAGAGACTAGACAATAACAATTTCCAAATGTGGAAATTTAGGATTATGAATTTCTTGATGGGGAAAGGCTATTGGGAATTCATAACTAATGATGAGAAAGAACCTCCTTTCCGAGAAAACCCCACATAACAACAAATTCAAGCCAATAAAACTTGGCATAAAAAAACAAAGAAAATCTTATATTGGTTTTTTGTGAATGTGTTTGATTCCATGAATGTGCATATTCAAGATGCAAAATCACCCAAGCAAGCTTGGGATATATTGGTGAAGATGTACAACACCAATACACAAGCCCGCAAAATGCAGCTCAAGCAATAGTTACATAATCTATAGAAAAATAAGATGAACATCAATGACTATTCTACAAAGGTGAAAAACCTTGCAGATGCTCTTGCATCTATAGGAACCCCTGTAGATGATGAAGATTTAGTGGTTGTCACCTTAAATGGACTTGGAAAAGACTATAGCCAGTTCCGTACTTCAATTGCAGTTAGAGAAACATTTCCCAACTTTCAAGACTTAATAACACTACTTATAAATGAAGAAATGAGAATTGTTGGTACTTCCAATGGAGGATCACAAGAAAGTGTTTTCTACTCAAATACCAATAGAGGTAGAGGTATAGGTGGTAAAACTTTATTTCGAGGTCGACACGGAAGCTCGCATGGTGGACATCATCAACATGAAGGTCAAGCTCATGGAGGTGGACGAGGAAACTTTGGAGGAAGAGGAAGCCGAGGAAGTCATGGAGGTCATGGTTGAAGTTATCAAGGTCATCAACCAAATAGCGATTCAAATTGCTACTATTGCAGGAAACCTGGGCACCTGGCAAAGAACTATTATCAAAAGGAACATGATGCACGAAATGGAAAGCTATAACAAAGGGATTATGCATTAACTAGCAATCAAGGTGATGAGCAACTGTTTGTGATGTAGCACATGGCAAATTCAATGATAGGAGGTGTATCAGACAACAATGTTTGGTATGTGGATTATGGAGCTTCAAACCACATGACTAGTCATGGAGAATGGTTTAGAGATGTAAAGGATTTGAAAACACCATGGTTTGTGGAAACTAGTGATGACATTACACATCCCATCACACAAATTGGCAAGGTGCCATTGTCCATGCAAGATGGGCAAATAAAGTACCTGAAAGATGTACTTCATGTTCCAACCATAAC
>Ga0209611_10008644_pt1 | contig 15792 bp, 15 predicted proteins | sample S1TSphgellanicum_3_FD_187693 | JGI IMG/M metagenome (GOLD analysis project Ga0209611, IMG submission 187693) | Host-associated microbial communities from peat moss isolated from Minnesota, USA - S1T2_Fc - Sphagnum magellanicum MG (SPAdes) (version 2) | ecosystem: Host-associated > Plants > Peat...
CCGGGGCAGCCCCTTCGTCAAGGGATGGCAATCGCAAAATTGTCGAACACCTGCCCGCGCGGCGATGAAGCGCCGCTATTGGGCGAAAAATCATATAGCCCGGTTGAGCCCGACTTGAACGCGCTTGTCGTGATACTCGTCAGCGGCGTCTTGGAGCCCGCGACATAAAGGCTGTAGGTATCACCCTTGACGACAATCCGGAGCCGTTGCGTGGAGCCTTGCAGGCCCGCCACCGGCACCATGTTCATCGCAGCGGAAAACACGCCATTCTGCACGATGTGCCAATAAAAGCCGTTATAGGTCCCGTCCTGGCCGCCGGTGACCAGCAGCACGCCGTTGATGTTGCCGTTGTTGAACCCGCTACGCAGCCAAACGCCACCATCGTTGAGATCCTTCACCGTGACAGAAACAGTGAAATTCCTCAGCGCCTTCTCGGTTGTTACATCTGTGTAGGTGACCGGATGCGTTTGGCCGTTGCCAGGAATGGAGGCATCGTAGGTGCCTTTCAACGCGCGCCACTGGCCCGATTCATTGCCCCATGCGGCGTTCGCACCGGTGTTGAAATTATCCGAAAATACCACCGTCGCACGTGCCGCCACCGGCGCCTGGATGATGAAACCGAGAGCCAGGACGACGACGATTTTCATTGCTTCCTCCTGGCCGGCGATGTGGACGGGCTTGGACCTTGGACACCGGATCGGAATTTAGAGCATGATCCGGCACTATGCGGTCAGCTGCCGGATGAACATGCTCGCCAAAACAAAGAACGAGAGCGGGATGCGACACGCGACAACGATTCGATCAGATCGCATCCCGCTCTAGTGGAAAACCGGATGTTGTGCCGAGTCTTCAAACATATCCATACCGCTTTCGCGGCTTGCCGCTTCCAGCGCATCTTCGATCGCCGACAGCGTGCGCAACAGGTTCAGGCTGGCAGCTTCCTGCGCCAACGCCTTGAGGCAATTGAGGATACCTGCGGCACTTGGCGACAAGGTAGAATCGGTCTCATCCATAGAACGCATTTCCAGCCACGGCTCACAAAAGCGTGAGATAGGCTCGTTCACCTATGCCTCGCATCGCTCCTAGGCAAGCCAAAAACACTGAAATGCTGGATGATAAGCACTGACTGCGGTGCCATTGCATCGGTTCTCCATCCACGGTTGCCCAATGGCCGGCGCCGTCTGCTTGCTAGGATAGATTTGGTGGCGCAAGGCTGTTTGGGCATTCTGGCGGGGGGCGGGCCATTTCCGGGGCGGGTCGCGGAGGCCGCACGCGCGGCCGGACGCGACGTATTCATCATCGGCTTCGAGGATTTTGCCGAGCCTGCTGTGATCGGCGGGTTTCCCCATGCCTATGTGCGGCTGGGTGCGGCAGGCCGCGCCTTGCAGTTATTGCGGGCGCATGGCTGCAAAGAGCTGGTTCTGGTGGGGCCGGTGCGCCGGCCGTCCTTGCTCGATCTGCGGCCAGATGCCGAGGGCGCGCGGATGATGGCGCGGATCGGCAGGGCCGCGTTTTCCGGTGATGACGGGCTGCTGGCGGCAATCGTGCGTGTGCTGGGCGAAGAGGGTTTTTCGATCCTGGGGGCGCATGAGATTCTCACGGAAGCCCTGGGTCCATCCGGGCAACTCGGATCCCTGGTGCCGGATGCCCAGGCGCAAGCCGATATTGAGCGGGGGATCGCCGTTGTGCGGGCGCTGGGCGCGGTGGATGTCGGGCAGGGCTGCGTGGTGCAGCAAGGCTGCGTGCTGGCGGTGGAGGCGATCGAAGGGACTGACGCCATGCTGTCGCGCGCGGCGGGGCTGCGGCGCCCAGGGCTTGGCGGCGTGCTGGTAAAGATGGTCAAGCCTGGGCAGGACCGGCGGGCAGACCTGCCAACCATCGGACCGCGCACGATGATCGCCGCCGCAGCCGCCGGCCTGCGCGGCGTAGCGTTCGAGGCAGGCGGAACCTTGCTGACCGACCGCGCAGCCTGCGTGCGGGAAGCGAATGCGGCGGGGCTTTTCCTGGTGGGGTTCGATGCCGATGTAGCGGCAGCCGGGTGACATGGACGAACCGCCGCAAGCCCGGACCAATTTTTGGGAGTGAAAGATGCCAGGCAAGTTTTTGCACACCATGCTGCGGGTGCGTGATCTGGATGCAAGTATCGGGTTTTACCGCGACCTGCTCGGGATGCGGGAATTGCGCCGCACCGATGTGCCGGCCGGCCGCTATACGCTGGTTTTCATGGGCTATGCCAGCAATGCCGAAGGCCAGGCGGAGCTGGAGCTGACCTATAATTACGATCAGCAGGGCGCGTATGATCTGGGCACCGCGTTCGGGCATCTGGCGGTGAGCGCACCGGATGTGGCGGCTGCATGCGAGGCCGTGCGCAAGGGTGGCGGCAAGGTGGTGCGCGAGGCCGGCCCGGTGAAACACGGCACCACGGTGATCGCCTTCGTTGAGGACCCTGACGGTTACAAGATCGAGCTGATCGAACGCGGGTGAAGGTTCTTTCCGAACTTGGCTATGGGGTTCAGCGTCTGGCCTATGGCGGCCAAAGCCTGTGGCCATTTTCCCCCTTGGTGGTGCGGATTGGCGTTACCGGGCTCGCCCGTGCCGGAAAGACGGCGTTTCTGACCTCGGTGGCGGCGGGGCTGCTGGCCAGGCGGTTTGCCCTGGCACCGCTTGGCGCCACCGATGTGCCGCGCTTCGATCAGGAACGCCATCTTGCCAGTCTGGCGGCCGATCCGCCGGCCTGGCCGGAGCGGACGGATGCGGTGTCGTTGCTGGCACTCACCACCAGCATTCCACGCGGCGCGCTGCCAGCGCGGCATGTGCGGCTGGAGTTCCTCGACTATCCGGGTGAATGGCTGATCGACCTGCCACTGCTTGGGCAAAGTTTTTCCGCCTGGTCCGCCGCGACACTGCGGCGCCTGGAAGCGCCCGGTATTGCGGCAATGACACACAACTTCCTGGCCTTCGCCGGCGGGCTGCCGGCACGCTGCGCGGCGGACGAGCCATTGGCCCATGCAGGGGCGAAACTGTATCGCGACATGCTGGGGCAGCTGCGCCAGGCCGGTCTGGCCTTCTTGCAGCCAGGCAGGCATCTGATGCCGGCGCCCGGTCCGGAGCCGCCCTGGATGGCTTTCTTTCCGATGAACGGCACTGGCGGCTTATTCGGGCTGCTGGAGAGCCGTTACAAGGCCTATCAGGAAGCGGTGCGGCGCGATCTGGCATCGCCGCTGTTCGCCAATGTCGATCGTCTGGTGATCCTGGCCGACGTGCTCACGGCCTTGCATGCGGGGCAAGCGGCCTTCGCCGATATGCGATCGGCCCTGTCGGCGGCGAGCGGGTCGTTGCGTTGGGAGTGGTCCTGGCTGGAGGCCCTAGGGGCCTTGGCGGAGCTGAAATTGCCGCCAAAGGTGATTTCGCGCGTGGCCTTTGCCGCGACCAAGGCGGACCATGTCGCCGACCGGCAGCGCGGCAATCTGGCGGCGCTGATGCACTCACTCACCGATATACCGGGCGGCCGGGTGAAGACCGAGCATTTTGCCATCGCTTCGGTTCGCTGCACCGAGGATTTCGTCTGGACACTGGAAGGGCGGCCGGTTTCCGCCGTACGCGGCCGGGTGCTCGGCCAGCACGTGATGACGCGGTCTTATCCGGGCGAGGTGCCGGACAGGCCACCCGAGGACGATTTTTGGGCACACCCGTTTCTGGCACTGCCGCGCTTCGAGCCGATGCGCCTGCCTGATGGTGGCCGGCTGGGCGTGCCGAATATCGGGCTGGACGCAATGATGGCGTTTTTGCTGGAGGATGTGCTGTGAGCCAGACCCGGGAAAAATCCGCGGTGGAGACATGGCCAGCGCCGCGCATAGAGACAGAGGATCTGCCGGCGCCTCGGCTGGAGGCGGCTTTGGTATTGGCCGAGCCGATGGGCAGCAAGCAGAAATGGGGCATGCCGGCGCTGGTCGGTGGCGGCGTCTCCGTGCTGCTTCTGGGGCTGGCCGGGATCGAAAGTTTTGACCTGGTGACCGACGCGTTTGTGCGATCGCCAGTGCTAGGTGCGGCGGCAACCGGGATAGCCGGACTCGGGTTCGGGATGATCGGCCTTGGGTTCTGGCGCGAATTTGCCGCGTTATCGGCGCTGCGAAGCGTGGATCGGCTGAGGGCGGCGTTGGGCGGAACCAACCCGATAAACCGCGCGGCGGCCGCGCGGGAATGGCTGAGGGAGTTGCCGGACGGACCCGCCTTGTTGCCGGCCGTTGATGCAATCAACGATCCCGAAGCGATTTTGGCATTGCTGCGCTCAGGTCCTGGTGCCTCCTTGCGGGCCCAGGCGGATGCGCTCGGCAGGGCGGCGGCGATGCAATCCGTGGCCGGGATTGCAGCGATGCCCTCACCAGGATTGGCCGCGATATTCGTGGCGTGGCGGGGGCTGCGGCTGATCCGGCAAATAGCAGCGCTGCATGGGCTGCGGCCGGGGGTGTTTGCGACTCTGGGGCTGCTGCGCCGCACGGCGCTGGCGGCGGGCGCGGTGGCCGGGGTAGAAATCGCGACCAATACAGCTACCCATGCGCTGCTATCGAATGGCCTGCTGCAGCATGTGGCGGGCGAGATGGCGGGGGCCGGTGTCGCCGCACGCCGCATGATGGTTTTGGCACGGGCCACGACTGTGGCATGCAGCCCGATACCGACAGAGACGCAGTCGAGTTGAGAGCGAAAGAGAGAGAAGATATCCCATGCCCGATATGAACCGCCAGATTGTGCTGGCCAGCCGTCCGGTTGGCGCCGTCTCCCTAGAGAATTTCCGCCTGGTAGAGACACCTTTGGCGAAGCTGGCCGAGGGGCAGGTAAGGGTACGCAATCATTTCCTGTCGCTCGATCCGTATATGCGGGGGCGGATGAATGATTCGAAATCCTACGCGGCGCCGCAGCCTCTGGATGAGGTGATGATCGGTGGCACGGCCGGCGAGGTCGTGGAGTCACGCAACCCCAAATGGCATGAGGGCGATCAGGTTGTGGGCATGTCCGGCTGGCAGGAATTTGCCACCAGCGACGGCACCGGGATGCAGAAGGTGGATGCGGGCGTTGTGCCGCTCTCCGCCTATCTAGGGCCGGTGGGCATGCCGGGCGTAACTGCCTGGTATGGGTTGAACCACATTTGCCGCCCCGTGGCAGGCGAGACCGTGGTGGTGAGCGCCGCCAGTGGCGCGGTCGGCAGCGTGGTGGGGCAGCTTGCCAAGCGGCAGGGATGTCATGTGGTGGGCATTGCCGGCGGCGCGGAGAAATGCCGCTACGTGGTGGAGGAACTGGGGTTCGATAGCTGCCTTGACTACAAGGCTGTCGATCTGAACGTGGCGCTGCAGGAAGCGGCGCCCAAAGGCGTTGATGGATATTTCGACAATGTCGGCGGCGCTACGCTGGATGCGGTGATGCTGCGGATGAATGCATTTGGCCGCATTGCCGTTTGCGGTGCCATCGCCGGCTATGACGGCGCACCCTTGGTAATGCACTATCCGCAGATCATTCTGATATCGCGTCTGAAAATGGAGGGCTTTATCGTCGCCGAGCATATGGAGCTGTGGCCGCAAGCCTTGGGTGAACTGGCCGGCCTGGTAGCGAGCCAACAGCTTAAATATCGCGAAACGGTCGCGCAGGGTCTGGAGAAGGCACCGGAGGCGTTTATCGGGCTGCTGAAAGGCCAGAATTTCGGCAAGCAGCTGGTAAAGTTGGCTTGAGGTTATGAGGCCAAGAAATGCCCTTTGACGGCGCCGGATTTTACCCGAGGCGGGATCGAAGGCGGCCCGCAACGCCCAGCGATAATGTGGTTACGTTCATTATCCTGGCCGTTGCGTTCTGCCTGCTGGTCATGCCGATCTCTCTGGCAGCCTTCGCCGATATTATTCGCTATCTGCGGGGCAGCCGGTAGAAACCACGGCCCCTTCAGGCACCGAACCGGGCGCGCAACACTTTCTTGTCGAGCTTGCCAACGCTGGTCCGCGCAATGGCTTCGACAAATTCGATGCGTTCAGGCACGGCGAATTTCGAAATGAGCCCGGCCTCCACACGTTCCATGACATGCGCCATCAGCGCCTGCGGGTCCGGCGGATAATCCCCACGCAGCACGACGATCGCGACCGGCCGCTCGCCCCATCTTGCGTCCTTCACGCCGATCACGGCAACTTCGGCCACCGATCGGTGGGCGGCGAGAATATCCTCCAGTTGCAGGCTGGAAACCCACTCGCCGCCGGTCTTCACCACATCCTTGATCCGGTCGCTGATATTGGGGTCGCCGCACGATTTGTCCAAAACTGCACGCTAAGCCGCTCGGGGCATGAACGTAGGGCGAACATCATTCAGTGGACGGAAGTTTAAGGCCGGTTCGGTGCCGGCCCAGACATAATCGCCGGTCAAAGCGATGTGCTCCCAACCGAGCGGCGCCACGTGCGGCAGCAGATCGTCCGGGATGCTGGCGCCCTGGGCCTTCAGGTGCTGTACGGCTCGCTCCAGGTAGACGGTATTCCAGTGGACGATCGCCGCCGTGATGATGCTCAGGCCTGATGCGCGGAAGCTTTGGTTTTCGAATGTGCGGTCGCGGATTTCACCCTGCCTGTGAAAGAACACAGCACGGCGCAGAGAATTACTCGCTTCCCCCTTGTTGAGGCCAGCGTGGCTGCGTTGCCGTAGCTCGGGATCGGATAGCCATTGCAGGGTAAACAATGTCCGCTCTATCCGCCCGACGGCGCGGAGGGCGCGCGAGAGCGCATTACCTGGTCCAACCGCCGCCAGCTTGCGCAGGATGACGGAGGGCACTGTTCCGCCCGTCTCGATAGATGCTTTCAAACGGACAAGCTCAGACCACTGGCTGGTGATGGCAGCCGTATCGACGGCGTCGCCGATAAGCGGTTCCAGCAGCGGATACGTTCCCGGCTTTTCGACTGTGTAGAGCTTGCGATCTTTCAAATCCTTGATGCGCGGTGCAAAGCGATAACCCAGAAGATGGCAGAGGCCAAAGACGTGATCCGTAGCGCCGGCGGTGTCGGTGTAGTGTTCGGCAATTCGTAGATCGGTTTGGTGGGCATGGTGATGGAGGCCGTCGAGGACGTAGGGGGCTTCGCTCTGCGTGGCGGTGATGACGCGGGTGAAGAACGGCCCGAACCGGCCAGACACATGGGTGTATAGAACGCCGCCCGGATCGATGCCGTATTTTGCATTTACGTTGCCTGCGCCGGCGGCGCGGCCGCCGGTGCGGAAGTACTGCCCGTCGGACGAAGAAGTCGTGCCGTCATCCCAGATCGCGGAATAAGGGTGCTTGTGGTGCGCGTTAATGATCGCGGCGCGCGCGGCGACGTAGTTGTCGTCGCTGATGTGCCACTGCGCCACGTTGACCAAGTGGTGATAGGTCAGGCCACGGGATGCGTCAGCCATGCGTGACAAACCAAGGTTGGTCCCGTCGGCGAGGATAGCAGCAAGCAGGGCCGGTTTGTCGCCCGCCGGGTTGCCCGTGCGCATATGCGTGAATCGGTCGGCAAAGCCGGTCCAGCGATCCACGTCCGCGAGCACCTCTGTGATGCGAACCCTCGGCAGAAGTCCCTCCAGCCGGGCCGCCAGCACGCGCGCGGCGTCCGGTGTGACCGGCTTGGTTCGGGCGATGTAGAGCTTCCCCTCTTCGATCTCGACGCCATCGAGCTCCTGGCGCGCCGCGCAGCTCGCAACGTAGGTCAGTCGCTCATGCAGCAACCCCGCACGCGCTGCCACGTAGCGGGCTGGATCTGTCTCGCCGCCGATGCCGCCGGCGGCCGCCTGCCCGTCAGGCGGCAGGAGATAATCTTCGAATGCGCGGTAATCTCGGCTGCCAGCCACCCAGATGTTGGCCCCGCGTAAGCGGTCGCGGAGGGTGGCCAGGACCGCTGTTTCGTAGAGGCGCCGCTCCGCCGGGCCGCTGGCAAAGATAAGCTTGCGCCACTTCGGAGACAGGAAGGACGCGGGCGGGCGCTTGGCGAAGGTCTTTGCTCCCGCCTGGTCCGCCGCCTTGATCGCCTCGATGGCGGCAAGCACCGGGTCCTGCGCGACGTTGGACTGGAATTGAAAGCTTGCCAGGAAGCGCGGGCTAAAGCGCCGCAGGACGGAGTACTTCTCGGCCGCTGTCAGCAGGATGTCCTGGTCGGCGACATCAGCGACCGCCTCGATGGTGGGTAGCGCGCGCTCCAATTGCGCCATTCCGACTTCGCGCTCGACGACGACCACGCCATCCTCGCCCGCCTGCTTGGCGCGTTTCAGAGCCGCGATGGTGCGCCGGAACAGCAGCAGGGCTTTCGCCACATCTCGTTTAGTCGCCTGGAAGCGACGCTCGTCCTTGCTGCGTGCTTTGGTGAACAGCGAGCCGATGTATTTCTCGAACATGGCGAGTGTCGCGTCGGCAACGCGGGTGTCCAGGTGGGCGACTTGCGCCACCAGAATGGCGGTGCGCCTGGCGGGCTCAAGATCGGCGATGTGCTGCGCGGTCATGATCCCGCCCTCCTCCACCAGGCGGACGAGACGGCCCGGGTGGATGCGCCTTGCTCGATCAGCATCGACACCAAGGGATCGGACGAAATCCAGCCGGTCCAGCAGCTCGATCATGTTGGAGGGTGCCGGCGATTCCGGGCAGTCCCGCAGCCAGGTAAATCGAGACCGGCCGACCTCGGGATCATTTGTGAGCAAGGCGTCCAATGCCTGCCGGTTTGCATCGGTCAGGCCAGACGCAAGAGCCTCAAAGGCTTGCCGGCGGGCGCGCACACGCGCCTCCAAACCGATGCGTTCCAGCACATGAGGCGCTGGAAGCATGATGTTTGTAAGCCTCAACTGGTCCAACATGGCGCGCACGATTGGCTCGCCGCGGTCTGTTGCCCACGCCGCTTCGGTCCCGACCCGTAGGCAATCCCGCCAGGCGGGAAAGCCGAAGCGCCGACGCCCGAGGAGAGCCTGAAGTTCGACCGCATGTTCCCGGCGGGTTTGATCACGGGCCGCGTACTCAGCAAATGCGCCCGCCGTCAGCCCGAGTTGTTCGGCGACAAAGCCGACCAACGGCTCCGGCGGGTGTTCGCCTGGCCCAAGACCTTGGCCGGGGTAGCGCAGCAGGCAGAGCTGGATGGCGAAGCCGAGCCGGTTCGGGGCGCGGCGTTTGGCCCCGATGAGCACCAGGTCGTCTGGGGCGAGGACGTAATGCCGCGCCATCTCGGCGCGCTCGACGGGGATGGCGAACAGGCGATTGCGCTGCTCGGCGGACAGAAGGGCTCGGATGGACAAGACGGCCTCGTTGCGGAAGGGGAAGGCCGTTCATAATCTACTTGCCTTTCAATGCTATTCTGCAACAGGGTATTGAAAGGATTTTCTCCAGGATCTGTCGTGACCGTAAAACCCATTCGCAAACGGTCGTTTGTGAAAGAGCAGAAGCCAGTCGCGGCCGGCCTACTGCTTGGCTACGCGAGGGTCTCCAAAGGGGATGAGCAGAACAACGCGCTTCAGGCGAAGGCACTGAGGGCGGCCGGCTGTTGCCGGCTGTTTGAGGAGTCAGCATCGGGTGGTCGTTGGGATCGGCCAGAGCTGCACCGTATGCTGGACCAGCTCCGCGAGGGTGACACCGTGGTGGTATGGAAGCTCGATCGGCTTTCGCGCTCGTTGAAAGACGTGCTCCACATCATGGAGCGGATCGCCGCGGCCGGCGCCGGCTTCCGTTCGATCACCGAGAACATCGACACTACGACCCCCGCCGGGCGGATGATGATGCAAATGGTCGGTTCGTTCGCCGAATTTGAACGCGCTATGATCCGTGAACGGACCTCGGCCGGTCTGGCAATCGCCCGTGCTGAGGGGCGCATCGGCGGCCGAAGAAAAAAGCTTGATGCATCTAAGCGACGTGAAATAGCAGAAAGCGTTGTAAGCGGCCGCAAGTCCGGCGCGGATATGGCTCGCCTCTACAATGTGAGCCAGCCAACGGTTTCCAGAATTGTGGCTGAAGCTCGGACTCACAAGATGCAATTGAAGGGTCGTCCGTGATTCACTGTTCTATACGAAGAAGCCACCTTGTCGTATGCTTTTTTGCCATCTGGCCTTCATTGCTCATGATGCTTGGCTCCGGTATGACACAAGGCGCGCGACCAAGCGCTACTACAAGTGCGAAGAAAACTCCTTCTATCGAATTGTGGGAGTTTAACGAAATAGATGATGCGTTCGAAAGCGGCAGCGCAGCCTATCTCGGCCTGAAGTTGAAGGGCGGCAAAAAAGAGCTTTGGAATCCAGTCTCCGGCACTTTTCTATCACCAGACGACGCGGCAGCTCAGAGGCTGAAGAGAGCTCCATGGGTCAATGAATATGCTCCACTGGAGTTGTCGAATGCCAGTTCTATTGGAATGGTTATAAAATCAACTGGGGCGAAGTGTGGATATACCGTTGGAGTATATTACACATACGAAGGGCAGGATGAACCTCGCTCGTTTTATATAGTTGACCGGTTTCATCCCCCCAAAAGGACGGGCTATTGCGGCACCGACCAAAACCAATCATTTGACGCAGTGCTGCTAGGTTCTGCAGTAGGCTTATCGGATGGAAGATTGCTCCTCGTTGATTATACAACGAAATTAGCCGTCGCCTTGGAGCACGTACCGGCCGATATAGTTTCTCTTGATAATAAGACGTTTCTGATTCCATTAGAGTTGTTACAACCAGCACTCGATCGAGCTGGAGAAGATCAAGTTGCACGCTACAAAGCTCTCCTCAGGACGCTCAGCCAGCATCCTGCTACGGTGGTGCGGCCAGCGACGGTCTACTAGGGGGTACGCCATAGAAAGCGTCTTGGTCGACAACCAGGTCAGAGGCCCAAATCCGATCGACTTGCACCCAAGGTTTTGGCCCTTGCCGCTGAGGGACGAAGCTACCGTCTGATTGGGCGCGAGGTCGGACTGAGTAAGAACACGGTTGCCGAAATCGTCCACCGTGTCGTTACGAAGAGCTCCACGCCGAAAACGTAAATGGTCCGTTTAGAAGAAAGACCTAAGGAGTAAAGCCGTGCATCGAATAGCTCTTGCTGCGTTGCTATGTTCTGCACTTGCCTGCTTTGCTCGAGCCGACTCGATCAACAAAGCTGAGCCCTCCGCCACAACTAGCTTACAGGAGCCTTGGGAGCAGCACAGGTTCGAGCTCAACTCCGTCACTGAGCTTCGACCTCCGTCCGCAAGCAACTTCATATTTGACCTAAGTGCGCTATCACACATAGCATGGTCAAACGACGGTAAAATGATTGCCGCCTATAATGACGCCCTATCAAGTATAAGCGTGTGGAACACGAACTCCGGCTCGCTTGTTAGTCATGTCACTCGAACCAATATCCTTAATCCAGATATACCTCTAGCGTTCTCAAAGGATGGGAAAGTTTTAATAGCAGCAGCACCCGTTGAGGACCGTTCACTCCCAGCGGTTTCCCTTCTGGACGTAGCGTCGGGGCAGTTGATCCAAAATGTTCCAGGCCCTTTCCCGGCTGAAGGGTGGCGAGACAACATCGCGCACTTGACTGCGTTCTCACCAGCGACACAAACACTCATTGCAGCATTCGGCTCCCTCGGAGGAAAAACTCTAGTAGCCTACAGGTTTGACAAAGATGATAGGCTTTCACCTTTAACAACCATCGATGCCGCGGATGTTCCCATAGCCAGACTCGCCTTCTCACCGAACGGGAAATTGCTGGCTGTCGGAAGTGTTGACGGCACGGTTACGATCTACGAAACTGTAACTTGGAAAGCCGTCGATAAGGCAGACTTCTTTCCAGAATCGTTGACTATCTCGGGCGAGGGCAAGAATTCAATCTTTTCACTCGCCTTCAGTCCAACCGGAAAAGCGCTCGCGGCTGGTGCATTTGGAATAAACTTGACGCGGCACAGGCCGAGTTCGTTGCCTTATGGTCAGAGAGATCCTGCACTCGCTGCCGAGCCATTTGTCTCAAATGCACTACGTTCGCCTATCAGAATCTATGATCTCGCAAATCGCCGATTTTATGGAGCTAACATCGAAGTAAAGCAGCCAGTAAGTCAACTTTCCTGGGGCAGAGAAAACCTGCTCCTACTTACGGCAGATGATGGAGGTCTAACACAATGCATCGTTGCAGGGGAGCGGACCGCTACCGCACGGTTGATCAGAGACCGAGTGTTGTCTTTCGCTCTTTCCCCAAATAACCAAAAAGTTGCTGTCAGCGCGAATGACAAAATTACAGTCTACACGATTGACGTCAGATGACTCGACCGAACCACGGGTGTTCTACTTCTGTGCCACGAACCGTGCTATCCTGCCCGTTCTATGGCGTACCCCCTACTAGGATCCTGGGTAGGGCCCCCGAAATCCGCTAGCACATAAGCTGAGGCGCTTAGCGTGCAGTTTTGGACAAATCGTGCGGCGACCCCATATTCAGGAATCCGTGGGCGTCGATCGAGCCGATATCGCCGGTGTGCAGCCAGCCGCCATGCCAAAGCGCCGCGCTGCCTTCATCATTATGCAGATAGCCTTCGGTCAGCCAGGGCGCGCGCACCACCACCTCGCCGGTGGCGATTCCGTCATGCGGCAACTGGTTCATCTCCAAATCGACGATCTGCACATCGCACAGGGTGACCGGCCGGCCGGCGCGGCAACGCGCGGCGAGTTCGATGTCGCCGCCATCGCGTAATTCGGCCGGCACCAGAGCCAATGTTGCCGTTGGGCCGGTTTCGGACATGCCATAGCCGGCATAGATATTGATGCCGCGTGCCAAAGCAGCCGCGGCCAGGCTGCGCGGCAGTGCCGCGCCGCCGATAATCAGCTGCCAACCGCGCAGATCAGTATCGCCGGCGGCCGCAAGAAACATCTGGAAGATCGTCGGCACGCAATGGGAGAACGTCACCTTTTCGCGGACGAACAATGCTACGAGTTGATCCGGCTGGTAGCGGCCGGGATAAACCTGCTTCATCCCGCGCATCACCGCCGTGTACGGGTTTCCCCAGGCATGCACGTGAAACATCGGGGTGATCGGCATGTAGACGTCGTTTGCAGAGAGGGTCAGCGAGGCCATCCCCATCAAGGTGTGCAGCACGATCTGCCGGTGCGAGTAATACACGCCTTTGGGATTGCCCGTCGTACCGGTGGTATAAAACGTCGTCGCCCGTGTGCGCTCGTCGAAATCAGGGAACAGGTGCGCGGGATCGCCGGCGGCGAGCAGTGCCTCATATTCGCCGTCCCAGGCAAAATCCGCGATCGGTGCCAAATCATCGGAGATGCAGATGAAGCATCCGACGTTGGGCAGATGCGGCCGCAGGGATTTCAGCAGCGGCAGAAAATCGGTGTTGCACAGTATAAATTTGGCGCCGGCATGGTTGAGCGTATAGAGAATCTGCTCTGGTGAGAGGCGCACATTCACCGTCAGCAGAATCGCGCCGGACATCGGAATGGCGAAGAAACATTCCAGATAGCGGTGGCTGTCCCAATCCATCACCGCCACGATATCGCCATGGGCCACGCCCAGACCGGCCAGCGCACTGCCGAGCCGGTGGATGCGCGCGCCGCATTCGCGATAGGTCAGCCGTGTGTGGTCGCGGTAGACGATCTCCTGCTGGGGGTATTGGCGTAGCGGGTTGATCAGCATCTGCTTGATGATCAAAGGATAGTCATATCCAGTCACGGAACGGCTCCCTCGGGCATTTTCTTGTTGTAGGTTGCAGCCTGGGCGAATCGGGGCGCCGCGACAACTACCCGGACGGATACAAGGCGCCGATGGGTTTTCTGACCGATTTTGCCGACCAGGCAGTCGTGCTGCCGGTAGCGGCCGCGGTGTTTCTGGTGCTGCTGGCGCTAGGATGGCGGCGCGGCGCGTTGGCCTGGAGCATTGGCGTGGTGGGCGTGCTCGCCACCATGCTGGTGCTGAAGCTGATCGTGTTTGCCTGTGGGTGGCGTCTGGGCTGGGCCAATCTCGCCAGCCCGAGCGGCCACACGGCCGCCTCTTCGGTTGTGTATGGCGGGCTGCTGGCGTTGCTGGCGCCACGCGGCTGGCGCGGCACGCTGGTGGCGGCCTTGGCAGGCGGGGCGGTGGCGCTGCTGTTTGGGCTCACGCGGCTGGCGCTGGAGGTGCACACGGTGCCGGATGTGTGCGTTGGGGCAGCGGTGGGCGTAGGGGGTACGGTGGTACTGAGGCGACTGGCCGGTGAGCGACCGGAGCGGCTCAGCTCACCATGGCTGGCGGTGGCGGCGTTCTGCGTGATGCTGCTGTTTCATGGGCACCGCATAGAGGCGGAGACCCGGATCAGATGGCTGGCGCTCGATCTCTGGCCGCTCAGCTCGTGCGACCGGGCTGTTGCAGCAGACTGAGCAGCCGCGCTTCAGAGACCACCTCGCCGATCTTGGCCTGAATATCGAACAGATTGGCCTCGTGCGGCCGGGAATCGCGTTCGCCGCAGGCTTCCCTCACCACGAAGGGCGCAAAGCCGTTTTGCAGCGCGTCCAGCGCGCTGGCGCGCACGCAACCAGAGGTGGAGAAGCCACCCAGCACCACCGTATCGATCCCCATCGCGCGCAGCGTGGCGGCAAGCGGGGTGCCGAAGAACGCGGAGGGGTATTGCTTGGAGACCACCAGTTCACCCGGCAACGGGTGCAGCCCGGGCGGGAAAGCGCCGAGCGGCGAGCCGGGCAGGAAAGCCTTCAGGGCCGGCACCTTGCGGAAGAACACCCCACCATCCAGCCCGCCGGCCTGATAGACCACATTGGTGAAGATCACCGGCGCGCCCGCCGCGCGAAAAGCCTCAACAAGCCGGATATTGGCGGCCAAAGCCGCCTCCACACCGGCGTAGAGCGGACTTTCCGGATCGAGATAGGCCATCACCACATCAATCACCAGCAGCGCGGGATGGCTGCCGAAGGCCAGCGCTCCGCCAAAGCCGGCGCGGGCATAATCTGCATCTAGGTCGTTCGTCATTGGGGCGTCCGATAAAGGCAAGGATAACGGGCTCTGCCCCTGGACCCAGCCGAACGCAAGCTCTTAAAACAGGTTTGCCCGAATATGTGTGGAGGAAGAACATGCGCCTCGCCAAATTGCCCTGCGTCGGTTTGTCGCTTGCATGCCTGATCTCGCCCGCGATTGCCGGCCAGTGCAGCGTGGCGAAGGTGGCCGAGATGCCAATGACGTTTTGGCATAACCGGATCTTCGTACCGGTAGCCGTGAATGATACGCCGGGCATCTTCATGCTCGACACCGGCGCAGCCCTGTCCTTGCTCAACACCGGATATGCCGATCGCGCCGGCGTGACATGGGACACGCATCAGCCGGCATACGCGATGGAAGGGATCGGCGGAAAACAGACGCAGGTGGTGCACGCAGCCCATCTGCGCATGCTGCAATTCGGCGGCGCCAAGGTGCCGGATCGTGAAATGCCGATTTCCGAGATCGAGATGAACCAGCCGGACGGTGCGCCGGTCGATGGTCTGCTAGGGGCGGATATGCTGAATCTGCTCGATCTGGAACTGGATTTCCACACCAACACGGCGGCGTTTTGGCGGTTGTTCGACTGCAAAGAGATCACCCCGATGCATTGGTCGGGCGACTACGCTGCCATCCCGCTCAGCAGGGAGGCCTCCAAGCACGTGGATATCCCGATCTGGCTCGATGGCGCGTTGATGAAGGCCAAACTCGACACCGGCGCCGGTGGCCTGATCCTGGATCGGCAGGCCGCCTTGGCAGCCGGAGCAACTGAAGATCAACTGGCGCATGATCCGGTTGCCGGCGGCGTGGGCATCGGCGGAAAAGTGACGGCGCGTCGGCAC
>Ga0209611_10008645_pt1 | contig 15792 bp, 14 predicted proteins | sample S1TSphgellanicum_3_FD_187693 | JGI IMG/M metagenome (GOLD analysis project Ga0209611, IMG submission 187693) | Host-associated microbial communities from peat moss isolated from Minnesota, USA - S1T2_Fc - Sphagnum magellanicum MG (SPAdes) (version 2) | ecosystem: Host-associated > Plants > Peat...
AAAAAAAAAATCCTGAACCCCTCATGAGTGCATGCTGAGCCTTCTCATTGGCTGCACGAAACTTTTATTTGCAAGGGGCACAAACTGTGAGACATAGTAAGGCATTTTTTTACTAAGGGTAAGGTGCCATCCATATAGGTACAGTACAAAAATTCTAGTGGGTTCTTCAAGGAACAATAAATTGTATGGTGCCCAATGGCCATCCATGCAAATGCTAACAGCCCACTAACTAACTAACTAACTAACTAATTAGCCAACTAACTAACTAATTAACTAACTAACTAACTACTGACAATTCATCCATTCATTCATTCATTCCGCCATGCAAGGTGCCATCCCTGTCCCGTATAACTAGCAATGAATGAGTGGGTATATGTGGAGCCAGTACTTCCATTTGTTTTGATGGGCTCTGTCCCACGGAGGAATGGGAACTGCCTTTGAGCGGGTATAGGGACAGGGAGGGGCTAGTATTAGTTGAATTGTTCCAACTCTTGAACAGTGCTATCTCAAATTGACCCATTATATGTTTAGAGTTTAAATGATCACATTTCTTAAAAATTGTTTTTTCTCTACTTAGTTCTATCTTTTTCCTCAATTTATTTTTGACCTAATTTTTTAAAAGCTCAAAGGATGGATTGGTGATGCTTTGGGCATGCTAGCAAAAGAGAAATCTCATATTAAATATCAAATTCATATTCAAAATCAACAGAATTCCAACCATTTAGTTTAAGTTCAAGAAGACAATATATATCATAATATTTAATTTTGACCACAAGTTTGACATATGTTTGTTGAATAAATAATTAATTTTCACAATTCCAGTTCAACAAGCGGCATGTTCTAGAGTTTTTCCAAATAATCTCTATTTTCGTTCACATAATTGTTTTTTTGTTTTTTTTGGGAGGGTGGGGGAACAAAGTTAAAATTTTCAACATTTTTGCAAGTAATTTAACTAATGTGCCAAGCTATCAAAGTACTATGCAAAACAATTACATTGCCAATTCTGTGTTGGATACGGTAGTACCTTGGGGCCAATACGACTCTAATTATATTATTTTCAGAAATGTTGAAAATTTCAAAAATAAATAAATAAATTTCCAAGAAATTTTTTTTCCAAGAAATTTTTTTTCCCTGAAGGAAAAGAAAGAATATTGATGGAATATTTGAGAATATATTATTTTGTTGAAATAAAATCCTCAAAATGAAATAATTGTTTTGCTTTGTGTTCAACTGACTGGCCAAGGTACTACGGCATCATAAAATAGGTACTACGGTATGATAAAGAAGCATCATTTTTGGACAGAGCCTCTAGTAAGCGGAGCCACACAAATGAATAAAAGAGAAGGGGGGGGGAGGCAGGGGGTGCAGAGGAGTAGTTGTTGTTCTGGATCATTCCCTTTTTCTATTCCTGGCTGCTTTTAATTCGGTCTCTCTGAACTTAACCAGTTGTGTACGCGCACGCCCCTCTCGCTCTCTCAGTCTCTCTCGCGCTGTCTCTCGCTCTCTCTCTCGCGTTCTCGAGACTGTCTCGCTCGTATCCTCTCGGCTCTCTTTCTCTCCCTCGTCTCTCTTTGTGCCTCTTTGTCTCCGTCTGTCTCTCGATTCTCTTTGTGTCTTTGCCATTCTCTTGTGTCCTGACGAGAACATTTGAATTGCGTTCTCCCTAGGGTTGTGCTTTTGGTTTGAATTTGTAGTTTGTTGGAAACCGTTTTGCTCTCTCTCGTTGGAATTCGAGCTTTTTGTTTGTTTTATTTTGTTTTGTTTTGGGGGTTGCTGTTGCTCTTCTGGAAGAGTAGCGGTTTTTTTTTTGGGGGTGGCTGGTTTGTTTGAAGAACATTTGCTTGCACGCTTCTTCTTCTCTTTTTGCTCTAGAGAGGCAGGCGGGTGTCGGTGGCTTCTTCACTTGTAGAGGAGCGAGAGCGGCAGAGAGAGGAGTTTGGAGGTGATCAGCCGCCCTGGCAAAACACATAGCATTCGCTAGTGTAGGCAAGTTGAAGCATCACGGCGTGGCAGCGCAGGCAGCGATTACGTATGAGTGACTCCAACGCGCAGGTCGCTGGCGACAGCTGCTCCCACTCCTGCTTGATCAGCTCCCACAGTTTGCACGGTGGTCGCGGCGCCCTGCCGTCCGAGGGCGGCCGTCCATCCGACCTCTCTGCTCTTGCAGGCGGAGGCGTAGGGAGAGCTTCCTCCCCTTTCTCGCATCTCCAAAGTAATAACAATAAGTCCACAGACTTCCAGCATCTCCTCGAGGAGGGCGGCGTTTGTGGAATCTTTTGACTTTGGAGAAGAGAAAGAGGAGAAGGAGCGGGGGACTACTGATCAACCGCAGCAAGAGAAACAAAAAATCATGCTGACTATCAAGCGAGTGGCAACTCTGGTTTCCTTCAACCAGGAGCTGGAGCAAGCGACTGGCTGTGGCCGAGATTGCCTTGGCAGCTGCTGCATGCCTGGTCAGTACACGTTCTTCACTAAATCTATCATGTTTTCTTATACTAATTTTCTTCCTCATCATTTTCTCTTCACACTTCTGTAATACTCTTTTAGTTGAAAGTATAGAGAAAGTTGCAAGAGCAAATCCTTTTTTGCATTTTTTGGAGCATAGTTTTTTTTCTTGCTTTGCTTCTCAACAATCTCTGCTGGAGATTTCTTGATGTGTTAGGATGTGTCCCTAAAACTGTAGAAGGTGTATCTGGTTTGTGGCATACTAGGGAGATAAGTAGGTATGTCAAGAAGCCCTCTGAACTGTGCACAAAAATTTGGAAACAATTTTTTGGAAGAGGCTGTCTCTCTTACTAAGGAAATCTGACTATTCAAATCTTACTGTGATGAGTACCTGTCCTAACAGAGGATCAGCAATTCCTGCTGTTGCAGGAGCAAAACTGCCATTGTACACATTTAGGAGGCGACAGATTGCGAATGTAAAGAACAATGCTTATTCAAATGGTGACAGCCACAAAGTTGCCAATGGTGATACTGCCCCCCATAATTATGAACTTCATGAATTGAGTCAGGGACTTGTGGAAAACTCAGAGGCTGCCAATGGGTTCTTGGATTCTCTCCTACTTGCACAGGTATGCCTGAGAAGCACCATATTTCTTCTTTGTTGGTGAAGTTCACAGTGATATTAGCATTCAGCTGTTTCAAACATGTCTAGAATATTGCTTGCAATAGCTTTTACATCACCCTCTTAAATTTTACACACAGTTCAGTTTTCTGCCTGCACCTAATCCTATGCACAGTATCATACGTCACCATTAAATTGTCCCTTGGATTGGAGAGCAACAGTTTAGGAAAGAGTGTTTATCAGAAAATACTGAAACAGGTTACATAGTCCAAGGTTTTGCACTGGTAAGGGGTTTCGCTAGATTATTTTACACCTCATGTGCTTTATTATTTTTGCTTATCCACTCTGTGGTTGTTGCATGTCACTTGGAGTTCTGTCTCATTTTTTTTGGCCTTTCTCTTGGACTTGGGGGAGTGAATCACCAATTTTGTCACTAAAGTTCATATGTTTCTTTTCTGTCCTGGTTTCAGTGGGAGGACCGAATGGAAAGAGGACTGTTTCGATATGATGTGACTGCCTGTGAAACCATGGTGACTTTCTCAATTCACTCACGTTTATTATTCTTATCTATGTCTACACACTCCCTGAAATGTATACTGATAATTCTGGATTGAATCAGAACTCACCTGCACCATCTGGAATATTTGACATAACCTTGGAAATGTTATGTCAAATTGTTGGCATCTAGTTGTGTCATTTGGTTCTCTTAATCTTTATGAAGCAGCAGGTAGTTCCAGCCATAAGGATAGCTGTCTGAAGCCTTGAAATTGGTTGGCCCTGATACTTTTAAATTGGAGAGGGCGTTTTATTCCACAAAGGGATGAGAGACTGACTCTAAATGGTTTCAATGTTAATTTGCATGAGTGGTAATTGTGTAGGTTCTACCTGGTGAGCATGGGTTCATCGCACAGTTGAATGAGGGCAGGCATTCAAAAAAGAGGCCAACAGAGTTTCGAGTAGATCAAGTGTTGCAACCATATGATGGCAAAAAGTTTAATTTCACCAAAGTTGGCCAAGAGGAAGTTCTTTTCTGCTTCGAAGAGAGTGAAGATGGGACCAACCAATACTATGAAAAGGCTCCAGTTTCTGAGAGTCCTAATGTGATTGCCATAAATGTATGTTCTTTCAAAATATTTTCCAACCAGTGGCCCGCAAAATTTGTTGCCTGTTCAATTTTGTCAGTTCTGCTTTAGTGGGTGCATACCATATAGGGTGCCTGGTGGTCATGCAGAGCAGAAGGCATAAGGGACTTGGCTTCCCATTCCCAAGCTGGTGCAGTATCTCAATGGCAACTGTGCAGATATTCTAGTTTCTCAATGGAAAATAGCTATTTTGGGACATATAGATGAGCGTGCCATCATTCATCACAGGTGTTGCCCTTTAGCAACTGACGGGAATGATTTGGTTTGCAGGTCAGCCCGATTGAATATGGACATGTACTGTTAGTTCCTCGAGTGCTCAATTGCACCCCCCAGCGGATTGACCCTGACACCTTCTTATTGGCCCTTCATATGGCGGCAGAAGCTGACAACCCCTATTTCCGGCTGGGCTACAATAGCCTTGGGGCTTTTGCTACAATCAACCACCTCCATTTCCAGGTACAGAAACACTGGTGATTCTCAAATGAGGTATTTGTTGGTCTCAGTTTGTTGAGCACAATTGGTGGCGTTATGAGAGATGTGCTTTTAGGTGTACATCTTGGGACTCCTGAAGACTAGATCAAAATATTTATGTCTATTAGTGGGTTGATAACAAGGGTTGTGTATACCTATTTATGAGTTCTTATATGGCTTCCATGTTTATGAGCATGGCCTGATGACTTGGTAAAACTTGCAGGCCTACTATTTGACAGCCCCGTTTCCAGTAGAGCGGGCACCAACAACACCAATTTGTCATCATTGCAAGAAGGGTGGCATCAAAATACTTGAGCTTGGAAATTTCCCAGTTCGAGGACTTGTCTTTGAAGTCGGGGACAATCTTGAAGATCTAGCAAACGCAGTAGCTAATGCTTGCATATATCTTCAGAACACCAATATCCCTTTCAATGTTCTCATTGCTGACCGAGGTGGCCGTGTTTTCATATTCCCTCAGGTTGGGCCAATTCCAACACATCACTGGTTTTTGAAATTCTGAAGGAATGAAACAACTATAGCTTTTTGCAAGACAGTAAACACAATTTACTGAACTCTTTCAGATTCTGTCATTATCTAACTGTTTCTTTCTCATTACTGTGATTTATCTGATCTATGATTACTCACTTTTGTGGACAAAATTCGATACAGTGTTTTGGAGAAAAGCAAGCACGGGGAGAAGTGGATCAAGAAATTCTGGACACTCAAGTCAACCCTGCAGTGTGGGAGATCAGTGGTCATATTGTACTCAAGCGCAGGTGTGACTATGACACAGCAACAGAGGAGTCAGCCTGGAGACTTCTGGCAGAAGTCTCTCTAACCCAAGAGCGTTTTAATGAAGTGAAGAAACATTGTCTTACAGCAGTGTTCGAGGGCCCGAACAAAGCAATGTCCATGTCCACCATAGCCTCAAATCTTCACCCAATGGAGATGAATGCAGGAGTCCTGAATGGCCAGGCAGAACACTGTTTGCTGCTGCAGGCATAAGAATGGTCACTCTCTGGAGAGACAAGTAATGATCAAGGTAATCTAATCCAGAAGTCTGGATCTCAGTTCTCTATGATGTACTTTCCCTTTGCCTGAGTAATGGCCTTTTTACCTAAGACATTTCTATGATAGCATATGGATGAAAACTTTTCATCCTCCTATGCATACTCTACGGGTATGAGAATTGTCTATTGTTGCAAATTAATCGCTGGAAAATTGTTACCTGACCTATTAAAACACTCCTGGAAATCACCTGCATCTCTGTTTTCTGTTCAATGGAGCAATAATTATTAAATGTAAAGTGTATTTTTTTACATTGAAAATTAATTAAAGGTTACAAAATGTTTTGATTACATTGCCCATTTTATTTCCCCTTTCACATCAAATGAGGAAATACATGGAAAAATATAGATTGGCTATCCTATCTGCCTTTTCATATGTGACCTTTTGCCGGTGGCCCAGTGCCCATTAGTCCAAATGAAACAAAGGCATGACTAACTCTACGCACTCCTTTAACAACAAAGTGCAAAAGGAATGTGCCAGAGCTATGTCTGTAAATTGCTATTACACATGGTTAGGTAGAACACTAATACTATAACCCTTGTTGTATACACATAGGGCTAACAAACTTACCTCCACCCACCACCCCTTCATCACCAAACTTGCCACCCATGACAAATGATTTTTGAACAACTGGAAAATCATGAGCCTTTCTGCAAAACTATCTTTCAGTGAAGTATTTTAATGACATTTTGAAAGTTGCTTTGATGAAATAATAATTGAGCCAACACCAACAATTATGCCTTTTGTATTACACATTCCATCACGGAAAGGCGAATGAGGTGTCACAATTAGTGTCCACTTATGCTCGGTAAAGATTACACATTGTTATGGCTTGCTTCCCTAGCCAAATTCCAACTCGTACCAGCTTGATTTCAATGATGAAATGGTCCCAATTTTAATGTGGTGAGCACATTCTTATTAACTTGAATTTCTCATGGATACATACTATGGGTAATATACATACCTGAACAATTGAGATTTTGAAAGAACAAAAAAAAATCATCCTATGACTTACTTTGGTATTCACACATTTTGCAATGTATTCAGTTTTGATGGGTTAAAAAAGTTTCTAGATGACTATATAATTAGTATATATATTTACTTGTTTCATTTTATTTGCATTAGTTGCCTTGAACAAGATTGTCATTCTCTACCCTAGAGAACTTTTCAGATTCTTCCATTCTCACCATTATAGTAATGCATTATTGAATGTAATATTAAAGTTGCTGAAGCATTTTTAGTAACAAAAAAAAAAAAAACAATTCCTTAAGGTCTTTGGTTAATGTCATTTGCTCATGTCTGCAATTCCTAGTTGTATTTCCCCACTTTGTGAATGTTTGATACTTGCACACAACATATCATATACATAGTCCAAAAATTCACCCCATTTTTTACATCACAATGTGCATATATATATACATATATGAAAGACAAATGTAATATTCTAGTGATAGTGATTCATCAAAATGGTTCCGCATCGTCACGGAGAATTCAATTTCACTATGTAGCAGAACTTTAAGTTCTATAAGTTGTCTTGTGAACATTTCAAACTAGAATATGTTTATTCAATTCTCAAATAAAAATAAATCTTTTCAAATTTGTGTTTTTAAATGTTTTTGTTTTCAACCCCCTAGACACAGTCACAAGAAGAGGATTTGCATTCGATTTCTCTTTAATTGAATTCAATTATATTAAATCCAAATTAAATTCAATTGAATTCAAGTCTCATGCAATGTCAATCAATATTTTCTTTCAAATGGAACTTAATTTTCACAAAATCAATTCTTTTTTTTTAATTAGATCATCATCATTAATATTGTGCATTGTTTTTTTTGTTTTTTTTTGTTTTGGAAAAAAAATCACATCTAATTCATGTTTAAGCACACGTGTTGTTGAGTTATTTACTGGTTGGAATGACTTGGAGATCCAATTGGTTAAGAAAACATTTTATGAGTAAGGGCAATTATTTTCAAGGGCATAGAGTTTAATTATGTTTTTTTCCCAAGGTGGTTAGTTTTGGCTACCAAGGTTTTAAATTTGGCAAGTTTTTGGCTACTCTAAAAGCATAATAGGAGAAATTTCAGTTATCTACATCTAAATAGTAAAGTCTCTAGCTCCAAAATAACATTTCAAAATGAGCATATGTATCAAGTTTCAACATTGAACAAGGACCATGCTTGATGCAACCAAAAAAATACAATTACATAATGCTCATGATTCATAGCCTAAAACCATGAACATGCAAGAGTTTAATCACTTATGAGAGGATTGAACCTTTGAAACTATCCATTTGCAACACAAATGTCCTACAAGACACATGTAAATAAAAAACAACACACACAAGCCACATTACAATCACAAATGTCATCTCACAAAAGACACGAAAAGCTGCAAAATGCAAAAAAATGGAAATCTTAAGTTAGAAGTGGTATCCATTATAATTCACTTACACAAAAAACCAACAAACATGAGTTGCCAAAACCTAAGCAAAAGATATTCCAACATCTACATCAAAAACTACATAATTGACAGCTTTAAGCAAATCAAACTCCTACACCATACAAAGGACGATCTTCATGCCACATATACATATGCATATGAAATATTGTTAAGGGTGAAAAACTTATGGGAAAAAATTTGACCACTAAACCCAAGTTGTTAATGAGTCTATTGTGTAACTTGAATTTGCAAACCAACAAAAAATGGAAACAATACTCATCTTCCATGCTCCCAAGGATTTCTAGCATGGAAATCTTTGCCAATGTGAAGTATTTTGAAAAAGGATAAAAAAAACTATGTTGGCTACATGAATGCACCAAAGTTGTGCAAAAGGTTTAAATCTGCAAGTTTAGTCATGGCATCCAAAGCATTAAATTTCATGGCCATCTTAAATATAAACTATTCAATGTTCAAATGCTTATTGAAACATTCCTTTGCATTTGGTTGGAGCTAGTATTGTGGGTACATCACACCCAAACTATCCATAATCCTGTAAGCAAGGAACCTTCCTTGTAATTTTGCAACAAGGAAATTAACAACCCCTACCAAAGTTCAAACATAAACATTCATTTCATCAACAAAAGATAATCACACAAGTTATAACCACAACGCAGATATAAAATAATGCAAACATCATGAAGTTTATAAATTTGTGATAAGGTTATGTTAATATAATATGTTTAACTATATTAATATCAAACCTTAAATAATATAATTTATTATATGAATGATGATGTTTACAAATAATCATAATGTTTATAATTTGTGTTAAGGTTTAGAAAATACTTGCACAATTTGCCCCCACAAGTGCAATGGTTGCAACATACTCTTCTTGTGTCATAAATAAAGCTTGAACATGTATGTTGTTGATTCACATGAAATGTCAAGTGTTCAACGCTAATGTTCAAATTTGTCATGCAATGCATGATAATTGTTTCATGCTTAGTATCTGTTAAGAATTTGTAACCTTCAAAGGCATTAGACTTGAACTATTAGGAAAATCATCTCCATTTAATTCCAAATGGTGTGTAGAAAAAATACAATTTATTGAAAAAATATAATTTATGATCTACTTATATCTGAATATGGTGTTCATTATGATAATATATTAAAATATACCATTTTTTGATAACATATTTTTAAATACCTTTTTTATTTCAAGTGCTTTCTAAAATATATAAAGAATAATTTCCTCGGGCTTGAACTAGGTGTTCATGTTTATGTATGAAACATAAATTTCACCTTGGCAAACTTCAGTTGTTATTGTAGAATTACATATGAACACATCTTGTAACTTGCTAAATTTAATCAATTGTGAGTTGATTGCAATAAAAGGAGTATGACAACAAACCCCAACAAAATTTGGACATCACAAAGGAAATCAAAATTTACGTTTGCCTTATCATTGTTGGGCCCATCATTGGCCATCATCAATAATGTCATGTATTTAAATATATCATGTCTCATTGGAGAAAAAATAGAAATCTATTGAATTTTCACATTGTGCAAAATCTTAACACCTTTTGTTTCCATTATCTTAACAAGCTTGGAAAACTCCAAATGTTGTTTAAAGCTCTTTAAAAAAAATTGTACAATGTGGAGAGCAAGATTTTGATTCTACTCACCATATGTAAGAATTATATTTGCATTACAAGATTGGTACAATGAACCATACAATGAACTCCCATGGAGTGGGGGGGCCCACCTTTTAGAAATATGTTTTGTAACCCTTGACTTAATACCTTGGAATACAACAACCTTATTTACATGAAATGTCTTTAACTTTTTACCAATCAACTTTTTGGATCAACTAGCTTCATTCATTAGGCTTGTAAAACACTTGGGTCAAGTTGTTAACACTTGATCCAACCACCATGCGATTAATGGAAAAGAGAATTGGTATGTATAACATTCTAATCTCCAAGGTTATTTAAGAACACCAATCATTTAGTCATCAATGCCCATTGCCCATTCAACATTTCCATTACATGTTGATAATATATAACTTCATAAAATTAAATGCTTAAACTTGGACACTCAATGCTCATTACAACATTCCAAGATTATACACAATGCACATACAAAGTTCAGCTAGGTTTAGGCCTTGATGATTTCCTCTTGCAAGGGAGAGAATGAGTGACAAAAGGAACCCTAAATAGGTAGGATCGATCTAAGGTTCATATCAAAGATGCAAAGTGGCAAAAATCAATAGGTGTAAAGGGAGAAGATGGAAATAAGGTTGGCCATAAGCTAATATTTGGCAAATTGATAGGCATCATTTTGAAGGCAACAAAATACAATGTGAGTTACCAACGCCAATTTTGGCATCCATTTCCATGATAAGTGTTTTAGATGAAAAGTTCAATTTTCCCCCTTTAATTCCAAGCGTACAAGTGACCCACCTAAAAAAGTTAAGGAAATTTGGCGATTTTCACCAAGGAAAAAAAATTGGACTATGTAGAAGTGTAGATCCCAAGCATTAATTATAAAAGAATTACCCATGCCCTTGTCCTGTTCTTTTGGAATTATCCAAAGTTTATGGCTTCAAGCCATGTATATTTGTGTGCCCTAATGTTCTTAGATATGAAAAGACACATCTTTGACTAATTACTTATGAAAAGACACATTGTTTGATTTTTTCTATCCAAAATATTTTTGGATGTTGCATGTTCATCTTCCTTGCATTGGTGAGCAAGAGAAGGAGATGAGGACTAAAGTTTCTTTGGATTTAAATATCATATTGTGATTTTTGTTACAGATTTGAACACGGGAAAGGAACCAAAAGGGAGGTTGGAGAAAGAGAGGGTATTAAATGAAATGCATAACATTTTAAGTGATGCATCCACATTAAACTTACCAAATTGCATGTCCATCTTTGTATATTTATATCCATAAATACATACTTTATGTTTGCACATTGACCTTGCCCTATCTTTAAAAACAATTAGTTGCTTTTAGAGCTTTTTTTTGTTGAAGTCTCTTTTTTGCACATGAAGCATAAAACAATTATTTGAACAGGGATTTTCGTCCATAGCTTACAAGTCTTCCTAGTTTGATAAAGCTGGAAGTTTCAAATCTCTTTCAAAGAGTTTATACATTTCTTGTGAAAATTATTCAATTTGAAACATGATTTTGTCACAAATGGAATTGTGAAGTTGGGAGTCGACTCTTTCATATTTTATTGCAATTATCACCAAATGGGCAAAGCATGTCAAGGTCTTCCCATATTTAATTTTGAAATTAATATTCACTTGAGTTTTTGTTTTCGCTAAGTGGATCATGGAATTGAAATCAAAATCCTATGGGTAGATAACAACAATTTGATAGCATCAATGCAACTACCAAGTCCATTCAATAAGGCAATTTGCAAACAATGTTGACCTTTAACTACAAAATAACTCAACCCTCATTTGATGTTTTGCCATTGGGATATGGAACTCACTAGCTAGGCCTAGTTACCAAAAATATTAAGTGTTAGTTAAATGATTTAATGTTCTTAAAAAATCAAATATTTTAATCAATCCATATTCAAATTTGAAATTTTCCTTGCAAAAAGATAGATGCATTTTCTCCACTTTCAATCTTCCCAAGCCCTTAAAAATTCACTTTCCAATGTTTCAAACCTTCAAGAACCAATAGGATTGAAAATTCTTAATTTCAATTACATATCCATCACTTTGGTAATTGTTTATCCAAGTTCAAATTACATCTTTAAAAACATCTAGATATTTTTTATCCTTCTTTTTTGCCTCATAGAGAAATGCTAGTAAATCACGTAACAAAAAGAAAAAGCCAAAAAAAATATTTGACTTGTGGCTCTAGCTTTTATTGTGCACAAATAGTTCTAAGCATAAAATAGGACAATAGTATAATATGTTATGATAAACATGCATTTTATCCATTTAAAATAAGAAAGAGACAATTTTAGAATGAGTAATAAAAGTACAAGAAATAGAAAAAAAATCATTTAAAACAAAAAAAAACAATAAAATTTGAAAGCAAGAAATCAAATTACAAGAAATAGAAAAAAATCATTTAAAACAAGAAAAAGATAATAAAAATTTAAAATGAAAAATAAAAGTATAAGAAATTAGAAATATAATCTTTTTTTAAAAAAGGATTTCAAGAAAAAAAAACTTTCATTTTGGTCACAAATGGCATTATTTTCATAGGTGTGTATTACATGTTGGGATTAAATCTTCAACTATTATTAGTAATTGGCATAGTAAGCAACACCTGCATGTTACCCATGTAATAGGTTAGTTTTGGGAACTCCAAATCATTACAAACATGGTGTTAACTTAAAGTTGACATGAATATTGTAATGCCCAAAACCTAAACCTTCAACCTCTATATAATTTAACCCCCATGTACAAACCATATGTTTTCCATTATTTTTTAATGATTTATATGATGAAATTAGATAATTGTTGAAAATACAAGAATTTTTTAATATTTTCTTTTACCTCCTTAATTATTTCTAAATAAAATCAACATTATTTTTTATGTCCTTAATTGATTTCTATAAAACATATATACTTAAATTCAATTTACACCTTGTGGATTCCATTAATATTTCTTTTCCTTCTAGAGAAGTAGAGGTTTAACTAAAAAATAAAGAGGTTTTGCCAATAAATATAGGTTTAGCCAAAATATAAAAAGGTTTTGTTGAGAAGTAAAGGTTTATCTAATACATGAAGATTATAATAAATGGTAGGGATTTTGCTATAAATAAATAAAAGTTTTGTTGAAAGGTATGATTTTGACCAAAAAAGACATGAAAGAATTGTTGGGAGGTCGGAGTTTAACAAGGGTGCACTTTTGGCTAAACTTTTAACTTTTGGCAAAATAGATATAAGTTTTGTTAAGACTTAAAAGTTTAACCAAAAAGAGATACATGTTTTGTCTAGAAAAAAAAGTTTAGCCAAGAAGAGATATTGGTTTCACCAAGAATTACAAATTTAACCAAGAATGGATATAGGTTTTGCCAAAAGAAAAAAAAATTAGCCAAAAACAGATATAAGTTTTGCCAAGAGTTAAAAGTTTAGTCAATAATAGATATAAGTTTTGCCAAGAGAGAAAAGTTTAACCAAAAAAAAATATAGGTTTTGCCAAGAGAGAAATATTTTGCCCAAAGAAATATAAACTTTGCCAAAAGAGAAAAGTTTTCCCAATGAGAAATATAGGTTTTGCTGAGAAATACATTTCCAAGAAGAAATATAAGTTTTCCCAAGAGAGAAAATTTTAACTAATAAGAAATATAGGTTTTGCCAAGAAGAAATATAAACTTTGCTAAGAGAGAAAAATTTAGCTAATGAAAAATATAAAATTTGCCAAGAATTAAAAAAGTTGAACCAAAAAGAAATATAGGTTTTGCCAAGAAAAAAAATTTCAAGAATAAATATAAGTTTTTCCAAGAGAGAAAAGTTTAGCCAATAAGAATATAGGTTTTGCCAAAAAGAAATTCAAGAATAAATATAATTTTTTCCAAGAAAGAAAAGTTTAGCCAATAAGAAATATAGGTTTTGCCAAGAGTTAGAAAAATTTAGCCAAAAAAATATAGGTTTTGCCAAAAGAGAAAAAAAATTCCACAAAAAAAAAAAGTTTAGCCAATAAGAAATATAGGTTTTGCTAAGAATTAGAAGTTTAACCAAGAATAGATATAGGTTTTGCCAAGAGAAAAAAAATTAGCCAAGAAAAACTATAAATTTTGCCAAAAAAAAATTTTAACGAAAAAAATATTAGTTTAGCCAATAATAGATATAGGTTTTGCCAAGAAGAAATATAGGTTTTGCTAAGAGAAAAAAAATTTAACCAAGAAAATATTAAGTTTTGCCAAGAATTAAAAGTTTAGCCAAGAATAGATATAGGTTTTGCCAATAGAAAAAAGATTAGCCAAAGATAAATATAGGTTTTTCCAAAAGAGAAATGATTAACCAAAGATAAATATAGGTTTTGCCAAAAGAAAAGTTTAGTCAAGAAGAGATACACGTTTTGCCAAAAATTAGAAGTTCAGTAAAAAATTAGATATAAGTTTTGCCAAGAGAGAACATTTTTTAGCCAAGAAAAAATATAAGTTTTGCCAAGTGAAAAGTTTAGCCAGGAAAAGATATAACTTTTGCCAAGAGATAAAAACTTTAGTCAAAAAGAGATATAAGTTTTGCCACGAGATAAAAGTTTTGCCAAGAAAAGATAGAAAGGGTAGGTAAGGGATTGCTTGGTAACATGATGGGTTAACTTGAGCGTCTCAATCAACATGTCTTTTAGTGCAAAATTTTGCAATTTGAAATGTGAAGATTTTTCCTGAAAGGGATTATTCTTTTGAAATATTCTCATTTTTCTTGAGAAATTTTCCATTTATTATTATTATTTTTTTTTAGGGTCACATTTGGACTCAAATTTTAGTTTGGTACCATTTTAAAAACCAGTTTAAAAGCTATCTTGACAGGCTCTAAAACTTTTCATCATTTAATGCTAGTTCCTTTTGGGATGTTAGTCAATAATGCAACATTAGAAAATTGAAAAAGATATCACCCAGTGCCAATAAACATTGAATATGTTATCAACAACATTTTTAACAAATCCCTCCAATTGGGATAGATAGGCTACTAATTGAAAATTGGTACAAATTATATATAAAGTATCATGTTCCACATGTGAAACAAAAATTTCTTTTCTTGTGACAATTGACCTTTGATATGCATCAAAATTACTAGAAAAAAATAATTACCTTGCAAAAAATACAACCCTTTTGGAGATCGTGGGCCTTTACCAACTTTTTGAATAATATGTTAGGTTTAATTTTTATTTTAAAATGTTCACTAGATTTACTATTTGAATTTTTTTTTCAAAACATAAAATTGTGCAAATTTCACTATATGTTATTTTGTTCCATTCATATTTCTGACGTTCTTTATTCACTAGGCAGAATGCTGACCATTCAATTGTGTTACCTATTATTCTTTTCCATGATTTGTTGAGCATTCTCATAATGAATATTTCATCGTCTATTTTTTTCCCCAAGTATGATATCTTCCATTTATCAAAGTTGCATGACGGATAATTTTAAGAAATATAAGTTCTGTTACTATCTCATTGGGAAGGAATTAGATAAATGTTTCAACCATCAATTTAATACAAAATTATCAAAATAAAAAAAATTATATATGTTAAATGGTTAACTTATATAAAAATATTTATTTAATGAATTGCGCCACAAAATGTTGGTAGAATAGAACACCAGTCAAGGAGTTGTTTTTGAGGAGTTTGTGTGATTTTTTTTGTGTAGCTTTGGTTGTAGTTGCTCTTGCAGCACCTACTGCAAAAGTAGTTGCCGTAGTTACTGTTGCAAAATTCCCTTGTAACTTTTCAATTATCTGAATTGATATTTAAAAACCATGATATTCATCCATCAGTACTTTTGAGCCCTCTGTTTATGTAAAGAAATTATAATTATTTTCATTGTTCAAAAGTGAAGTTTAAAAATTAAAAAAGTGTAATTGAAAAGAAAGACCTTGAATACATAAAACAATTAATTTTCACATT
>Ga0209611_10008647_pt1 | contig 15785 bp, 12 predicted proteins | sample S1TSphgellanicum_3_FD_187693 | JGI IMG/M metagenome (GOLD analysis project Ga0209611, IMG submission 187693) | Host-associated microbial communities from peat moss isolated from Minnesota, USA - S1T2_Fc - Sphagnum magellanicum MG (SPAdes) (version 2) | ecosystem: Host-associated > Plants > Peat...
TGACAGTAATTGGTCATGCGGCCCTTAGATCAAAGATTAATGTAGGTTTACAATTCATGTGACTTATTTTCAACATTCTTTTGGATATCCATTCAGAGTATTGGTACTGTCCACGTGAATATTTGAGGAAACTTTTGAACTTATGCCAAACCTAAGCAGACATTTCTGAAGTTGTGAGTTGATGTTTTCCACTCTACCCAACCAACAACATGCTTTGTGGCATTTATAATTGTATGCTGATTTGAATGAGTTTTGTGCAGTTGGACATGGAAGTCTTTTTTTACTACCCAGATGTATCAATAGATGGGGTTCTTACATATGAAGCCGACAGCATGAATGACCAATTCAATTGCAATCAGGGTGGGTCTGCACATCGGGGTGTATTTGGCCCTTTTGGTTTGCTTGTCTTAACTGATGAGAACTTCAAGGAGCAAACAGCTATGTTCTTTTACATTTCTCATTCTGGGAATGGTCAATGGATCACAAGGGTTTGCAATGATGAGACCAGGTAGGATTTCTTTTTTTCCCCAAAATCCCACGAAACTTCTCATCACTAATGTCTCTGTCAGCTATTGTTCAAATTCCTGCAGGTTTTGATACCACAAAAATTGACTTGGTGAAAATTGGAGTCCATATGGCTTACAGTGTTGAGAAGTGTCTACAGAGCAATAACAACTAATTGTTTGTATGTTCATGATGTGCAGGGCATCTTTGCTCCCTGGAGTTGATCTCCATGTGTATGGCAATCCTGTCCACATGTTGCCCACGGAAGACTTTCTATCACTCTGCATACTTGTGAGACTCTCTACCATTGCTAAAAAGAACAAAATAAAAATAGCATTATATAATATGAGGTTTGCTATGAAGTACTAATAGATATGGGTTTGTCACTTTGTAGATCAGTCAGTAGGTGCTCATGTGTAGGTAAGACCACGTCTCATTTGTCCATTTGAGCAAAGATCTTCACACATATACACATAAGCCCAATACTAATGCTACTATTATGTCGCTAGCTGATGCTGGTGTGCTTAAAGGCCCCTTCTTCCATAATACATCATAGTTGCTGCCTCTTGTTTAGTTGAGCAAACAAAAGTTATGTACAAAACTTGAAGCTATGTTGTTCCATGAGTTCTTGGAAACAAAAATATTTCTACAGAACCAGTTGTGTTTCTTCAACTCTATAGTATAAATGCTCTCCCTCAAAGGATCTACTTCTGGATTAAAACTGTTTGTTACCGTCTTTTGGTGAATTTATCTCACCACAAATTTTGTGTGTCTGTTAGGTCAACCAGTTTGTAGTGGAAAGCTTTGCATGGTGGGAGTCTGGTGGTCACTTCACGGGTGTATCCAACAGTGGCCATTGGAGATCTAGCAAACCTCTACCTCTTCAACAATGGCATGACCCCCATCACTGTTCGGAGCATCACCACATGGCACATGTCACAAGTCATAATGACGCCATATTAGTAGCATGTGCTCAGATGCTCTTCTCTTTCCACCTTTCACAAAACCAAGGACAAGGTGGGCGGTGCTCAAATGCTCCAAAGTCCCTTTCTCTTCTTGCATGAAACCCAGAAAGTATATCAGGTTCCAGAGAAAATGAATAAAGTATTGTTCCTTAATTCAGCTCTTCAACCAGCTGGTTACACTTTCACAAAGTAATATACAGTAGCCTGAAAAATATGCTAGACTTCAGTGATATGAATCAGGACATAACTAGCTCAACATGCATCAAACTGACAAACACCAAACTTCGACTCAAATGCTCAATGCTAGCTGTAAAAATCCAACAATTGGTGAAGCCAACAGCATTACTGTATAGATGGATCTTGAGATATGAAGTTTGGGTTCTTTTTTTGAAAATGTGTGGTGTGTTATTAGTGACAAATTGTAGACATTACAATTACAGTGATTGCATTGTCAATCTTTTTGAAGTGGTATTCAACATCCAATAGAGACATTTTAATTGATGACTTTGTATACATTGGATTTAATATATAGAGCATACGACATTCAAAATATTTTAACCAAAGCTGTAGAAAAAACATTGCAATACTTTTTCAATTTCCTTTGACTAGGTCTGCTTAGCCACTCAAGCATGCAATAGATTGAAACATAGGGTTTGGTCAGAAACTCCTTTGGCAAAGTGATTCTGGAACCCACTTGGGCAAAATATGTTTATTATTTTTGTTTTAGGAGTTTGAGTTTCACAATATGCAATGTGGAATTGAAGTGGGTTTCTCTAGGTTTAAAAATTTAAGGGATTGAAATTCATGTACAAACATGGCTAAGACACTTCAGCCTCAATTTGATCCCCTTCTAATCATTTGTAGGTTATTTTTTCCATAACTGGTCATCGATGGATGCCTCATGCTCTGATTGGTTGGCTCGACATGGGTTATAACTCATAACCCATGTGTGCCCTGTCACCTAATTGGTCAAGATCATAACCTTGGATCCATGTTGGCCGGAGCATGCACATGTGGTGAAGCGTCATAACCTTGTGCCCGATGAGAGGGGAGCAAATGTGCACTTGACACCTTTCAACAACCAGTTCTGTCCAGTAACCTACTCAAGCTGATGGGTTACCGAATGTAGTCTTACCACCTCTGCAGCTTGACTACATTTGATAACCTTGTAGCTCTAGCTAATTACCTAGTCCATAAGAAATATGTTGAACCATCAAGTTGATTATTGGCTTATGACAACAAGTCTCATGACCCTCCTTGTATAACTGGTTGTGTGCCTCGATTACAATACTTTGAATAGGATACAAGGCTTGCACCCCATGCAATTGCATGGCTCAAGTGAACATTTTCTTATATTGACAATAGTGTTGGGATGGAAGACCTGCTGAAAGAACCAGTACATTTTTTGCTATCTGAAGATGGGCTCTCCCTCACGCCAACTCCAACTAGTGTCAAAGATATAGTCATTCCATCTTTGAACTTATATGGTTTACATGCCAAGTTTGAATCTATTATTGAGACTGCCTAATTGCTTTGCTTGCTTTTTGAACACATGGACTCACTCACTTCTTGTTACTTGTTTGATTCACAAGTGGACTTGTTCAAGAACATTACCCCCAATTCAAGAACATTTTCCCTGCTTTCTTTTTGCTTTTAGTTTTCACTCTGCCTTTAGGAACTATAGTTGGATGAAAAAATCTAATTAACAATTAAAATGAGACAAAACATTTTTAATATTTAAACTTGTGGTGTAAATGATATTTATATTTATCTAAAGCACTTGTGATGTAAAGGATATTTATATTTATATTTCGGAAAGTATTCAATTTTGATATGATTTAAAGCAAAATTGGACTTCCCTGGAGTCTCCACTAGTCTAGGGCGAGGGAGGCATAGAATGTAAGATGAGATACTATGGGTATTATTCTAGATGGTGGCTGTCATCATGTCTTTGGTTCCAGAGTCATCCTGCCAACAGAGGTGCAACTCTTTATTTTGATGTACTTGGATCCTTGGAAGTTTCCTGGAACTGTAACCCTAAAAACCTTAAGCCTGGTACATCAGCACTGGAACTAGCCCATATGACAATGAAAGATATTTCTAGATCTCTTCAATTATTCAGCACGAAAACCAGCTTAAGCCTGGTACATCAGCACTGGAGCTAGCCCATATGACAATGAAAGATATTTCTAGATCTCTTCAATTATTCAGCACAAAAACCAGCTGAAGCCTGGTACATCAACACTGGAGCTAGCCCATATGACAATGAAAGATATTTCTAGATCTCTTCAATTATTCAGCACGAAAACCTCAAGCACATGAAGAAATTTTCAATGTGGAGTTGGAGAGTACTTTAGTCCTTGAGTGTCCCTCAACATCTTCTCATCTTTATTGACTTCCTAAGACAAACCTAATTCACCTGAACACTGGCCAAACCACATATTGGTAAATTCTCCATTTGACATCCCAATCTTCAACTAACGCATGTTAACCCAAGCCTTTCCCTTTTGCCTCAGCTAGGAAGGACTCAGCTCAATATGAACTTCCCAAGTGGTCCGAGGCTCAGTCACCTAAAGTCCCTTGACTATGTCTAACAGTCCAATCACAAGTCTACATTTAGACTATTTCGAAGAGGACTCCCAAGTTCTCATCTAAACATTCCTTCCACCCTACTGTAACACATATATGTGCAAGGTGACAACTTATCACATTGAGAATCGAACCTAGATTGACTTTGGTGACACTCAACCCATGTCAAAATGCGGGGTGCCCCATGGTGCTCCTGACATTGGACCCAACTAACCAAGTCCACTTTTGGCCTTTTGGGGCCTTGTGCAAAAGCGCAGGTTAAGTACCTTATATTCAATAATAAACTTCCTTGAAAGAAAAAAGGATATTCCACTTACTCCTCAAGGAATAAGGTTTTTTTTATGGCCATTTAATCAAACGACATTGGAAAAAACAAGGGTGTCAATTGACTTGAAGGGAGAGAAAAGTTAATTTTTACAAATCGCCCAAAACACCCCCACACATCACCTTGTGCACCAAAAGGCAAAGCACTTTATCTCCTTGCATCCCCAGTTTAATTCAGTTGTTTCCAAGCCCTACTGCCAACAACACTTTAGAGTTTCACCTTTATGGTGCTTTAGAGTCTTAGAACATCATTAATTTGTGACCATCCAATAGAATAGATCGCCCAATTTCAACCATTCAATTTGGTAGCCCATCTAAAGACCTTCCATTCCCCCAAACTAATAGCTAACACATGTTCAGTTTTCAAGTCCCATATGCTTATGTTGTGAAAACTTAGAGATGGCAACAACATTGGTCTTTGCACGTTGAATGTTTTAAAAGCCTTGAACCTTGAGCATTTGTGATTTTTTAATGGATTTATTTAAAGATCATTGTGAACTTGGGAATGGAATTTTGTTGTTGCAATAGTGACTTAAATCCATTACAAAGGGGTGAGACTTTTCTGGGTCCAAATTTTGTAAGGTGTACCAAAATTTTGTCACAACATCACCTTTTTCTGTCTTTTTTACTTAGTCATTTTTTATCATGTAAAATCACATTTATGAATGATTATGATGGAATGTAAAATTGTAGTGATCTAAAATGTAATCCTCTTTAAAAAAATTGACAATTTTTGAGTCAGTAATTTTTATGGGGATCAAAGTATAAGGTTAAAAAAAATTGTAGTAAAGACTAGGCCTTTTTCATCTTGTGTGATACACCTTAAAAGATTTTCACCCTTTTTCAAAGTCATTCTAAAAGTTTGTTCCATCTTAATTCTTGAACTTTGTGTTATAATTTGCAATTGTGTTCATTGGACCAAAATAAAACATCCATGACTTGAACATATACAACTAGTGTCCCAATCTAATCACATTGTAATATATGCCTTGCAACTATGCCATTTTTATTATTTTGGTCATTTTCATGACTACATGATTTTACATGACTATAGTCATATTTAAAAATTACTATGTATGCTATTGACTTTGTTTAACCAATTTTTCAAAATTAAAAAACTTTCATGTGGGGTTCATATTTGCAAATGCAAAAATATGGTTCACATTCTAAAAACATAATGCATCAATATTATATATCATCATTTGGATGCAATTGGTTTTACATTGTGAATATTTACTCGACAACCCCTCAAGTTGGGACTTTTGTTCCCAAAGGTTTATTTTGATGAATATCCTCTTTGAACTTTTTGACATTAAATAATGATATGTAATCCTATTAATTATATCCAAAGGATTTTTTTAAAATCCACATGCCCCAAAATGGCATTGTTTTGCAAGTCTCCATATAATAGGTAGTCAAAAATATATATTTTAATCCAAATTTATTTATTTATTGAAATTTCATATTTATTAATTGATCAAAATATTTGGTCATACAACTTGGAAAAACATTAAAATTTATATTGAATCACATTTAATGAACTGAAAATAACCTTTAAAAATAAGAAGATTTTTTTATTCATAATAAATTTTAATAAAAATTATGACATAACAAATTGTGTATAAATTAATAATTATGAAATTTACATAATGTTAATACTTTATATAACATTTCTAAAAAAATAGATGATATTATATGTTCAATAAATTACATATTTTACTTCTAAATTAAAATTAGATTATAAATTAAATATAATGAAATATAAAAAAACATTTATTGATTCATTATATGTTTTAAAGGTTGGGAATTTTAATATGTAGTTCACTTCATAGTTTTTGGTAACGCGAATGATGTGAATGGTGACTGGTCCACAACACGACCTTCTTCATCGTCAATATTCAACCTTTTCCTTTTACTCTCCAAACCCTCCATTGCCCTTGGGAAATTATTCCACAAGTAGTATATATTATTTAAAATTAAAAAAAAATCCATGTTGATTTTAAATATGTTTATTTACAAAATATTTTATGACAAAAAAAACTCTTCAAGACATTATTGTAGTTCAAATGCAAAAAATAGTGAATATTCAAATGGATTTTCAATCAAATTACTTGGTACACACATATTTATTTAATTAAATGGATACATGTGTACATCTTGGAAAAATCTTTAAGAAAAAAGGTTTTTTTTCCATTTGGACAAAGTATGAAAAAGACAACAATGGTTTAAGTTGGTTATTATTGTATGAAACAAATGATGATGTGGGATAATGTTGTAATGTTTCCCTTTCATTAAATTTATCCCATCTTTTGTCAACAAGTTCAACTTTGTAAACTAAATAAATACATGAAAGAATAATAATTCACACATAATACATACATTAAATATATTCAAAGTGTAAATACCACTTGTGATGAGCCAATAAAAAAGGCTTATGACCAAAAAAATAAATAGGATCATATTTGGGCCTACCTACCTACCTTGCCTACCTACTTTGCCTACCTACTTAAAAGCTTAGGTTTGTAAACTACTTAGGCTAATTTAAGTAACATAGTTTGGAAGTTAGCCTAGGTTGTTAATTAGGGTTTTATCCCATGTTAGGTTCATAAGCTATGTTAATAAATAGGTAGTTAGATTGTCAACATGGCTTTATGACCAAAATTAATACTAGTGGCATAAGCCACATGTATGATTTTACTACATAGTGATTTAGCAATGTGTGACCTATATTATTTCAAACATAGTGATATGTGTATTAATATATGCCACATTTTGGCGTAGTGGTTGGATTTGTTATTTTGAGGTTTGCAAAATCAATTATGTTTTTTTTTTTTTTTTTTTTGGTCATAATGGCACCATTGAATGTCCCAAATAACTTTTGCTTCAAGTTTTTCTTTTATAGTCAAGGCAACAATGTCAAAAGGTCATCTACACCATTCCACCTTTTGAATTATTGCTTGTTTCCAAGTCTCCTAATTCTATTAGATAGGATGAACCATCCAATATATATTATAAGACAAGTGAAGCTAAGGTGCTTCATTATGCAACAAAAAAAACATCACCCAAAGTTCATTTCCTTTGTGTGTTTCTTGAGCCCTAGAAAGATTAAATAAATGAATAACATTCAATCCATTCAATTCAAGTAATTTTTTTATCTACTACTAGGACCCAAATAAAAAATAAATGTTTTGTACATGTGTGCCCAAACCCATATAAAATGAATAATTCTTTATAATGATATGGACTTATGAAAAGACCCAAATTTAAAACAATGACCAAAAAAAAAAACCATTAAAAATCATTTACAAAATTGACATGCTATAAAATCCTTGAAACTTGGTTTGATTGATATATTTTCTAATTAAGATGGAATCCCTTAAATCATCATATCAATCAATGGACCTTTTTGAAATTTGTATATAATAAACCTATTATCGAAATGCATAGTCCATTAAACTATTTTATAAGTTTATAAATATTTTAAATTTGTAAGTTTTGCATAATAAATATTTACCTCATATGCATATTCAAGTTAATAATCTCAAAGTAAGTCCCTATTGAGAGATTATGACATGTAAAATACAAATTAACCATTATATTTACACTCACATCACAAAAATTGACATTGTGACACCAATAATGAGACACCTTAGCTTACATCAACTCTATAATAAAGTTTGTGCATTTTAGGATTCTTGAGCAACCAAGTTTCCTTGTATTGAAACTATTCTAAAGAAAGATTGTTTGATTTCTAACATGAAATGTATGGTCTATTCAATTATTCAAGGAAAATAAAAATTCTTGTGCTTGAAAGTGGTATTTTGCATTAACATGCCAATTTCCTTTGGTGTTGTTATTGGGGATTGGCTCTTCAACTAGGATTATACACATGCCAAAGACAAGAAGATCCACATTGGCAAACATTCAAAAATAATCTTGAATTTGTTAAAGTTTGATGTTCCCCCTTTAAATCCCCCCAAAAATGTTTCGATTCACCACCATTTTTCATGTTTTCAATAGGTCACCCAATGTGTAAATTCAAAACAATCAATGTGTTGTTTTGAATTCTAAAAGTAAAAGACAACCTTTACAAAAATTTGGACAAATGGTGGTTGTGAAGGATTGGTTATGGCAATGCATGACGTTGTTCTTAGCTCCAATATAAATGTTGTGCAAGATGCTAATCTTTTCTTAGTGATTGCAAATGAAATCACCAGTATAATGGACAACCAACAATGGATTAGCGTCCATGCATGTCATGAAAGATTACTATCAAGTTCCAAACTTACTAACCTTGGAACTTGGAACATGTCGAAGTGGATGCTACTATAAATAATTATTGCAATCTAAATATGGAGGAATTTTGGATGAAGATTTAGGTTTAAAGTGGGTGTGCCTTGGTTTTGATGAAAATTTTGTGTTCCAAGGACATCACATTGGGGTAATTTTTGACAACTCAAATTTAAAGTTGTTTTTGTTTTTCTTGATTTGCATTGCATGACACATCAAACCAACTTGGTAATTGTTGTGTTTTCTATATTGTCCTTCAAGTTTCACATTGAATTAATGTTATAATCCATTTTTTTCATTCCCAACCTTAAAAAATATATATTTTAGTTTACAAATTTTGTTAAAATTTTCGAAACCCAAGGTCTTTAAGTTGTTGATGAATGTGAAGATGTGATGGATTTCCATGTTGAATCCATGGAAGCATGTCATGGTTGAGTAGAAGGCCTTGATTGTGAAAACATAGAGTTGTTATGTGACCTAATTATGGTGATTGATTTCTTTGGTGCCTTGAAAAGTGTGGGTAAACCCCCTTGGGTGGGGTGTTGCCAAAATTAGGGGCCTAGGACAAAGTGATAGTCAATCCAGGTCTTGATTTTGAGAATCTCCCCTGCAGATGAGCATCACCCATCCTAAAGCACAACGCCAAGGTTATCATGAGCCTAAGGCCAGTTTAGACGAGGGTCCAGGGTCCAATTTCCTACGAACCAATCTAGACTGATTTGAAGCAAATTGCATCCTTGAGTTGGACTGTACCTTGGTCCTTAGCTTGATTCTTGGTTCTCCAAATCAAGAGCTCTCCTTTTAGCACTGGTTTTGTGTCCAAACCAATTGATTTTCCCTCCAAAACAGGTGCCACGTAAGTTTAGCCTCAATTTGCCAATTTTTGGTCTTGAACCCTAGCCTAAAGGCCTTGGGACCAATTTACAGCTTTCAACCAATAAGATTGCTTGAACTCATTGGTCCCTGGACCTTGCACCCTCGTCTAAAATCGCCCTAAACATACTTAGGCCCACTTTAGATGGGGTCCAAGGTCCAAATTCCTAAGAGCCAATTTGGACTCAGTTGAAGCAAATTGAATTCTTGAGTTGGATCCTAGATTGCATCTTGGTTCTCCAAATCATGAGCTCTCCTTTGAGTTTTTGTTTTTGTTTTTGTGGGGGTGCCAAAACCAATTGATTTTCCCTCCAAAATGCTGCCATGTAGATTTAGGGATTTGCCACGTTCTGGTCATGGACCCTCATCTACAAGCCATGGGTCCAATTCATGGCTCTCAGCCGATAAGATTGTTCTATTTCATTGGACCTTGGACCTTGGACCCTCCTCTAAAGTGAGTCTTAGGTTACAATGCACATGAAGAGAGGGTTTTTATGCCTACTCATAGGTGTAATTTCAATCCCATCCTTAAGGACTAGACACAATATCCCTGCTACACAATGTCCTCTTAGGGATATTCACAAATATAAGCTGAGCTCCAAATACACTAGGAAATTTCTCTATTTCCTTCACAATCAAAAAATATGCAGGGAACGAAGGAAAAGATCCAAAATTAGAAAGAGGAAGAAGCAATCATTTTATGAAATAGGAATAAGCGGAAAAGGTTGATTCTCATTAAGGGGGATTTCTTCAAAATATTGAGGTCATGTGTCTAAATTGTAGTAAACCTTGCCTTTCCTTCCTTTGTATTACCAATTCAAGAGTTTATTTTTGGCCTTTGCTTGTGCTTCCAATGTTTGTCATCCTTCTAGAAACTATTGATACACCACAAAATTGAAATGTGTTGAGCAAAACAATGTGACAAAAAATTTCACAAATAGAAAAAATGTTACCAGTTGCCTTAGTCATGTGAAAGCACAAATCTAAAACAACTTGTTGTGTGCAATTTAAAAATCATGAAAATTATTGTAATACTAATTAAAGCCAAAGGGACTCCTCTGGAGTCTCTATTAGGTAGTCTACTGGATAGGGCCACGTAGAATCTAAGGTGAGCTTGTGTGGGTGCTTTCTTCAATGGTGGTTTCCCAATTCCCCAAGGGAAGGGAAACCTTAGGAAACCAAGGAAGTGTAACCCTAAGAGAACCTGCTTATAGTACACTGCACTGGAGCAACATGAAGTTTAAAGGTTTAAATCCATAGAAGAGTACAATATGAAAAGAAACAAGGCATCACAAACACGCAGCCCTGCCAATAGATAAGATGTTGTCCATCTACCTACTGTGTCCACACTCTGAACACCAAAAAACTCAGTTCCAATCTAAAGAGTCTAAACACTTTCACCAAAGAAACTGGTTCACCTAATGTGAAACCAGTTCTAATAAGGTAAAACTTCCAAAAGTTGGATTGAATGCCATAGTCCCTGTTACTGTGGGGGCAAGGCCCAACGAACCCATGTCTGCAGTCTGAGGTCCCCCCTATTTGGCATCTTTGCTTGACAAGGCGTGTGGGGTGTACACCTTCAAACTTCCAACTTAAAAGTTGTAGTACTCATTCATCTAATGTATTAAACTTAGAATAAGTATACAAAGTAGACTCCATTCATTTATACAACTTGGGTGAATATGTAACGAGCGCTTATATTGCAACTAGTTATGAAGATGCATGGATCCAAACTAAGGCAGTTTTAATTATTTAGGGAACAAGCTCTCTATCATACCAACTCTAACTAGTGTCAAAGCTTTATTAATTAGTTTTTAACCTGACATGCTTTACAAGCCAAGTTTGAATCTATTATTTGACCCATTCCACTTGCTTTTCTTGTTGTGTACGATCTATTGTTTGTTTCATTCAAACTAGTGTGATATGTATTGTTGGCTCAAGTGTGAACTTGTTAACCAACTAATTGAATTAACAATTTTATTGACTTTATTGAATTATTAATGAATGGACTGTTCAAAATTCAATAGGTCATGCACCTTATGTCTAAAAATTACAAAATAATTTCCATAAAATCCTATTCATTAAGCGCTTTCCAACAATGCTAAAAGTGCACCCCAATTTCCATATTTTTAGAATTTTAATGTTATTGAATTTTCAATCACAAAATTGTTCAATATTGGATAACTTCTAAATTGGAGGTCTCAACATTACACTCTAGGTGCACACTTACTCAATCATGGCTTTCCAATGATACCAGGTGCACAAGGAGGGGTTAGTGGTTTGAGAGATCTCAATCTAACAAACAAACTACATTCCTTAATAAATAATAGATATGCACTTGTTCACTTTGCAAGAATCAATACTTTGATTTTTAGAGAATCATCACTGAAAATGAGCCATATACTTGGTCCAGATCCACCAATGAAAAAGAAGTAAATGCCCAAAATGGTTCCAAATTTCAACCTCCTTTTATCACAAAATAATAATAGAGTACTGGGTTTGTTCTTGGATCTTTGAAGTTTTCCACAAAGACTTTGCTTAGTAGGTATGTCACTCCTGTAGTAACATGATGTAAGAGGGAAGGCCTTTCTTGAGTTGAGTCCCTTCCCTTGAAAATCTCTTCAATAGGACAGCACAAAACAAAATAATCCAGGTCTCCAGATATGTATGGGGTCCTCCCTTTCAGCATCTTTAATGCACTTACTTCCAGAAACTATGACCAACAAGGAAGTTGAGAATTTCACAATTCTTTTTACATATATTAATTATTATAAAAAAAACCAAGAAAAATGAGGGCATGGAAGTGTAGGCCTTCCAATTTAGTGAAAAGGTGATTCATTCCTCTGGTTTTCCAAAATTGTTTCTTTGAAGATTGGCTGCATATGGGAAAAAAATTTAATTTTTGCATCACTACCATAGTAGGCATGGAAGTTCAGCAAATTAATGTCAAATAATTAATATTATTATTTCAAAAGTGTTGAAAAAATCATTAAGAATCCATAAAATAATCAGAAAATTTTGGGGAATTTTTTAGGGTTTTTGGTAGTTTAAGAAAGTATCATTAATGTTTAAAATTCATTCATCAATTATGACTTACGAGTTGTTCAATGCATGACAATTTGTAATGGCAGTTTAGATTTAATTTCAAGAAATTTTCGCATTTTTAAATTATATTTTTAAAAATTCAGCAACAAGCTTTCAAAATATCCAAAAATTACAGAATTTTTAAAATATCAATTTAATTATTGCCTAACCTGTGTGCCTACTATGGTATCTTCAATGACCATCTATTTTGCAAGACTTACCTTTCATTTGGTGGATTTATATACTGTATGTGTTGTGGAATGGGCACTATGTATCAAGGCTAGACTAAAAACATCCCAATATATTTCAAATGAAGTATAATATTTATATGTTTGGGTCAACCAATATCGTTTACACTACATAACCGTGCATAGGATTCAATGCTTGTAAATTGCATTACATAGGAAATTGATTACTTTTCATTGGTCAATTATAATTATTGGCAGAAACGATTGCATTTAATATATTTTCATCTTAATGTGGTTCCTTTTTCGTGTTTAAGGGTGGTACCCAGTCGGAAACAATCGTACATCATGTTTGATGTGATAAATATTATTATATGCCCAAATAAGGGTTAAGGGTAGAACTACTGTAAATGAATGACTTTGTCAAACATGTTTGTTTAAGTTTAAATTCTCAACAAAGGTGAATCAACACTTACATTGGTGTCTTCACCTTATTAATGAGGCCTCTTAGGGGCTATATTTCAATATGGAAATGTTAAATTGGGTTTTAAACCTTGATATATTCCAAAAATGATATTTATTTATTAAGGAAGGCAGTGTGTTTGTTTTGTTTGTTTGTCATGTCTCCCAAATCAATATGTTATTAATACCATTAAAAAGCCCTCAATGAGCATGGGTGTGCTAAGGTGGGTTCATAATGTTTAAACCTACTACGTAGGAAATATTGGATATAAAACAATTTTGTGATTGAAATAAAATTAAAAAAATAAATTGGGGCCCACTTTTGAAATTGTTGCAAAATGCTCAATGATTAAGATTTTATGGAAGTAATTTTATAATTTTAGACCTAAGGTGCAAGAATATTGAAATTTGACTAATCATTGCCATTGGAAATTCAAAATTCAATTAGTCAAGTAACAAGTTCACACTTGGGTGTTGGCACATATCACACTAATATCTACAATGTTTAACCCAAAAAGTTTTGGGGTTTTTAGTATTTTACGAAATTACGAGGGTAGGTGTTCATGAATCCTTGAGTGAACTATCACTTATAACATCTCCACCTAACCCTCCGTGACATCTACCACAAAGGACAACCAAAAGGCCACAAAAATGAAACCAAGGTGATTGCCAACGTGGCAGTTGCCACCTTGAAAAAGGCATCGACTTTGGATGAGCAAAAGTGCTCTAGCATTTTTTACAATTTGCAACAATCAAGTGACCAATGATGAAGCCCAGGAGTATTTGTTTCAATTTCTCCCCTTCCCCATTTTGCAAACATGATGAACCTGAGTGCCATTTGAAATCCTTGGACATTGATGACCTCAATAGTGCTGCCCAAAGCTTGAACCCCATTGTAACTTTGGCAATGGTTGAGTTGCATCCTTCTAGTTCACAATTGGCACCACATGCAAAAAATAAGACACAAGGGGATCATGAATTTTTTGCTTGTCCATGATCTTCAATTATTTTTTCACAAATTGCAATTGAATTTTTGAAAATGTGTTTTTGAGACCTTTTGTTCAATTGAGGTTTTGGAATTTTTGTTCACAAAGTGATCTTCAATTTATTTTTCTTGATGAAATATTTAGTCTTTTTCTCATTAAATGTTGTTGAAATTTTTGTTCACAAAGTGCTCTTGATTTTTTTTCTCATGATATGCTTTTCAAATTTTTCTCTTGTCTACTTGGGGAATATTGATTCTTGAAATTTCTCTCTTCAAAATTTGGGTTATGTTTGCTTTAATTATTTTGAGGTTGTCTATGTGCATTGAGTAATTGCAAAAGGAGTACAATCACAAGCCTTGTTGGGCATTCAAAGGAATGCAATGCTTCACAATGATGGTGGTTTTGAAGCACCCACAACTCTCCATTGCCATTGTGATTGTCAAAATGATAATGTTTGTTGTTACACAATTGTTGGTGAATGTTTTTGTCAAACAACATTTTTCATGGGGTGTTGCCAAAAAGGTCTAGATATTAGTGGTACTAAATATATGTGCAATGTATGGAGATTTCTTACATTGTACCATGATAAGAACAAGTGTTGAGTGGATATATTGACAGGACCCTAAGTATATACATGAATACCATTCTTAATATCAAAGGAGCCAAGCAAGTTAATATGCCTTTCTTGTGATATTCCTAATATACCATTATTACCCCACATGGGTTCCATTAACACCTTGGTTGATATTTGGTTTATTGGGTACATCATTTTTTTAATATACCATTTAATAGCATTATTCACCCTTCCCATGCAATGGTGTTATGCAATACCAAGAGTATATTCAGGTTCCCATATGGGCTTTTGACTACTTAATGAACAAGCATTTGGACCAATTTTTTTTTGTTGGCTATATATAGTTTAAAAGCTATATTAAAAGTAAAAGTGTTAAACTCAAATTTTAAAAATATTTTTCATGGCCAAATTTCAACCAAATTTAAAGAAAAATTCCTAAATACCTACACATGGTAGTCAAGAATATGGAAAGCAAGCATGCAAAAATAAGCTTAAAAAAGTATATCAACATTACAATCTTGGGGGGGCGGGGGGGGCGGGGGGGTATAAATGAAAGAAAATTAATTAAAAAACATACGAAGTAAATATTATTATGAAACTGTCATGCAATTCATTAAGTTCTACCCTAATATCTCTTACAGATGATCACCATTTTGGTTACATCACAAGATTGGAAGTAAAACACTGCTCCTCCTGTCCTCCTCATAACATCACTGCACACGAGTAATAATACAAGCATTATAATATAAAGTGTCAGCTCCAAGTATTGCAACCAATTATCATAATATTTATAGTTTCTGTAGAGGGGGAATGACTGAAAGTTTTTTTACTGCCAGCTGTAAAAATGTGTTCTTAAGAATGTACCCTTTCATAACCTTTCTCTTTATACCAACGCCAAATATTCAAATATGATACTATTTTGTAAATGTTAAAAATGTATGAACAATAG
>Ga0209611_10008648_pt1 | contig 15785 bp, 12 predicted proteins | sample S1TSphgellanicum_3_FD_187693 | JGI IMG/M metagenome (GOLD analysis project Ga0209611, IMG submission 187693) | Host-associated microbial communities from peat moss isolated from Minnesota, USA - S1T2_Fc - Sphagnum magellanicum MG (SPAdes) (version 2) | ecosystem: Host-associated > Plants > Peat...
CATAAGTCAGGTTTCAAGGTACCCATCATCTTGCATGATCCTTTTTTTGACTCATTAGTTGGGCAGCAAACCTGTAGACTTTGCATCAACTATATTTTTTTTCTGCTATGTAAGTTCTCTATGTGCTCTTTCACCTCTGCTTTCCTATTTATATGAGGAAGAGAATGCATTTGTGGCTTCTTAGTACCATGTCATTATCACTTTGGAGAATCTCAGCAAAGAGAGAGAGAGGGAGAAAAAACACACACACACACACACACATTTGCTCCCCAACTTCCTCCCTCCTATGCAGTGCTCCCCTAGGTACCGCAAAGACGTAGCAATGGCAGCAGAAGCATCGTCTCAAAAAACTTTGCGTTCTCTTCTCGTGCTTTTCGATCCAAAATCTCTGAGAAAATAATCCAGAAAAATCCAAACAAACAGCAACAGTTGGAGGGTTTGCACTGAAAGAAGACCACCCATACATCTGGGTCTTGTTCACACTTGTTCACTGACGGACACACTGACGAACGTAATGAATTAATATATAGGATGATAGATTACACACCATTTTTATATAGTTTTCAAAATGGGAGTGAAAAAGAAACATTATAAAATAAAATTTGAACTTGCAACTTATTTACAAACTAGATTACAACTATAAAATTTTCCCCATTTCTTTTGTTTCATTTTGGATTTCTAATTGAAATGATTAATTAAATAAATGACTAACTATTTAGCTAATTAATTATGTATTAATTAAAAAAAACTTATATCTATAATATATTAAATTACTCACCATCATCCATTTAAATTACTAATAACTTATAAATATTTACCTAACTAATTGATTACTTACAATCTTATATATTAAAGCTACAGTGGTGTCTGTTTGTCTATCCGTCTTTTACTTATCTTTTATTTATTTCTTTTTCTTTTACGTCATTTTGCTTTCATTACCTCTCTGGCGTAATCTCATTGGCTCCCGTTCCCTGTGGAGTGTTTTGGGGGGTGGGGGAAGGGAGAGCCTGGTGAAGCACGGGGCAAAGGGGGCCAGCAGGGGGGGGACGGGCGGGGAAGGACCGGACGGGGGGAAGCTCGACAGGTGCATTATGCACCAGGTTCACACTAGTATACATAATACATAAATTAATTAATAGATAACTGCACTATTAATTAGTAAATAATTATTAACTATAACTAATAGATAATAATTTTAATTTAGAAATATAAGTTATAAATTATGAATACTATGTTCAATTATAAATTATGCAATTATTGGAATTATTGTATAATTAATTTGATTACAGTATTTATTTTAATAGTAGAAAAATTGCTATAAATTGAAATCCTAATTCTAATTGTTAATCATGAAAATAATAAATAATAAATAACTTCAATCATATAATTACTGTAATTATTTCTGAGGATGGTAAAAATAATTTAATAAGTATGAAAGTTTATGTTGTGATAAATAATTATTTATTGTCATTGCTTACCTAATGTAAATGCATTATTGAACATCAGTTAATGTGAATTCAAGTATAAATTCTCACATTTGATAGGCTAAATCAGGGTCTCTGAGTTGAAATTTAACAATTTTCGGGCTTAATATGGCCAGTACTAATAAGAGGCCTCACTCATAAAGTTTAGGGTTTTGCACTCTATTCCTTTCCATCCTCATTGGATGACTCCCTTTATCAATGAAATGGAGGCACCTTATGCAACATAAATATGTTTTTTGAAATTTTGACCATTGGAACTTGGTATGAATGAAATTGTTACATATTCAAATGATTTTGTGAGAGTTGTGAAGGGAGTAAACTTTGGGTGAATTTTCTTTGGAAACCTCGCACATCAAAAGGAAATGAATGAAATTGTTACATATTCAAATGATTTTGTGAGAGTTGTGAAGGGAGTAAACTTTGGGTGAATTTTCTTTGGAAACCTCGCACATCAGAAGGAAATCAAATACTTGGAAGAGATTCTATGGAGAATAACAAAAACCAACCCTAAGGAGAAAGTTTTGCAACATTTTCAAAAACACTAATTCTGAAGAACTGTGTATTATGATTTATCTGGAGGCCCAAGTGAATCGGGAACTTAGAAATAACAATAGAGAAAACTCTGATTCCAGCTATTGAATTGTATTACAAAATCATACATAATGGGTCTTAATTTTCATCATTACTTGACTTACGATATACAAGGAGGCTCTGAGAATATGGAACTTCCAGCACAAAGAGTTGGTACACAAAGAAAAGGCATCCAGATCACTATTGGCAAATGTTCAAGGTGTGTTGTACTTGATAGAGATGAGATATCTGCACTGTTCTGAGATACACAGGAGTCACCAGGGTGTTCAAATCTGGCTGATCATTACACCTGCAGAGATAGTTGTTGGCAATAAGTGCTAACATCGCACTTGTGTTGGTAACATCTGAGATGCAGAGAATCCCGCAACTTTTTTTCTTCTCACAAATATGTGATAGTTGTAGACAAAAGTGGGAAAGCTCTGGAGAGGGTAAACCTTTGAACCCACACAAAAAGCACCATTATATGCAGATGCCTTAAAAGTATGTCCAGAACAAGATGAAGTCCTCAGTGAAAATAAGCATATGGGTGGAATGAGCATCTGCTTATCCTTCAATAGGAAAATGCTTTGCCCTGACCTTGGAAACACTCTGAGAACCACTATACACATTGAGCTCAGGTTGGTTTCATAATCCAGTTTCCTGAACAAAATAGTCATCTCAATGAGCACTGTTAACTATGATCCAAGTTTTACTGCAGATATAAAAAGCTGCATTCAGAAAGTCATCTCCCAGATTGTATAACAAGGGTCTATACTCAATGTCTGTAGTACCATCCCTTCTGTCAAAGGATCCTTAAAAAACTCATGCTGACATTGAGAATCCAAAAATACCCATGACTTACTATCACATAACTCACATTCCCAGCTTTTTCCAGGCTCCAGCATGCAGAATCATTTAAAAAACCTCTGCTGCCAATGTTTCCTTTTCAGGCTTCAGCACACAGAATTGGTTGAAAATCTTTGGTGCAAAGGTTCTCGATGATTGTCAGTCCAAATGGAGTTTTGTGTCTCTTGTAGTTTCTGACAGTAGGAACGTACAAAAGGTGAAAAATGTCTTCATGATGTCCTCAATGGAGGAGAGACCAAAATCACTCCATCTCCTCGCACAAAGAGATATGGCATGTGCCGTTTTGAAGTCTGGAAAAGGTCAAAGTCAAGCTCACACTGTTTGCATGCAAGTACAGGAACAAAAAGGAAGATGATTGCAGGGGGAAAACCAACCAGGAGCATTCGACACTAGGAATTTCTGCAAGCTATGTAAAACATATCCTTACCCTGACAATTTCTTCATAAGTCTCGTCATCGATTTCCACAGAAGTGACCACCTCCTCCACATCTCCAAGAATCATGTTTAAATGCTGATCATATGCCTGCAAGACAATCACCACCAAAAAAAAAGGTAGTATTTTCTGTCAGAGACAGGCCATTATGACACAAACAAATGACAAATTCAGTGAAACTGTTTACATTAGAATTTCGTCCACCATTCAACCACACACTGCACAAATACAACAAGGGAAACCACCTGCAGCTAGTGTTTAGAGCTCATATTATGCATGAAAAGCTCATGAAACAGAGAAGAAGATATCCGGTTGACAGCAATACAGATGAAACCCTAAGTCCACTGTCTGTTTGTTGGAACACAGCACACACACCCTCATTGCTGAAACATACACATTCATGGTTTTGTGTGTGGTTGTGTCAGGTTTAGGATTCCTCCACACTCAATGACAATTGAAACACTTAGTGAGAGATTAGTTTTTCGATCTATAGATAAAACCCTAAATCGACTCGGGGAGAGGAGTTGCATATCACTTGCAATCGGACGGCGAGGAAAAAACCATAGAAAAACAAGCGCAGCAGCAGCAGTAGCAACAGAGCCAAGTCTCTCGGTCATCAAGTCTTCTCCTGTCACACTCAAGAAAGAAGGAAGGAAGGAAGAGCTTTGAACAATAACAAAAGGACGGACTGTCGAGAAGAAAGCTGCTGTTACTGACAAAGCAGAATGCAAGCATAACAACAAAACCCTTGCGTACACAAGAAGATCCTTACATGGAGTTTGCCACGCAGCTCACGGTCCGCGCGAAGCTTGACGTAGATGCGCTCATCAAGGCTGAGCCTGATCAAATCCAAAGGCTCCTTGACCGCACTATCATCCTCCGTAGCCATTACACCGCCCCGTCTCCTCCCCTCTCCTCTCCTTTCCTTCCCTTCCCTTCTCTTTCCTTCTCCTCCACTGCCCTTCCCTCCATTTCCATTTTCACTGCAACCCTAGAAACAGCTAGCTGCCTTCAAAGGACCTTCAGAGGCAAAACCCTAGAACAGCACTCGAGACGGGCATGGCATACGAGATTCAGTAATGGACATATTGCATGAGGAGAGTAGTTTTCAAGAGGAGAATCCTGGAGTTTCAGAAGAGAGACAAGACTCGGAGGAGAAAGAAGGATTAGTAGCAGAAACTAGTGAAGAATGCTCGGAGGAAGGAGGAGTGGCGGAAGTGGGATATGAGCTCCAAAATACGCAGCAAGGAGGACAGACCAGAGCGATTTTTGTACATCAGCTGCCGAGAAAGGGTCTTTCCTTCCAGTTGTGGCCTGCAGCGACTGCCTTGTGTTGGTACTTGGATCACACATACGGGAATTCAGGAATGCAGGTCGCCTCCTCTTCTTATGCTATTCGAGGAGTGGGAGGGAAGGAGGGGGAGGAGGTATCGGGGGTGAAAAGAAGAAGGCTGCGGGTTCTGGAGCTTGGTGCAGGAACAGGCATGGTGGGTGTTCTTGCAGCGCGCCTCGGAGCTCATGTAAGTGTTTTTCGGAGCTAAACCCTAAAACTCTCTACGAGAAAGCTGTTCGGAACTGTGAACCATCATCATCAATGTATTCAGAGTAGATGGTTTTGACGGTTAAGTGTCAAATCTTTGTAGCTTGCAGGTGACCTTGACGGATTTAGCACATGTTCTTCCGAATCTGGAACAAAATGTGGAGCTGAACAAGCTGACAGTGGAAGCTGGAGGAGGCAGTCTGTCTGTGCAACTGCTGCAATGGGGAGTGAAAGAGGATGTTACAGCTTTGGGGCAGGAGCCCTTTGATCTCATTCTTGCTTCGGATGTTGTCTACTATGATACCTTGTTTGAGCCGCTTGTGAAAACACTCAAGTGGCTTGTGGGCGGTATGCAGCAGGAAGATTTGTGTTTGAGGAGCACAAGACCACCAGACAACCATTCTTTGGGTCACTGCAGCAGTAGTGATCATGTTGTTGGGGGAGCATCAAGCTGTAGTGGCATTGATAAACAGATGCCAAAGATGGAGGACGATTCAGCAAGCCCTGTTGTGTTATTAGCACACTTACGAAGATGGAAGAAAGATAAGCATTTCTTCCGCATGGCATCCAAGTTCTTTCATCTTGAAGTTGTCCATCAGCATCCTCCCCCTGAGAACTACCGCACTGGTGTTGTTGTGTACCGTCTCACAAGGCATGTAGCTCATTGAACCTATTCCCCTTCCTCACATCTGTCTCATTTGAATTTTTGGGATAGAAATTTGTTAAGTTAATGTCCAATTGAAGTCCATAGATATAACAACATGCATCATTGAAATTTTTTTCCCTGCCAAGGGTGGCATTGAACATTTTCACTCACTTTTTTCTTGTATTCAACTCATTGAGTGAAATTTTGCAAAATCTTTTTTTCAATGCCAATCTCAATAGATGCACAGAATTTTTGAGACATGTTCTCATTATAATTCTAAATGATGTCCATTCATTTTCTTAATTTGCTGCAATTGAGTGTTATTAATTCACTCTCAAAGTTGTAGACAACTGTAGAATTTCATGTATGCAGAATTTCCAGATCCTATTAACCTGCCTCTCCTGCATATACATAGTTACTGTTGTGATGCATCAGTTTTTCTATGCCTTTTCTGATTTTAATCTAGGCTCCCACATCTTCCCATACATTTTAACAAGGCTATTGTCCACTCAAATCCAGGTTTTGTAATTTCTTCATGAGGACACCCACATTCTGCCCTCTTCAAAGCACCACAAGATTCTAACACCTGCCACTAGGTATACTGGTGCATTGCACTGGAAACTCCTTCAAAAGTGACAGAGTCTGGCTCCACTCACCTTCCAGAATCATGGTTGGGTGGAGCCAGATTCAGACTCAGGGTTTATGGTTTAATCTTGACATTCTGGTGGGTCTTGATTCCCTCTAGCCCAGTTTCAAGGTTTAGGGGTTGTCACAGCATTCTGGTGGGTGCTGCTTCACTCAAGTCCAGGTTCTGGGTTTAGTGTTTAGGGTTTAATCATAGCATTTGAAGAAACTGGTTGAGCATGGGAATAGATTTTCCTGCAATTATGTCCATCTATCTTCTTTGGCATCTCATGCTATCAATTGAGAGGAGTCAAGAACTCACACCAAAATGTTACTCTGCAATTCTTTGCACACCCAATCCTAAAGATGAACCCATAATTGACTCATGTCCAATGTATTAATTTGCAAATGAGGAAGATGGAAATTTTGATTGTAATTACACAAACTGAACACACATGCATGTGGAATTCAACGAATTGTGGATTTCATCACATGGTGATGTTTAAGAATTTCTAGAACATGAACAAATGTTGAATGTAAGGAACCAAATTCAAAATGAATGTGGCTTGAATTGCTTGGGTTTGAAGAATAAGCAAGTAAATTCAAGCACACAAACACAATAAACATTGAATATGAAGGCTTGGACAATGTGGTTTCTTAGTATTTTAGGGTTTTCATTCTAATTGTTTTTGCAATAGCAACCAATTAAAACTAGAAGCACATGCATACTTGCAAATGCAGCATAGAATGGATTGTAACAGAAAATTCTAAACCAAAGGCAAAATTTGGACCAAGTTTGATAAACAAAACGAAAATATTATGTTGCTCAACACATCAAACAAGAAATTGAAAAAAAAGACCAAAAAAAGAGACAAGACAAACAAACAAAAAGTGGAGATGAATTATCACCATTAAAAAACACAATTTGAAACCCTTCAAAGAAGGATACTTTTTTTTGTTATGGGTGTTTGAAATTTTGTTTTTGTTTTTTTTTTTTTTTGAGCTTGCAATTTATCAATTCTTGTTTTTGTTCTATCTTCAAAGAAATGCAATTATGTTATATAGGTAGATCTTATAAAATGATGAAAAAAATTGTATTTGATGAATGTGTGGTGCAATTGTTAAAGATTTGGTCTTACAATGTGGAGTTGAGGGGTTCAAGTTCTCACACTTCCAACCTATATGCCTAATGAGACTATCTTTCTAGGTTACACCTTGAATTTGTTTTCCCTAATTATGTGCACAATGTCACTAATGACATTTGTGAATATGACCATATATTATTAATAATGATAAAAAAAAGTGCATCTAATTTGATTACATGTAATCATTTATGTGATCATAAAAACCATGTTTTGACTTGTTGTTTATTCATCATTAACTAATATAAAAGTTAATTTTTTTTCATTGTCCTCTTTGATGTCCATGACACAATCTAAATATGATTCAAGTAGATATGCTAATCTAATTCTCCTTTTAAACAATAATTCACCAATAGTTTGTCAATGTAGAAGGAACTTCATTGGGAGAAAAATGACAAACCCTTTCAATTCAAAGTTTGAATTTATCCACATACTCAAGGATATATACATTTGCTAAATTGAAAAAAAAACCTACAAGTATATGGATCAAATATATAAAAATTCAAAATATGAAAATTTATTCAAGCTAGGTGGTGATGTTGATCTCACTATATGCAATAAAAAAAATAACATTCATGTAACATCATTTCATTTGGTAAATACTTAAGAAAATAGTTGAAGTGGTAAAAATGTAGTTATCATCTTTCCCATCTTTTCAATTTTGTTGCAAGTTGAATGTATTAAAAGGTGCAAACCACCTTCATCATTATGAATTTTTGTTCACCATTGTTGTTGCCCCACATGGTTGCAACTACCTTCCAATGACCATGTCCAAAAGACTAATGTTGCCTTCCTTAACGGCAATTATCATCCAACAACCATTTGGAAAAAAAAAAGTTAATAAAATAGAACCACAATATTTTACATCAAACAAACTAAGTACTTTCATTTCACCCAAAAATCAAAGAAAAAAGAAAGAAAAATAAAATGGGCCACAACCTTTCATTGAACACCTTACATGCTTGCTTACAAAAATATCATCTTTTTATCCTCTAATCCTTTTAAACTCCAAAAAAAAAGAAGGAATGAATTAATCACACCAAATCAATTAAAGATAATGGAAATGGAAATGAGAATGAAAAACCAATAAAGTTCCTCCCACCTCATAAACCACAAGGCACTTCATTCCTCCTTAATTTTTTTCATTTTATCTAAATCTTAGTTGCATTTATTATCATTATTTCTTTCTTTGGATTGTAATAGCATAATACATAACGAATAGATTTATGCAAAAAATTACAAGATTTTATCAATGCATCAATTTTGAAGCCATAAACTTACAAACCTAAGAAGTGGTTTAAAAAAATTGATTCAGAGTAATGAGAGTGCACCTTTATCCTTTCTATTTATGATGTCAATTCAGGTGAAAAAATAAAAAAATAGGTGCAATTTAAGTTGCCTTCCTTAAAAGCTATCATTATATTAACCTCATAAAAGATGAAATAAACAAATATTCAACGTCCTAAATTCATAACAAGTAATTGAATTTTGTAGGTCATTAGAAAACCAAAGGCTAGTATAATCATTTTTTTCATAACAACCAAAGATTTATTCATACTAACACAACCTTTCAAAGAGTTGATGTTAGCTTTAAGTAAATGATGATGTGTCTACATGTGCTTTTGTTATTTATCATGTAAGCCTCATTTGCTAATGCATTATGCCAATGTGATCTTTGGTGTGATTGTTTGAGGTCAATTTTCTTGTTATTAATTGTAGTGAAGCCATGTTCAAAGGTTGATTCATCAACTTTCATGTAGCAATCGCTTCATGGTTATTGAAGTTTGGTCATGTTCATTACCATTGGTTAAAGGCTTTGTCAACCACCTAACACTTGAATAACAAGTCTAATACATTGTTGATATTATCTTATGTATTTTTCATTTTTTTAGATGTAAAATACTTAAAAGAAGGGGAATATTGATGAATATGAGATTGAGTTTAACTATCTAGAATGAATGGTTGTTATTTAAAAATGTAAGCAATTCTAAAAAGAATCATCGATCGAAAATGTCAAGTTTGAATTCTCAAGTTATAATATAAAGTATGAAGAAGTATGGCTTCCCATGGAACTCATTTTGTATTCTAGAACTTCTCATAATTAGTAAAACCTTCTTGAGTTTTGCCTTCGACATTTTCATTAACCGAAGGGGGCTATCCTTGAAGGTTTGGATGTTGTCCATATAAATCCAAAAAAATAGAAATTTTACACAATATATTAGAAATAAGGAGGGTCAACTTTTAAGATTGACAAATTAACATACAAATTAAACTAAGATATCCTTAATGGTTTGACCTTAGCTTTGTTAATTATTAAATGTTGATTTTATCCATTCATAAATATCGATTTTTAAAGAGACAAAAATGATGTCAAAGAAGGCTCACATACAAATTTCCATTGTTCTAATAATCTCCTCTTTGCTTAATATATAAATATTATTTTCTAATTTGTCATCGCTTTGTATTATTGCATCATTATTATAACCCTTGTATGGATGTTTTCAACTAGAAGCTGAATTGATACCTAGTTTCATCATATTGACCCATGGTGTATGCTTCATATTTAGACATTGAAAAAAAATCTTTCCTTAATCTCTAATATAAATATTTTTCAATTTGGTTTTCATTATTTATTTAAATTTTTGAACCTATCATTTAACTATCCTTTCAAGACCTAGTTACTTTTCCAATCTTAACACAATAATCCAACTTAATTATTGCTAATTTTAAATATTTGAATCCACTTATAATCATCATGAATGAAAAATAAACTTGTTGATTCCACACATATATCCACACATAATTATTACCAATCAAATGTCCAAAATGATCCAATGAAGTTGCCATTACAATCATCCCATGTTTTATTATCTTGATCTTGTTATAAAATCCTATTACAACTTGGCCACTAGAATACAACATATTGATGAAGTGTGTTATATGTATTTGCTTTTTTCGCATATTTGCAAGTTCTACGAACCATGGATTCTTATTGTTAATGACTTACATCCTTAAAACAATCCAAAGTAACATTTTTTTTATTGTTCCAAAACCCATGCAACCTCAGATGTACATTGGTCCTTCAATGCTTTGATTTTTGCCTCTTTCATTTAATTTGATTTCTTAATTCTCATCAATTGCAATCATGTTTTAAACATCCAAATTATAATAGTGAAAGAATTGCACAATAGTTCAAAACTTGAACTAGTGATTATAGATTATAATACCATTGACCTAATGAAAGTGTGTGAGGTTAGTGTTATCGAGCAACCTCATCCCAAAAGACCACACAACAAGTGCTAGTTACAATTGGTAGTTTGATTGGCGAAGTTGGGAAACGTTGTATGATGACCACCATCTTATGTTTATATCATGGGAACAAAAATGGAGGTTGAAAGATCATGGTTTAAGGTAATGGTTGAAATGGAGTCAAGTGCACATTATTTGTAACCACAATTCAACATTCTACAAATGAAAATGTTATATTAGATGTTATGAAATTTTAGGTGGCATCAAGTAAATAAAAAATATTGTTATTAATAAAATGTCACCTCAAAGGTTTGATTTGAGAAGAGATTGTGGAATTGGTTATAGAAAATCATATACCTATGTGGGCTTGGTCCGCTTAGAAATATGATAAGCTTGGTAGGGCAAGTTGTTGTTCCAATGCGTGGTAATGGGTTTGAATTAGGGCCTATTTTGAAATGTGATTGGTTGTTCCCATCATGGATTCACTAGGTGTGTGCATCTTTCTTTGTCATTGTTTACCAAATGCCAAATAGCTATATTAAAAGTGATAATTACACGTAGTTGCTTGTCCCACCTAGGAAAATGGTTGAAATAATGTCGTGGCAAGATAATGCAATAGTTGAATTGTGTCATAATAGGATAATGTAACCAATTATGTATACATTAGAAATTCGACATGTATAGTTTTTTTACCTTCGTTGTCATCCCCTCCTCTTTGCCAAAAATCCATTGTAGTAGTAAATATTATCTTAACTATTATAATGCCCAAATTCTTCTCTCAAGGTTAAAACCTTGTGGTCCCTCAATTTTGGATAATCAATTTATCTAGTGAGCCCTATTATAAATTGTATTATCATAGATAATAGTAGTTGAATGTGCCCATATTCAACTTCAAAAAAACATAGGGAGTAATGGTCTGTAATTGCCCGCTACTAGGTCATTACCCTAAAAATCCATCGGGATGACAATAATGTGCCAAACCCCTCAATAATCACATCAATACCTGATCTTCATGTCCATTGACGTTTCAATTGCAAAGATACTCAAAAGAGATACACGCACATATATATTGGGAGATATCGAATTTTGAGCAATTTATTCGTGTGTATAATTCAACCATACCCAACTAGTTGTGTGTAGGCCCAGCCAGAGCTGGTGCGACTCATGAATGACAACCTACTACCACCCTTAATTCCCATACCTTGAGAGCCTTATACTTCACTAAATGATTCCAAGTTGTGAAACTTACTTCCTACCCACTAGGACCTAATTAGGTCTGTGGTCGGTAAGAAGAGGAAATGTGTTGCCAAAATTGACACCCATGTTTGGCACAAAATGCTTGCAATTTTTTTTAAATATTTAAAAAATCTTTTGGTAAAACAAAAATTGGAATTTGCTTAAGAAATGAATTTTTTTCCATTTTTGAGTGTGCAATTAGTGTATTAGTTATGGGTAGTCATAAGATTTTTCAATTTTTTGAGAATTTGATCCACTTGTTGTCTTTGAGTGAATTTAAAATCTGAATGGTAGGGCAAAATGCATGCATATGAGTGTGATGAGAAAAAAAAAGGGGGGGACATTTGGACTTGGGATGTAGCGGAAATGAGTGATCAAAGTTGCATGTAAAAGGAGCATCGACACACAAACAAAGAACAACATATTGATTGTTTTCAAGCATCTTGTATAGGCCCAACCTGAGGCTCCTCTTGTACCAAAACTAAGGCACTCCATCATTTGATTCAACTCTTGTTTTCAAAAATGATGAAAAAATTGGCCAACAAAAAACTTCTTACTGAGAGTGTTGCACAAAATTACTCAAAGCTTCCTATCGTGATATAAGAAAACTCATGTAATGGTGACCAACTCTTTTGGGAAGAGAAATTTCATGCAGCCAATGGTAAGGCCCAAGCATGCACTCAAAGTGCCTTGCTTTTTTTCTCCTTTATGTTTGGGGGGTGAGGTGGTGAAGGGATTTTTTTTTTCGTTTTTTCCCTGGTTCCCAATGTGTTCCCACTATGTTCCCTTTAAGTTCCCAATATTTTCCCCAAGTTCCCAATGTGTTCCTCAACATGTTCTTCATAGCACCTCACTTTTATCCCATATGCTTAGGCAAATGTTGTCCTCCTTTCAGCTATATAGGTGGGCCAAAGGGGAGAAACTCCGTACTTTAAAAGTAGAACCTTTTAATTAGGGGAGCCACCATAGTTTCTTTTTCTTTTTGAGTGATGGGCCAATCAAATTGGCTTGTTGCAAATTTTATTTTAAAAAAAAGAAAAAAGAAAAGAAGTTGAGCTTGGGAGGCAACTCATCAAATTAATAGGAGAGGTGAATAGGAGAGGTCTATTTGAATGCAAAGTATATATATACAATGATCTCCAAAAGGGTTGATAAAAACAAAAGAATTGCTTGCTATTGAACAACAACCACAAATGATTTGGCTCATGGCTGGTGGCATTTAAAATGCTATTCCCCAACTTTATTATATTGTCCAGTTTTTCATAGTGTTTGCATCCAGCTTCTTTCTTCTGGGAATAATTGTATTGCACTCAAAGTTCCTTGAAAAGGGTAGTAGATTCACAACCTCCATTCCCCAATCAAGGAAAAGTGAAAGTTGCCATATAATAATGGAGTTAGTACCTAGTACCTTGTTGATTGTCATGCAGAGATCTGAGTAATTAGTCCTGGTGGGTGCATCTACTGCAGTTCTAGAAAAGGGTATCACACATCCAAGCTGGTTTCCATTACCTTCTTCTTAGTGTTTTTTTTTTAAAAATTAAAAAAAAATTATTTTATATTTTTTTTAGGGCAATTTTGTTTTATAGCCAGAGTGCTGATGACCCACCAACAGGAAGGTTTAGTCAGATTTGGCTACAAGTAAAAACCTGAAATTAAAATTTTTAAAAAAAACATCCTTCTATATTTTTGGCTACTGACTTGAAACATGCATAGAAATCCGACGTTTTTTCTTAAGAATTTTGGTCAACTTCTGGCTATTGAACATCTTTTTTAAAAAGCACATGATTTTAGTTAGCACTTTGAGTTTTTAGTATAGCATTTTGGCTATATGTATATATATTTAGCCAGCAAAAAAGAAGAAAATGATTTCTTCTTCTTCTTCTTCGTCTTCTTGACAATGCACATGGTGTAATGACCAAGATAGGCCAAGCCATGGTGGGGTTGCATGTAAGTAAAGTACAAGGGGAAATACCAAAACCTAATTTGCTGTAGGCTTTGATATGCAGGCCCACTGTAAGTGAGGGCATTTCATGGAACAAAATGCCAGCCTGCAAAGCTTTGGTATTATGCTCCTTTGATCATTCATTCAGGTATGAAAGGTATCATGACTCCCAACCTCTTCATACCAAAATACTAAGTGAAAAAAAGGATACTTCATCTAGGGAGTATAAGTGGTAGGTAAGTAAGAAGTAGGTGGCTACTAGGTAGGTAGGAAAGTAAGTTGATAGGTAGGTAGGTAGATAAGTAGGTAGGTATGGATGGATGGATGTGGATGAATAGTTAGTACTAAAAACCTGACCTACCTACCTACCTACTTACTTTACAATCGGATGTGAAAGATTTGCATCCAGGCATCTCTACCAAGGAAGGCAAGGGGATATTGTGTTTAGATTCATTTATAGAGGATAGTAGCTTAATGGATTTTGGCCTCTCGGCAATATAGTAGGTCTATATTTTTTATATGAGGATTTTTGAAAGATGATATATTTTGGCTTGTGTTGAAACTTGAGATTAGTTATAATAGAGTTATAATAATAATATCTTGAAGGATTTTGGTTTTCTTTTAGAGGATTTTTTTTGAAGATTATATTTTTGCATGGTGAAATATATTTGAGTTTCCATAGTTCTTCTTTTGCCTTAAGACACTTTTTAAATGTAAAATGGCAACGCCACATTGTGACACACCCCTTGTTTAAATAATCATCACCATGGATATCAATAAGGGTATCACCAAATTTGACACCATGTGATGTTTTAAGTCTAACACTTGGGTGATTCCAAACACACCTTACAATACATGTCCATTATTACCCTTTTTCTCAAAACTATGGGGCATGTTTTTGGGAGGCACCACATAGGTAGGGACAACAAAAAATTTCAAAAAATTTAGACCTGCATTTTATCAATTTCAACTTTCAAATTAATGCCCTACTTACCAATCAACCCAAATTTTTTTGGCATTACATTCATGTTATGCATAAAGGTTTACTATCGAAATAATACTCACCTTGGGAACTACCTAGTATACCACCCATGAAAGTTCTAGGATTTAGTTATTTCTTTATTTTGTTTTTTTCCATGACCTTATTAACCAAAAGTGTGTGTGTATGCCCTTGCGCTTCCTTCGACCATTTGTGCATAACATGTAAGAAATGCAATCCATTATTCAAGCCAAAGTGGGGGCAAGGTGGTTGCTCAATCTCCAAGAAATCCACATGCAATTACCTACCACATTGATTGAAAGGAAAAGACTTGCACATAATACCCTCTTGGGGTCCTAAACACCCATGGTTATTAAAAAGGGAGTTTGCATGCCTTTAAGTGAGATCCTCATCTTTTCAACAAAAGATGATGCAATTAAGATTTCACAACCCCCATAAGGTATCAATATAAATAAATCTATAGAAATAGGAAATTGCAAGAAGAAGATCGCCATGGTGTAAAATAAAATAAAGCTACACACTATCCATGTAGAAATTTCATATGCACCTCTCAATAAAACATTTAAATATGTACCTTGGGATGGAACTATTGAATTGGAAATGAAAATAATCTTTGTCACATAAAGTTTATGGATAGTTTGAGGTCCCTATTCACCCATTCATTAGTTTAGACCTCAAGGGTGACCCAAGCCATGTCCCAAGTTGATGGGTTCATTCATGGTTGGGGTAGCCAAAAGGATTGTTTAATGGGCAAAGGACTGCATAGCCCAACTTTGGATTTTTATAATATTTATTGCATTATAATCACAATGTATTGTTGTGTGCTTATAGTTAAAATGATGTCATATTGCCTAAAAAAATATTTGCATGATTTATGATTTTTTAATAGTCATTTAAAACAAAAATGTTAATTTTTAATTACAATTTTTTTAAAAAAATCCAAACGAAGGAATTAAAAAATATTTCAACTTTCATCTATGGATAAAAAAATCTTATGTATAGAAGGTAGACATGCCCATCATTGAACACAAGTCGATAATCAAACACATATT
>Ga0209611_10008649_pt1 | contig 15781 bp, 8 predicted proteins | sample S1TSphgellanicum_3_FD_187693 | JGI IMG/M metagenome (GOLD analysis project Ga0209611, IMG submission 187693) | Host-associated microbial communities from peat moss isolated from Minnesota, USA - S1T2_Fc - Sphagnum magellanicum MG (SPAdes) (version 2) | ecosystem: Host-associated > Plants > Peat...
TTTGGGAGTGCTTTTTTTTTTCTGGCGAAATTTCGCTATTTTCCGAAAAAGAAAATTTTGGATTTTTGAAATTTGAAATTTTGGCCAATTTTGGCCAATTTTTCTATTTTATAATTAAATTTCGCGAAATTTTTTTAATAAAAAAAGGAGGAAAAAAAGAAAAAGAAAACCTGTGCTCCTCATCTAAGTTTTAGACCATTCTCAGTTGTTAGTGGGCAACACTTCAAATGCATAGTAGAAAATTCTGCAAGGCACTAAATACCCCTTAATGAGCTTGTGAGGGAGAAAGTGGCACGTCCTGCACAATTCTGCTACAGGATTTGACTTAATCTTCTATTGAAAGTAAGCTAATTTAATTTAAATTAGGATCATAACATTGGCCGCTGGTTGGTACTAGCTCATGTTTCCTTGAAGTTATGGTTTTAGGCCTGGTGAGGGACAACAAAACATACATTGTTTTCAATCCTTAGAGCACGCCCAAAAGCAGCCCTCTAAGAGTATGCATTTATCAAATCCAGAGTGCACTGTTTAGTTTCTCCCCATCCCCACCCATGAACCTGAAAGGATGGACTGTACAAACTGAGAGACCATTTAACTCTCACCACCAGGGCGAATCAATCATTGTAGTCAGCCAATGAGAAACAATTATTTCCTGCTACTGTCCCTTGACGAGGGCCCTGGTAAGAGTATTTCCCTCTACCTACATTTAGCATATCCAGTGTGCATTGTTTAGTTTCACCCCATCCTCACCCATGAACTCAAAAGATGGACTGTACAAAGTAAGAGACTATTTCACTCTCAGCACCTCGGCCAATCATTGTAGTTGGCCAATGAGAAACAGTCATTTATTGCTGAGACATCGTCTATCAGTATTTAGTACATTCAGTATGCATTGTTTAGTCTACAACCTGCAAGCTAGTTCTTGGTTGGTAATAAAAGCAGCCCTACTAGATACGTATAAACTATCTAATTATCTAATAGTCACATAATTACATCAAATCGATGTGCCCTTCTCCAAGCAGAACCAGATTAAATTGACTTTTATCTTTAGATAAAGTAGGATTAGGTTGGTGAAAAAATGGTTTAGATTGTTTTTTTTAAAAAATTACCTCTCCACCAATAAATAGGTACAAATAAAAATAACCAAAACACATCAACAACATGTCGATACTAAGCAATTGCTTCAAAGTCGAAATGATGCGTTAAAATGAAATGTCTTAAATATTGATGAATAACACATATTAATAAGAATATGGTACCTATAATGACATGAAAATCATGAAATCATGTGGTTAGAAAAAAAAGTAGAACCATGAATACCATTAAAAATTATGAAAGGCGCTTTTGCATATTCAATTCTTTGAAACCATGTGAAGACTAGGGCCAACAAAATGTTAGAGTCAAAAGTTATTTAATAAAGTTATATGACTTGGTTGTTGTTTACTCATATGATATAATAAAATGTCCTCTAAATCATGCAAGATAGTTACCTATCACACAACTCACCAGCGTGATCTTTTATCATGTTTTCATAAAGCACATAGTTGTTTATTTTATTTTAAAGTTTTGAAATTAATTTTATCTAGACATAAAGTCTAATTTCTTGATCATTTATGTACATTGGTTTAGAATCCTTTCCATTTTGCCCTTAAACAAATAAGATTGTTATTTCAACTCCTTGCTACTTTTGGGATTGTAGGTCCCAATCCAATGGTAATGTATATATTTATTAAACTTCTCACGTTAATGTTGATCTATATGAGAACTTCCTATTTTTGCAATTGATGCTTGTCTAGGTTTATCTAGGTTATTATCTTGTATTTCACAATCTTGTGAGTTGAGTCTTTCGTTTACATGTCCTTCTCATAATTGTACATTTGTTGTCTTTTCCTATACGATCCCTTTCAACACTTTAGCTTTTGGACATAAAAGCTTTTAAAAGCATTGAAACTCATTTAGATGTTGTAACACTTTTGAAACGATTGTAAGGGAACTTGAGAAGGAGAAAAAGTAATTCAAATTCATGTAATTTTTGTGGTTGAATTGATGATTCAATGCATGCTTTGGTGGGAATCCAATATTCTTGCAATGGAGGGAAGTTACATGTTCTTTAAAATCATTAATGTGTTTTCATGGGAAAATGTTATGTGCATTGAAAGTTGAAGTTTTATTTGTGTGGTTAATAGATTGTTTGTACCCAAAACCTAAAATGTTGTAATCCAACATTAAATCACCCCATTATCAAACAAATATTATTTGTGAGATGGTTTAAAATTTTCCTCATAATGTGCTATTTTACATTTATGACCAAACACCTTCCATGCAAGGTTGGACAATGGTTTTTTTTTCAAAGTTCAAGTAATGACTCCCATTACCAAACACATTTCTATTTGAATTGGGATGCAAACAACACTTAAATGATCTAAATTTATCCTATGGCGAAACACAACACAATCTCCAAATTAAAAGTTATAAACAAACAGCTCATCGTGTAATGGCTTTGCCCAATGTTATATGACCTTAATCAATATTTTATTTTAAAAACCAATTTCTTAGGAAGGAAAATAAAAAATCTTTAGGAATATTTCATTTTCCAAATTGAATATTCAAAATTGATTAATTGTTTGGGAGGCATGTGCCAAACCTACCAAGGTACTATATTATATGGAATGTTTGGAATTTAAAATTTTGAAAACTGAAATGTTTGAATTCCAATGTGTGAATATTGAAAGTTGAAAACAAAAATTTATATGTGAAATGTTTAGAATCTAAAATTTTGAAGACTAAAATGTCTAAATTGGTATGTGTGAATACTTAAAGTTGAAAACAAAAAATTTAAAATCTCTATGTGAAATGTTTGGAATTTGAAAAATTGAAAATTGAAATGTCTGAATTTGGATGTGTGAATATTGAAAGTTGAAAACTAAAAAAAATTTGAAATTTCTTCGTGAAATGTCTAGAAGGAATCTGAAATTTTTCATAGTTGAAATGTTTGGTTATTAAAAACTAAAAATCAAAATGCTGGAATACTGAAAATTGAAAACTGAAATGTACCCCTTCAACTACCTCCATTGCCATATCCGCCACAGTTGCAATACAAATTACGTGCTTGGTTTGCCTACACCGATGTGCCATGCTTACATTTGCTTGTTTAGGCCTGTCAACTAGAAACACCTAAGAAATTCACTAATTATGAACTTTTTCCCCACATATGTCAAGGTCTCAATCAAATTCTTTAAATGAACAAGCTAAACATATTTTCAAAATCTCGAAAGTTTTGAAAAAAAGGAACTTTTCTCCAAAATAAAAAGATGTTGGAAAAAAAGGAGATACCTATTGCCTTCCCAAAGAAGAATGAAGGGCCATGATAGAAGTTAATGACATCAAAGTTAAAGAGCATGCCATGTGTGACTTGTGTTTTGCATGCACCTCATCCCTGCGACTGCTCTAAAGGTTACAATCCATTTATTGCTACTCTATTAGGTTTCTCCTATTGGCATCTCAGGTTACTATTGCTCATCTGTGTGGCCTTCATATGTGTTCATAGGATTTATTTGATTTTCCTCTCTTGCTCCAACTTTATGCTACTCCATCATGTCCAGTGCATCCACACCTTCCTTTGTGCCAGCCATGGTCACACTTGTCATTCCCATCTTGATTTTAGAATCTTCACTTTGTAAAGCCCCACATATGCATGATTCAAGGGTACCAATTCCAACTATTCCTTGATTCTAAAACAAGTTGAAGATAAAAACACAAACTTAAAATGTTTAATTTTGACAACCAATTTTTCAACCACTAAGTACAAGAACAACAAAAAGGCACTGAAATTCAGGAGTGAACACATGGTCTAAACAATTCCATCTACATTATGAACTTGGTAAACAATAACATGCATTACTTACATGAAACACTCTTTTACATTTTAGTCTAAAATCATATAAATGAATTGTTTGGTATATCATGGAATAGTTGAATATGAGTGGAGTGCCAAAACAAATGCACACAAAAAAATGATAAGGGACCCTTTTTAAATAATAGGATTTGAGATTTTGTGTGTGAATTGGTGTTGCATAGGTATGGAATTTCCATATAACTTATTGAATTCATTTTTTAATGACCTACTTCAATTTTCAATATATTGTGGTTCAAATCAAGAATGAATTTGTTTTAAATTGTTATTTGTTTATTTCAATCCCATTTATCTTTTCCATTTTGATTGAATAATAACCATGTGGATATTGTGTCTAGTTGTCAACTAAGGTCTAGGTTTTAATAATTAGAATTAAATTGATTACCTCCAAGTTCATATTTCATAGATCCCTATAGTTTAATGTCTTCTTTTCATTTGTATTATGATAAAAAATTGAATCACAAGTTTGTGACATATTAGTATTGTCATCATACATCATATATGTCATAAGTTCAAAGAACAAAGTTAATTCAATTATGTAACACCTAATAGATGATCCGTTTATGTGCATATCGCAAAGTAAAACAACCATTTTATGATATCTAACATTGTCAAGGTACCAACATTCTTATTTCAAGATTGGTCCCAAACGTCCATATCAAGCCAAAAACAACCAACATTCCACCATCCCAATTTAAATATCAAACTCCATTGATAACATCTTTTGTTGGTTGTTTTCATTTTGACACAAAAGACATGAGTATTATATAACAAGTTCAATCTAGGGGCATAAACATAGTTAAGTAAGTTAGAAAATTCGTCCTAAAAACAAACATAATTATGACATAAACATGCAAAAACCTATTCAAAACCTCTTTACCTTTCATTATGAGACTTAGGTTAAACTAAACATTTTATAAACTTTGGTGAACTAAAACTTTGTTAAACCTTAGTTAAATTAAAACTTGGTCATACCTTGACAAAACATTGGCTAAACCTTAACTAAACTAATATTTAGTTAAACCTTAGTTAAACTAAAAGTTGGGTAAAATTTAACTAAATTTTGGTTAAAGTTCAATTAATATTTGACACCAATATTATGTTTTCACAACCATTTCTTTTCAATACATGTTGGTACAATCTTGAGTGGGAACATAATATATCAACATTAGACCTAATCACAATAAATCTTAATAGAACTTGAACATACATTTAATCAACTTAATACACCTTTAATAACCTAAATACAAATATAATATAAGTTATGGCCTTAATAATAAATTTTAATAATAAATTTAAAGAATACCTTTAATATATTCTTAATATAACTTGAAAATATGTTAATGTAACTTTAATACACCCAAAAATATATACCCTTAATATATTCATAAGACAACCTATACAAAGTATTTTTTATTACATTTTGGTTGTGATTAATGGGATTTAATAGCCTATTTATGAATGAAACACATTTAAAAGTCATTCACATGGAAGGATGAAACTTCAAATGATTGCAATGTATTCCCAACATAGTTGCAAAATATTTTCAAATTTTTCAAAGGCGGTTAATAGGTGTTGAAAAATTTGTAAATGACATAAAGTCACATGTAGTTGTAAAATGATTGGTTGCAAAATACAATATTCTTTCTAATGTAAGACAATCACACTAGAAGATGAATGAAAAACATTTTGATAAACAAAGGTTTTTTAAAAAAACTTGGGGAAACACTTAAAATGACATGCCTTTTTTTATTAGAATGAGGAAGTTCATCAAATGCCACAAAGGCTTTTATAAAATGGAGGATGTTGAATTCAAAACTACAAAAACCTCCTTCAAAACAACCTAAAAACTACACAAATCAAAATATAATAGGCAATATTAGACCCCGATATGCAACAAGAAGTAAGTGAAACAACTAAGAAAGTGCAAGAATTGGAGAACATTAAGTTGGCTAAGAATAGGATCAAAGTTCACATTAGATGGAAAGTGAAAAGTAATGCCATGATGAAGGAATTAGACTATGATCCCAATACTAAATACTAAGAAAGCGGAAATGGTAACAAGAAAATTTAATATGGAAAAGGTGTGCATGAAGTTTTATGGGTTCGAATGGAAATATCTTTAGCTTTTTCAAAATCTAGAAGGGAGTAAGGCAAGGGTGCCCCTTGTTACCTTGACTTTACCTATTTTCCCTTGCAAAATTTTTCAATATCCCTAAACCCAAGTAGATAGAGAAATTTCAATGGAAGCGGTTATAAGAAGAGGATCCTGTGAAATTATTGGGGCCATCATCTTGGCAATGGGTTGGAGTTCCACAAAAAAGACATGGATGAATTTGTCTATGCAAGATTAAGCAAGAAATTGAAATATTGAACTTTTCTCCATTTCCTTCTAGTTGGAAAACACTTGGTCATCAAGTAAATCTTGAGTTCATCATTGTGGTTATTTTTTAGTGTTTAGGTGGGATCCAAGAAGGCACTAAAAAAATGTAAGTCTATGCCCAACAACTTGTGGGGAGGGGGTGAGCACCACACACACACAAAAGTGAATTTGTCCATGACTATTGTGCACAATGGAAAATGGGAGGATTGGGTTTTATTAACCTAGTGTAGGCATTGAACTTGTTGATGGGCAAGTGGTTCTTGTTTGCTTGGAATTAGGAAAATCTAATTTAAAGATTTTGTTGAAAGGCAAATTGAACAAAGATGCCATTTTAACACAAAAGGTGGGTAACTGGTCTATAATGGCTATTAATTCAAAGACAAGGGTCAACCAATGGCTGTAAAGGATGGGTCAAATAATGCAAGCATGAAAAATTATAATTCAAATGTTCACATTCAAGTCATTGACAAAAGCTAATTCAATTGTTATAGTCAACATTTGGTGGTTGAGGAAATTTTGAAAAGGGGTTTTTGGCATATCAATTTTAAGAGCACAAGAACTATACATAAGGTGCTTCAAGAATATAGGGGATTTATGAGACAAAGAGAGAGTTGAATTGATATCATGAAAGATTATTTGAAAGATATGTCAATTTGAAGAAGGAGAGAGGGTGTTGGGAGAATGTATAGTTGACAACTTATCTCAATGTTGGGTCGATGAGTTGATGAACTTGAGGATGCCAACATAACATGAAGAATGTTTATTGAAAATTTCAAAAATGATGGATCCACTTGTCCTAGTGCAATCTTTTGTACAATGAACCATTTTAGGTCCAAATAAGATGGGATCATTTTAGCATTCCAAATTCCTTGTAAGATATTAATTTTGAAATGCAATATAAGTACATGACATTCCAACATGCCTCAAACAAATAGGCTACATAGTTCAAGTCTGATAGTTCAAAGTTATTGTTGTGTGCAAACTAGACAAAACACAATTTTATTATGTTATGGGTCTTTAATTACTTTCGAACTTGACCTCATTAGTTGGGGTTGATTGGTTCATGGGGAGATGATCATTTGTGACACTAAAGTGGGGAGGAAATTCACTAATGATAAAGTGAAGCTCAAAAAAACCATACTTGAGAAGTGGTTATCAATTTTGCTAAGGTCCTTTAAATTAGAATGGAATGATGTATGGCTACAAACTTGTGTGAAGAAAGATTTTGAGTTCATATGGGCAATGTGGCATAAAACATTGGTAGTGAATGCACAATGTGCTAGTGTTGGTGATGGAACAATGGCAATTGCAGCTCATGTCAAATAGGAACATTGAAAACCATAATTCATTGAGTTTGGGAGTGTGAAAAAATACGTGCAACTTGGACATGGGCATTGACATTCATTCAAATTTCTAATACACATAGTCAAACAATGACAAACATTAGATGCAAAATATTGCATTTTCAACAAATGCTTACCCAAAAAGATTAAACAATTTTGCCTTATCTAAACCTAACCATGGGTAGTTACAATGCATTTCATTTGGATATAGTGTAATGATTGAATTTACAATGGGATTCACTAAATAGACAAACAATTAAGGGAGTTGTTGTGAGAATATTGCAAATTTACCATGTTTCATAGGTTCCTACCAAAATTGCACGAATTCCATGCTATGGTTAATATGAAAGATATTTGTACTTATTCAATATCTTAAATATTCAAACAAATGAGACACTATTTTTGAATAAAATACATGAATGCTCATGTTTAATACACAAAAGTAACATAATTTTATCCAAAATAACATCACTATAATTGCATAAATTTAGTTAAATTGTAAATAGTATGTACTTCACATCAAAACAACACAAGTAAAAGAACACATCATTTATATAAAAATAATGTATATATTTTTCATGTCAATTTTACATTTTTAATCCCATTGATTTTGCACATACATATTATTTTACAAATTTTGCACAAATTCTATTAAATTTTCATGATATTAGAAGTTTGTGATGAAAGATTAATTAATTATGGTAGGCTTGAACAACATTGTACATTAGTTAATATTGTGAAATAGTAAAAAATTAAATATCATTTGCTATAACAATTTGACAAGATGTGGTGTCCATACCACACTATTTGTGGGAGGGATGACAAAAAAAGTTACATGAAGTTATTAGTTGCCTACAAAATGTAAGTTTTTGTGGTAGTTTTTGTTTGTTTCTACCTAGGGATATGTTACCCTTGCATCCTTGTTGCATTTGGTGTATTCTTGTTTATTTTTGGCAATGGAGTTGGTCCATTTGTGTCCAAAGAAAAAAAAAACTTGAACTATCCAACAATATAGAAGCATTCCAAGAATGTGTCTAGTGTATTCAATGAATACCTTATATACATGAATATCCTCCTAGATAAAAGGAGCGATATCATGCCACGTCCATGAGATTGGGAGGGGATGAATCTAATCCCCTACTCATAAGACTAAGGAGTTAAATCCCTCCATCTAAATAGGGGTCAGATCTCTCCCACTCTTAAGGAGTAAGTGTAAAAACCCTCTCCATCCCACGCCTTGTGATTTCCATATGTCTAGGTTCATGATAACCTTTGCTTGATGCTTTGGGTTGGATTGGTTAGGTCCAAGAGTGAGGGACATTCCCAAAGTGTCGGGGCGGACATGGTGACATATCCTCCTTCCTTTTAAAAATTGCCTACATATTCAAATCCTCTTAGAGATATGGACTCAGGGGTGAGAGCATTGAGGCTATTGCTGTTAACTAGCTGTCCTCCAGCCAATTACCAGACATAACCAGCTCCTTTACATCCATAGCTGGCTTAGCAGGTGGATGAGGATCACTTGTCATCCACAAACAAAATGGATATGGATCACTTTTCATCCACACAGAACAGGATAGAAGCAATATAATTTGTAATATAACTGAGACATGGATGTAAAATGGACATGGATCACTTTTCATCCACACAGAACAGGATAGAGGCAGTGTAATATGTAATATAACCGAGACATGGATGTGCAATGAGGAAGAGACACATCAGCAAGTTAGCCCCTAAAGTTATTTATTTTAACACTGAGAGAGAGAGAGAGAGAGGTCCACATGCTGAACAGGAGTGAACATGAAATTCACTGGTAGTTTGTGGGCATAGAAATCAAAAGCCTTCTACTGTAGTACTTGGCAGCTGTTACACATGTCTGTTGAATAATTAATTAATGAATTTTGAATATTCATTTCAACAAATAAAATATTCTTGAAGGTTCCATATTCTCTTTCACAAAATAAAAATAAAAATCGAAAAAAAATAAAAATAAAAGTAATTTCAACATTTCTGAAAATAATATGATTAGTGAGGAAGCTGCCACTGGCCAAGGCAGTAAGGTACTCTTCTCTGGCCACAGTGAACCAGCAGCACCCACCAAGTGCACCATGAAGGATGAATGGTAAGTGGTCAGGAAACAATTCTCTGTTGGGCTCCAGTTCCCTAGCTAACCATGCTGGTAAGATTCCTACCTACCTACTAACGACCCACAAGCAAGGTGTTAGGAGGTAGGTAGTAAAAACAGCCTTTATCTATTTATAAGCCAAATATTCACCTAGTATTTACCTATTTTCTTACCTGTCTACCTGTATAATGAGACCTATTTCTTACAGAATGGGTTACCAAGGTGAAACCAAATATTAACTCAGTTTGAGGTTCATCCACAACTGAGAAATAGCGGGCATCCAGTGGATGATGCACTGGTGGGATGGTTAAGTGTGGCCCCTCTTCCATTACATAACCCCACTTTCAACTGCCTTATGATATTAGTAACATGGAGCACAGTGTTTCTCTTACTGGCGAATTTTCGCCAAATTTCGACCTGAAAAATATGATTTCAACCTATACAAAGGATTTTTCATGGAAAAAAATTGGACCAAATTCACAGATTTTGAAGATGTTTTTTACAAATCGCCAGATTTTTTAATAATAAGTTCCAGCAGGTAGCCAAGAATATGAAAGGACTCAGAATTTTTTTCTACTTTCATACCTAGTATGCAGCCACATGTGGGTAAATTATTTTGTGAATGATTGCCACTTTGGCTACATCACAAAATCCTTAAAAGAAACCCCGGTGGCTCAGCACACCTATACTACCTACCCCTGACAACCCAAACTAAAACTTATGTTCTCAAAGGCAAGGGAGCTTGTGATGAAGACTCAAGAGGCTCTTCATTTAGGAATGCCGACTAATAAGGCACATTTTGTCCTCTAGTGATTCAAACTAAAAGAAAATAGGAATCACAGAAAGTTCTAGAAAGGCCACTTTATTACATGCAAGATCCACAAGGGTCCAATGATACCCATCTTACATGTCAGTTCACGTGCTACATTTCTTGCCTCCTCAATTAACATGTGGTTGGATAAATGGGAATGAACCTTCTCCCAAGCTTTCTAGACCCTATCCCAACTTTTCCCAAGGTAAGCACAAAAGTTAAAAACCATGCATTGGTGGAGGTGTCTCCAGGGTGTGGTTCTAGAAAGTTTTTTTTAAAAAAAAAATCTAAATTTTTTAAATATAAATTTATATAAATTTAATTTTTCTTAAATTTTAATTTTTTAAATAAATTTTAAATAATTTTTTAAAATAAAAATTTAACCCTGCCAAGCTTTATAGAAAGAAAGCACCCAAGAAAGGGAGAGAAAAGGAAACAAGGGGCAAGGACCCAAGTCCAGGCAAGCAAACAGTCCAACAAAGGCGTCCCACAAGGAGGAAAGGGAACCACTAAGAATCAAACCCTCCAATTTTGTTAGCAAAGACACTCAAACTTATAGTAAAGATATATATTGATTTAAGGTGAATTTGCACCTAATGTTAAGTCAGTGTTAAGTGCAAATCTAGGTAGCATCTTAGGTGGCACCCAATGTTAAATGGGTGATGATTTAATATTAAGCGAATGTTAACTTTAACATAAAATCTTCGTGGTAAATAGGTTTAGGTTCTAAATGACTAGCTTGGTGTTAGGGGGCTAAACACTAGAGTCCTTAACACCAAGTGTGAATGCACCTATAAGAGATACAAAGGTCCACCAAATTCCCTCAACCCATTTGACATAGAAGATTAAATAAAGTTTCCCCTGAATCTAGATTACACTACCTTCGAGCACCTTCAACCTCTCCCCGCCCCAAGGTTCAAAATAGGCTCAAATGTCCTCCAAGCTTAAAAAAAACTCAAATGGCAGAATTCACTTCAACTCTCCCAGCTCCTCCTAATTCATTGTTTCAGGGAACTGAACATGTAGGGTATTGCAGCACAAAACATGTGCAAATCAATAGTGTGCGGGTACTTCAGTTAGTCAGCTACCTGGGGGCAATTCCTGTTCCAGGTACCCAAAACTTAACCAAAACTGGGTTTAGTATGGAACTGGGTTGGAACCAGAACTGAGGTTAAGTTAGGTTTCAAGAATTGGGTTGAGAAACATTCCTTGGTTCCAAGATTTGAAAAAAAAGTGAAATTGGACTCAAGTCGAGTTCCTAAGCAGTGTAAGAACTGGAACCAGACTGATTTTAAAAAAAAAATTCCAATTCCAGTTCTAGTCCATGGTTTAGGGTTTGGAAGACGTATTGGGACAAATTTGGGGATGATTTGGGGGGTGTATTGAAGCCAAGTTTGGGGTTGATTTTGGGCAGGGAAATTTTTTGGGGATGTTTGGGAAACAAATTTAGGGCTGATTTTGGGTGAGCCACATTGGGAGATGTATTGGAGACAAATTTGAAGCTGATTTTGGGTGGGGGCAAATTTAAGAAAGTTTCTTGAGAGTTGATGTGGGGAGGGCTGAATTCAAAGGTGACAAGTTACAAAAAGACACCAGCCTTGTCAACCTATATTGGCATGGCTTTCACTTGCACATTAATAAGTTTGAACACTTTGATCTTGATAATCTTGTGGTCCTACTTGATGTCATGCAACCTAAATGAGAAGTTACTTGAAACTTACCCTAACCTAAGAACTAACTTGATTTGAGAATTAAAAAAATTCAAAACTGAAACCTAAGGTTCCTTTTAAACCTAAGAACTATAAACAAGTGCAAACCTCTCACAAAGATTGAATGTGATAAGATGGTTCAATTTGAAAACATTGAAAGTTAATCAATGTCCATTCATGGTTGACTCACATCTCCAAGGTTGAAAATCACAAATTTGCCTACAATTTTCATATGATATTAGCCCTAGAACACTTGAAAGACTCCTTCCTTTGGAAATGCCTGAATGACCTATTTCATGATCTAATTGCGTTCATCCAACTCAAGATAAGTTCATTTATTTGCATGTTAGGTTGATTTGAAATCATCCATCAACACATAGCAGGTTGATAGGACCTTCAAGTTGAATTGACCTAATCTTGAAATAAATGAAGGGTAAAGCCCTAGGATGGGTGCATTCTCAAGATAAGTGGCCTAAGATGAGGTGATAGCCAAATGCAGCCTCACATTTTGGGAATGTCCCTCACCCATGGGCTTTACCTGTTGAAAAGCACAAGGCGAAGGCAAAATTTATCCTGAACCAAGCCTATGTAGATCACCAGGCAGGCCAAGGCGAATTGAACCTCACATTGGAATCAGGGGAAAAGCCCCAAAACCCATTTAAATGGCCATATTAGGCTCCAAAAATTATAGATTTGAACTCAGAGGCCCTGATTTAGTCTATAATTATGATACTTATATATTTAAATATTTATAAGCAATTTAAATGGGTTTTGGTCTTTTTACCATGATCCCAATGTGAGGTCAATTTGCCTTGGCCAGTGGCCATAGGAGTGAGAGGGTTATTATGGATATAAGGTGCCCTCCAAACACACCACAAATTTTCTCCCCGACTGCTTTATGATAAATAATTCCTATATCGGTTATAAAAGGTGCACGGAGTCTTTGCATGTTAGAAATAGGCCATGTGTTGAATGTGAAGATTCACTAAAGAAGGTGTCCCAGTGCTAGTCGGTAAGCACTAAACAGGTGCAACTAGAGTGTGGTGCTAAGTTCCATGCTCTTGAAAGACAAGCCCCCAAATCCCGTCCCCCCACTCTTTTGCATTATGCTAGAAATTACGTATGATGCTTTTAAATGATAGACTTGTGCATTGGTTTAGGATTCATCCTTTGAGAGGAAGGCCCCATGTTTGAATCTAATGAAGATTATAGTATCACCAAGTTCTTACAATCAAGTTCCTTGAATGCCCATTTGTGCACAATGCTTTAGAGCGTTTGGAATGTTTTAACAATGGGTGAAAATGAAATTAGTTAACAAGGTTGGACAGTGGATGAACCTTGGGAAGTTCTAAAAGTTGAGGTTGTATCTTTTCTAGATAATTTCATTTTCATTCATTATTCAAATCCTCTAGATTCAATTTCCTTGAGTTCATCCATTGTCCCACTTCCTTAAGGGAATACGATCAATTTTAATCTTTTCGACATTCATCCATTGTCCAACTTTAAATCCAAGGGAGTTGGGGCCACCGTAAGTGTTCCCCCAAATTCTGCACAGTCCTTTCCCCCAAGGAATTAGGGTCAATTTCAAGATTTTTGTAGCACGGATTGTCCAACATGCTGCTTTGAGAGCTGCAATTTCCTTGGATTCCTCCACTATCCCATATTTCCCATCAAAATTTGTGGGTGAATAGAAACAAGTAGTAACGTGGTCTCCATTAGATAACAAACCTGAATCCCACCATGCAAACAGCCAAACCCATGCCCCACACATCCATGGTGCATATACCCTACTACCTTGGCGGCTTTGACATTAATTATATTATTATCAGAAATGTTAAAATTTTCAGGATTTTTTTTCATAACAAAAAATTGTGAAAGAAAATATTGAATATTCAAGAATATTCTTTCTTTTAAAAGTGAAATTTCAAAACTAAGTAAATATTGAACAAACATGTGTCAAAATGGCCAAGGGACTATGCTATATGATACATATTGCTCAAGCATAATTGTAAATTGTTGATAAAATTGGGTACATTCAAAAGAATTGAAGAGAAATGCCTAAATGAGTGTAATTATTATCAGAGACTGAATCACATTTAACATAATCCTAATCACATTTGCCAAAGGCCCCCTTTACACTATGGTGAGGGACCGTGATCATGGAAATGTTGAGGACCTCAAAACACATCCAAACATTGTCACATGGAAATTGAAAAATTGTTTATATGCGGGCTTGGGTAGTCAAGTTTAATGTACAAGAAAAATAGAATTTAGCGAGGTACCAACATATTATAACAGAACCAAAAAAAGGAAATTAATTAATTAATGTATTTTTAATTTTTAGTTTGATATTCTATGTAACCTTTTTTATTACTGGTTTGGGGTTTTCTTTCCTTTTAGTCATCATTTTCCTTCCATTTCTTGTTTCTTCATTTCCTTCATTTCAACAAGTAAGATCATCAATGGATCATAGAAGAGAAAAAGAATGTAAAAAAAAGCAACCAAAAGCGGTTATTTGGCCCATGGGCTAACATACTTCATGCCCACCTTTTATTTTATTTTTTCTAAAATGTGGAAAAAATGTAAGTTTTTTTCTACCAATAACAACTTTTTTGGACCATGGGCTAACAAACTTTGGGCCCACCTTCAAAAAAATTGAGAAAAATTATGTAAGAAAGAAATCCAACCAATCACAATGTTTTTGGCCCATGGGCTACTGAACCTGATGCCCACCTTCAAAAGAAAATATTACAAAAAATTCAGAAAAAATTATGACAAAAAGCTTCTAGACCAATCATGATTTTTTGGGCTCATTGTTTAACAAATGTACAACCCACCTTTTTTTTAAATTAAAAAGAAAAATCTAAATTTGAACCATCAAAATTTGATTAATGATGACTTTTTAAGCTCATGGTCTAATAGGCTTGCTAGCACACCCACCTATTTTAGATGGGCCTAGTAGCAAGCCCATTAGACAATGAAACATTATCCATAATGTGTTTAATGTTGATTTTTCATGCATTTACATTTCAGTGATCCCTTGATCCTTCAACCTTGTGTAAAAGTAAACTTGAACCCTGAAATGGTTTCCCTCGGATCATAGATTTTCTAATTTGACAGCCTTTAGAGTAAAGAGGGTGTAATAGTACCTATTTTTAAAGCATGCCAATGCTAGTCTTTCCTATAATGCGTAATGTGATTCATATTAATTAGTTCATGGGTGCATTAACAAGTTTTTCTTTTTCTTTTGGAAGGAGGTATATTGATTGGCCGATCATCAATTTTTCAGAAAAAGAACATGGGGGCACTCAACACAAGCACCTTTTCGGACCCCAGTTACTAAATAAAAAACAAATGTGCTCCCATTTAGCCCCTTTTCCTTTTTCTTATCCCTTTGTTCATTTTCCTAATCTACAGGTGAGTCTATCAATAAAGTTTTGCAGGGTTGCACCAATGTGCTCCCCTATAGCCCATCTTTTCAGTTTATATGCATAAGA
>Ga0209611_10008650_pt1 | contig 15781 bp, 16 predicted proteins | sample S1TSphgellanicum_3_FD_187693 | JGI IMG/M metagenome (GOLD analysis project Ga0209611, IMG submission 187693) | Host-associated microbial communities from peat moss isolated from Minnesota, USA - S1T2_Fc - Sphagnum magellanicum MG (SPAdes) (version 2) | ecosystem: Host-associated > Plants > Peat...
AAAAAAAAAAAAAAATCCATAGATAAGAGCAATAAAAATATATATAGCAATAATGAAGGTGTTCAAGGAAAAAGAAGGAGGAAATGAAACTTAATTTACCACCAAAATTGGTGAAAAAACTAGTTTGGGTCCCAATTATTTCATTTTGGTAAAATTTCATTCCTAGTTAAACATTCAATGCCCTATTATGCTAAAACTGATTGTTCTCGCCCCTAATCACCTGACTTTACAAATAACTTTAGTATATGGTTTCACCTTGGTAACCAATTCTGTAAAAAATAGGTTTCATATATAGGTAAATAGGTAGGAAAATAAATAATTACTAAGTAAGTAGATGATTTATACATAGATAAAGGAAATAAGGGAAATTATAATTACCATAATACCATGACAAGTACAACATTTCAATGTTTAATTTACTTTGAATTTTTTTTCATTTTGAAAAACAAGTTATTTAAAAAAAATCTTTCATGAATTTTTATTTTTGAAAATAAAATAATAATATTTTTGTAATCTAATTTTTTAATCTCATTTCTTAACATAATATAATTGTTGCTAAAATTGCCAAGGTATTATGATATTTAGCTTTGTAAAATCCCTCCCACTCTTAAAGAATAGACATAAGATTTTTTTTCTTTTAGGCCTTGTGATCTAAAAAAGTTTAGTTTCATGATAACATTTGTTTCATGCTTTATGATGGGTTTAAAGCCCATAATGGTCATTAAATTTTGCTATGACCTCAAATTAAGCCTCTTATTTTGGGAATGCCCACACCTTAGAGCTTTATTTTACACAAACATAAAATGCAAAATGTAATAATATCAAGGAAACCTGAAATTGTGATTATATATATGTATATATAATAATTTTATTTTTTTCAAATGACATAAATATGAATTGATGAATAATTAAAATTAATAAGTATCCAATATTTGAATATTAACCAATGTCTATTCAATATTGAAAAAATGATCAATTATCAACAAAGGTCCAAAAATATGTTATTCAAAATATTGATTAATAACATAATTTGAAATCAGTTGAAAACCAAAAAAAAATCCTACATGTTATAATCCTAAAGTTAAATTAGTGACCAAAATAAAGGCAAAGAAGGGAATGGGTCAAAAGAATGTCATGGGATTTAAACACATTCTCACAAGTGTGCAAAAGTGAATATTAACATTTTCAAGTGATTTTTTCACAGTACAAGTTGAAGTCTTCTTAAGTTTTGAATGTTTAGAACAAAAGTGCAAATAAAAATTGATGTCCAAATTGGGCCTTTAATATACCATTGTAAATGTCTTGAAGTTTAAATATCAAAAATGAACTTGTAATCTCCATTTGGGTTGTAAATTAAGAGTCAAAATCAAATTTAGGATTCAAATGACTTTTGACCATTAAAACCCATGAAACAAAGGTTAAATGACATTCCAATTAAACATGTGTTATAACATAAAAAATATGTTTTCAAAGGTTACAATTTTTGAAAAAAATTTAAACTCTTTCCCAAAAACCTCGAAAGTTTTTATCACTTTGATGTAGCCCATGTTGTTGGTCATAATGAATTATGTTATAAGAAACAAAATGATGATTCCTTCCCAAGTCTAGGTCATGGTGAATCTTTAAAAAATTGTTGCTTGTGATTCATCCAGACAACATTTTGGGTTCAACTTGCATTAACCACTTTCTTTTTTAATTTTTGAGGTGATCACACCTTGAATTCTCCCTTGTAAACTTGTCATAGTCCCATCTTAGAGTTTTTAACCTCATTTTTTTCTTAGGTGTTAAAATACTGGCCTTGGGTTTATTCCATTGCAAATTTGGGAATCAACAAATTCATTTATTCCCAATACCATGTGGCAAACCTAAAGGTGTTATTGAGGACACAAAAAACCACAAGAACAAAGGTTAAAAGGAAGGTCTAAATTTAACTTTCAAATAACCTTGGAACATGACAAATTATGTGATTAAAAAACAAGAACACAAGATGTGTAAGACCAACATCAAAACAAATTTTTATTATGTTAACATATACAAATATGGACATGAAAATAATATGACAAGGCTATGATGCAAGATCATGCCTAAGACTAATGTTAAACATACTAAATGAAATGAGGGGCCTTATAACTCCTATTTATACCCCTTTGGGGACCTAACTAAATGAAGCTTCCATGGAGATTTTTGTGTGCATCAAGTAAAGAAGTTTTTTGAAAACCTTTATAACTAAGAGTCGACTAGATGAATTAATTGAAAGTTAACTTAAAGTTAACTAGGACTTAACTAAGAGTTTTATAAGGAGTTAATTAATAGTTAATTTGAAGTTAATTGGGAATTAACTTGGACTTAACTAGAAGTTAACTAAAAATTAACTAGAAATGAATTAAGACTTGATTAAAAGTTAATTAAAAGTGAACTGAAACTAAATTAAAAGTTAGTTACAAATTTAATATAAGTTATGTATGAACATTCAAATGAATGAATTTCATGGCATTGACATCCATGACAAATGAATCATTATGTGACTTGTATAGATATATTTTATAAAAAATTAATGTTTAACCTCCATTGATTTGATGAAAACCAAAAGACTAACCAATAACCTTCCATATGTCATCCCAATAGGCTTTTGAATCCTTCAACTTTAAAACCTTGGAAAATGAAAAAAAATTTAGCATACTAAATGTTCTTTTTTTTGGGTCACAGTGAAATTTTCAATGGGGGTATGATTTTATATATCCTTACATATCTTTGGTACCATGAGATTTTAAAAAAAAATAACTCATTTTTTAATAGCACGAAACATATTAATGACGTATTAAAAAGGAAATGAAGAGATGAAAAAAAATTTATTCAAAATGGATTTTTGAAAGTTAGGTTATGATTTATGTCATTGTCCATAATTGTGGAATGGATTCATAAAACACACTTGATTTATGCAAATGGATGCAATTTTGTATATGTGATACAATTTAATGAAAAAGACACAATATTCAAATAATTTCATGAAAATATAACGAATTAGGTCCAAAACATAGAGCACCAATTCAATTATGAGTGGATTATACACACTACATAATGAATTTAGTCCATTACATAGTGATCCAATTCTACTACAATAGATTCAATAAACCATATGGTGAAATAGGTCTATTACATAGTGACCCAGTTCACCTATGGTGGATTAGGATTTAAGGTTAGGTAGAGTTATTTTTACTATGAAGGCCCCATAATGATTTAGGTTAGTGAATTGTGCCCACATTTTTTACTAGTTTGTTCAATGACTTAGACTCATCATGACTTGCACCTTCGACCTCTTATACTATCCTACAAAATGGTTAATCTATCAAGTTTTGGGCAAGAGGTTGAAGGTGCCTTTATTTGTTACAAGATGTATTCCCACTTTGTTGCTAACAAGTTATCAAAAGGTATGCTAAATTCTAGCAATATGCCTATAGACTTGCTAGTAGAACTTCACCTTTATCATGATATAAAAGATGGGCCACTCAACATGTGACTCCCAGATTAAATATAAAAATTGTGGGTGTTCATCTAACTAATACATGGTTGAACAAGTACCCATGGTCAATAATTTCTTTCTAAGGAATATCATGAATTTGAATTTGCATTACATTCAAATTACTTTCATCGTTATTTCGATGTCCATAATTTTCTATGTGGACTATGAAAAGGAAGTGAAACTCAAAAGCAAGGCTAGAAATCTAATTCAACACAACAATATTGATACATGATAAAAGATACACAAACAAGAGCTGGACCTTGTAATCATAGGATCCACCCCTAAGCTCTTTAAAAAAACTAAAATAAATATAAATGTTTAATTCAATGCAAAGTTTTATGATCAATGTATTGAAGAACACTAATGTCATATTAAGTGAAATATTAGATGAAAGTGGTGAAGCCATGGAATGCATTGCTTGCACCTAAGCCTTGACATATAGAGGCAAAAATGGGCTAAAAGAAGGGTAAAAGAAGAAATAATTACATGCAAAAAATATTTTTTCGTTGGTTTTAGTGGAAACAAATTTTTATCAATGGAAAAAAGAAAAAATAGTAAAACATTAGAAAGTTAAACAAAAAGAATTGAATCCAAGCAATTGCAAAAATAAAAACTTACTCATAATCCAAAACATTTTTTCTTGTTTCATAACAAGGGAGTCTTTATCAAGGTTGCTTATGTTCAAAAGTGTTATCCTCCTTGAAGATGTCATGTTCACAAAAAAACTTAAACACATCATTAAAGACCCCACTATCACCTTCAAGAGCCAAAATGTGGTAATCAAGATTGTGACATGCCCTCATAATGTTGCCTACAACAAAGACATTAGTAAAAAAAACAAATTTTATTAAAACAAAAGCAAAAAGGGAAAAAAAATGTAGATATTAATGGATATAAATAAATCCACAATAAAAGGAGTTTGACTTGGAGTAGGTTTCAATGAAAGCTTGAAATGTGACCAAATGAAATTCCTTGGTTGCCTTAAAAGGCATCGTATTAGTTCTTGACACGGTCATTGAATTTTTATTTATATAATTGTACAAGACATCTTCATTGGAAATGTTGATTCACCTCATCAAAATATCTTTGGAAGGGTGGAAAATGAAATCATATTGGGGTTTTTCACAAGAACGATCACCTTATTCAAGAGAATTTATAAAGATTGTGAAGGTTGGTTAAAAATTCAACATAACAAGGGATCAATGTTGAAAGGATTGAGACTTGAGGTGGAACTTATTTTGATTGAAAAACATTTTGCTATCGCAACTTTAGCCTTGGGCTTGCGACCAAGGCAAGGGCTTGTGAGGTTGCGAGCCAAAAGGGAAGCCCGAGGGTCACATTTCATGTTCCCAGGAGTTCAAAAGAATGTGAGGGAATGAATCGTCACACTCCCAAGTGAACTCCCATTTTGGGAGTTGAAGTTTCAATGAACTCCTAAATTTTTAGAAGGCGAATGACAGGGTCAAAACCCATTGGATTGAAGATTTTTTTATATCATTAAAAAATTATTGAAATGTAGATGTTTAAAATGGGCTTGCATGACCCATTTGGACATTTGAAATACAAGTTATGGCCAAAAGAAAGGCTGGGAGTCAAATTGGCAGTTTGATTCCCGACCATTAAAAGTCAGGGATCGACCCAATTTTCTTACGTGCAGGTAGCGTGCGACATACCATTGAAAGCTCTCAACAAGGGCTACAACTTTACTTTAAACCTTATCTCAATCGAAAATCTGAACAAAAAGTTATGGGGCCCCAAAGTCGCAAGAGTCCCAACTTTGGGAATTTCAAGACTCCCATTTGGGAGTCCTGGGATAAAATGCCATTTGGATGTGGGCCTTGTGGAAAGGCACAAAGTATACTATAAGGGGGAAGGTGGTGGCTGCCCCCAAGTCCAAGCCGTGGTAAGTCTTATGAATCCGAGTTTGCCTGTGATTCATCCTAGCACCAAAAGTGTTCAAATTATGCACTAACCAATTTGTTGTTTGGTTTAATGCAGGTCTGTGTGAGTGATTAGTTGCTTGTCATTCTTTTTAGTCTCATCCCGGAGCTCTAACACGCCCTTCTACCCCCAAAATGTTGCGAGCCAAGGAATGTGTCCCAACTCCTTGTTCTTCCGTTGTTTTCACTTCAAACTCACATTTGAGTCTATCAAGGAGCTTGGGGTGCGTCATTTGTTACTTTAAAGGGGTAGATAATTAACAACTTATTTCATTCAAACACCAAATGAATAATTTTCCAAAAAGGATCGAACCTTTTTAAACATTCAAAGATCATCAATGGAATAACAACATAGTTTCATCTTCTATTGAAAATTATTGGAAAAAATAAAAATTGAGTCAACATAACTTGGCACCTTTGAATTCCAAACTGGAATATTGGAACAAAGGTTCAAAACCAAGGGAATTGGAAGATTCCCAACACATGTCCGATAAAAAGAACCAAATCAACATAGTTGAACACCTTTAAATTCCAAGCTAGAATCTTGGAATTAAGGTTCAAGACCAAGGGAATTGGAAGATTCCCAAACACATATCTAATAACAAAATCACCTTATTATTTGAATTCATTTGAACACAAAACATGAACACATGTTTGAATTCAAAAATCATCATGGATTTAGAATCAATAAACCATGAAGAAAAAAATCATTTTGGATTCAAAAGATTCAAAGGGGATGCAATTCACCTAGTGGATGAAATCCATGATCAATTTATATCCAACAAGTTAGGATCATGCATCAATTCTAGTGGAAACCACAAAAGGCCATTCAACATTTAAGGCATTTAAAAGCTTTCCAATCATACTTTTAACAATAAAAATGACCAAAGTATGCTGAAAGGGTGGGATTGGATTATGAGTGTTAGCCTCTAAAATTTTTAAAAACATAAGAGTCCAATTAAATCTTCTCCTAAATGTGATTGTTTCTATGTCATTAGGATCAACATCCTAGGTAGAATGAACTACTTAGGATGTCAACAAAGGTTGAGCTTGGATGATCCCCCACCTACTATGTAGACACATTTCACTTGTTTTTGCCTTTCTTCTTACTTGATAAGTTTTTTTTTACAACCTCCATGTTTGACCCCCAGAAGGTTATTACTCTTTCATTGAACCTTGTAGGTTCATTATTCTAGTGTATAACAACCTTAAAGTTGGAATACTATCTTGAGGACAACCCACGTACCGGCCATAACCAAATGAAGGATTGAACATGTCTTTGCAATACATGTGGATGTTTACCTTGGAGTTTCACCAAAATCTGAAAAGATTGGGAATCTTTTTAAAAACACAAGCTAGAAAAAAAATATGTTAAAAACACTTACAAAGAAATGAAACAATTTTTAAAGTCAAAAACTTGAGCAATTGGTCCAAGTTTCATATGAATTCTTCCATGGATATTCTCAACACCAAATGCAAATTAGATGGAATTGAATTCCTTGCCTATTATCAACATTGATAGTTGGTTTTGAAGTTTTAGATATGTTGGAGAAGGATGTTGAATGAAAAGGTTTTGAAAACGAGAAGTTGGAGATGCATTAGAAAATTGAAATACTTACTTATAAAACAATCTTTCAAGAACTTATTTTCCTCCAACCTATTGTTCTCAATACTTGTTCCTTTGTATTCTATCCTTGGATTTGAACTCCCTAAAGTAATAGATTTGAAAACAATAAGCCTCCATTCATAAATGCAATCTACAAGGGAAATCAACCCAAAAAATCTCAAACTAAGAGGTTTAAATCAAAAATTGTTGCATCATCGAACTTGAATGCATCCATCTTAAGTTGTAGTTATTAAAAAAAATGTTTAATCTTGGGAACCTAATTCCTAAACTTGAAGCAAGATTGAAATAATCATTCAAGTTTCATCTTAGTCACTTAATGCTAGAAAGTTGCCTTGTGCAACCACTTGTCAAATTGGGATTCCAAAAATCCCTGCTTTGGGACCTTTTTAGCTTCCTTTGACAAACCAAACTCATTCCATTGTTTGAGCCATGCTAATTTTTGCTTGTGGTTCATGAAACAATAGATTAACATTTGCAATTTTTCCATGAACATTTTATGCTCATAATTTATATCATAATGAACATGTATCTCTTATAGGAACTTGTGTCAAAAAGAAGGATCACATATAAAAAAATGCTTGCAAAATGTGGAATAATGGTTTTATTAATCTTGTTCCATAGGTTTCTCCATGAATATTTGCATCTTGTTTTTCAAATGTTTTGTTTTGATCATAACATTTTCATAATATAGCTTCACAACCATATCAACTACAACAAAAAATTCCCTTTGTAAAAATTGGACAAAAAAATTAACAATTTGAAGGAAATTCTTGCACATGGAGATGGCGGGAATGGAATGTTTTACATATATATTTATAAAAAAAAAATTTGAAGGAGTGCTAAGTCTTTTGAAATGTGCTTTCACATTTTTTATAAACATTGATAGGAATGAAATTACTTAAAATGTATGATATTGATATTTTGGACCAAAAAAAACTCATGTACAAGGTTTAACTTAACGTGATCCAATTTCAATTGCCCTGCAATAGGATGCATTATCACATGAACAAATAAACAAAAATGACACAAAAAAAAAAATAGTGAAAAAGATGAATGTCTTACTTGTTGAGGTCCATCATGGTCAAGTGAAGAATTTCACAAGGCCATTAGACATATCCAACATGATGGAATCCATGGATATGTATTGAGATGTAGCTTCACCACAGATGCACTTAATGTATGGCATCCCCACATGCACCTTGTACTTCTGATTTCCATCCCAAACAAAAAACATGCACCTTGAGAGTTTATGGTGGTTTAGATCCACCATTAAAAAAAATTCAAACCTTTCATTTTCCTCCCACCAATAAACATTCCACACTTGCTCATGTTCATTAATTAATTTATTTCTTTTTTCCAATTTGTAAGGTACAAGTAGAAAACATTGTCCCCTTCCATGTAACCCTATTCCAATTTCAAAATATTGATCTTAAGAGATAGGCAAACAATCGGCATCAACACCATCTAACACAATGGTATGTTCATCCTACCTTTTTGGAAAAATCTTGTACTTTTCCAATATTTTGGATGTGTTAAATTTAGTCTGACTTTGGATAACTTCAATAGTTTGGTCAAAAGACCTTGCATTATGTTCCAAACAGTTTGACATGAAGAAGATAAATTCAATAACATTAGAATTCAAAAGGAAAAAAAAAAAACTCATGCCTTACCTCTTGCAAGGAAAAGCTCAGAACAACAACAAAACTCACAAACACATACACATTCAAAACACAAACAAAACCAATGCATAAACATAATCAAAACACAATTCTCTACACCTAATAACTAGACAATTGAAATAAATGTGTTTTGGGAGAAGTCAAATTTGGTTTATTCCAAAACACAAAAACATTTATGGTTGTGGGGAGGAGCCAAACTACTTTTGAAATTAAAAAAAATTTAGCCCCTTCCCACAAACTGTTTTTGGAGTGGCCAAATTTAGGGTTTGAGGTTTATGAGATGTTACATTGTTGAATGACCAAAAAGTAGATTGCAAACCTTAATTTCCAAAACCTTATTTCCTTTATGTTAATTTCAAACCTTTTCACTTAGTGCACTTCTATGGCATAGACACCCTCCCCTTATGATCCCCTTCTTCATCATTAGTTGAATTTTCCTACAATGACAAACAACATGCGAATAATAAATAAGAGGAAAGCTTTTATAATAAAAACCAAATCAAACAATCAAACTATCAAATAAATTGATATAAATTTAAAAAATTTTGACATTGATTTTATAAACTTCATTTTTCAGTGTAAGGTTTTGCAAACTGGTTGCTCTTCCTCTAAGCATTCTAATGGATCATCTTCATGGACTATTGGTTCATGTGTCTTTTTTTAATTTTATATCTTTAACAACTCAATAAAAACACTTCATAAACAACACATATATCCAAAGTGTTTAAAAATCAATTGAATGAATAAATTAACATATGTTGATCGTATGGGTGTTGAAGCTTGTGAATAGTTATTAAAAATTTATTTTGTACACTATGTTTGCTCAATGAAAAACTGTTGTTTGCTAATGGTTGTTATGTTGACATGTTGCTTTGTTACCATTGTGACTACCTTCTTACATTGTTTTCAAGTTATTTAGTTATGTCCTTGTTGCCCACTATTCTAATAAAACATTATTCCCTTTCATAATAGTTATATATATTTGGAATGTTGGTTATTATATCAAAAGTAATGGGATACACAATAAAAACACTATTATTAATTTTTTTAAAAATTATATTCCATACATCCACTATTATTCTCAATGGTTTGTTCTCATACAAATTTGACTACTTATAAATTTAAATAATTAAATATGTTTTGGGTGTTAAGATATTATTTATTAATTAAAAATCGTATTGTTGTGGTCAATATACATAAATTTTCAAGGAAATTAATTTTTTATTCTCTATTTCAAAACTTTGACATTCTCCATGGCCATGTCAAATGAAAACACCAAAGGAATTCAATTTCAATGGTTTTTAGAATTCATTTTTGACAACAAATGGTTTTTTATTTCTAAAATAAATGGTCAAATTGTGGGATTAATTTAATTTAAAATTAAGATGAGAACATTTGCTTCACGGTTGACTACCTTGGCATTCTTAATAAAATCTTATACCCAAAATAGTAATCACATATTCCTTCTAAGTGAATACACAATTGGATTTATTTTTAATTGTAGTATTTTCAATTCCCACCACCATTTTTTATCATTTAGTGGTGCAATACATTACAAATCGTTAGGGTTGGTATCAACATTAAATGTTACGATATTACTAATGGTTACTAAATTTATATTGATTTGCCTATAGAAATTGCCTAAAAATTACCAAGGTTCTTTCATTGTCCAAATTACAATAGGTTTAATTTGTTATAAATTTAATTTCTAGGATCTCTTTTCCGTCTCTTGTGCATTCATATCATGAATTATAATTCTTTTAATACAATCTAAAAAAGTTGAATGCCCTTGTGTTTTCCTTTGTCATCATCTTTATCCCATTTCATGTTCCTTCTTGCCCTATTTTTGTGCTTTGTGCTATTCTATGATTGGCAACAATCTATGCTAAGGGAAATTTTGGTTTCATTGTTTTGGTGGGCTGCCAACTTGTAGAAAAATGCTTGTTTGCATTTAGGTTTGTGATTGTTTCCATACATATCACAACAATATATTATGGATTTTTTAATTGGTCAAAAAAATGATTACTATATTTTTCGATTACAATTATAACTATTCAATCATAAAAATCAAATTATTATGTAATTGCAAAGACCATTAAGATGTCATGTGATGTTATGATTTTGCTATTATAATTAGTATGTTGACAATTTTTTTGATTGTTTCAAAGAAAAGTGTAAGGCAAATTTTATTTTAATTTTTTATTGTAATTTTTTGCTATATATATTTTTTAATCCAAATTTTCAATATCATAAAATTGAAAAGAAGAAGTTTGTGCTAAGTAACCAAGGATGATTTGTCAAATTGAAAATTGTAATATAATAAAAATATATTTAAATTTCTCATTACATGTCGTAAACAACAATGGTCATTATTTTATAGTAGATTGGGTCATTGACGTGACACACCATAACACTAGTTATTAAAAATCAAAGACGGAACCCATCCCATCAAAAGTACAAGGCAAGTGAGAGCACGAGTACACACAACCCAAAGCAAAAATGAAAGCAAACAATAAAAAATAAAAAATAAAAAACCTTTGCAAATAGGACCCATGGCAACGAGTTATTGCAAATATCTAGTCATATAAGAACTCAATCCAAAACAATGAAACCCACTAATGTGAATCGGGCACCTGACAAGTTCGAAAAAAAAACGGCTGAACACTAGTGTGAATAGGGTTTCGTTTCTTTCTCATGCAGTGTACGGGGACGCGGACTGTTTTTCTAGGGTTTCTATTTCTGTTTTTTTGCATCGAAAATTTCGCGGGAGCGCGGAGTTCTCGTGAGAACTTGTTGATCTGCCGAACTTTGCAATGTCACGGAGGTCATGCTGCTGCTGATGGTTGTGTCCTTCGGAAGGCTTTTTAACGGCCTAGTGGTGTGGTTTTCGGAGGACTTTTCTGTGGCAAACCAGCGGAAGCTTTCAGGAATACTTACAGAGGTGAACCAGCAATTTGTGTGAGCTTTTTTCTTTTTTCTTTTGTTTCTTTGGCTATCAGTTTAGCGCGTGATCTTGTTTGCTTTTCTGATGCACTCTTTAACTTCGAAGAAAATTTCAATTTCGATTTGTTTTTTAGGGCTTGAAGCCATGTATTGTCTTGAACAAGGTTCAGAGAGGTCGTCGTGATTGTCTGATTTATGTCCATTTTTTTTGTTCCGCTGCGCATTGATATGATATGAACCTGTTTTGCCTACGGTTTTTGTTTCACATTGTTGCAGAATCTGCATGATATCGTGTTGTTCCTAGTCAATTGGAGAGCATCGGGGGTGTGATGAACGTGTAAGAGGATAAATACTACAGTTTGGAAATAAGTGACAAAATTTCGGTGGATTGTGTGTGTGTATGAGAGAAGTTTTTGTATCTCTTGTAGAATATATGCAAGCTCATGAGAACGTCAACCAAGAAGAGCAGACTTAGATCACGAAGTCTCGATACACACCAACCTTGTGAAGGGAAATCAAGGCCAATACCACAAAAGTGATAAGTTTTCCTGGATTCTGTGTGCAATTGCATGTTATACAAATCCATGGGTTTTTGCTCTGACTTGTATCTTGGGTTGTCCATCTTGTAGGTTTGGGGGCAAGTTTTCTTGAGGTATTTTTCAGGTGTATGTCCTTGAGCACCTTGCTGGAGTTGCTTTAAAGGTGGAGCTATGGCATTATTGTTAAAGCAATCTGCAATGATGCAAATGTCATCTATGGCAGAGTTTCTCCTGCCCAGGGTTCAATCGGAATCCATGTCCAAGCACCAAATATCCCTCTCCTTGAGGCCTGTGAAGTCTGGTGCACCCAAGGTTGCTACATCTTCCAGACTGCTGCATGTTGCAAGCTTGCGAGCTTCAGGATCTGAGACAAGTTACGAGGCAGGTCTAGTGCTAGAAGGTGGTGGTAACGGAGCAGGCATGAAAGGAGGGGCTGGAGGTGGGGGTGGTGGATCTAGGGACAATTCTTGGGGAAGACCAGAGAATGAAAGTGGTGGATCTCAGGCTGGAGGTTTACTGGGTGCTTTTTTGAGAGGTTGGCAAGCAAGAGTCAAAGCAGACCCGCAGTTCATTTTTAAGGTGTTGATGGAGGAGCTGATAGGTGTTGGAGCTTGTGTGTTGGGAGACATGGCCTCAAGACCTAATTTTGGTCTCAATGAGCTGGATCTTGTCTTCTCTACTGTAGTAGTTGGATTAATCTTGAACTTCACTCTCATGTATTTGCTGGCTCCAACAACAGTGCCAGGATCTGTTGCTGCCCATCTTCCAGGAATCTTTGCTAGCTGTCCTGCTGGACACATGTTTGAGCCTGGGAAATTCTCCTTTTTTGACCGAACTGGCACTTTTGTTTACAAGGGAGTGCAGTTTGCAGTTGTTGGCTTTGCTGCAGGTCTTGTAGGGACAGCACTGTCTAATATTTTGCTGTCCTCAAGGAAGAAATTGGATCCAAATTTTGTGCCCCAAAATAAGCCGCCCCCAACAATCTTGAATGCTGCCACCTGGGCTCTTCACATGGGATTGAGCTGCAATATTAGATACCAGACACTAAATGGTCTTGAATTCTCTTTAGCAGGGTGGCTGCATCCTGCAGCATTCAAATCAGCTGTGTTTGTTCTTCGAGGCTTCAACAATGTGCTTGGTGGGATGTCTTTTGTGGCTCTGGCTCGTCTGACAGGCTCTCAGAGCTCATCAAAAAATATTGACCCTGCACATACAGCAGAGAATGCTGCAGTTGAGGACCAATCTCTGGAGCTGAAGGAACACACAAGCTGAAGAAGAACTTTGAAAGGTAGCACTCACTTGTTTATGATCAAACCTAGCTTACATTCAAACTTTCAGGTTAGAAAACATGTTCAATCCTTCCTTAAAAGAGGTTCTATCTTTCTTTTAGAATTCAAGGTTTCTCTGCAATGTTTGCAATTTTGTTAGCCCGCAAACAGGAGGTTTTGGTCCTATGTATGTTGAAGTACCTTATTTGGAAAGTAGAGTTCATAATTGATTCATTTTTCTGCAAGTAATTGTTTAGACAGGGCATTCAATATTCATATAGATACTCAGTTATGGGTGTATACACACCTGCAATTATGTGGGACAAAGGTTCTATTGGAGGTGGCATATACTGCAAATCAATCTTTAATCTTAACCATATTTTTAATGGCTTCTCTCGCAATTTTTGAATTTTGCATCATCTTAGAATGCAAAGGGCTTAAAAACTGGCAGGTTTGACACTATCAGCCAGAATATGCAGGTATGAACTTGACTTGTATTCATCTCCTGGATTCCAGTTAGTCAAGTTCTTCCAAATTCGGAGTAGGCAATGATCATTTTTTTGGTTTTCTTTGTAGCTCAAATGAGTTCTATATCTTAAATGTGGAGCTAAAATAGTCCTCTGAAGAGAAGAGGTTACTCTTCTAGGTGTGGTTCGAAACAAACAAGAGCTTTGCTTACCAAACCAGGATTTGTGTTTGGTATTTCTGCCTTGGAATCCCCATGCGGATGATTTCAAGGGCTTCTAGTCCTCCTGAGTGGGGAGCTTTTCAAATCCTGATTTTTCCAAAAAGGATCATGTGCTTAAATAAGTTGTTTCTCTCTTCTTTTCCTCTTTTGTTGTTTGGTTTTTGCTCTTCTGTTGTGTTCCCTTTTTCTTCTTCTTGTCCTCTCTTCTGCTTCTCTTTTATGTTTTGTTGAGATAGCAAGCATCATGACCAAGTCCTTTCATTACTGCCAGTCTTGTGATAGGAACTCAGTATGTGAGTCCATGTATGACCCTCTACCTCCGCCTACTGCTATGAGCTGATGAAGTTAGCAGGGATCTCATGGTAGGTAGTCACAACTGTACATGTTGATGTTGAAGGTCAATTATCATGGGGGTGACTGTCACTAGTGTTACAACCTCTCCTCAGTTTTTCATCCTTTTTGGGGTCATCACTTTTTCTTCCTTTGCGTGATGATGCCAGATCTGAATTTTCCATATCCTTATTATTGCATCTCTCAAATCTTTTCAGGTCAGATTAAATCATAAGTATGGGGGAATTCCCTATACTGATGAAAATGTCATGTGGGAGCTTTGATGGTAGATGACTCCTCTATTGGGAGAACCTTGATATGAATTTTCTTTGATTTTTGTAAGAAAGAATTGCTATATCACAAATACAGGCACATTGGAGATGGAAACCATTGCCATTGGCAATTTAAACCCTATCAAAACCTACATTTTAGACTGGGTTGAGACACAGTTGAGTATACTCGTCAGTTCAAAGCAAGCAAACAGGTGGGAGCTCTCTGTTCATTTCTGCAGGTTTCCTACATGCAATGAAAATAGGTAATCTTGTTGGTTGGAATGTTGAAGTGCTTTAGTGAGCAAAGAGGAAATTGCCTGGGAGAAGCATTGGCTAGCCCTTTTGTTCTGTGTTGCAGGAAGTTTTGAAGGGAATTGTGCAACCTGGCTTACATACATTCAGCCAAAGATTTTCCATCTGAGTCCTTCAATGGGTCCAAATGTGGCGAAGGTTGTATGGCAGTCGAATGAGTCATCAATATATGTGTGCTTGGTATGAGAGTGAATCAGAATAGGAAGAGTACTCTGAAATCACTATGTTTTGAAAACTTGCCAAAGAAATCCATGCTCTTGGTTCTGAAGATTGTCTGTTGAATCAGGTGCTTGTTCTGTATATCTTTTAGCTGGAACAATTAATTATTTGTCAGGCAAGTCAGCTGCTTTCAGTGTGGAAATTTCTGGAGGAGTTTTTGATTGAGAAAATGTGCAACACCTTTGATAACTTTGCAATGGAATTCTTTAGGTTGTCAACTGGTCTAGCACTTGTTTGGAACATTCATTAGCTCTTCAAATGTTTATGCACGCTTTAGATAATATTATTTTTGGTTTTGTATATCTTATTGATTGAGTTGAAAGAACTATAGATTGGTATCTGGAGTTAAAAGGGCTACTATCACAGGACCCATTGGAACTTTGAATTTGACCATGACGAGGTTCCACACCTATAGGAATACACATATATATAGGCAAAAAGCCA
>Ga0209611_10008652_pt1 | contig 15777 bp, 13 predicted proteins | sample S1TSphgellanicum_3_FD_187693 | JGI IMG/M metagenome (GOLD analysis project Ga0209611, IMG submission 187693) | Host-associated microbial communities from peat moss isolated from Minnesota, USA - S1T2_Fc - Sphagnum magellanicum MG (SPAdes) (version 2) | ecosystem: Host-associated > Plants > Peat...
CAACAGGGGGAAAACAATGCATTGGGTTAATAAGATGCCAACCTCCCAATTGTTGGTGTGTTGTTGAGTTATTTTGAAGATGAAAGGCCATCTCACCTTTTTGCCACCATGAATTGTGGGCCAACAACTTACATCAGTTGATCACACAATGTTGTGAACACTCATAACAAGCACATGCGAACTACTTTGACTAAACAATTGGGAACCAAATAAACTTCAAACACAATTGTGGTCAAAGGAAAACCTTGCTTCTTCTAAAATTATTACCTCCTTTTGACTTAAGTTAATACCTTCTTGGATGAACCATATAGTAGGAACTTAAGGCTTAGCAATTGCATATTTTCACGTTGTCCCACCAACACAACAACTGAAATCATTAGAACAAAACTAATGCATATGATGCTCCAATGATTTGATATGAAATTATACCTAGAACCCTAAGTAACATGGAGTAGGAATTCCATTTATAGATTTGTAAAAGTTGATATTTGCTTTGCATTTAAGCCCTGAGGTTTTTAAAATTGCAAAACATCAAATTGTAGAACTAAGTGGACAACATTTAATCCACCACTTGCCATCAGCACAAATATTTTCCTTTAACTCCAAGCCCCTTCGAAATACCAAAGGTGAACAAGCATTGGAATCACAAGGTGGTTGTTGCATGTTTACATTTCCCACAACATTGGGTTGAGGAGTAGGAATTGTTATTCGTGGACAAGAGAATTTCACATGGTTAGGACGACGAAAATCATTGTCTACACCAGGAGGAAAATTAGTGGGTTTCTTAGCAAACCCAAAAACCTCCTCCCCCTCAAAGTGCGAAGGGTGATAAAAGAAAGAAAATCCAAAAGTGTAATTTGCCACAACAACCGTTAATCTAAGAAGATCATTAAATCTTTGGGCCTTCCTCAACAAAAAAATCATTCCTATCATGACGCACCCCCAAATCCTTGATGGACTCAATTGTGCGTCCAAAAGGGTGAAAACATTAGAAGTATAAGGAATTGGGGCATGTTCCCTGGTTCATAACACTTTGGGGGTAGAGGGGCGTGCTGGAACTTCAGGATGGAGACTAGGAAGAGTGATAAGTAAGTCAATTACTCACACGGACTTGCATAAACCAAACAACAAGTTGGTTAGTACGTAGTTAGAGCACTTTTGGTGCATGGACGAACCATGAATAAACATGAACTCACAAGACTCACCACGACCCAAACTTGGGGGGAGCTACCACCTTCCCCCTTATAATATTCTTTGTGTTTGGCCATGGGCCGGCACCCAAATGTCATTTTGTCTCGGGACTCCCAAGTTTGGAGTCCCAAAATTTTCGAAATTGGGACTCCCAAAACTTTGGAGGCCCATAACTTTTTATGAAAATTTTGATTGAGATGAGATATGAAGCAAAGTCGTAGACCTCGTCAAAATCTTTCCAATGATATGTGGCACACAACCTGCACACAAATAAATTAAAGTGATTCTTGACTTTTAGTGGTCGGGAGTCAAATTGTCAATTTGACTCCCGACCCTTCTTTTGGCCATAACTTTGTTTTAGGTACCCACATGGGTCATACAAACTCAATTTAAACATTTAAGTTCCAAGATCTTTCCAATGATATAAGGAACTTTTCAATCCAATGAGTTTTGACCCCTACAATCGTCATCTGAAGATTCAAAATTCCATCGGGACTCCAACTCCCAAAGTGGGAACTCACTTGGGAATGTGGGGGTTCATTCCCTCACACTCTCCTACATTCCTGGGAGCATGAAATGTGGCTCTTGGGCTTCAATATTGGCTCGCACCTTTGCAAGCCCTTGCCTTGATCGCAAGCCCAAAATTAAGGTTGCGACATATCAAATCCATGACCAAATGGACCCCCTCACAAATATTGTATAAACAATGTTAACTATTTGAAAGGCTAAACATAATCATTAAATGTTGATGTGTATAAATAAGTGTCGTAATTCCCTGATTGTTGCAAGTATATTTATGCACAATTTTAGTGAGATTACAAATGGACATGTCCACCTATTCCTCATCATTAAACTTATGCATATCAAAGGAAAGGGATCATCAGAAAAATCTAAAATGTTACAACAAATAAAGATATAAATTGTGAATGGAAGTTTAGTGAAAATGGACATGTTATAGTTTTGAATGCATAAAAGAAAAAAAAAAGTCATAGGAAGTTCACAGAAGAAGTACTCACATGGACCATGAAACTTCCCCATTGTACAACATGAAAATGCCAAAAGTTAAACCAATTGCTAAGCTTATGGACACTTGCCTCAAAAGCAACCCTAGATGAAAGCCACCAAAAACAAATGAGAGCATAATGACTATTAGCATCCCCAAGTGATTTGGCATTCTTGTATGGGTGGCAAAGAACCTTGTGTTATTTTGTAATTCAGGTCTAATCAGTTATTTTGTGTGTTTATTGAGTGAATGACTCTAATGGAATAAACAAGTGTGCTCCTTGTTAACCATCTTAACAAAAAGGTCCTTAGAACCATAAATAATTTTGACAACGTTCCAATTAGCTTATGCACTATTAATCATGAATCCCTTGAAATTGGGTTTTGCAAACTTGTGCTTCAACATCATTTCATTAAACTTTGTGCACATAAGTCATTGAGTTTTAATCTCCTCAGATTGCATATTACAAATAACTATGGTCAACACTTTATAATAAACAAGATCGTACACATGACAAGCCATAGTTGTCCAACCAACAACATGCTTCACATGATTAAACATGATCCAAGCATTTTACAAATCCCCTGCAAGTTGCATTCGTGTGACGAGGCTAATTCCACTCCCATCATCATTTTTGGACATCTTGAAAATGAACACCTTTTATCCATAAACTTGTCTTGGGAAATAGTATTCTAGGATGTAGTCATGTTGATTTTTAGACTTTAATTTAAGTATGTTATCAATATAGCCACCTCTTGAATGATGCTTGAAAGAAACAACAAGGTTACGAACGTTGGGACAGTTAAGTTCACAAAACTTGTCCTAGATGTGTTCCAACTACTCACCTTTGAAGAACTCCATTGTGCCATCATTAGAATCATCAAGCAAGTAACTTGCCAAGAAGGTATTGGTAGCACTGAGGGAAATCAAAGAGATCTTTGCATTAGGTGTGCGATCAACCTTTTTTGTGATCAACCTTCTAGTCTCTTCGACTGATTCTTGACACTTTCCATCCACAATAAGATGGTTATGAACACCAAGATGAATTGTCGCTCTTGACATAAATTGAAATCTATGCACAACATAATAGATTTGCCCACCGCAGTCAACAACATAGAAGGGAGGAGAATGACAAAATTTGCATTTAAACAAGGAAGAGGATGGAATCATTGTCATTTGACTTAAGACCAGAATATGGACACATTCACCGCACTAGAATGTTTCATTATGAGTGGCAAAGTGCACAAAGTTCTCATAGTCATCTTGCACACACTATAAATGACCCAAGCAACAAGTTTTCCTGAAATTAAACCAAATCAAATTTTTTATATTGGTTGTATGACCAACTTACTCCAAGCATGGCCATCGTACTTTTGTCCATGCCTTGCATTTGGGAAGGGTTGTGAACATTCAAATGGATGGGCGGCAATTCAAACAAAAAATCCCCATCAAAAACAATTGGCAAGAATTGGACTTTTCATAAAGGGATATTAAATAATCCAAAGTCCACAACTCATTGGAAGTTTGTCTTGGCAACACCATCGTACATAAGCAAGAAACAACAAATTGAATATTCCCCACATGGGTGGATGGCTTTGACGACAAAAGGTTCTAGACTAAATAATGTATTTCGACAATTTTGTCAACAAAGGAGGTGGTGTCAAATCCTCACTAGTGGAGGAATTAAACAATTCATTGAAAATAGAGGACAGAAGAGCATCGAAACATTGAAGGAAAATGTTGTTAACTTTGAGTTCTTGCTTCATAGTCTTGACCACATAACTTGTGGTTCTTGTCGTCAAAATGTTTTCTTGATAATTATGAGTCAAGCTATCATTTACAATGTGATAACGACCACAACCAACCACCCATTATCTCCCTTTTGAAGAGGTCATAGGATACAATATAAAGAATTTGAAACAATGTTATTAGAATCATACGAAAGGTCCTTAATATGTAAAGAACTTAGTTGAAAAACAAACATAACGCATAAACAATGTTTAAAGACAATGGTCATCCCTGACTCATCTACCATGATGATGAGGTTCAAGTGTCTAATAGCATGAAATGTCACCATGTCCCAAAAGGCACATGAGTAGTAGTGAAGGAACTTAGACGGATTTGAATTAACAATAGCAGAATCAAACACCAGGGTAAATATTGAAAGGTTTGATGAAGAGGAAGAGGAATTGGGGAAATATATCCAAGCAAGGAACGAGTCGAATATGAAGTTGGACAAAGAACAACAACAATGAAAACCACAAACAAGAAAGTCAAATAGTGTAATGACAAACATCAAACTGAAATTCTGAAACTTACATGCTTATAGCCAAACATAATCTTTGTTGATGGAATATGGTGCAAAGAATAAAATTTGGGACGAAATGATCACTTTGAAAGTAATTTAAGTGGAAAGCCAACCTTAAATTTCTACATCCTCCAATGCATTATGTGAATTACATAAATGTGGTGTAGGCTTGGAAATAAACAAAAAAGAGAAGGAAAATATAAAAAACCATTAAAAAAAAAGTATTTGTCATTCGAGAAAGATCACCTTTTGGAAGGACAGAAGAACACAAAAAAAGAAAACGTCGACACTAAAAAGCTCTAACAAATTAGTGACAATAGGACATTAAGACCATATGAATATTGTATTGGAACTGGCATTTAAGTTAACATAAATAGGGTTGATGTCTATGCAATGTACAGAAATCCAAAAAAAAACTACACAAAGACTAGGTGGAAGAGGGCATAATGCAATAGGGTAATAGCCTCATGCAAATAGGTGCAGAACATCAGTTACATCCAAGGTTAGAAGAAGCAAACTAGAACATGGGATTAAATGTCAGATCAATGATAAGATATGTTGTCCATCATCTTCATTAATCAAGTTGTGTGAAATATTTTCATGACCAGATCTTAATAGGAAAAGTAAAAGCCAGAAGGTATAATTATTAAACATAATTGGAACATGTTGCAACAAGGATCTAATTAATGTTTGGAATATAAGATTTCGTTAGGTGTTAAAAATTACAAGAAGTATTTTCCAAAAAATAAACTACACTATATTCAGGTAATGACATTGCCAACAACTTTCATATCTAAGCATAAATCAACAACATAGTAGACATAAAAATTCATTATTATGGATGTGAATGTTAGAATTAAGAAAACTTTACATAAATTTAAAGAAAAGGAGAAAAAACATTGGAATTTAAAATGTCATTTCTAGGTTGGTGGAAAGGAAATTTTTTAAAAAGAGGTTGGAGATATATATCATGGAATGGAACTTGTTATAAAGAAGGAAGTGAAATATGTGCTATTGAAAATGAATACATTTTATCACAAATATTTATGGGCCTTAATGAAATCCCTTGAAATTTGGTATGCATGATTGGTGCTAGATTTTATTATAAAGGAAGAGGTAAAATTAGGTTAATTACATTAAATTAGTTTACTAGCCATATGAAAAGCTTTTTGACTTAGTTACAAGTTACTAATAAAATCTAGACATGATGGCAATGTCATGTCTAAAATACTTTAAAATTGATATAACTAATATTGGGAGGGAAATTAGAGACCATTGGCCCACTGCGTCCATGTGTATAAATTTCCTAACGTGAGTTTTTTGGAAGTCATATATTCACACTCCAAGCGTACAAGATTTAGAACAAAAACATTTTTTCATTAACATCATTTTCTATTACACATTAATAAAAAAAAGGTACAAAAGTGCAATGTCAGTGGCATTCATTATCAAGATGGACAATTATAGTTATAGTTTGTCCTCAAAGTTACAACTCATAAAGATGGTGGCAAGCAAGGTCAGTGAGATCCAATGTAATAAAAAAAGTGATTTTGATAAATGAAATAGGCCACAAAAATTCTTAAATTCATTATAAGAACATTGAAAATTATGAGAATGCAGAACTAATTTAACAAGATTAAAATGGTGAGCATATAAAAAATCTGGAATAGAAACAAATTTCAAAATAATAGCTATAATAGAGAGATGTAAATTCAATATATTTTTAAAAACCTTATTAAAAGAATAAATATCTAATTTTGAATGTTGAATACTAATTCTAACTTATAACTATTAATCGAACCCTAATTACCTTTTCCAATTAATATCTATTTTCATTTGTATATCTATAAATATGTGTCTCAAGTCTACAAAAAAAGATATTAGATGCCATTTCTTGCAGCACATGTTGAAGTTTGTCGAAAAGGAAGGGTTTTTTTTTAGTCAAACGTTCCTATTAAAAGAAAAGAAGCTATAGTTTCAGATGCATGAAAAGGATATTTCTCAAGAAAACTCCTTGTTATTTCAATATTTTCATCCTAATTTAAGACGATATTTAAAATTTTAAAAGGACATTAATTATGATAATGTTGATGATTATGATATATTAAACATGTGTTTGGGTTAAATGTTCATATCATTTTACAAAAATAAAATGAAATAAAAACTGGTTTATTGTTATCAAACATGGTGTTTTAAATTACAACTATTCTAAAATTATCAATGTACATTTACATAAAGATAAAATTATGAATCAATTGCATACTCTTGATTTATTTAAATTGGGTGCAAACATTCAATCATGTACTACACCTACCCCCTTGGCCATTATTTTTTAAAGAATATTTTCATATATTTTAGAAAAAAATTCCTTAAATTATTTTTATATCCTTAAATTATTATTTATACTAATATGTTAAAGTTTATATTAAAATTTTGCCAAAAAAAAAGAGGTAGGTATTAAAATTTATCAAAATAAACTATATATATATGAATATTTTTACATTATGAAAGTAATGGTTTCAACTACTTTGGTACATGTTTAAAAAATTGCATTCAATTGTTTCATTTTTAAAGCTTAAATAGACCTTATTTAATTATTAAAAGAATTCAAAGTGAACGGAATTTAATTGTTATTACTTTTGATACTATATGTATTACCAATTTTAATTCAAATTGTTTACACTATACCATGCATTTACTCGTTTAGGGTTTCTAATAGAAGATGAGTTTAGATCAAAGGTTAGTTTAGCTTTGCACTGAAGTAACTAGAAGTTTAGGGTTGTGTTGGAATTAAATTTAGGTTTTGATCCCCAATGACCTCGAATGCACAAGGTACATACAACTTCTATGTAAAAAACTATTAAGGAGAATCGAGGATTGGGACAAATGTGAATAATTTAATTTTGTTGAATTCAACCTTTTCATGAAATATTCCCACTTTCTTTTTCGCCCACCAATTCCTCATTCCACTTGCATTCTAAAACGTGCATGAATTTTGTTATGTGTTTGCATTACATCATGGTCAACATTTAAAACAAGCTCTTGTCATTCTATCTTATGCACAATAACCATTTCTTTACTCGTCTACCTTGGATATCTAAAAATATATTCAAAATAATCATCTATGTGTGTGAAGTACTAACATTGGTTTTTATAGATGTCCACATCATGGTAGGACCTATGATACATATAGCTAGTGTTTATGTATATGAACAATCCATGATAATTTAAAATGACTTTGTTGTTTGTTGCATAGATCTTTTTTTGAACATTGAACCAAGTTTAACTTGTGTGCCTCATTTTTCTAGGGTTCTAAAATATCAACCAAGGTCTTATCTATGAACCCAATACACTTTGACAATTCCTACTACATACCTAAAATAACTTTTTGAGGTGATATCCTTGGGTGTCAACCAATGGATCTCATTCACAAGTGCATTGTTATACATGATGCAATGAATCATCATCACACAAAATAGGTTTAAACTAATTCCATGTGAAGGCATCATGCATGGTCATTTGGTCACATTGTCATGCTTTGTGTATAGAAGGAAGGAAGTTCATGAACATTGGTCATGCATCAACTTGGATGTCCTACTTGATACAACTAGAATCTCTTTTGTTATGTTGACATGCCAAGTTAAGTTTCATCCTTAACCTTAAATCCTTGTATTATGTTTGCCATTTGCTTATTTTAATCTCAATGTTGCAATTTGAATATTTCTCAGTACTTTTGTTCTTTCTTTTTTGTTGTTGTAATGAAACAAATGATCTTGTAATGTCATCTTTCAGGTCGATAATGTCTAAATGTAGAACTTTCCAAAATTTCTTTGAATTGCATTTTTTTGTGAACACAATTACTTTATGTTCTCAATTTCGATTTTGTTTATTTATGTGTGCATGTAGATTGCAAATTCATGGATACAAATTTTTGAAGACTTAGTAGCTGATGCATGTGTTTGTGGACATCGTTTGATAACCTCACAATGGCACTTGTCATCACCATCAAATTCAATGTTAAGGGAATGCATTTTGAATTGTTATAGAAACGACAAGCCTTGAAGGTGATGGGTGGTAGTTCAAATTGTTGTAGTGATAATGCACCTTGAAGCAATGGCATTAGTTTGAATTGTTGTAATGATAACACAATTTGAAGCAATGGTGATAGTTCAAAGTACTTCGACAATGATTTGCCTATTAATTTGAATTACACCAATGAATACATGCCTTGTAATGGTGATGACATAAGTAAACTTGCACAATGAGCAAAATTGTAATATAAATTTCATATTTGTTGCAATAGTGTAAGATCACCATTATAGTAAGTGGCCAAGTTCATTTTGAAACAGTTTAGTAGTTGCAAGAGATTTCCATGGATGTTTTTGTGAAAATCACCAATTGATAGGTGAATTCCATAATGTTTTCATTTTGGAATTCTTTTGGATGCCACCAAATAATTTCAATGATTCATTAGATTTTGAGTGAATTTGGATAAATTTACCATGGTGTAAGTGGACAACTTGTAATGAATAGGGACTAGTTGCTATGGAAAAATGAATTGCTTAATAGTTAATCAAATTCATTAATTATTAATGAATTCACTAGTAATTACATCATTAATAGCTAATAAAATCCATTAGTTGTTAATTAATTCATTAGGTTAAGCTCTTGGTTCATAACTAGGTTAGGCATTTACAAACCTATGTTACTCATACAAAAACCTAGGCTAGACGCCTAAGAACTTACATTAGACACATATTTTACACCACTTAAAGCTTAAGGTGAAAACCTAGCCCACCAACTTAAGGTTCAAGTGTGAGATTTGAATTGTTCACCTCCTTTCACCTCCATATTTATTTAAAGATCAAGTCTTTAACCTTTGGACCATTATTCAAATAAATGAAATTATTTTGTCACCATATTATAATGCACATTGTCTTCTTAACCTACTTACATATCTTTCTTACCTATGGAACCTTGTTAGTCTACTTTACATGCCTATGTAACCTAGGATATTAATGGGTAAAAATCGGCTAATAAGAGTCAACAACAACTTCTTGAGTCACTATGATTAGTCCTAAAAAGATGATGTGGTAGCATAGGATTGGATGAAAAGTCTTGAAAGAGTGTTAAACAATAATGCTTAAACATTGTTTTTACATTGTTTCATTATGCTGAAAATTAAAACATTGGTTACGAGCTTTAAAATGTGTTGAAATGTATTATCTATTTATTGGATTACCTTCAAACTTTATTACATGCTAAATTAACATATTAAATGTGCCCCCAAACTCCTAAAAGGACCCAAAGGTGGGTCCCAAACTGAAACAATGGAAGAAGAAAATAATTGGGGTACGCTTCTTAATTCGCAGCACGTTGGGGGTAAGAGGGTGTGTTGGAGTTCCAAAATGGGATTAGGACAAATTCATAAGCGAAAGTTCAAGATGATATCAACTTGCACAACCAAAAAAGAGGGCGGTTAGTGTAAGTCAAATGGAAATGGTGCGACGGACTTAATAGGGACAACCTCAAGCATAAACTTCACACGGCCCGTAACCTTTGGGAGGAGGCACCACTCCCCTCCTTATAATATACTGTATGCCTCTCCATGGGGACTACATCCAAATGTCATTTTTCTTTGGGACTCCCAAGTGGGAGTCCCAAAACCAAGACTCTTGTCGTCCCAAAACTTTGGACACTTATATATTTTTATCACATCAAGTTTATTTTGAGAATGCAAATATAATATCTTACAACCCTTGAAAATATCTTTCCAATAATGTATAACACGCTTCAATCAAACCTCATTTGACCCTTGTTTTCAAGGGATTTATGGTCGGGAGTCAAATTCTCAATTTGTCTCTCGCCTTTTTTTTAATCATAACTCATGCAAATCAGGTCTAATTGAATAATGCGAGGGAACTTTAAGCATCTACATTTCAAGACCTTTCTAATGATATCTTGGGGGTCCCAGTCAGTGTTTATTTTCCCTTCAACCAAGGGTCTAAACATTTGCAAGTTTTGCACTAATGCAACTCCCAAAGTGGGAGTGCACTTGAGAGTCATTGGGCTTCATCTCTTACATTCTCCTTCATTTGTGAGAGTGTGGTCCACAGTTAAACACATTCTAACCCTCATGGGCCCTTGGATTTCACTCTTAATTGTGAATCCAATGTTAGGGTTGCGACATGATTAATTTTGAAAAGATGATGTTATTGTGAAAACATTATGTACATATCATAAAAATTTAGAATCAATATAAAGAATGAAAATGTCGTAACCCCACTTTGGCCAAGTGTGGGGGTGAAGCCCAACACTTGGAAAAGTTGGAGACTTGGAGTCCTCCGGGACTCCCGAATGTTTAGAGCTCGACAACAAGGCCCAAAACACCTCGCATTGGGGTGTTCTTGGTGTCATTGAAAAGGTCTTGAAACCTAGATATCGAAAATGGCCTTGCATTGGCCATTCGGACATCTGCAGCCCAAGTTATGGGCAAAAGAAGGGCTGGGAGTCAAATTGGCAGTTTGACTCCCGACCACTAAAAGTCGAGAATCGAACTCTTCCCAACGTCGCCTTGAATAGTGCGACACGGCGTTGGAAATCTTTCGATGAGAGTTACAACTTTGCTTCAGGACTCATCCTGATCCAAGTTCAAGGCGAGGAGTTATGGCTGTTCAAAGTTCCAAGAGTCTAGCTGGGACAGTTTCGGGACTCCATTTCGGGAGTCCCAATAAAATGTGCCATTTGGATGTAGCCTTGGCGACCAGCCGCAGAGAATACTATAGGGAGTAAGGTGGTGGCTTACTCCTAAGTTCGGGCCGTGGTGAGTCTTGTGTGTCCAAGTGCCTGTGACAAGTCTCAACACCAAAGGGTGTCCCGAATGCTAAACTAACCTCTTGTGGTTGGTTTTTGGATGCAGATTCACACGAGCTAAGTTAGTCCCTCTTCCTAGTCTAATCCCTGGGCTCCCAACTTGACCCTCTACCCTTTTTTAAAGTTGGAAGTCGGGAGCGTGCTTCCAAGTCTCAACTTTTCGCAACTTGACTTTGTGAAACCCTCAAGTGGGTTTCACCCCGTGACTTGGGAACGCGTCAGAAAAATACATATAAATATTTTAAAGGCTTTGTAATCATTATTTTAAAGTTGCCTAAAAACAAATTAAAAATAGTTTTGACACTAAAAACACAATTTGAAAAAAAATATTTATGACATATTTTGGGATATTTTTAATATACACCTTATCATAATAGTATTAAGAAATTTTTTAATGTTTTTTTAAAGATGTATTAAAAAGACTTTAAAAATATTTTTAAAAAAAAAATAGTGGTCTAAAAGGGCACATGCGGTTTCTAATAATGTGGTTGGACCCACCTTAGGTTATTTTAAAACTATTCACTTGACTACCATGGGCTAGATTTTAAAACTAACATTAGGTTATTTGGGGTTATTTTAGGTTATATTTAAGGTACCATAACCTAGCCACAAGCTATTCATAGGTTAATGTATAGAGGTTAGTTTATATTCTACTACTTTGGGCTATTATAGGCTATTCTACTTTAGGTTATTATGACCTAGAGATTATTTTAAATTATTTTAACCTATGTTGTTTTAGGCTATTCCATCTTAAGTTATTCTATGTTATTTGACCCTAGGTTATTTTTTATTGTTTGAAGTTATTATACTTTAGGTTATTATAAGTTTTTTATATTGTTTTAACTTATTTTATTTTAGTTTATTTTAAGTTATTTGATGTTATTCCACCCTAAATTATTATAGACAATTCCTTTAAAAAAATTATACTATAAGCTATTTTATTATATTCTAAATTATTTTAGGTTGTTTATCTTTTATTATTTTAAATTGTTATGCTCTATGATAAAATAACTCAAAATAGTTTAAAGTAATATAAATATAAATAATTTTTAAAAAATAAAGGTAAAATAACATATTATAACCTAAGGTATAACAATTTAAAATAACTTAAGATAAAATAACAACACTAGTAGCCAAAGGTGTAGCTTAGGGTAACCTATAATAATTTAAAATATAATTCATGGTATAGTCTAAGGTAAAATAACTTACAATATAACTTAAAATAAAATAAGGTGGTATAATTTAAGGTATTTTAAGCAACAACATAAAATAAACCTATATATTATAATGAATTACTTCAATTAATAATGAATATATCAACTAATAATGAAACATGTTGGTTACATAATGACCTTATCGTCAATTTTAATCAACATCAAATGATTAGAATGGGGTGAACTTATTTCACTTTTAAAGTCCAATAGTGATTTAAAATAGTGAATTACACCGAACTTTTGCACTAGAGGATGAAGTTTGAGATTGAATGTCTAAATGCAAGTGGAAACAAATAAAGTGTGACAAAAAAGGATGACGTGCCTTTAACATTGGGATAATTACCATTGTGCAAAATAATGATGTTGAAATGTAAAATTTAACTTTTAAAAAAAGATGTAATGTTTTGTTAACATTGAATGTTAACACCAAGCTAACTACAATGCCCATGTAAAATATGGTGTGAAGTGAAATTTTTGTTGTCAACCAAATTTATGTTAAAACATTGTTATAATACTTGTGCTACCACTAGGTGTGGGCCTTCTTTTTTATTTTTATGGTAAACAAAATATTAGCAAGATTGTCCACTTTGAAGATGTAAAGAAACAAATAAAAACTAGGTACCATTATACGTAAGCAAATTCAACACATGTCTACCTAATAATTAATTAAATGTGAAAAGACCATTTTGAAAAATAGGATTTTTCAAAATATTTCAAAATGTTTTTGAATGAATTCAAAATCATTTTGAAATATTTTAACATTCTAAAAATAATATAATTTGTGTGGTTGCTAAAGACATACTACCATGATATATGGAAATATTCATTTCACACAACCCAAATTTAGTGACACTATTGGTTTGGATTTGGCAAAAAGTAGAAAATACACCAATCTCTTTTTGCCACCATGAAATTTGTTCATGTGCAAAATTTCATGTCTTTCAAAAGATTTTCTTTTTTTGGCACACATGTGGGCAAATGGTTACCTTGTTCTTGGTGGTGAAACATGAACTTCAGTAATAATCTTTTATTGTCCCCACTTTCATGGCATGGACAATAGTTTTGAGGTTGCCCATTCATAACTACTAGTCCAATTGTTTTTTGGACCATGGCTATAGTTTGTTCATAAGGGGAAAAATAACAATATAACATGATTATGATGTCAAAGGTTGCATTTGAGCATGTAATATAAAAATAGTTGCCCTAAAACAACAATTCATTTTCAATTTAGTACAAGATGTGAAGGTGTCGAATTTTTTAAATTCCAATTCATTGTGCCAAGAAAATGATGGATGGCACTAGTCATCATCCAATTTCCACACAATTGAAAGAAAGAAAGAAAGAAAGAAAGTGTAAAGAAAGAAAAAATTTCATTAACCTTTCCTAACTTCTTGTCATTTCATTAACAACTTTTGGGGCCATTTTGATGATGTCTTTTTTGGTTGTTGGACATACATGCCAAAATCAATCACATATTCAATGATATAATAATAGTTTCCAATCACATTGATATCATTTTACATTTACAACCTCTTTAAAACTTGTTGAAAACACATATAAAAATATACATTTCATCCACACATATGAACAAAAACATATGTGGATATGGATAAAGGATTTCATAACCTATAGTTTAGAGGTTTTCAAGCTTCTAATTTGTCCTTCTCTTGTCGTTCATGATGCATAACCTCTTTTTCTTCTTTTTCTCTTGCGTACTTCATTTGGACGTAGGTTATGAGGTTTTTATTCCATTGAAAGGATGATTACATGTTTTTTTTGTTCATCTACAAGTTGATTGAAGAACTTTCCATCCATAAATAAGAGAATTATAATGGTGCTCTCAAACCTTTGCATTGTAGGTTATGTTTGGTAACTAATTCAAGTGTCTTGGTTATCTTGAATAGTCTCTATGTTCATGTGCCACAACTATTCATGATAACACGTGTGCTTTCACATGTTACTTAGTCCATAAACATTCCAAATTCAAATATAATAGATTCCTTCTTATGTACTATCCTAATTAACTTACTGGCAACCAAATGACCAAAATAACATGCTAAAACAAGAAAGCTTCTTTGATCTTGACAAGCCCAGAAAGCTTTTTATGTTATCTTTAATAACAAGCTAGAACTACCCAATTATCTAATCCATATACCATAAGGTCTCAAACCTAATTGCTCTTGAAGGTTTAATATTTGTAGTAGTTCCAAGGTAGCAAATGAAAAACCATTTAAAATTGTGCACCATTCATTTGTGCAAAATAGGAAAATAGAAAAATAAACAAAACATTAATGTGGAAGCTATAAACTTTTTCAATTTTAGTTGAATTGACCACATTTAATTTTGCACAAATTTGTTTATTTGAACTCCATCATACAAGAAGATAGGTAGTTGCACATAATTCAACATTTATCACAATTCTTTTCATTCCACACCACCCCCATTCCCTTTTAATTTTCAATATCAGACCATTATTTGTTGCATAACTTTTGATCGGTTAGATGAAATGGTTGCACACATCACAACCTCGAATATTGTGTCACATAATTACTCCCAAATCCCCATTATCACAAATCAATATATGTTAGTTATGTTTTCTATTGGGCATTGTTTTTCATTGAACATGATGCAAGGCTCAAGCATAGGTATAATGCTTCATCCAAATAAGCAAGTTAAATTGAATTTCCCTATTGATGGAATTACACATATTTGTTGGACTATAAAATTGTACTATTTAACCTCTCAACACAAATTACATAATTATGTTATTTTAACAAAGTTATTTTAAAAATCATCCCAACTTTGGATTGCCATTGGATTTTCCCTTGCAATCTCACATTGAATTTTGAATTATCTTTAAAGTCACCAATCCAAGTATGAAAAGTATGAAATTCACAATGTTCTCTTTTTCTTTAACAATCTCCAACAATATCTCTTTCTCACCTTTGTCAACAAGAGAGCATTTCAACACAAATGTTTGTCAAGGACACACACATAGTCGTCAAGACAAAAAAATGTTGCAAAACAAAGGAAAAATAAAGTTCCCACCACCTCCAACAATAACCCACAACAAAATTCTGCCAAACCTTGTTGGAAAAGAAAGCTTCACCTCAAAACACAAAGTGCACAAAGATTTGTCACAAAACAAAGCTTCATCTCCAATGACACACAAAAATGAAAACCTTGCC
>Ga0209611_10008653_pt1 | contig 15775 bp, 21 predicted proteins | sample S1TSphgellanicum_3_FD_187693 | JGI IMG/M metagenome (GOLD analysis project Ga0209611, IMG submission 187693) | Host-associated microbial communities from peat moss isolated from Minnesota, USA - S1T2_Fc - Sphagnum magellanicum MG (SPAdes) (version 2) | ecosystem: Host-associated > Plants > Peat...
TTTTGCTTTTACTATCACCAAACCGATAATTCCTTATACATGTATATACTTTGTTGCTACATTAAATCCCAAACAATTCAGCTCAAATGAACAAAGTGTCACCCAAGTCCCAAACAAATCTGAGTTTAAAGTTGCAACAATGTACATGACTAATGCTTTTCAAGAGGGTCTCAATTTTTAAAAAAATGATTAACTTTGATTGGCTAGTCACTATGATTAACCCATGTGATGATATTTAACTAATCCTAACTATATACCACAATGGGGTGAAAAAATAGTTTGCACATTATTTTAGAAAGAAATTGTTATAGAAAGAAAGAGTTTAATCAAAAGATCTCTACATTGTAATAGAAAATGGTTTTTTTTTTTTTTTTTTTTTTTTGGGGGCAATAGGCCTTTGAGACTTGACTGTGGTAGTGACACATTCTACACTAGATGTCAAATCGCATATATTTTATTATTATAATGGATGACACCGCAAAGTGTATCTTATTGATGTGTCAAGAACCATGGCTTTGTCACACACAAAAAGCATATTCAATATGAATATGTGTCATAAATGATGTAATGTTGTCAACATGAATAATTATGGATAAATGTAGTATGTTTTGATCCCAAGATTATATATCCAATCTATGTCAAATAAAGGAATTGATAAAATATATCTTTTAAGCTTGAGTCGGAAACTAAACAACTCTAATTAATAATGTGATAGCAATTGGCAGTCAATTCATTGAAGCAAAGTGTTTTGGGGGGGGGGGAGAAGGGGGGTCGAATTTTTGAATTGTGGTGACAAAGAAATTAGAATTTTTTTTGTTTTTTTGGTGTGAATTTGAGGGGGGAAAAAGTGCTAAGTTTTTGGGAAAATTCACAAAACTTTTGAGATCACATAATTTGTTTTTAATTATTTTTGAAAACCTGCATTGAAGATAACAAAATAACCCTTAATTATGTTTGTTCTGTGAAGCTACTCTGAAGAACAAACCCATCTTTCAATTGACACAAAACTCTCAGCTGACTTGCTGAAAGAAGATTTTGAGAACTATTACAAGCTCTTTTGTGTGTGTGTGTGTGTGCGCATCGAGATCATAGTGGAAAAAAGAGGGAGAAAAAAAAGGGGCAAAAAAAAGGGGGGGGAATACTTGGGGCTAATTGAATGGTGGATCAAAGGTGTCTACGAGCTGCAACATATGGATCAAGGGGTCTTACGAGCCAAGCAAAACGATGATTCGAATGACCGTATAGTCTTTGTTGAATCCAGGAGGTGCACTAGATGTACTACTTGTAGCTGAGAAATGAAACGCATGCACTCTCTTCCTCATGCACTCTCTTCCTCAATCCAGGGACCCAGTCTGCAGAATCTGTGAAAAGCCATTCAATGGGGGAGGGCGAGATCGCAACTTTTGCTTATATCCATGAGTCATGACTACAACTTTCAGTATCAAAATAAATTTCCACACCTTGAATTTACATTCCCCTAGATCATGCCTGCAATGCAACATCACATTTTGATATAGGGTAAACTGACTGGTCATAGTACTCTTAAAAACACAGAGGAACTTTGTGATCTGGGTAGACCTTGGTTGCCTCTGGTGTCCAAAGATGAGTTATAGAGGAGCTCTGGGTGCACTTAGTGCGCTTTAGATCGTTGGATTTGGACTAGAGATGCAAAAGATATGATCTCTGGAAGTTCTCGGTCTCATTGTCCCAAAAAAAGAAGTCAGCAAACATTTTTTTTTTATCTATGGAAATCTTAGAACGAACATTTTTGCACTGACACATGTCACAAATCCACCCTATCACCAAATAATCTCATGCTCAAACTAATCATGTTCATTGAAAAAACTAAACACTTTTATTCAAGGGTTGAGATTAAAACCCTAAAACAAGGCAAAACAATGTTTAGTTATCAAAACCCTAAGTTTTGTTAAACCCTAAATTAACAACCGCTCTCCAATCCGGCATCGACCTAGAAACCCCCTACCCCCTTCCCCTTTCGTCTCCTTTCCGTGTGTGGGTCAGATTCCTGCAATTGCGTTGCCTGTCCCCTCTCCAAGCTTTCCTCCCCATCCGTCTCCTTTTTACACATGACCCCCGAGTTTTCCTCCCCCATTCATTTCCTCTCTACATGTGGGTCGGGTTCCCCCTAACTCGATTCTTGCTCCCCGTTTCATTTCCTTTTCGTGCACAAGTCGAGTTCCCCCTAAGCTAATTTTCAGTCCCCTTTCCATCTCCTCTTTGTGCACGGGTCGAGTTCCTCTCAACTCAATTCCCCTTCACCTCTCTATGCTACAATTGAAGCTTTAACATGTGTGCGAATGTTCAACAAATATGGCAAGGCTTGGTTTTAGAGATGGAAAGGAGTTCAAACCTCCTTAGTTCAAACTTCTTGCTCAAGTTTTTTTGCAAGCAACATGAAATTGTTTTTGAGTTTTGATGGTGTGGTTTCTCATAAGTAGTTCAACAATGGATCATCTTGGTTCTTGCTTGCTATAGGTCTGGTTTTCCCCATTTCATTTGTTGCAACTTGGTGCATTACTTGTTCTACATCTTCCAAATCGGTGGCAACTCAACTTCAACTTGCCCTTCATTGATCTTAGTTGAAGTGTTACTTTTCAACTCAAAGTTCATTTTCATTGGCTGAAAATATTTACCTTCTGTTGGAGTGTACTTACATTTGGGTTAAAGATGCGCATAGATGTAATGGAGAAGATACATATCTGTAATGAGGATTGTTGTGATAATTTGGATTGTACATAATGTTACTGGTCTAGCTTTCAAGTAAGTGACTAAAGTGATTTCCATGAATTTATAAATAAGTTTCTTTACTATTGAATCAAATTGTTGTGGTTGTTAATGATGCTACTTTGATTACTTCAATGTAAGAAAATGCATGTAAATTCATTTCACATTATGGAGTTATAGGATTGGAGATCCTTCAATCTTGACATGACCAAAAAATGCATAGTTGTTGATCTAGTCTACTATGTTAGTAGTGAAAGATTTGTAAGATAATCATTTCTATATGGAAAATTGCATGTAAAATTACATCACATTTGGAGTTATAGGATCATTGGAGATCCTTCAATCTTAAAATCACCAAAAAGCAATGTTCATCATCAGCTGTAACTACTGCTCCTCTTAGTTTTACCTTAATAGGAACTATTCCTTTTGACTTGTTGTTCATCCTCCACTACACCTACTTTTTTCTTTTAACTATTCCACCCCAACAACAATTATTCATCTTAATTGTTCCACCTCAATAGCTATTGTTCCTTCTCATAAATATTCCACCCTAGCATTTCTTGACATCTTATTCATCCTCAACTACAGTTGCTCCACCCCTTAGTTATTCCACCCTAATAGCTCAGTTGTCAATTTGTGGTTATTGCAAGGATGCTACAACTTCCTTTTTGACTTGCATTCAAGCCAAGGTTCGTTGTTGAGCTTGTTTTTGCACCTGTGTTATTTCACCAAAATTCACACCCATGTATCCAAGAGGGTGAGCTCACAGACTTGCCTTGAAATTATCATGATTTTTTTTTCTACCTCTCTAATTGCTAAGGATGACCAAACTGCAATGAAATTGGCTCATTATTGTTTTACAATTTTTTTTTTCAGCCAATTTTTCGGTTGTAATCAACATTGGCAATGTTTTTTTTGCTTGTTTTTTTTGTCTTTCTTTCCTTTTGTTTTCTCGGATCTATTCTATTGCCTCCCTATCCATTGCCTTCTATCACATAATCTTCAAATATTTTTTTGATGTTACAACATGACTTTGAGAATAATTGATTAATGGTTATTTTCCATTGGTCCTTCTTCCAAGTAGATGTGGCAATGACAACAAACCATGTCACCCTTGTGTTAATGCCACTTGAATTGAACTTTCAAAATTTCTAAGTTCAACAGTTTAATCCAATGAAAGTTTTGCCAAATTTTCAACCATGTTCTCTAATTTTATCATAAACACATGGTTAGTGATTATAGGAATTCTAGGCATGTCCACATAATACCTAGGTTGATCTTCAAATAGACTAGCAATTGGAACTGTTGTTGTTGAACCTATGTTGATGAACTCATCTACAACTGCATGTTCTATCCATTCTTGTTCACCATCCTCTTGTTTTGGTGTTTTTTCTTCCTTGGCCTGATTCAGTAATGTGTACATCGTATTAAGGCCAATTTTTGAATCCATAGCCCTAGGGTTAAGTGGCCAAATCCCTTTATCTTTGAACCTTGACATAATATTTTTTCATGTAAGTGCTAAGTCTATTGTTTTGTCTACCCACCCTACCAATGTTATCTTATTTAGTTTTGTGCAATTCCTCTTAACCATTACTATGTCTTTTTCCTTTTTAAAAGCATTATTAAAATGCTTGAAGCAAGCCACATCCAAGGGTTGAAGTGCATGAAATGTATGTGAAGGTAGAGTATTCATGTCCAACCCAAACTTTTGAGCTTGTTTAATTGCCTCAAAGGTGACATGAGATCCATGCCCATCCAAAATGACCAAATGCTTATTTGTTATGGATATTCCATTTGGTATAGACATTTTGAAAAAAAATATAAACTTTTTGAAAAGGAAGGTAGTAATCCATGCCTTTGATTGCACAGCCATACAAGTCCTTGGTTTGCAAAATTGTATGTAGTCGTCACGTATGTTCTCTCCTTTAAATATGTGGAACCCTGGCAGTGTTGTTCTTACTACATTGACCACATAGTTAATAATCAACCACTCCTTGGATTTTGGGATAATGTTGTACACTTGGTGTGAACCTCGTTTTGCAAGAACCTTTGTTCTTGATTGTTTTCTTGCTTGGATGTCTGTTTCGTCATAATTCCAGATATGGTCTCCAACATAGTTGTGTTTGTTGTAAAGGGACTATAAATTTTGCTAGAAACTTTGGCAAGCTTGAATTATCAACCCTTGTGCTCAACTAATATCTAATCCTTCAACTTCACGAATGTTGAGCTCAAGATGTCTCCTCTTGAACCAGTACCACCAAGAACTCCCAAATACCCTTCCTTGAAAGGTGTTGTCCTTGTTTGAATTAATTCTAAAACTTTCATTTTTAACTATTGTAGGCTAATTGATAGCTCAACTTCCTACATAAACAAAACCCAAGCAACCACAACTTGATCTTTTTCTATTGTTAGCATGCTTATTGGTCTAGGTTTCTTAAATCTTGTTTTCCCATACAAATGATCAGACAATGAAGTAAGAGGTATGTTTTAATGCCTACTTGCCTTCCTCAATGAAGTTGTCCCATTTTCAATTGCATCCTCCTCTAATGCTTCATTGGTCCATTTGCCTATAATGATTAGAAGACCACATCTATTAACTTTCTTTTGTTTTCTTGTTGATTCATGTCCACAAGATGGTGGGACATTCTCCTTGTCCTAACTTGGCTCCTCTTGCAATCCACTTCGCCTCCTACAAGGTACATTGATTATCATGATTTAAATCACCTTGGTCCCAACTTACAACACGTTGGGGGTGTGTTATTTGGCCTTACAAGAGGTACAAACTTGAATCTTTTATATTTTGCCTAGCTCTCAAGGAAGTATGACAAGTCAGGATATGTTTGAAATGCATATGTATCTAGTTGTTGGGAAGAAGTTATCAATGCATTAAATAGTTCAAAGTCATCTCAAACTAAATCTTGGAATGTTATTTTTGTATAGGTAGTAGGTGTGTACAACAAACTACGATTACTTGGAGTTGGATAAAATTTGTCTTTGTTATGATTAGTTAAATTGTATCTACAAATTATGGAACTTTGCACCCAACAATAAAATGAAAACTTCTTGAACTTTTGGTTGTAAAGTTGATCTATTGCAAGTTTTTTTAGTTGTCTTTCTACATCCACGTTTGAATCTTGAGTTCCTATCTCTTCATTAATAACATTAGGATCTGTTCTTTGATGTTCAAACTATTGTAAAAATTCAATGGCTACTTTATTATTTAGATTCTATTGATCTACCTCTAGTTCTTGTAATGCCTCTTTTGCTACTCTAAGATGTTTTCCTTGTTTTGGTTGATATGCTGAGACTTATGTTTTTAATCTAGAACTCTCTACAACTCCTATGTTACTTTCCCTTTGCTACTCTAACCCATATGCTTTCAAAATGTTGATGAAAGATTTCAAATAATCTCTCTCATAGTTTGGAAGCTTTGACATGCTAAAAGAATTTTGCTTGTGAATTTGAAAAAATAGGATTGTGAATCCAAACCTTCCACCATAATCTTGTGAATTTGGTAAATTAATTTTGGTGGGAACGAGATGTGCTTGAATTTGGGGGGAAAATGGAAGTCCTTCCCTAATTAATGTGTAGTTGTTATTCTTGCATTGGATTCTTGTAAACTTTAATCCTTGTTTATGGTCCATTGTCTGCTATTTAACACGACCTTTGCACCCCATCACCATCGTGATATTAATTTTAGTGTGCACTCCAATTGCCTATGACCAAACACTCATTCCCACCCCCAAACTTGGGGCTACTGTAAAATTGAACCATTTTTTTCCAATGACCAAACATTAAGAGTACACCTCATGTTCCCCCCTTGCATAATGAAAATCAACTCATAGCCAATCACTAAGCTAATCCCTTATAATATTATTTAATTTTTTAAAAAATGTGCCACGTAAACCCTTAATACCAAACACTAAAATTTAATGGCTGGTCACTAATATGAAAAATCTAGAACAATTTTTTGTAAACCAAGCATTTGGTAATAGGTTAGTTCCTGCACTACATGGGTGCTTGGTGACTGGCCTCTGTTTGGTGATGGGCCAGTTTACCCTACACAAAGTGATGGGTATGAAGAGAAATCAAATAATCGCCCCAACTGTTGTTGATGCTTATGATCACACAATTTGTATCTATCAAATGAGCTGCTGGGTAATCTGGGTGATAATTGTGATCTTTCTGGGCAGATTATGGCTACCCATATCAGCTCCATCTTGCTGGTAACTGCCAAAAAAACACTTCTCTTTTTGGTGTGGACAAGAAGGGAAGGATGGGGGGTTTTGCCAGTTGCCACCTACAACACAAACAAGCTTCATCTATTGCAAACTGTCTAGATTTTCTTAAAGATCATGAAGAAAAAGTTGTTGCTTTTTACACTTTATACTTGAGCCTTGGATTCATTACAAAAAAACCCGAATGGTTCATCAGTCTGTTACACACTGCAGGGGTTCAAGTACTTGGGGCCTTTGATGATGTACTATATATAATATACTATTTACATGTCCCTCCTTACAACCAAAGACTCAGTGTACCCATTTCTTCCTACTTCACAACAAATCTGCTAGCCTTCAACAGCCACCCACATGTGACAACAACGCAAACCCAAGCAAAAGATGAATAACAACAACAACAACAAACAATAATTCCATAAGTAATTTCAATGTGACCCATATTTTGCAAACCAAAAGAACAAGGACACCGACAACTCCAGAAGTAATTTCAATGAGCCCACAATTTGCAAACCAAAACAAACAACAACAGAATATATATATATATATATATATACATTCCTATTCCACCTATCAGAGTATTGAGCCATGTGGTCTCTTCTAATCTATATAGCCCATCCAGCAACAGATAATCTCCTCAAAGGCAGCTTTTGGACTTTTGGAAGCAACTTCCATCTTTGTAATAAGGGTACATTTGTGTGAACCACATCCATGGTCATAAAAGGCATATCTATGCTTTTCACCTGTTTTATTATCTCCATAAGACAACAAACCTCAACAATTTGGAGTTTTTCAATTTGCAAAGTATTTAGCATCAAGTGTGAACAGAGAGCAAAGTAGTATATCAGCTCAACTCTTGCCTTGAAAAATTCCTTGAAGTAAGCACGTAACGCATCAACTCTCCTGAAAAATGGAATATGGTGAGCTCAACACACTCACACACACCTTCCTTGTTTGCTCTTTTGTTGGAACCATTTCCTTCTTTCTTTTTGTTGCACTTTTCCTGTAATAAAGTTTGGCAAGGTTTACATCATCATTGTCATCTTTTGGGCCCCAGGGTCCCGACATGCGGTGACTCGGGTATTGCCAACAACAAATGAGAACACTCAAATGAGCACCTCCTCGCACTTCACTGGGGGTCTGGGATTCATCACTACGTGTTTGATACCTTTGATGTACAAGTTGCAGTGGAGACGGGTCCCCACTCCTGCATCTTTGGAGAAAGTTTGGACTAGTGTGTTGGTCTGGTATGACCTGATGATGATGAGGCTCCTCAGGGTAGCTAGCTACAAGCAGAACCCAGTCGATCAATTGACACCCATCATCATCGCATAATTCCCCTCCTTTTGTTGGCTCTTTTGTCTTCCAATCCCTGTTTGTCAGGAGTCAGGACATTACAAAATTGGTGGCAAGGATCATGCATTGTTGTTGTTGTTTTTGTTGTATTCATTATCCAAACAAAGGTGCCAAAAGGCAAATAGTCTAGACCTCTCTCTCTCTCTCTCTCAACAATAGCCATTTGTGGTTTCAGGATTTTAAACTCATTTTTCCCATGATGATCACTCTTTGATTCTCCGCCAGATATATAATATACATGTATTTGCACAACACTATAGCAGAACACATCATCCTACACCTACAGATATAAGGTTTTCGTGTATACTTTTAAGCATTGTGTGTCATTGTTGTTGGTCTGATCTTTGTTAATCATTCAACGGTCATTTGTGGGTTGAGGCTTTTGGATTACTTTTGTTCATGTTGATCTCCTCTTTGATTCTCCTTTCCTCTGGATAAATAGTTTTTGTGTATCGCTGAACAACACAAGCAAACCAAAGAACTGACTTGTATGAAAGTGACATAGAACATGTGCAAATGAACCCACACATAACTGTAGAGCATACTTTTTCCAGCTCCCTCTTCAATGTTTGCATTATCGAAAGTGGGGTTGACATTATTCTCTCAAACTTTGCACAGCAGTGTTTCGTGATAAATGCAGTCATGGGTGCTTGATGAAGCATCAATTATTTCCAATCCGATTTCTTTGATTTAGGTAATTCTGGAGGTTTTGCATCAAGCAGAGGTAGCTACAAATGTGCCTTACTCAATTCCTCCTAAAAGACAATAGGTTATTCCACCTGATAGTGTTAATGAAGGACAGGGACAAGAAATTCCTTGGAAAGCCCACATACAGAATTACATGGGAAGATTCCAGAATTGCAGATACAGTTTGTGCAATTCAGATGGTCTTGCGTTTCAGTGCAGAAAAAGAGCAGAAAGTTCACTGAGTTTCTAACAGAATCTAAGCCTTACTATCCACATGCCAAGATTTCATTACAATCCTAATCCCAACTGGGGTCAAGTAGGTCCATGTTCAATTGCGAGCATGGAGTGATATTTCTCACCTACAAGTGGTATTTCTAATTTCTGGAGCAACCTATCTCTCAATCACTCTCTTCACAACTCTTCACTCATGAAAAAGATCAACTTGTGTATGGATTGCAAAACCAGATTGAGAAAAACTCATTGATTTTATTTTCCCCCACTTAGTATGGCAGGCAGAGAGGTTTTAAATTTAATAAATCTTCTCCACTTGTGCCCCAATGGTTTGAAGAGAGTTTTTCCAAAGTTCATTATGTTGTTCTAAATTCCAACACTCTTTAAATCCAAAATTTCCATCACATGTTCACAGCAGCACTAGCTTGTATCTTAAACATTTAATCCCTAAAGTTCCCCAACATTCTTTCTGAACACTTCAAAGAAATTATTTTCAAGGAAAGTTTCAATTTGACCACCTCCCACCTCCCGTCAATCCTCTTAACACTCTCAACAATGCACATGGCTTCCAATAGTGTTCATGAAGGTCTCCAAAATCCACAAAATACTCTTTACCATATTGACGAAGAGTGAGTAATTTGGTTGACAGCAGACAAAAGTTATAAAATTTTGTTGGAAATTTTGGATAGACCAAAATCTCATAGGTTCAAGAAATAGGACTCAAAACAGAGCTTATGTGCATGATAGTTTAATAGATACAATGTACAAAATCCTACCAGTTGGTAAGCAATTTGTAAGTGAAATATTTTGTAAAGCAAGAACTGTAGGCACCATCCCCGCCTTTCAGACATCCATTGTGATAAAAAAGACCAGACCTATAACAAAATTTCCCATTCTTCACATAGCAGACTTTCTTGCAGGAAAGGAAAGGCTTTTAATCACCCAGAAAAAGATAGCACTCTTGCAGCTTCCGCAAACTCCTTCACACCTAAAAAAAGATGGTACTCTTGTAGCTTCCTTTCCACTTGCAATCTGTCACATGATCAATAGCTTGCCATATCATTCTGAGAGGGAAAAACAAATCTTTCCAGCTATCAAGGAAAGCATTTAGACATCTTAACAGATGGAGTACTTAAGCAAGTGCCGGTCCCCTAATGGATCCTGTTCGTTAAGGAGGGCAGAGTCATGGCCTTTCCTTTCCCAGGAGAGGTCTCAAGGCAAAGTGACAATTCCAGCTGCTAATCATATAAACCAACATTCACTCCAGCTGCCAATCATTTGATGATGCTGTTGAAACATGTGCTGAATTCATATAATATATGTCCTTTTTAGAGTAAGTTCAAAAGGGGTGCTTACCAAGCAGGAATGATTTTCCAGACTTGATTCTCTTGCTTCTTCCATTCGAAGAGGATAACAGGCGTCCCATCTTTCACACCATCAGAATTTTTGTCACCCCGCAGAGCATCCAGATTGGACGTGATCTTGTTAACCATGCGGATACAATGATAGCCTTCGCCCACATCCTCACTCTGCGACCACAGCAGACTCTCATCCTGGACCCTGAGTTGAAAGTCGGCAAGCAACACCTGCCAAAATGCAATCATCTCTGGTTGGAGCATGTGAATAAAAAACCAGCACAATAACATGATGTTCCAGTGCAAATCAAGCTCCTTTCCTGGTCATATCTAGGGAAATTTGCAGAGAAATCCTCACAAAACAATGTTTTGAAGGTAAGGCAAACAATGTGTAGTCATAACCTTGTGAGAGTCACTCACAAAGTGTCAGACCATTACTCTTCATCAACGTCACCTTTTGTTCTTTAAGGACAAGTACTTTCAACAGAAGCCAATGTCAGTCTTCTTACATATTTTTGTGCTACAAGACTAGACAAACTGAATCCTCAAAGTGTGGACCCAAGTCTCTGCAATGTAGCTCCTTATGGGACAGTCTGGACCCAAGTCTCACACATGTTGCAATGCAGATCAGTATCCTCCCACATTTCATGCCACAAAACCACACAATCTGAAATCCTCACAGCATGGATCAAATGGTTGCACATGTTGTTGCAATAGATTGTCCAAATGTTTTTACCTGCTCCACGTCTGCAGGTGCATGTCGCAGAGCTTGACCTGTAGCTTTGTTAACAAGAGCAAATGCTGGCAAGCCTGTTGAATCCTTCACTCTCGTGCCCATACTTTCCTCCTTCACCCACACCTAACTCCCACAAGCAGCAGAGTGTCCAACACAACTCTCTCAAAATCCTTCCCTCAACTGTCTGCCTTCCAATCAACACTACAAGATTGAAAGAAAGAAATGAAATGCATACCCATGCAACTGCAAAAATATACTACTAGATAGAACCCTAACTAGAAACCCTAGGAACAAGCTTCACATGCACCAAATCTGCTTCAGCTTTTTTACACAAATAAAATCATTTTCACAAAGTGAAGTGCATCATTATAGTCTTCGACGCTTGCATTCCGGATGAGAGCAAAAAAGTTCCAGAAAGAAAGAGCAGCAGAAGAAGATCGAGTCTTCTGTGAACTCGCACCTTCTCCAAACTGCAAATGAAAAACAAAGATGTGCCTCTTCATGTGCTTGTGTGTGTGTGTGTGTAAGAGAGAGATAGAGAGCGAGAGAGAGGGAGAGAGATGGCCATGTTTCAAAGGATGGACATACCTGATATTCATCATGAGGATTGAAAGGAGCCATAACAACTCCTTTCCCGGGTCGCACAGACACGTGAAAATTAGGGTTAGCTTTGCAGAAGATTCTCACCAAGCGCCCAGGTATGTCCACCCTGTGATGGCGCTGCTGCTCTTCTCCACCTCTGTGGACTGGTGCCGGTGGTGGCGGTGGAGGTGCATGGGCATATGGAGAGTTTTGGTGCAGAACTGTCCCATAAGGACCACCTACATTGCACCACAATGAACTGAATCAGATTCCCATCAGACAAAAACCAAAAGTAGTTCTCACTGATGTTATCGTCATCTTCCTCTTCAGCAAATCACCAAGTCCTCAGGATTCCCAAAGAAAGAAAAGGAGGAACAGAGAAGAACAACACTACTGAGCATCGTGCTTGCGATGATGAGTAGAGGTGGTATCACCAAACCCAGCTGGTCTCTCACCTTCCTCATAAGGACCTCCTCCATACTCATGAACTGGGGGTCTGTATCCGCAAGGAGCCGGAGCGACAAGTTCTTCCTGGGCATAACCCCTCCTGGGCTCGAACTCACTACCATATGGCGGCCGGCGCTGATATTCCTCGGATTCTTCACGCTCATGGTGATGATAATGGTGATGATGATGGTGATGATGATGCCCCTCCGACTCCTCCCCCTCATACGCATTCTCCCTTCCACTATACATCCTGAAAAAACCTTGAAGCACGCAACCGCAACACAAAGATTGCAACATTTGCGTTAAATAAAAAACGAAAGACACGCACGCACGCACGCACGCACCACCACCACACAAAAAATCACAAGTTTTGCACAAAATCTCGATCGTAAGTTCGATCGCAATAACAACAACAACACACACACACAAGAATACAACACAAAGGTCGCAAAATCTCGATCGCAACTTCGGTCGCAACAAGAACGACGACACACGAACACAACGCAAAGATCGCAACCTTTGCGCAAAACCTCGATCGTAACGTCGATCGCAACAACAACAACAACCCACGAAAACAACCCAAGATCGCAATTTTTCCGAGCAAAACTCACTCACTTGCTCACGGGAATCAAACTAAACAACGAGTTTCTCAGAAATCCATTCACAACAACCTCAATGCAAATGCATCAACCTCTTCTCTTCTCTTCTCTTCCTCTCTCTCTCACACAGACGCTCTCAAACACGATGCGTCTTGACACTTGCCCGAAAAACTGCGAATTTTATGGTCCTCGCCCAAGACTGCAATTTGGATGATTCTTCATTTGCATTATGAACTGTTCATCTTCTCCCATCAACAATTGTTAAAAGAACTGAAACAAAACCAAAAACACCCATGCGTGTACTTCACTAGATAGATGATGACAAGCTTTTCTCTAGTCTTGCCTACACCACCCCCTTCTTTTTCTTCTTCTTCCATTTCAAGCTCCAATGCCACAACTCTACATGATGAGCTTTTCCAGTCTTCCCTACATTCAAGCTCTCATGGCACAACTGATCTAGATGATGAGCTTTCCCAGTCTTTCCATACATTCAAGCTCTCATGGAACAACTCTATATGCTGAGCTTCTCACGGAATTTTCCATTCTTCTCTACACTCAAGCTCTCATGGCACAGAGCTAGATGATGATGAACTTTTCCAGTCTTCTCTACAGACTTCTTCTTCCATTCCAAGCTCTGATGAGCACAAACTCTATAGGATGAGGAGCTTTGCATTCAAGCTCTGATGGACTCTTCTTCTCATCACTGCATTGATCTCTCCCTCCTCCTGCAGATCTCTCTTTCCAGTTCACCTGAGCTCAGGCTTCAGAGATGCTCTAGCTATGTCTGAAAAAATCTTGGTGAGAAACCCTTGCAGTTTCTCTAGCAATCGAGAAAATAGGGCATGGAAAACTGGAGCAAAAAGGTTGCAAACCAGAGCAAGGTTTGCAAGATTTTTTTCTCCATGGATTTCTCTCTCTCATCAAATATTCTGTGAGTGCAACAAGCTGCAAGAATGATGAAAGAAGATGATGTGCAGGCAGGCAGGAAGGAATGAATATATATATACCTGACGAAGACGGCGCACTAAGCAGAGAGGAGCGATGATGAAGACGGTAGCGATGGCCATGAGCAAGCGTCCACTCCCTGACGTGAAGACCGCGGATGTGTTCGCCCAGATGCTCGTCAATCCTATCGCTGCCGCTTCTCCCACTTGCGCAGTTCCTCCCACAATCGTCCCCACCAGCAACACCACAATGCTGATCTCCGTCGTCAACTGCACGATACAATTGCAACGGACCTCATGTCAACCTCTCGCATCATCATCATGTTCTACTCTCATGCTTTTCTTCAACATCTACCTCGCAATTCTTCGCAAGAAGCGAAGAAGATTGCAAAAACAAGACGAAGACAAGAGCGTAGAAGAAGGGAAACAATCCGAGGTGCAATGCGAAGAAGAAGAAGACGAAGACAAGAGCAAAGAAGGTGGCGAAGAAGATTCTGAAGCTCGAAACCATAGTACCTTCCACCAGCGGCCGCCAGTCACAAGAGCAAGGGACTCGTAATCCGTGCTACCAGTGTGATGCGCTTGACGCAGCAGCATGTCGCTGGTGTAAGCATTGGCTGCTGCAACCACCACCATGATCACAATCCCGCACACAACGCCCGTCACACTGAACGCCCACGACACTGGCAACACCGCCCTGCATGCACAGTAGTCACACACTCTCTCCACTCTCCTCAATATCACCATCACATGTCAAGCTTGAGAGCTTGCGCTATCTCGCGACGCAAGAGACCGACAGCAACCGACGGTAGTACACACAAGCAGCGAATTCGCCATGGAGCTCAAGAAGCTCTGAGGAGGAGGAGAAGAAGAAAGCAAGGTTTTTGTTTACCCGCCCATGATGCCGAGTGTGAGTGTCGGGACTGCACTGAGGAGTGCACGTCTATTGTGCGACACGCTCAAGATCCTCACCATCGTCAACTTCTCGTCGTCCTTCATCTCCGTGCTCCCGATCTTCGTCTCCAGGTCCTCATGCTCAGCCTTGTTCTCGCCTGCTTCCACTGGCAATCCGTTGTTGAGTCCGTAGTTCACCTTCATCAAATCGAGCTGCTGCTCCTCTTGCTGCTGCAAAGCTCCATTGATCTTCGTGTTCGCATCGACCATGTTGCTCCCACTTTCTCCCACTGTCATCATCACTTCTAGCTGCTGCTCTTCACCACCACCACCACGACGTTGTGGATCTGCTAAAGTCTCCTCTTCTCGACTAGTAGTACACAAGTGCTCTTCCGCAGAACTCTCTCCCTGCAAAAACACTTCTCTCTTTCGCGCAACCGATTCTTCTTCTTCTTCTTCTTCACATCTTCGTGCGCAAGGAGCTTACTTCTTCAGCTCCCTGAGCACTACTCTGATGACCACACTAGTTCAAGACTATGATCCTCTTCCTCTCGAGCTTTCTCTCTCTCTCTCTCTCTCTCTCTCTCTCTCTCTCTCTGTGTCTCTGGACGAGAGATCACAGCATCCTTGGATTACGGTCTTCTTCCTCTCCAGCTCTGTGTTTCTCCGAGAGATCAAAGCATCCTTGGATTGTGGTCTTCTTCCTCTCGACCTCTGTACTGTCTCTCCGAGAGATCGTAAAGCATAGTACTTCGATTTCTGCTGCAAAGCTGAATTGAATCCGAGTTCTGAATTCTGCAAATCTTCTTCTTCTGAGCTGCTGCAAGAAAAAACTTCCTGACAACAACAACAACGACAACAACAGTAGAAGAAGAAGTGACAAGATGATCAGATGATAATGATGATGATGAGAGTGAGATGCTTGCGAATTGGGTTTTGTGGGTTTTTGTGTTTTTTTTTTTTT
>Ga0209611_10008655_pt1 | contig 15772 bp, 11 predicted proteins | sample S1TSphgellanicum_3_FD_187693 | JGI IMG/M metagenome (GOLD analysis project Ga0209611, IMG submission 187693) | Host-associated microbial communities from peat moss isolated from Minnesota, USA - S1T2_Fc - Sphagnum magellanicum MG (SPAdes) (version 2) | ecosystem: Host-associated > Plants > Peat...
GTGCCGACGACAGTGGATTTGATCTCTTCTAGAGAGAGAGAGAGAGAGAGAGAGAGAGAGAGAGCTTAGTGTCATTGTTTGTTTAGGCGTTTCAAATTCTCATGTTTTTTTTCTCTATATATCTGTTTTCTTTCTATGAGAAGAAAACCTTGGCATGCTCAAGAAAGTGGTTGAGGATGAGGGAAGCTAAGGCTGCTGCTCCTCCTCCTAAGCGCCTTCGTCTCTCTATCAAGCATCATCGGTCGAGTCTCCCTCCCCCGATTCCCAAAGATCCCGCTGATATACCGGCAACCTCTGCTATCGACCATTTGAGCGATGGATCATCAAGGAGGAAGTTCTTGGTTGCAAGCTCGCAGCACGGGCCTTCTCCTTCTCCTTCGACTGCAAGAGGAGAACCAGTAGACAATGCTGGAGATGTGTGTCGTACTGTAGATAAATCTATAGCAGCTTCGCCCTTGAGCTCAGATGGATTTGTAACCGGGAGCTTGGCTGTCGAAGAAATCTGCTTATTACGTTGATGTTCTTCCTCAGCCTTAGATTCCGGACCCTCAGAAGTTGCTGCTGCTGGTACTGTTCCAAGCTCAGGCAATATTCCAATCCTTCTTCTCTTCGGCTAATTCGGTACGAAGGCAAGTAGATCTCTCAAAGTCTTAGAATTACGGACTTTTTTCTGTTTTGGTTTCAATAGATGCAGCACTGTAGAAGCAGTCAGTGAATGCAAGGAGTGGAATTTGTGAAGCTGGTGAGATATAGATCTAGAGATAGCCTGACAATTGACTAGGGCATGGCAGAAGCAGAGGGGAAAAAGGAGAAAGATGAAGACTTTTTGGTACAGTGTTCACAACGCCTTCTATCAGAGTCAGAGGCGGCAGAAGTTCGTGCTCATGATGCCGTATTGGCTTTGGAAGAAGAAGAAGAAGAGGCAAGAGAGAATTTCAACTTGGTCCTAGAGCAATAGCCTCTTGATGGAATCCCTTCCACACTGACGACATTTCATGATCTCCTGAATGAAATGGAGGCTCAGGAGTTGTTGGAGCATGAACCAAATGCTCCAAGCGACACTGAGCAATTGGATGATGTGAATAACATTGCAGCAATGGCTCCTGTCACCATTCCTGAAGATCCTGTTGTGATTCCTGAAGCTATGAGTGAGTTACTCAGTCTTCTTGGTGGCATTTGTGAACATTGAGATATGTGACTTTGGTTAGTAAGAGTTGCTCATGCAATTTCTCTGTATGCGATAAACAGCCTCCAGTTGTTCTTGAGTAGAAAAGCATGTTGTAGATGCTCAAAATTGTAATTAGGGGTACATTCAGGTTAAATAGGTGCCAATGACTCTACCAATCTGGAAATGGGCTTTTTGGATGAGGTTTTTACATGGTCAGTTTGGGGTAAGTGCGAACAGTTTGCTGAATGATCTTTCATGTGTGGCAGCCATCCTGGTAATTTGTAGAGACATTTCATGGCTTGTGGTTTTAGAGTATATAAACTTTGTGAAGATAATGAATGATTACACCTATGAAGTTTTTATTCTGTTCAGGGATCTTCAGGGCAATATATACGGGCAACCCTGCCATACATACGCACAGAGATTCCAATTATAGTGGTATTCCGAGCATTAGGTTTTGTGGCAGACAAGGACATATTGGAGCACATATGTTATGATTTCAATGATACAGCTATGATGGAACTATTGCGGCCATCTTTGGAGGAAGCCTTTGTAATACAGAATCAGCAGGTATTACATGAGATAGTGAACCATGCATTGTTCTTCAGGTTACATCCAGCTGTTACTCAGGGTCTGTGTGCTGTGTAAGTCGAAGAGGGTGCAAAAATGTTCAATTTAGTGTTTTCTTGATTCCTGTTCAGGTCGCACTTGACTACATTGGCAAGCGAGGGTCTACTGTTGGGATTATAAGGGAGAAACGTATCAAGTGAGTGCACAGTTTAGGAGTGTTTCACGTTTTCATGCACCTGTACTACCTGTAATTACATGTAGGGGTTCCCTTTGAGGAGTTGCTTGAAAGAGGTGCTTGTGATGTGTGTGTGTCATGAGCCATACAACTAGAATGCCATTCTGTCTGGTCAGGAATGTGGTATCATTGTTTGATAGAAACTTGAATGTATCAAGGTCCTCTTGTTGGTTAGGGATCTTCAAGGTGAAATTTGTCTTTACTTGACCTCAAGAGGTTTCTACTGTGGTTGCAGGTATGCAAAAGAGATTTTGCAAAAGGACATGCTCCCTCATGTTGGAATTGGGGAGTTTTGTGAGACTAAGAAAGCATATTTCTTTGGGTATGTGTTCCTTGGCCAAAGCTGAAAGTATCTGTCACAAACTTTTAATCTTGTTAATGAATGTCCAGTCTAACATTTTGGTCTTTCCATTGCTGGTATGGTCAGGTACATTATACACCGACTGCTACTATGTGCATTGGGTCGTCGAGTAGAGGATGATCGTGATCACTATGGCAACAAGCGGCTAGATCTTGCTGGCCCTCTTCTTGGAGGCCTGTTCCGCATGGTGATTTTCGTACTCTTATCCCTTCATTGTCTTGTTCATTAAGAATGTGATGTTTATAAGTAGAAGTTGGTGCCTTTGATGGCATTATCAGCAGGTTTTTTGTCAGGGATATTTTTGTCAAGATGGAGGAGGCACTTGGATGCTGATGATTGGTCATGGCCATTACTTTGCAACTTTTTTGGAAGCTCACAAAAGATGTACAAGGCTACCTACAAAAGGTAAACCTTTTATTGCACTTTGTCTCCACCTGGTGTGCTAGGAATGAGAGCTTGGTAGACTCACCTTGCTTTAGCAGTTCTCTCTCTGTTAACATGCTGAAGTGCTGACTATAGTGACCAGTAGAATGGGAAGATGACCTGGATTTTTCTTTCTGTTTGGTAGTTTCAAAAAAATAGTTTTATGGAGAATCTTATCACATCACTAGATGCATAAGGTGCTTGTAACAAGAATAAGGACAGAAAGACCTGCTGCACATTGAGTTCCCCATCCTAACATGTCTTTGTGGGTGAATAGTGTGTTGACAATGGTAAGGAGATCAACTTGGCCTATGCAATGAAGGCCAAGACCATCACTAGTGGCTTGAAATATTCTCTGGCTACTGGAAACTAGGGCCAAGCAAATACGGCAGGTGTAAGGGCAGGTGTATCACAGGTGAGGTTTTGCTTTTAGATATCTTGGTTATTTATCTCTTCGTCACTAGATATGCAGCAGGTATGGATGCATCTTGGTTATTCCAACTTGCAACCACCTTGGTTTACACATTTGGCAGATGATCATCACTTGAATCTTTTTTTTCTTGGTCTGATTTTGAGAAATTATGTTAGATGCACTTTGAAAGTTAGCTTGACTTTTTTGCTGAATGTATTGACATTTTTGTCTTAGTCGAAACTTGTATAGAGCTGTGCCTGGTTGCCTAGGGTGCGTGTGAGCTAATTGTCACAGATGGGTGAGTCAAGCATGCATGTTAATTTTCTCATCACACACTGATTGCTGCCTGGTATAGGTGCTCAATCACTTAACATATGCCTCAACTCTTTCTCACTTGCGGCGGCTTAACTCTCCTATTGGTCGTGAAGGTGAGCTCTTAAGAACCAAATAAAGTGTATGGACTGAGTCTCAGGGTATGATCTCATCTCTATTTCCTTGAGTGCAACTCTGTCATATCATTGTTTGCTTTGGTAATGACTTGTGCAATCCTTTTGCATATTGTGGGTCTGTTTAGGGAAGCTGGCAAAGCCTCAACAGTTGCATAACTCTCACTGGGGAATGATGTGCCCTGCAGAAACACCTGAGGGCCAGGCCCTGGAGTCTTCAAGAATCCTAGAGTGTTTTGGAAATTCAGGAACCCAAACAAGGAAAAAGGGATAGCACTCAAGCCAGGCCATTGCGGACATTTTTTTCTTTGGCATCAATTGGTAGTCGAGGCCTGAAAAGCACCTTTCTGTTGCACAATGCTCTTTTGCTATTGCTGAACCTTGGAAAATGTTCCCACAATTTTGTAACTTTCCTTTTGAAATATGCAGTTCTTTGCTTTGTGCATGTGTTTCTCAGTGATTGTAGAGTTTTGTTGATCGATCTGTTGTTGACAGGCACTCTTGGCAATTCTAGATAGCACATTGAACAAAGCAGATGAAAACCCTAAACCCTAACCCTAACAGTGGGCTCATGTGACACATGGCGATTCAAACTTTCAAAATATTAGTTGCATTTGCAACTACATTGTGCGATCACTTGTCACATGACATGATCTTGATAATTAAACCCTATAACCCTAACCTTAATCTGTGCCACGTGTACAATGACATAGCCTTAAACCCAACATGTGTTTGCACCCCAATGGCTACGACTTGGACAGTCTAGATTAATCAAAGTAATTCTTAAAACTAAATATTTAATTACAAAATAAAAGTACACGTGTTCACATACAATTGGGTCAGTTAATTAACATGCAATGTAGTGTGAACACAACCCCTGTAGTTGCATGCAGTCGCTTGACCAACTGTTAGTATAAAGTATGGGTGGATGAAACTATATAATCCAACGGTATGTACTTGTATTATACGACTGTCACATGCAACTGCAATTTTCATGCAACTTGTCTTAGGCAACTGTGCAAATTTCCAGATGCATGTGTTGCATGCAACTAAAAACTAGTTGCATAAGACAGTTGCAAAATGCCAAATTTCTAGTAGTGAAAACAAGAAAATAGGAGCATCTTGAACAATTTCAAGCAAAGTGGTTGCAAAAGTATCATTACTTCAAGAGGGGGGATACTGGTAAGTTTGTTGTTGCAATATCAAAAGTTTTGAATGAAGCTATAGAAATGAATGTTAGAGGATCCAATGAGCAAATGACAAAACCTAGTGCACCACTTGTAGAAAAATTAAAAGCAAAAAATGTGATTCAAGTGAAAAAACATAGAAAATAAGATATCAAAGTTTAAGTAATGTTGAGGCAAAACAAACATTAGAAATAAAAATGTTACAGGAAGAAGTGGTTGAAGATTGGATTGATGAGGAAAGATTAGAGGACGATGGGGTAGGGATAATCAATTTGTACGGAGAGTTGGTACATCAATAGAAGGAACCTTTCCATTAGTTGTTAGAGAGAGAGATTTTCTAGCAATAAGTGGTAGATGAAGTTTAGCAACAACAACCACTGGGAATTGTATAGTAGCATGACCAAAGAGATTTACAACCACAAGAAATGATTACACAAAAAAGTGAACAAAAGATCTTACCATAAGAAGAAGAAGAAAATCAACCTCATCATAGTTAAGGAGAAGCTAGAATTAATAATTTAGGCCATGTAAAAGAATTGGGAGAATGGAGCAACATTGATGTTGATGAAGAGTTGAGCTTTGTTGTTGAGCAACTCAAGGTCATAGCCTTGAAAGTTGAAGGTCGAAATTGTGCTATGATAACAAAGATCATAGAACTATAGAGGAAGAAAGATGCCTTGGCAAAATAATTAAAAGAAGCGGAGAAACAAATGTTGAACCAAGTATAGAAACAAGAAATGGAGCAGTACCAAAAGTGCATGGAAAAGAAGGTATTTGAGTTCAAAACTTTTAATGAATCTTTAATCAAGGAAAGGCAATAGTCCATACTAAAGATTGCTAGGTTAGAAAAAAAAAGTAATCAACTAGATGCCAATCTAAGATAGAGAGAATTAACCCAATTAGAGACAAAACAAAAGATGGAAGAAACAACAGAGAGATTGAGAGGAACTGAAGAGAAAAATTTGGAGCTACACAATTTGATTTTTGTAATAGACTATCAAGGTGAAAAGTTACAAAGTGTTATTAGTATTGAGAGGAAAACTATGGCAAAACAAGGGAAACTTTTATTGAGGGCAGACACAGAGTTTAGAACTTCAAACTAGAATTTAGTTTGAAAGTTTAGAATTGAGTAGTGGAGCATATATGAAAAGTTGAAGGAAATGGAGAAGACAATGTAAGAACAAGAAAACACATTGGCCTTTCATAAGGAGATAGTTAAACGAACCGAGAAAACCCACTACCAAGATTGGGATGTGTTGATGGCGAAAGTGAATAAACTTCAGAAGGAATTACAAATAGTTCAAAGTGAGGTGTAAAAGTTCCAACTACAAAATAACATTGATTGGAAGGCTACAATTGTGGAAAACCAAGTTAAGGTAATGTTTTATGATCAACTGATGAAAGATAGTCTAGTTGAGTTAACAAAAACATTGGAAGAAGCTAAAGCTAAATTCAAAAAATGGCATTCAAGCGAGTCAAAAAATACATTAATGCTTTAGATGTAGCACACCAACAAATAGTGTAGTTGGAAGGAGGTGAAGAAAATGAAGATGATGTAACCACTGAAGGGGAGGTGAGGCAAGTTGAGGAGGAAGGCAAGCTGGCTATAACAATCAAAGGAGATAAGTAGATTCTAGTTGATGTAGACATAGTGGACATATGTGATGAAGATGAGACCATGCCACTATCAAAGTTCTTTACTCTAGATGTGATCAAAGAAGAGCTTAACAATGTTGAAATCAATAAAAACCAAGTAAGAAATCTTGTTGAGCAATCTGAAAGTTTGCAAGAGCCAAAAGGTAACACAAAGAAGAAGGAAATAGACACCAAAATGAGAAAGTTCATTCATGGAGTTATGATTCCACATGTCGAGCATATTACTTTAGTAGAAAGAGCTAGGATTAAACCCTATATAAGAGATGACATGTTGCATTTGATGTTATAAATGGAGTATATCATGTCATTTGTTCCTACTATCAATATGTACTACTGTGTGTATCATTGCCAAATTTGTTTGTGGGTAAGGGTAGCACCACCTACGTTAGGGGCCCATATTATTGAATCCCAATTCTTGGCTATGTGGGCAATTGATGATTTAGAGTGGAAAGAGTATCTAGCCTATAACATAGTTTGCTACTACATCTAGTATCATTTGCTAAAAGGATATGGCGTTCTAGAATTTGAAATAGGTTGTTTAGGGTTTTATGCTTTACACCATTACTATAAATTAAAGATTGCGTATCGAAATTATTTCCATCACCATTAAATCTCTACTTCTAGTTGACCTACCTTTGTAATGATTCACATGGTATCCATTCTAGACCATGTCATTAACTGGGCAAATATTAATTTAGAGCGGTGAAAACAAGTGATGGAAAATTGTCAAAAACTAGCATGCTTTATTAACATTGTTGATCAAGTAATGGAAGCCATTACCTGGAGAACTACTAGCGAGCAGACCAAGTATGCAATTCGAGAAGCACACTTGGGTAGTGATGAGTTATCTCTATGAGCACTTATATTTGGGACACAACATGTTGCAACCCTAACCTTGGGCTCGTGACCAAAGCAAGGGCTTGCAAGAGTGCGAGACAAGACGAAGGCCCGAGAGGCACATCTTATACTCCCAGGAGTGCATGAGAGTGTGAGAGAATGAACCCTCACACTCCCAAGTGAGCTCCCAGTTGGGGAGTTGAAGTCTCGATGGACTCTTGAATCTTCAAGGAGTGATTGTAGGGGTTAAAAACCATTGAATTAAAAAGTTTTTTATATCATTAGAAAGTTATTGAAATGTAAATATCTAAAATAGGCTTGCATGACCCATTTGGACATCTGAAACGCAAGTTATGGTCAAAAGAAAGGTTGGGAGTCAAATTGGCAATATGATTCCCAACCACTAAAAGTCTAGAGTCAACCCAATTTCCTTGTGTGTAGGTGGCATGCGATATACCATTGAAAAGCTCTAGAAAAGGGCTATAACTTTGCTTTAGACCTCATATCAATCGGAGGTTTGCACACAAAGTTATGGGGCCCCAAAGATGCAAGAATCCCAATTTTGGGAATTTTGGGACTCCCATTCGGGAGTCCCAGGACAAATGCCATTTGGATGTGGGCTTCGTGGAAAGACACAAAGTATAATATAATGGGGAAGGTGGCGGCTTCCCCCAAGTCCGAGCTGTGGTGAGTTTTGTGAGTCTGAGTTTGCCCATGGTTCGTCCTAGCACCAAGAGTGCTCTAACTATGCATTAATCAACTTGTTGTTTGGTTTTGTGCAGGTGTGTGTGAGTGATTGAAGTGCTTGTCAATATTCCTAGTCCCATCTCGGAGCTCTAGCATGCCCTTCTACCCCCGAAGTACTGCGAGTTAGGGAACGTGCCCCAACTCCTTGTTCTTTTGTTGTTTTCATTTCAAACTCACCTTTGAGTCTATCAAGGAGCTTGGGGGCACGTCACAACATCTAGTGGAAAAGTTGTCAAGACGACCATGCATTGGTAAGGTTTCCCATTACTAGTAGTGCATGTCACATCTAATGAAAAGTGAACAAGTCGATAGGTACTTTTAAAGACAACAAATTACCTACAAAGGGGCCAAGTCTTCTAATAGTGCCCCAAGCAAGTCGACTTAATGCCATGGTTCAAGTCTACAATCTTCTGTGATAATGCTAGTTGCTCAGATTTAAACACCTTTATAGCCACTTCCAGCCTTCAACAAGCCCACGTGTAGTTTGAGTTTATTAAGTATAGACTATCTAATTTTAATATAACTAATTTGGTATGCTAGATCAAGTTGTCATAAAAGGTAGAAGTGGGTAATGTTACACTTGGAAATTATTACAAGAACTAGAGGTAATAAAGTTGTGTGTGGACATTTTAACACTTAAGAGGGGGATAATGTAAGGAAGGAAATATTTAGGCATACCAACAAAGTAGTATGGAGGATACAAGATTAGATGGAGGTCCTAACAATACCCTAAGAATTCTCAATGACACACTCCCAATCTCCTCAAGAGACTCAAATGTGAGTCTAGGATGAAAACAACGGAAGAGTATGAAGTTGGGGCACACTCTGTGGTTCATAGCACTTCGAGGGTAGAGGGGCGTGCTAAAGCTCTGGGATGGGATTAAGAAGATTGATAAGCACTTCAATCATTCACACAAACCTGCACAAAACCAAACAACAAGTTGGTTAATGCATAGTTGGAGCACTTTTGGTGCTAAGACGAGCCATGGGCAAACTTGGATTCACATGACTCACCACGGCCCAGACTTGGGGAAGCCAGCACCTTCTCCATTATAGTATACTCTGTGCTTCTCTATGAGGCCCACATCCAAATGGCATTTTTATCCTATGAGTCCCAAGTTGGAGACCCAAAATTCCCAAAGTTGGGACTCCTGCGACTTTGGGGGCCCATAACTTTGTTTTTAGACCTCCAATTGAGATGAGGTTTGAAGCAAAGTTGTATCCCTCATCGAGAACTTTCTAAAGGTATGTTGCACGCCACTTGCATGCCAAGAGATTAGGGTGATTCCTGACTTTTAGTGGTTGAGAGTCAAATTGTCAATTTGACTCTCGGCCTTTCTTTTGGCCATAACTTGTGTTTCATGTGTCCAAATGAGTCATGCAAGCCCATTTCAAACATCTATGTTCTAAAAGATTTTCAATGATATAAAGAACATTTCAATCCAACGAGTTTTAGCCTTTGAAATTGCCCTATGAATTTTCACAAGTCCATTGGAACTCCAACTCCCAAAATGGGAGTTCACTTGGGAGTGTGAGGGTTCATTCCTTCAAAGTCTTTCACATTCCTAGAAGCATGACATGTGACTCTCGGGCTTAGTATTGGCCCACACCTTTGCAAACCTTTGCTTTGGTCATAAGCCCAAGGCTATGGTTGCGACAATGAAACTAGGATAAGTCATCAGCTATAGTAGAAGGCAAGTTGGTTGAGACATGGCAAGATGACAAAAATCAAGATGACATTAATAAGTAATAAGACTGGGATGACATGACTTGTAAATAGTTATAATTACTTCTTGAAATTACTAGAGGGCATATTGGTGCAAAATTAAGAGATTAGAGGTAAACTTAATAAGGATTTTTTTGGGGGAAAGGGAGAGAAGATTATATGGATATTCACATGTTTTCTTGAGAAAGGAATAAGAGCTTAGGAGAGATTCAAGAGGAAAAAAAGGGGAAACGCATTGAAAAGCTACATGGTTTTATGGAATGGAATAGATGTTCTCTCTTCCATTTGGTTGCGATCAAGATTGCATGTGGATTTTTAATTGAATTAATCTCCAAAATTGAATGATGTTTTAGTTAGCATATTTACATGGTATCTATGCTAATGGAGTAAGACAAGAATCCAAAGTGATGCAAAAACTTATTGCTAACGTTTACATACTACGACATTGATGGAAGTTGGAACTTGCAACTTTTTGCACGAGGTGGATCATCATTGTCATCATTTCCATCAAAAAAATCATGCACTTTTATAGGCATGGGTTGCTTAAACTTTTGTAGTGTGGATAGATGTTGTTGCCAAAGTTCCACATCACCTTCCAAACCAAAAACATGTCACCTAGACTCCATAGTAGCAAGGGTATTAGAACCTAAAAAGAAAACAAGAAAAAAAAGAAATCAAATTTGAAAAGATACAATGATATGGTGCATGGTGGTTATGAACTAAGGTTATGGAATAAGGTCAAGAGTCATGTACCCATGCCCATAGTAAGGTCAATAACATGTGAGTTAGGTGTCGAATGTCTTTAAGATGACTTCCATGAAAGTGAGAGTATGATTTCATGTTCCTCGCCATGCTTGAGATGAATAATGCTTTGGAAACATATCATCCTTGAGGTTATTATAGAACACATCAGTTTCATATGGGTCTACAAGCAAATCAATTTGCTTGCCTGTATCAAAGAACTTGACTTTTGATGTTTGCTTAGCATAGACAAAAACATTAAACACCAAGCTCTACAAAAGTTAAGTAACATATTAGATTTGAACATCATTTGAACAAAATGAAACATGTTATGATCATTTGGAGGTTAGAAATTTTTCACTTTTTCGGTTTAGGTGTGCAATAAAATGGAATTGAGATAATATATATTTTTTTCAATTCAAAACCATAACTTCCTTCAACATAAGCTCTCACTTGCCACACAAAATTTTCATCTACTCCTTGAATGAAGTCTATGTATCCATTTTCTTCAAAGAAACAATTAGCAAATGATGCACTCCCAACTCCTTAAAGGACTCAAATGTGAGTCCAAGTAGAAGACAACAGAAAAGGGAGGAGTCGGGGCACGCTCCCTAGTTCACAACACTTTGAGCGGTAAAGGGGCGTGTTGGAGCTCTGGGATGCGACTAGGATGAGTTGACAAGGTTCATTCATTCACACGGGCTTGCACACAACCCACACAAAGTGGTTAGTGCATAGTTGGAGCACATTTGGTGTTAGGATGAGCCATGGGCAACACGGATACATTAGACTCACCACGGCCCGGACTTGGGGGAAGCCACCACCTTCCCCCTTATAGTATACTCTGTGGCTGGCCACAGAGCCTACATCCAAATGGCTTTTCTTTCCCGGGACTACCGAGTGGGAGTCCTAAAATCGCGCCGGTTGGGACTCTTACAACTTTGGAGCCCCATAACTTTACGAGTAGACTTCGGATCGCAACGCGGTTTGAAGCAAAGTTGTAGCTCTCGTCAAAAGTTTTTCAACAATATGTTGCATGCCCTCTGTAGCCAAGTAAATTGGGTCGATTCCTGACTTTTTGTGGTTGGGAGTCAAATTGGCAGTTTGACTCCTGGCCCTTCTTTTGGCCATAACTTGTGTTTTAAATGTCCAAATGAGCAATATGAGCCCATTTTAGACATCTAAGTTTTAAGAGCTTTTCAATGACATAAAAAACGCCACAAGCCATTGAGTTTTGACCCCTGCAATTGCTCTTTGAAATTTTGGGAGTCCACTAGGACTCCATCTCCCAAAGTGGGAGTTGCCTTGGTGAGTGTGAGGGTTCACTCCCTCACACTTATTACATTCTTGGGAGTATGTGATGTGACTCCCGGGCTTCTTCTTTCCTTGACTCCCATGCTTCCTCTTGGCCCGCACCCTTACAAGCCCTTTTGCCTTGGTCGCAAGCCTAAGGCTAGGGTCGGGACAACAAAGCCAAATGTGTAATTCTAGTATTTAGGCTTAAAAACATTCCATCCTAAAATTCTTTGGGCATCTAGGCAACCAATAACAAGGTTGCTATTAGGGCGATCAACAAGTGTCATGTCGACCATATGGTTTTGCCTAGGTCATAATAATGTGGAATGAAATGATTTCCAACAGCAGGAATCTTTTCCTCCTATGAAAGGTGCTAGAATGGGGTTGTGTGATTCATTTATTCCACCAATAATCTATGATATTCCATGTAAAGTTTCAATTCTTTTTGAAAAAACCTTAAATTGAAACTTGCGTGGAAATTGCACAAACAAATTTTGAAGATACAACCTTACCATGTAACAAAATTATTTGAGAACCATTACAAAAAACTTTTAGTTACTCTAAAAAGATCATCCATTAGTTGCAAATTATTTTCACTTTCTAATTGTATCAAAGACATTGCAACATTATATTTTATTAAGATTGAAACCATATTTGTATGATGTTTTTTAAAATAAATATTCAAATTTTCACAAATATATTGAAATGTATTATGAAAAATCTATTGCAACCTTGACATTGGGTTCATAACTAAGTGTGAAATGTAAGGGCCCATGAGGTCAAGAATGTGTTTAGGTATGAAACACACCCTCACAAATGGGAGAAAGTGCAAGGGATGTAACCCAATGACCCATAAGTGCATTCCCACTTTGGGAGTTACATTCGTGCGGGAGTGGCAAATGTTCAAAGCCTTGGTTGGAAAGGCAAAAAAAACACCAAATTGGGTCCTTAGGACACCATTAAAAAGTTCTTGAAACATAGATGCTTAAAGTGCCCTTGCATTATTCATTTAGACCTGATTTTCATAAGTTATGATCCAAAGAAGGGGTAGGAGTCAAGTTGGGAATTTGACTCCTGATCACAAATCCCTTGAAAAAAAGGGTCAAATGAAGTCCGATTGGAATGTGCTATACATCGTTGGAGAGATATTTTTAAGGGCTATAAGATATTGTCCTTGGAATTTCAAAAAAGACTTGATTTGATAAAGATATAAGCGTCCAAAATGTTGGGACCATAAAAGTCCCAATTTTGGGACTCCCACTTCGGAGTCCTAGGGAAAAGTGACACTTGGATGTAGTCCCCACAGAGAAGCACATAATATACTATAGGGGGGAAAGGTGCCTCCTCTCAAATGTTATGGGCTATGTAAAACTTGTGTTTGAAGTTGTCCCTACTAAGCCCACCACGCCATTTCTATTCAATTTGCATTAACCATCTTCATTTCTTGGTTGTGCAGGTTGATTTCATCTTGAACTCTTGTTTGTGAGTTCGTCTTAATCCCATCTTAAAGCTCTAGCATGCCCTCCTACACCTAAAGTGTTGTGAATTAGGGAGTGTGCCGCAACTCTCTTCTTCTTTCGCTGTTTTACTCTGGGACCCACCTTTGGGTTTGTTGAGGAGTTTGGGGGCATGTCAAAATTTTAGTCCTTTGTTTGAACATGTTTTCCATGTAATAACCAAGCAAAAATTGTTTTATGAATCCATGTTGTTTTTAAAAGCATAGACATTTGTTTTTTCCTCCACATGAATTTAGACATGATTACAAACAATGCAAACTTCTCCATTTACTACCCTACAACTAGAGCTTGAATTTTCATCACTTGTTGAATCAACTTATACAAACATCAATACGCAACCATAAACAAACTGTTATTTGTGAAAAGTTGGAGATTTTGGCACCATTTGAAGGTGTTTGTTTTGGCCATGCCCTTTTAAAAATTTGTCAATATGCCATTTCTAATGGGAAGGTAAATTCAAGTTTACAACCTTTGAACATCAAATATGCACAATTTTCAATTCAAGCTTGTATAACATGGCAAAAAAAATTTTAAAAATGAAAGGTGGAGTGGAAAAAGGTTTGTTTGGTTACAAGTTTGTGACCATGGAAACTAAGTAGATTGATGAGGACAAGGTTTGTTTCTAAAGTGGCAATGTTATTCATGTTTGTTATAGTCAACAAACATTGGCTTTACAAGGCAAAATTCCAACACCATAGATTTGGGCCATTATAAAATCATTGCTTCAACCTTGGCCTTGATTGTATCAAGTTATGTGTTGAATCAATGTTGTGGTTACTAGTTGCCAAATGATGCATTTCCAAATGTAAGTAACTTTTGTGTGAAATTGACCAATGAGAGATTTGAATTGGAAATCTAAATAAGTTTTATTCCCCCATCTAAATTTGATGCAAAATTGTTCTTGTTAGCAAGTAGGTTGGGATTGGAAGTCATTTGTGTGCTTGCTCCATTTATGGATTGATTGCATCAATTTGATTTTTAAAAAAATCACATGATTTTGGTTTTAATGTTTGATCCCAGATTTAAGGATCTTTATCTTTTGAGTAATTAAATGGGAATATTAAAAACCACAATTGTAGCAATAAGGTATGATTTTAAAATTCTAATTGCCCTTTTGTGTTCAATTTATCAAAAAATTCATTTTCACAAAACAACCATCAAATTTTGGCCCTCATGAACAACCATTAGTAGTGTTTGGTGCAAGATTAATTAAAAATCAAATTGTCATGGAACAAGTAAGTTTTTGGTTTTAGCAATCATAAAATTTAATTAAAACATGTTTAAGTCAAATGTGTAATGCTAATAATTTGGTTTTGATTATACGTGCAATTAATGGGAACTTGCATGTTTTCAAAAATTGCAATTGATTGCAAAGTCTTGTGAAGATCCATTAAAGTGGTGGAAAGCACATGAGATGTAATTTCGTATTGTTGGATACTTGGCTTGTCAAATTTTAGATATTGTGGGAAGCCAAATTGAAGGAAAACAATTTTTTTTCTATTTTTGGGATTTTAATAGGACTTCGAGGATGTTGATTTGGAACTCAAAACTTAAATCAATGTGTATTAATTTCCAAGAATTGGCCAAATGATCCACACTTTGGTTGTGAAGCATTTGTAGGGGTTAAGTCCTTTGATGACTTTGGGGATGTTGAAGCAAAGTTTTTAGATCAAATTGAAGAGGAGTTTGAAGACCAAGTGGATCACTATGTTAAGCATGTTGATATGGTAGCTTTTGATTTTTAGATTTGCATTTATGTTCAATGGGGCAAGTGACATGTTGTCCAATTTGATCTCAATGGCATCTCATTTTATCTATGTTTAAGAATAAAAAGTTGAAGTATTTTTGTGAAATTTTGTTATTGTAATTTTATATCACATGTGTGCATTGTCCCACTAGATTTAGGCTTATGAAAGTTGTCTAAATAAATTCCAAAGTGTCGAATTCCCATTTATATTAAATAAGATGAAATTATTTACCCTTTCTTCACCTTTCTTTTTACCCTAACCAAGGATATATGATAAGAAGTACCCAGACCCTACCCATCTACACAAAATTATAAAATTTGTTTACCCAGACCCTACTTTAATGGGAATAAATAAATCGTAATACACCCTTACCCATTGGGCAAATAAATTGAAAATTTGTATATGCCCTTACCCTAGGATATATCAAAAACAATATACCTGCACAACACTGGTAAATTTCAAAACCCTAAACCCTAAACCACTACATCATCATTGATGAGGGCCACCATACAGAAGAATGCATGATTGTGCAAAGTCAATGGAGAACTCGGACAGTAGGAAACCACACACGGATTGTTGGTCACAGGAACACCGACTTCAGGTAAGTTTGTGCATGTGTTTTGGTGGCTGTTGCAGAATCTGGAACTTCCAGTGGTGGAGTCCAGAAGTCTGAAGTCACTGTAATTAGTGAGAGAGCTGGTC
>Ga0209611_10008656_pt1 | contig 15772 bp, 21 predicted proteins | sample S1TSphgellanicum_3_FD_187693 | JGI IMG/M metagenome (GOLD analysis project Ga0209611, IMG submission 187693) | Host-associated microbial communities from peat moss isolated from Minnesota, USA - S1T2_Fc - Sphagnum magellanicum MG (SPAdes) (version 2) | ecosystem: Host-associated > Plants > Peat...
CTCTAACATGCCCCTCTACCCTTGAAGTGCTGAGAGCCAAGGAACATGCCCCAACTTCCTATTATTTCGTTGTTTTCATCTTAGATTCACATTTGAGTCTATTGAGGAGGTTGGGAGTGCGTCACAAAGTGCTACTCCACAATTTCATTTTCCTCTGATTCTTTAATGAACATCGGATTTACTAATGTAACTCCTAGTCCTATCTACTCTCTTGCACACCAACATTTTCTCCTTCTACGCAAAAAGACCAACTACAAATGTGTCAATCATATCTATATCATGAATTATCCTCTACACAAATTGTATCTTCTCATTATACACCTTCCCTTCTACATATTCCAAAGATGATGATGAATGCGACAATGACCTTACAACCAACGGCTAAATATTCAACACACCTTCACACTTTGCTCTTCTCAACTCCTCTTTTGCTTTTGTTTTTCTCAATCATTTCACTTCCTCCTCTTACTTTTGTTTATGTTCACTCTTCTATGCTTCCTTTTCCTTTGATATTTTCTATAATTTCTCAATCACACTCTTTACACTCATGCTACTGTGAACTCCAAAACTTTGAAAACATGCACAACTTCCAACAACAAATGTAAATCGTTTTCAATGGTTACCTCTTTTTTCCATCCTTGGACTTCCCTCCCATTACATTCATTTTTTAACTTTCCCGTCATCTTTTAATTAACGCATGATCCTCAAAATTCATATGGCCCATCATTACAAGTTTGTGTCCTTTATACAACCATGTGTGAGCACTTCGCAACATCATTAAAAATGAATGCCTCAGATTCCATCTTCCAATCAGTCCACATCCTTAATCTCCCTACATTATTTGTACAAACTCCATTTCGTTCACCCTGTATGACTTCTGTTGACTGTGCCCATTAATCTACTTACTGTGCTAACCCATTTGTTGATTATGGCATTACATTTGTTGATTATACCAATTTTTCAGTTGACTATCCCAACAAATCTGATGTTTGTGTGAATACCTTGGATGATTGGGCAAATATTTTTGTTGATTTAATCAATACTCCTGACAAATTATTTTCAGATTTTTGCATCCCAAATCCTTCATTACTATAGTTATCACTCACAGATTTGTTGGTCATATATAGATAAGAAATCAACGTTATATTAACCTCAAGATCTTTCATTTGTTCTTCATCTTTAGTATGTCACATTTATGGTTTCTAGATTTCACAGCCTTCATTTTCCTCTTCCATCTCAAAATTCTCCACATGAATTCCACCTGCATTTTGTTCTCACTATATTGGCATCTATTGTTCTTGTTTTTGAACCCCAGATTCCATATACTTATAAGGTTTGAGCTTATTCACATTGACTACCAGAAGGTTAGTTTCAAATTTCTCAATGGTCACCAATAACATAATTTTATTTAGCAACACATATTATACTTTGTATGTTCCAAACCATTTCCTAGTAAACTCCCCTAGGTGTGACTCATTACCCTTTGGAAACCACAAAACATAATCACCAAAATTGAATTATTTTTCTGGATTCTTTTGTTAATTCCATAATGTTCTATTCCACTACCGAATTCTTGTAGTTTCTGTAGCTTACATTCTAGTTTCCAACAACTTTTTCAACTCTATAATTCTACTAATTAAAACTTTCATTGAAGTACTATCTCTCTCATTTCCACCAGCAATTGGCACTATGTACTTTATGGGCATCAATGGATGTAATCCATACACTAATTGATATGGTGTATACCTTGTTGCTACTTTGTATGCAGTTCTGTATGAAAATAACATTATAGATAGATGTTCATCCCAATCTATTCTATTCTCACTAACTAACTTGGTCAATAGTGTCCCAAGTACCTTGTTAATAGACTTAGCTTGCACATTTCCCTAAGGATAATAGGTTGTAGAACTCACATGTTTCAACAGAAAATGATTTGCATATACTTGATGGCATCATTAATGAAATGAACTCCCTGATCTATGATTATAGTCAAAGGACATCCAAACCTGGTTAATATGCACTCATACAAAAAATTTGTTATGACTACTACAGTATTAGTTCTCAATGCTCTTACTTCCACCCACTTGGTAGCATAATTTATAGCTATGATAATATATTTGTTTCCTATATATCTTCCTACTGGTTTAATTGGCCCCACAAAATCAAGTCCCCATTTCATAAATGGTTCTTTTGGAAAACTTGTGACTAGATTTACAAGACTTTGAATTGCCAATCCTCCTATTCTTTGACATGCATCATAAGATCTATAGTAATCATGCACATTTCTATACATAGTTGGCCACCAATATCCAACATCCAATATCTTTTTGTGTTATTTTGGTTGCAAAATGTCCTCCTTATGGTCCTTCATGCAGTTCTCTCATCACCATCTATGTTTCTATAATTATCAAACATTGTTGTAATCTATTATCTTGGCCCATTCTATACTTCACCATTCTTGAATGTGAAAGGCTTTATTTTCTTGACCAATCTCTGCCTCTGTTGCATTGATAACATGCCATCAATCTATCTTGTTCTCAAGAATTCTTTTACATCATTCAACCATTCAAGCCTTATATAAAACAAACTTGCATCTACGATTTGATCAAGCACACCTGTGGGTTTTGTAATATCCGATAATCTTAATAATGCATCTACAACTACATGAGTTATGCCTGGTTTATACACAATTGTGAAGTCATATTCTAGGAACAATAACAATTAGCTATCTATTCTCCTTGAAACCTATGGTTTGTTGACCAAATAGACCAATGCCATATGATCCACATAAAAGACAAACTTACTGCCCAACAAGTAATGTTTGAACTTGTGTAAACAAAACCATTGCTAAAGCTTTTCTTTCTATTATGCTACAATTTTGTTCTACTTTGTTCAAAGCCTAGAAGCATAAACTATTGGTTAATCACTCTTCCCTGTTACATTATGAGACAACATAGCCCCCATAATTAATAAGGATGCATATGTATGAACATGAAACTCCACCTACTAGTTTGGTGATATCAGTATCAATGCTTCAATATACTTATCTTTGATCAATTCCCAAGCCTTTTAACATTCCTCTATCCAAAGAAAAGTTTCTATCTTTTTGGTCAATTTAGTGATAGGTGCCATAATAACAGCAAAGTTTTTTATAAAACATCTATAAATTTGTGCCATCCCATTAAATACTTGAATTTGTTGTGGATTCTTGGGTGGTGGCATGTTTACTATTGCTTTTATTTTCTTTGGATTTGGTAGTTTCCCTTCTTTGGAAACAATAAAACCCAAGATCTATCCTGAAATACCATAAATGCACATTTGTTTATATCAAACTAATGCCATATATTTTACACTTTTGAAAACATAATCTGAGCTTTTGTAAATGATTATCCATGTCATTATACACTATAAAGTCATCCAAAATTATCTTAATAAAATTGTCTAAATATTTTTTTGAAAGCTTTGGTAACAACTTTCTATACAAATTTTTAGCTTGCCATTTTTCTTGGGCATTACTATTATGGGTGATAACCATGTAACCTCTTCTATAGATTAAAAGAATCCAACTATTAACAACTAATCTATATCATGTTTGATTGATGTAGCATAGTTTGGATTTAAAATGTACTTAATTTGATGTGTTGGTGGTATAGTAATGTCCAACTCAATTATGTGTTGTGCCAACTCTGGTGGAATCCCTTTCAAATCTTTATATGTCCATGCAAAAACATCTTTGAATTCCTTCAACAATTGTTCCACTTTTAACACCTTGCATTAATCTTCACCATATGTGGTTTTGCATTAGTTCCCAGATTGAGTTTCATTAATTGTTGATCTTAAATTAGTGTCCATCCAACTATCTACAATTCTTGTGCTTTGATTTTTGTTGGAGTTTCATCCACTATAACACTCCCTGGATGATGACTATAACACATCTTTGAATACACCTTATCTTCCAGAGCTATTTCTAGTTCATATTTGTTGTTAGCTATTTTCTTCTCTATGCTTTGTACTCCAAATTCCTACTTTGAAATATTAGTTTTCAAATTTGTATCCATGATCTCTACATCTGTGGTTTCCACATATTGAATTGTCTCATGTAAACTGATTATTCCTATTGAAAACAATTTTGGCTCTATAACAAAGATGATATCTTCTTCTTCATCTGTGACATTATTTTGATAATCATAGCACAATAACACTTTTAGTTTTCTTCCTTCACCTTCGAAATGTTTAGTGACTATAATTGATTTAACTATCCCATTCTTTTGTATGGAAATAATGTTAATCCCCCAATCATGTGCCACTTTAGCATCCCTCAACCATGGTCTTCCCAACAACATGGAATAATTAGAATCTACCACACTATTTTGAAGTATAATAAATGTAGTTATGTAAGGAATGCCATGAACATATATATCTTTAGATCTTTAGTCAAACCCATTGGTTTTGTGGTTGTTTGATCTGCCATCCTCAGATTATATGGTGCAGGTTTAGGCTTTGGAAGCCCCAACCTTAATCTCAATTGTTTTGTAATAATATTAACTCCAAAACCTCCATACGGTAACACATCTTCTATTGTATTCTTCCCAATCTATACTTGGATAACTACCACATGATTATCTATTGCTACAATAGTTGTTCCTACCTCTAGTATTGAAGAATCAACTTTTTTATATGTGGTTGCTATATTGACATTTTGAGTTTTCTTTAGTTTTAACTTTTGCCACAAATATTTTTTTAACTTACGATCTATTTTAAGCAATTGTCCCAAGTTCAAAGTATAACTTGTTTCCAACATTTGCTTATCAATGTCTAGAAATATCCCTTCTATTGTGATCAATTTTTCTTGTGAATTCACAACCTCCTAAGATTTTTATGTTTCCATAGGAATAATATTTGGCATATTGTGTTCCATCCCTCTATGGATGTGGATGGCCCTTCTAACTTGGTTTGTGTCTTCTAAATCTATTGAATTGGCTCCACTATTGACCTTTTCAACCACTCTTCTTTCTCCCAATCAACGACACCCTTTATTTTCCTTGGCTCTTTATCCTTGAACACATGTTCTTTAGTTGCTTTACTTTTTGTTGTAACATTGACATCCACAACATTCACATTAGCAATGACTATTTGTGTCTTAATAACAAGTTGAACCTCTACTACTATCACAAATTTCCCATGAAACATCTTTTGCATCTCAACAAACTTTGGACAATCCGTCATCTTATGTCCATTCAAACCACAAATGTCATAGGCATACAAATATGTCTTTTAAGGCTTTTGACTAGGTTGGGTTGCTTTTGTAGCTACCACTATAGTCTATTCCTTCTTTCTGCATGTCTCCACATTGTTATTAATCATGCCACAATTTGTGCAAAACTTATTTGTCTTCCTTGTATTACTCTTTGTTTTCAGTGGTGCTACTTGTTTTGTACTCTATGGTACTGATAGTGCATTCCTTGCTTCGAATAGTCATCCTTTTTTCACACAACATCATTGCCTCCTTATGTTGTTGAAGTGTTGACTGTTATATCCCTGCAATTATAATTCTGAAGTATGATTGTAGACCTGTTCTAAACATAGTAGTCAAGAAATTGTCTATGGTTGGTACTTGTAAACCATGAGCCAACTTCTAAATCTACTCATAGTAAACCTCTAGCCTCTCAGTCTCCTCTAGCTTCATGTTCTTCAACTCCATGTATATTTGTTTGTCATTCTAAGTCTTTCAATGATGTTGGCAAAATGCATCGGTAATCTCTGAAAAATAAAGTCAAGAAATTTTGACATGTAATTATGGCACCAAGTCTAATCCTATATCTCTTAGCATATAGTTAAATGCATTGATAATATACTCTTCAAAAGTTTTTGCATTTGTTTTCACTATAAAATTGAACATTCTAACATGAACAGCTAGGTCAACATCTTTTTTAAAATCAGGATACTTAAAAGCTATCTTATTTGGCCTCACAAAATGGCCACTTTTATGGTTGAAATTCCCTAAGTTATGACAAATGGTTCTTGATGCCCTCCTTTTGTACTTTTGTACCCTCTAATAGCTATTGAACTCATCAGTGGTCGATATGTGGTTTTGTGTACATGAGTAATCATTATTGGATTAGTAAATACCATTTGTGATGTCCCAGCAACTCTAATATTCACTGTTGGTAATCCCAAACTTCTACTCAAACTCCTTCTTGTTGAAAATCCGCCTTATCCACGACCCAAATTAATTGCAGGTTCAATAACCACTCCCTTTCTAGCAACATTTGTGTTGGGCACAACAACCATGCCCACTCCTATGGTTGTTATTACTGTATTAAGTGACTAAGTAACTTTTATCCTAGTAAATTATTTTCGGGTTTCAACAACTGCCGCTTTAACACTCTTAGTGAAGTTGTGTTGACTCTAGTTCAACAATATTCCAATCTGTGGCTACTGGTGCAAAATGTGGATGTGAATACACCTCTAGTTCTTTGCTCTTAATATGAATAGATGGACAAATTTGTCAACTCTATAGTCCCAACTCTATGCCTCTCAATTTATTCTGGACTATAAGTTCCTATGCTCGTGATTTATCCATTAATGTTCCTGCCACATTTTGTAACTCCACATGTCTAGTAATACATGTTATGATGTGAAAAGGCACAAAAGGACAATCCATGATTGCATGTCCTTCTTCACAAAATGCACAGATTCTTGAAAATAATCTGATTACTTCATAATCCATAGATTCATGATCCACTGTCTTAATTATGTACTTTGTTTGATCTAACTTTAGATTCCTTTGATTTGAATACAACTACAGTATTTCATCCAACACATTCACCTATGCTTTGCATATTTAGATGATCATAGGTAATATTCTTTAGTCTCTTCAAGTACATTGATATTGGTGTTTTTTTCCACCTCCTAGTTTTCCACTAGTTCATAATAATCTAGAGGCTAACTGATACACAAACTTGGGTTGTGTACCCCCTATAACATCCCTTCCTTGGCTAGACACTAACTTTGAACTTGAAATTCCTTGCGGTTAATCAAGTATTGCAAAAGTCTTTGCTCCGTCTTGATCTCTATGACTTTGAACCACAAATTACGAATGAAAAGTATTTTGCATCCATTCATGTGGATGAATAGTTGATTGCATTTCTCTCCATGGAGATTGTCGTTTGTAACTATACTTTATATGAAGACCCCTAGTCCATACTTCACGTCATACCACTTCTTGTGGTAGAAACAACTTGTGCCCTGTAGGTCTTTCTTCAATTCTCAGAACTCATTTGTCCAACATTAGATTCCAATATGGGGTTTTTGTAAGCTTTACATACTTATTTCCATTTTCAAGAATATCTTTTGTTCGTCTTTCAGTGACTTAACAATCTAACTATAAGTCCAATTATCATTGTAAACTCCAGGTTACCATTCGATTCATCTTGTTTCACAATCTTTCATCTTTAGAATTTGTAGATCGCTTTATAATCCTTACAACATTAATCACTTAAAACTATGATATTTTCTAACATACCCCTTTAAATTCTGAATTTAAAAACAAAATCATTCATTTGAACCCTTTCATCTACAATACACAAAATTGTAGAAAAACGTGTTCGTTACGGTAATAAATTTTTTTATAAAAATTCCCCACAAGATGGTCGCCAAATGGTAGAAGTGAATTTAATTCTTGCCAAATTATTCCACTCTATTATAACAATAGATTTGTACTTCATATGCATACATCCACCATTTTTGCCTTGATTCTTAACACACTTAATTTTGCCATTCATTGAAACATCGAATTCATGGATATTTCATATAACAAAATCTATACTTTAAAATACATCAGAAACAAAATTACAATTCATTTCATCACATTCTGATACTTAAAAAAAATCACACAACAATTTGAACATAAAATTCACTACAAAAGTCTGTATTTCTCTACTTTACTGAAAACTCCATCAGATTTACAACAAAATTCTATGTTTTATAAGGGTTCACATTAATGGGAAATGTCGATTCACTAATTACAAATATTCAAATGATTCCTTATAACAAAAAGAACAAGGGTAAATTGCCCAATTTCATTAACATAAGTAATGATAATGATGCACCCCCAAACTCTTTGATAGATTCAACTGCAAGGCTAAATGTGAAAACATCGGAAAGACAAGGAGTTGGGGCACGCTGTCTGGCTCGCAGCACTTTGGGGGTAGAAGGGCGTGCTGGAGTTCTGGGATGGGGATTAGGAAGAGCGACAAGCAATTCAATTACTCACACGGACTTGCACAAACCAAACAACAAGTTGGTCAGTGCATAATTGGAGCACTTTTGGTGCATGGATGAATCACGGGCAAACACGGACTCATAAAATTCACCACGGCCCGGACTTGGGGGAAGCCACCACCATCCCCTTTATAGTATTCTCTATGCCTGGCCACGAAACCAACACCCAAATGTCATTTTGTTTCGGGACTCCCAAGTGAGAATCCCGAAATTTTCGAAATTAGGACTCCCACGACTTTAGAAGCTCATAACTTTGTGTGCAAACCTCTGATTGAGGTGAGGTCTAAAGCAAAGTTATAGCCCTCTTGAGAGCTTTTCAATGATATGTGCCACGCCACTTACACGCAAGGAAATCGGGGCGATTCTCGACTTTTAATGGTTGGGAATCAAATTGGCAATTTGACTTCCAGCCCTTCTCTTGGCCATAACTTGTATTTCAAGTACTCAAATGGGTCATGCAAGCCCATTTTAGACATCTATGTTCCAAGATCTTTCCAATGATATAAGGAACTTTTCAATCCAATAAGTTTTGACCCTTGAAATTGCCTTTTGAAAATTCGGGAGTCCATTGGGACTCCAATTCCCAAAGTGGGAGCTCACTTGGGAATGTGAGGGTTCATTCCCTCGCACTCTCTTGCACTCCCGAAAGCATGAAATGTGATTCCCGGGCTCCCTTTTGGCTTGCACCTTTGCAAGCCCTTGCCTTGGTCACGAGCCCAAGGCTAGGGTTGCGACAGATAAACACATAACAAAGCATATGCAATAATAGATTTTTTCACATTAAATAACCTTACTACTTTATTCAAACAACAATCCAAAACCTATTTTCTAAGGCAAAAATGGGATCAAAACATTATGAGCTTACTTTCATGAGCTATGTTAATCCTTAGAATGATTCCATCACAACAAACCACTTTGATATTAATCCCAAAAACATAAACCATCACCATAACCCACAACATCCCAAATATTCCTAGTTCCACAAAATTGAAAACAAATCTAAATTGTAAATCCCCTCAATTGTGACTAATCGAAGTTTCCTTAATAACCCTTTATTCACCTAATCTCAAAACTTTCCCAAGAAGTTTGTACAAAAGAAGGCAGCCTGCATCAAACATTTGTGCAACAAAAAAATTCAAATTACATCTTCATGCAAATGTTGGATTCCCCATTCATGGACCAATCTTTCCTTGGAGTTCCCATGTACATAAGTTTCATTCCTTTCAACACCCAATAACCAAAACCAACATAGCAAATCTCAAGTATCAAACATAAGAAAATGAAATCATTATGGACTAGCTTTCAAACCCCTTAAAGACTTTCATCACATCCCTATGCCTCTAGATTTAGAAATTTTGTTATAACTTCAACAAACTATATATTATAATCTTCTACATGCAACAAAACTCCAAGAGAAGCAAAACCCTACAACTTGTTGTGAGCATTTTTCTCATCAATAAAAACGCACCAAAAAACCAAAAACATAAGAGGAGAATCTATTTAGCTTCATTGACTTGAATCCTTAAAACTCGTTTTCATTTTCCATAAGCCTTCAAAAACAATACTTGCATATGACAGGCCACACTTCCCAAATCTAGACACATCACAAAAAACCCATGAACAAGTCTCCCACTCCACAAAAAGTTAGCAAGCAAACAAAACAACAACGAAATGCAACCCAAAATTCTCACAACATCATAAGTGAGTAGAGCACTTAAAAGCTTCTCCATGTAACAATAGCCATCACACAAAAGCTCTATTGAATGATGAAAGACAAAAAATAGTGAAATTGTTCAAAGAGAAAGTGAGAATGGTAGAAAGAAACACTCTAGCACTATCCAACTCATGAACACCTACTAGGCCAAAACACCTAAAGCCCCAATTCCATGTCACATCCCGGCCATCAACTACACCAAACACTGGAATTTCTCCAGGGTACACATGCCACAATAGGGCTAGCTTCAAACTAGGTAGTCAGGAATATAGAAGGAAGCCTGAAATTTTCTACTTCACATGTTTATATTTATAATATTGAAAAGTGGGTCCATCTTGTTATTGATAATAGCCATTTACTTGACTCAATCACAAATTTGGAAAAGAAACCCCGAGAGGTTAGTGCTGTAGCCTACAATCAGCTATGACCCAAGAAAATGCCTTGAAAAGGTCACTTGGTTTAACCACATAAATAAAGGAGTGCAAAGTTGCCTTATTGGGGATTAGGTGTCTCCAACACTGTAACAACTAACATAAGTTTCACACTTTCTTATGCACTCACCAATGTTAAATTGAATCTTTGTTCACATCAACGTTTTTTTTTGGTCAATTTTTTGATGTAGCCCAAGTGGTGATCATCCTTAGCAAGATTTAGCCAACTTTGGCTACAATGTACATATGAAAATAAAAATATTTAAACATCCTTCTATATTTTTGGCTACCTACTTGAATCATGTATAGAAATCTGGATTTTCTTGAAATGGTCTAATTTTGGCTATTGAGAAGATAGAAAAGCACTTGATTTTAGCACTTTGAATCTTCAATTTCACTTCTTGGCTATACATAGCCAGCAAAAGAAACATGGGTTACCATTTCTTGTTAGTTGATTGCAGGTTCACTCTAGTAATAGTAACAATGTTTTGTAGCAGAGCCTGATCATGTAGCACAATATTCCTTGTGAAATAAATCCATTCCTCAAAACTGGGATAACTGATATTGCTTGATCCTCGAAGGTAGTAGTCCAGAGAGTTTTATTTCAAGTCCATAATTTCTGTACACCATTTTTTGAGCACATTTTCAGAAATGAAATAATCTCCAGTTTCAAGTTCATTGAAAAATTTCACATTTGTGCTCCAAACTCTGAAGGCAACATGTCGTACAGAAACTATGGACTTCAAATTTACATTTTTGGCACCTAAGGTATTGAGAACATATTCGCCAAAATGCACATCACAGATATTGCATGACTGAAAGATTTGCTTAAATTTCCATTCGGTAGATGGCAAGAATTAGTAGCACGGAATTATTGATTGAATTTGGCAGCAGCTGGTTGCACCTACAGAAGGATGGAGCATGTAACTCCTCCACCATCAAACTTCACAGATGTCAATTTGGCAACATGCACAGTTGTTTAGCAAAGAACACACAGCAGAACAAAACAACAATATTTATGTTCTGCTGTAAGGAGCAGAATTGGAACCTGGTATCATGGTGCTGCCACAGCAACAAATTACCCGTAACCTACTTCTAAGCACCATTCTACAGCTGCTTTTTTTTTAACCTAGCAAAAATCTCCATGGACATTTGACCAACCCTGCAACAGAAGCAGCCAAGCACTGCACAAGGATCTGATTTCACCCCCCATGAAGTTTTGATGTTGGTGTTGAATATCTTGCCAGAGGGACCTGGTACACAGGTCAAATTTGCCAATATAGTTGGCTGCAAGGGGTGAAGACAGAGATGCAAGTATGCTGGAGAGTTCATGTGGTGACATATGGCTCACAGTAGTAGAACCCATCATGTGATGTCTGTCCATTCACAATTTCCAGACATGATGTCAATATGAACCTAAACCTTAAAGTGGATCTCTTGCATAGACTGCTATGCTCACAAGAACCCTCAGAATTGCCTACATGAAAGTAAATGTTTCAATCTGGAAGAATTGAGCCCAGGTAAAAGTTTCATGACCACTTTCAATATCCTGCATCTATCTGCTACAAAGCTTCATGCCAGAGCTCTGACTTCACAACAGACATACATAGTTGAAAATAAACACATAACAAGGTCATAAAGACATGTAGAGGAGATGATTCTACAGCTCACTGTCAGCAATATTGCACAATACTACATGTATGCAGGAAATGCTATCACTGTCTGGAAACAAGCTCCAAGATCCACAATGTTAGCACCTAATTATAACAGTATAGTATCCCCAACAGCCAAAATTTGTGTCCTAGGAAAAGTTGATGCCACTGAGAATGAGCAGCTGGAATGCAGCAAAATCCCAGGGTCTCACCTTGAGCAGTTATTCCCCAAAACTACTTGCAAAACCCCCATAAGCTCTTGAATCAGGCCATTGGCCAAGTGGTCTCCCCTTTATTTTGATTAGGGATAAGCCCAGTGGCACAAACATTGTGCAAATGTATGCCATAGATATTATATCTGAATGCTGCATGAAGTTCACAGAATGGAAGTTCCCCAAATAAGTGGAGTTTGAAGGTGACATCCCACAGACCTGCAAGACATTGAAGAAGACACTAGAGACATCTAGTAATAGATTGAAAGGGCATCTCCCAACAATGAAATGCTTGACTCATCAGGCTGGTCACACCCTCAAATGCTGCAATACTAAGCCCCCACAGCTCTTAAGTTGTGTCACTACTCAATCCAGAACGAGAACTTATACCTACCACATAGCTAGATTTTTTTTTTCCTGTACAGTAACTGGCTGCAATGACCACTCTACTGTACCATACAACCCTCAAATGACTTGCTGGAGTCCTGAATTTGCTGCAAGTTGAAACCATATCATGGTATGATGACCCTGATGCTAACACTAATATAAGTCAACTTAGTAATCATCTTCTCATCCTAAGAAATTCTGAAAGCAATTTACTTTCACATCCCTCACAAGAACACTATAAACAGAGGAGGTGATTACCTTGAGAAAGCAAATGTATGAAGTTAGTCAAACTCACAGAGTCCTAAGAGAACAGTCAACTCTTCCACAATGAAGTCCTCATCACCAATAGCATGAGCTCATGTGATTTCATGACCCTCACCATGCACTGAAACTAGCCACAATGCTTGATCTATTGGTTTCTTACACACAATTTTCTCCTCTTTACAGTCTTAAAATGGACAGATTGTTATAACTAATGCGTTACGGTTTCAGAAAAGGCATATTACCAGCTTCCTTTAAAGTCATGGACTTGAACTCTCCACACAAAATATACATACATCTCTCTTTCTCTTACAACCGGAGGACATATATCAATGGTCAACACAAAAGATAAAATCCTTCTGGCAATTTCAAACATGCAAAGGATCCAGAAACATGTCTTCACACATGACCACAGACAATGCTTCCCAGATCAACCAATGTCTGTGGGACTGTGTGGAATGCAATAAAATCATCACACCCATACTAAATCAACCAGTTCCATAATCCACAAACAATCCACTATTAGAGTATTTCCCGCACAACTTATTAGGTCATTCCCATGTCATACATACATTTGGCAGATCGAGCTACACGAATGTCGGCAACAGATCAATTGTCTCACAAGTATACTGTCATACTCCAAGAGCAGATCTAACCAAATTAAGGACTTCTAAACCCTCTCGTAAACAGACCCATAGGACATGCATGCACTCCGGTGGTTTCCTTGGACGCTTCAACAAAGACAACAACTTTGCGTTCTCTATATGATGCTTACGCCATGCCACCACTGGTGGCCGTTCTGAAGATCTGAAGAACAGCAGAGCCGATCACAACGAAAATGAAGAAGCCCAGCACTATAGGGCCTACCGGATAGGAATTCCCCTTCTTGACGGTGCTCTCCGGCACCGATCCCCTCTTAAGCACATTCTTCTGGAATTTGGCACTCTTCCTGTCAGCCAGCCGCCTCGAGGTCGTCATTTTGGTAACAAGCTATCCTTGCTTACAAACCCCAAGTTCTTCCCCTCCCCCTTCTTCAAGCGCAACCTGCAAAAAATAATTCCTCGCTTTCTCATTCACCTCTCAACAGATAGAAATCCTCTTCTCCCACCAAGGGTACGAAAGGCCGTCGCCCTCCTCGTCTCTTCCGTCGACCGTTCTTCTCAGTACTACGAGAAAACTAGCGATGGCAATCGTGCAAGACGGTGGAGAAACTCTAGGGTTACCAAGCCCTCGTACATCTAGGACCTTTAGATGCTCCCAGGTCTTGCTGACAACCTGGGGATGGACGCTAGGAGAAGTATGTCCGTTCTAGAGTCTTCTGTTTGAAACCCCCAAAAAGTCAGTGCGAGACATACTTTTTGTGTGAACTCACTTCACTTAAAGGAAAAGAAACAAGAACAAGGCATCATCACAAACACGCTGGCCCTACCAAAAGATAATATGTGTCCACATACTCTGAACACCAAAACAATCCATTCCAATCTAAAAAGTCTAAACACTTTCACCAAAGAAACCGGTTCGCCTAATGTGAAACTGATTCTATTAAGGCAAAACTTCCAAAAGTTGGATCCAATGTGATAGTCCCTGTCCCTGTGTGGGCAGGGCCAATAAAGATGGTGGAAAGAAAGAAGACAAAGGGATTCAAGAAGGTAGAGAAGGCAAACCTAGAGAATTATGCCAAGGATAAAGTATACTGGTGGGGGCACTTCCAAAATACGGGGCCTAGAACAAGGTGGTAGCTACGGTATATATGAAGTCTGTAACCAGCTCGAGCAGCCGGGTTATGCATATAATCTCATCACTCACATGATGAGATGAGATTATATGTGATAACCCAGCTGCTCAAGCTGATTACCCAACATAACCTGTCATTCTCCACACCAAGCACAAGCTTGGTTACAAATTGGCACCAATTGATTGTGTTCACAGGGTTTGTTGGTTAGTGCGGGTTACTAGAACAGAGTAATCATCCACATTGGAGGACCGTGGAGATTAGGTTATGAGGTGCGCCAATCAGGTGCTAGTGCACTCACGGTTTATGGCTGGTAACTCAAGTCCTCCACAGCCAATGGCAGTGCAAGGCACCCATCATTAACCGGTTATGTAAAGGGCAAGGCACCCTCCCAAGGGCCTTCCAAGATTGAGGTACTGTAATGCGAGGGTCAAGCTTGACAATGCCAAAGTCTTGAAAAACCCCAGGGAAGGTGCCTCACCCAACATAGAGACGTGAGAAAAAAGCTTGATTGTAAAGATGGAAAGATGATAAAAAGTTTAAGTCTCCCAAACAATTTCCGCATTGCAGGGCCATTACAAGATAATGATCCCTGTCCTGGGGTACTCACTGACAAAACCCTAAAGTTCAGAATTCTGTCATATAAGTCGCCCCTTAAATTCCAGTGATGATCGGAACTGGTATATGAGGGGTTTTTTGGAATCCTTCATATGGTTGTCCATGGCCCATTCCAAAGACAATAATTATCTCATTTTCAAGCTTAACTATTTCATTTTTTTTAAATAACTATTTCCTTTTCCTATTAATTGTCTTAATAACTATTTCTCACCTTTCTTAATAACTATCTACATTTTATAACTACCTCACTTTTTTTCTTTACCACCAACATGGATATAGAAAAACAAATTAATACACATATTTTCATGTCCATGAAATGTATATTAATTTAAATTAAACTTGACATTGACATTAATAATGATGAATTATTGAAAACCATTAATATATATATATATAGTTGATCATCACTTGTAATGCACAGCAACACGGATCTCAAATAAATTAATATGAATTTATTTTTTTAATTTGTATGTTAAACTCCC
>Ga0209611_10008657_pt1 | contig 15772 bp, 17 predicted proteins | sample S1TSphgellanicum_3_FD_187693 | JGI IMG/M metagenome (GOLD analysis project Ga0209611, IMG submission 187693) | Host-associated microbial communities from peat moss isolated from Minnesota, USA - S1T2_Fc - Sphagnum magellanicum MG (SPAdes) (version 2) | ecosystem: Host-associated > Plants > Peat...
TTTGTCCATTCTGCTAAGGACTAGGGCAGTTGCTCGCACTTTGTGTAAAAATCAGCAGGAATTAGACAAAGAAAGTTTTCAGCATAATACACAAACGTTTCCTTCTTCTCTGTTCATCTTCTTCTGGAAGAAAGGATTTTCTTCCACTTTCCTGTGGAATACCTCATTGAATATTGTTAAAATTGGAAACAGGGCTGATGGTTCGTAACATGCATCACAATGATACCACCACCTGTGTGCAATGTCTGGCTCGGGCTTTGGACTGCAGGAGTAATTTTTGTTTTCTGAATTGATGCAAAGTATTCTTTCATTAGCATTCACTTCTTTCAGCTAGGGTTTGGGGTTTATGGACACCTAAACCCTAATCAGGAATTGCATGTATGAATGCTGAAAGAGAACAATGTGCATTGCACATGCTGGCTGTTGTTAATGCATGATGAGAAGCTGCCTGGCATGATCACAAGTACATTACAAGCTTGGATTGACTATGGACACTCACTTAGGTTTCAATATACAGATCATCGGTTTCTAAACCCTCCCAAAATTCTTCATTGACAATGCCAAAGGCCAACAACCCAGAGTATGTGTGTGCATGTGCATGGCGATTGTGTTTACAATGCAGTTGATTATTATCAGAGGCAAGCTTAGGGTGGCCAGTCAAGGTGTGCGGAAATTGGGGCTTCACTGGTTAGTACCCTTTCCTGAAGCCATTCTCCACCTGCTGACAAGATGAATAGCCAAGGTAAGAAAAGTCCAGTGAGAGTGCAACCCTGTCTGTGTCTGGAGGATGTAGGAATCTCAAAACTGTCTTTCATTGATCCTCATAGTTCTACCAGATAAGAAGGTAAACTGATCCATCTGTTGTGACTGTGGTACAAAAAGTTTGCATCTGATGTGATTAATCCTGATTTGCTCAATGTTGGCATGGCAGCAGGACCTGGACATTTTGTCACTAAAACTTTCTGTTCTGCTGAAATTTGAACTGCATGCAGAATCTTGTGTGTGATTTCTTGCTAACCCAAATCTCAGTCCCAAGTTTTTTTTTCTCTCCTTATACTGGTGTGCTACACTCGTTTTTATGGTGCTTCAATTCTGCTAAATGTGTTTCTGTCAATGGATGATGACAAAGCAGCATTCTGAAGTATACAGAGTGCACACTGATCATCATGTGCAAATTATTTTGTCAACGTGGTTTATGCCACAGCTGATTCATTCAACAGATGGAGATGTAACTAGTGTGCAAGGGAGATGGAGTACAGAGTGTTCAGTATGTTGGTGAGGGGAAAAACCATGGAAACACAACTGACTGGGGTTGTGGTAGAGTGATTAATTTGCTGGCATAATCAGATACAAGATCTGAGTTCATTCTGTATTTTTGACATACAGTACACAGATAATTAGCTTGACATTAGGTAGCTTTAATGAAAGACAACAGCAACTGAGTTGTTGGTTTTCTATTTCCAAGTAGATTAGCTTACATTTCTTAATTGGGATAAGAATATGGTTGCTCATAGACAAAGGAGTGTTTGAAACTTAGGGGTGAGTTGTAGAATATGGGTACAGGGTTTGCAGGTTCTGAATCAACATGCTCCAGCTTCAAAGACCCTCTTTCAGTGTCCCAGTTGTTTGGCTTTGTACAAGCTCTGGCTACAAGCAGGTTCCACACTTTTGCAAGGTGGCATATCAGTACTGTCTTGGTTGCCATGGTGTCTGTCATCTATCTGATGAGTGAGTATGTTGTTGGCACTGCTATGTTGGAATCTAAGCTCTTGCATAGCAGCACTAGTCATGGTGACAATGATGATTTTGCAGAAGGCTAAGTATATGCACAGATTAGCAAGAAAAATGTTATACCAAGCTTTACAAATTGTTTGTATTTTTGCATCATTGAATCACCAGCCTTCTTCATGTCTTCACCATCAATCTGCATGCAGTTGAGAAGTGGAGCACCCTGAGTATTGCTCTTTTCACAGGTAATTAGGTTTTCTTCACATGGCAGATTCTCTCTCTTTGATGAAGGTTGTGGGATTACAGTAATAAACCTTATGTGTATTTGTACCCTCCCCAATTTTTTGTTTTCTGTTGAAGATTGTTTACTTGTACAATCCATCTTTTTGATTTGACAATACAGAGAGAGGTAGCTGGAGAGAGTAGTGAGAGTTAGGCAGTCTGAGGAAGGAGTTTAAGAAAGGGTTGTCTAATTTGAGCATATGGAAAAAATTGTGTTCAGGGCACAAAGGTAAGCACTTGCAGAAGACACTGAACAATGTCAAAGTTATGGTCTTGTGTGGCTTCATCACAGTTCTGGTCCTGTGAGGAACCATCAGAGGCAGTGGCAGCAGCAGCTTCTACAGCCCCACATAGGACCTTCAGGAGCTGCATGAGAACTTTGCGGGTGGTGCCAGTTATGAATGAAACCAGGTGAGTTTTGACCTCTGACTTGAAGGATTTGGAGGAAAACGAGAGCAATCCTGAGCTCCACCTGAATGTGCCTTACACAGTCTTGGACCTGGTCTTGCCTGATCACAGTTTCTCAGCCAAAAGCCTTGTGATAATCCTGCTGCCTGCTGAAATCTATCAAGAATAAGATTTGACTAAGTGTCGCCTGCATGAAATAGAACATTTCTGTAACATGGCACATGTGGGCTTTTGGTCCAAGCTGCTGATTATTTGGGAAGCTTTTTGTGGCTTGCCTCACCCCAAGGTCAAATAGATTGACTTGGATGCTATGTTTACTGACATACTATTGGAACTCCCCATCAAGAACTACAAAGATTACAACCTGGTGATCCATGGCTACAAGGAGCTTGATTACAACCAGAAGGGCTGGGTGGAGTTTAAACACTGGCATCTTCTTGTTCAGCAATTGTCAATGGTCTCTGGATCTGTTCAATGTATGACCTCCAATGGGCCTCAAGTGTCCTGTCCAAGTTGAAGCTGGGATGATACTCACTCTGACAGGAAGCTCAGAGTTTGAAGCAGACCATCAATCTGCAAGGATTTAGTTTACTTGCAACACAAGACTAGCTTTGGTCGAACAAATTGTTTCTGGAAGAATCATACTACCTGCTGCTTGGGCACTGGGTGATTCTTTTTGAGAAGTATGATGAAGTGATGGAGAAGTATTAATCCAGTTATGGTGATGACCACTAGCCATTTATTACACACTGTGTGGGTTGCAAATCTTGTGGCAGCTATGGCAATTACTTGATGGAGTAATGCTTCTTGACCTAAATGAAGCAAGCTTTGAACTTTGCTGACAACCAGATTCTTGAGATATATGGCATCAGCACTGCAATCTTGGGACTGGCAAGGTGAAGCACATGAGGAATGAATCTACATATCTCCTGGATTTGCATTCGGGTATGGACAATATGCAAATGCATTGACAATGAGGTAAACATACCAAGAGGGAATCAATAATATGGATTGAAAATAAATATATTCATGAAATTAAAAAATATGCACAAATATATTTTGTGTATAAAAGCAGGTATTATTCCAAATCACATCCATATTATCTTTTTTAATAAAATTTTTTAGAATTATTTTGTCAGGGAAAGTTTCCTCCATAGTCAGATTGGATTTCTAGATGCTCACGGTGGCTATTACACGGCCATTGTTTACATACATTATGTTTTCTTTCCTTCTTTTCAATTTTGATTCTAGAAAAATTACTCTTTGTCGCTTAATGTTAAAAATGACAAATTTTTCTTGGCTTTGAGTTTCTTGGGGTTTTTTTGCTTGCTAGTTTCTTGTGTTCTTGAATTGTTACTATTTTTTTTCTTTTTCTACTTTACACTACAGCTAGAACAGGAACAACAACAACAACCATAACTAGCAGTAACGTAAGTGAGGGAGAAAGGAGACCAGAAATAACTACAAGTTGTGAAGTTTTAAGTTTCGAAGCTTTGGAGGGAGGAAGGAGCGAGCAGCTCCAAAGCTTGTTTTACTACCAACTTTAGGTCTTGGGAGCACGTGCACACACACACACACACACAAGGTTTGATTATAGTACAAGATATGCACCAGGTGATGCAACCCCACATACACTTGTTTTCCTTGTACTTGGGTTTTGAGGTTAACATCTAGGCTATGCACTCTTGTGTGTTTTTGAGCTTGTAGTCATGTAGTGAATAGCTCGTGTAGTAGCTCTGGAAGAAGAAAAAGAAAAGAATAAATTTTTAAAAAAACACAAAGTAGAAGGAAAAAAATTTCTCTTTTCTTTTCTACACACCATCGTTGCAGAGCTCACGAATGCAAATCGCTCTACAACACCATTGTTAGCGCAGTTGCCATCCATCGTTGTCGTAGTCGTCGTTCGTCGTTCGTTTTATTTCGTTTCCTATCTGTTCAACGTCCATTACCATTTTATTTAACATCCGTCGCTATTCATCTTCGTCAACGCATCGTATTCTTCAAATCGTATGTTGTGTTAGAACTTTGTAGTTAATGCTTTGTATTGCTACAATATTTTGGGGCATGGGACAACACCATGTCTTCAGATGATGAGAACATTACCGTTAAACCAAAACCAAGGTATCAACTACGAAGTAACACGAACACGATCATTTGAGTTGATTTCTTTGAGCTCACGATCTTCACGACGGTACCATCAAGCATTTACAATGCCACTGTCATCCAATACAACTCTTGGCAAAAATTCAAGTTCAGGTTACATTACATCAACAGTACATCAAAATCCATTTGGAAGGGTTCATTAGTGGGGTACGCTTACTGCCACACCAGCTTTCACACCATCATCATATATTCTATTGTAAGTTGTGGCCTTTACACTCATATACACCATGGAGGTTAGTAGTTCTTCTCGGAAAATTAAGAAGTTCAACAAAAGGCCAGGTACCATTTCTTTGAGAGAATTCAAGGCAACTTTCTCAACTATGGTTTGTGAATTGGAGTTCAAGTATGGCGTTAATTACACCAAGGCATTTGCATTCAAATAACTGGCCCGTTATGTGCACTATGAGGCATTGGATGTTTACGACCAACATTTTCCGAAGATTTTGGGCGTCACGCAGATCCCCAATCCAGCTTATGCCACAGCCATTGCCATCACCTTTCAAGCTGCACTACAAGTTGCCATTGCACATCATGGGACTATGCCCAATAATCCAGATCCAATACCTACTTAATTAAACATTTCTCCTCAACAACTCATTGTTGCTACTGCAAACATTCCTCCCACCATCAATACACCAGCTTTTGCTGATCAAATGGGGGAATTCTTTTGAGTTCTTAAACTAAAATTTTCGATTAAAAGTTTTGAAATTTTTTTGCAGTTCGCCACCTTCTTTTGGGAGAAAGATGAATCCCTCAAAATGTTCTACAAGAGGCTTTTCAAGCTTAAAGAGGATACTTAAAACATCACAGACCTGGGAGCTACCCATTAGTATCTTCGTTCATTGGAAAGTACTCCGACACTCCATGCACATGTTTTGCAACGAGTTTTTGCAAAATTTGGAGCCTCGTACACTTTGCTAGATGTATACAACATTTCTGAAAAGCTGGAACTAACTCATGCACACTATGAAGCCAATACTATGAGGCCTCCATCACGTTCAAGGCCTTAGCTTCCACCAAGTACGCCAACCAAATCATCACATTCTTCTTCAAGGGCTAAAATGGTGCACTCGATTGCACCCATCCTACCTTCTTACAATTACTATAATAATCTTGCCTACAAAGCTAATGAATGTAACTTTCTTTTCAAGGATTTCTTTTGTGATTATTGTGGGAAAGAGGGACATCAAAAAGTTGTTTGTTTTGCCAAGTTCCTAGACAAAAACAACTCTGATTACCACGACAAAATCTACTAACATCTTCTGCTGCCCTTCTACCAAAAACCAAGGCACCTTAACCTTCCACTCAGGTTTTCCCCACCAAGGGTAATTCCAATAAGAATGCTAAGAAGAAGAAGCACAATGTTGATAAGAGGGAGGTGCTTCAAGCCCATGCTGCTCAAGTTCAAACTCTACAAAATGAACTTGAATCATTGAAGGCCCAACTTATTAATTTAAAAAGCAAGTCTTCCCAACCAACTATTCATGCCCAACTTGTATACGGTTCAGGATCACGGGAAGGACCTCCTAGGTTGTTCTATGGCTTTTCACATGATGCCATGGTTGGGGAGTATGTTCTTTCTAGTGCACATAATTCTAGTCTCACACCAAAATTTGCCATTTCTTTTTGCCCTTCCTATTTTGTGACACAAGAAGCTAGTGTGGCACCCAAAGTTTCTGCCACTAGGCGGGTAATTCAAACTGATGGACTTGCATCTAGTTCAAGTCCTATTACCAGGGCTAAAGGTGTTCGAGTAGTCATGCCACAATTTTTTTGTCCTCTCAACACGGAAGAAGAACGCACCTTGTTGGCAAAGGGGGAGGAAACTACTACACCACAAGCTACAAGGGCATCAAATTCTCATATCCCAGGAGTACATGTACATTAGGAAAACACACAATTTTCCACTGATCAACTTATGGAATGCCAACTTCAAATGCGTGAAGTGGCACAAAAGCTTGTGAGTACACCGTTGTTTAGTTTTCAAGATTTGAAGTTAAGCACCAGGGACATAATTGTAATACTAAAGGATACTTTGGACACTACATTAGGTTCTCTACCAATCCCTGATCCACATGCTAGAGGGGTCTCATCCAACACCTTGGAGAGACAGTCGATTAGGTCACATGTTGTAGATGGTGTTCATAATTTGGTCACTAGTTCTAACATGGCTAAACTAATGGGCTCTCCTACTTCTGATTTTACATTCACATATCAAAAGGGGGCTAAGAACACCTCACTTGTGGATTTGTTATTCAGCAAAGGTGTTATGGATAGGCATTCTCTCCATAAAGTTTCTCATTCATTTCTGAAGGTGGTGCCTAGTGAGAAAACTTCCATCGCCACCGAAATTGCCATTATTGACAACACTAAGTCAACAATCCAGGTGGGAAGACATATACCCAAAATGGTACTTTTTGATACAAGTGCCCAACCAGTGATTCTTGGAGTTCAATTCGCCAAGAAGATAGGCATGCTCAATTCCAAATTATGGAAATCTATGTGGCAAATTTGCACCGCTAATGGGATTGTAGAAAAGGTACTTGGGGAGAGCTCAAATTTGATTGCATTTAACTTCAATGAAGATACAAATCAAGAGTTTTGCCTACATGCCAAATGTTTTGTCACCAATGCCACTAGTTACAATGTTCTCATTGGGCAAGAGGCCTTGTTTCCACTAGGTTTCACAATTGACAATTAGTTTGAGCATGTGTACTATCAAGTGGATTAGGAGGCTTATGGCCACCACCTAGGATGCATACCCCTTGATTTACATGGGAAGCCATAGTCCTATGGCTCACCATTGTATGCTCAAGGAAGCACACACTATTTCCTACATCCAACAAACTAACCATGAGTGGATAGAAGGAGATGAAGTGGAGACAGCTTACGCCCAAGCTACTAAAAGCTTGAAGGTGGTTCCTACGAACATTCAACACAGACTAGAGGTTTTACAGAGGTTCAACACAACCCATGAACCCTTGGTCAAAACTATGTCTAGTTTTAAGAACATGGAGAACCATGGTGAACCAATTAAGCCAGTACTTCATTAGTTAATCACCTGGACATCACCTAAGGAAGGGATTACATTACTAGAGTTTTTTGGTGGTATTGGTACAAGTTTCAAAGCCTTATTACAGTCAAGGATGGTGGTTCGAAGGTATTTTTACGTAAACATTGATCCTATCGCAAAGCAAGTGGTGGCATCGACAATGATGGAGCTCACATCCAGATTTCCACAATAGTTTACAACCACCGCATGGAAGGCTACTTTCACTTTCTTGCCTTCTAACATATAACTAATTCAGAAGAAACATATGGAATTACTTAGCCCCATGGACCTCATCATTTTAGGTTGGGAGTGTCAAGGATTTTCAACGGCAGGATTTGGAGAAAGCTTGAGTGACATAAAATCCGATCTTTTCACAGACATGGTACGATTGATCACTCGGGCTCAATCCATTTCTCCTAATTGAAAACATCCCTTCTCAGCTTGACCAGAGGGAGAAAGTCCAGGAACGCTACATGTTGGTCAAACATTACCTTGGAAAATTGCTCTTATTCAATGTGGCACAATGCGATTCCTATGCGCACCGGCTGTGCAACTGATGGACCAACCTTGCACCACTCTCAATTTTGTAGTTGGTTCTGAGATACACCATCAAAGACCCCAACCTGTAGGTTTCTCACATATTGGATGATTATAGCTTTTGCCAACCAATTATAAGGTAAGAGAAACCTCCTTGGTTTCCTGTGAACATAATAGGAAAACCAAGAGGTGTTTGGCCCACCTTTATCTCCTTCCTAGAAGCACACGCCTTTCAAGGAAATGGACCAAGCCTGGTATATCGTCATACTTTAACCACTTGGGATGAACCAAGTTCAAAAGAAAGAGAAAAGGTTATGGGGTTCCAAATTAGCACTAATAGTGACACCAAGGTGACTAAATTGGAACGTAACGCTCTATTGGGGAGAGGCATGGACTTGAATTCCCTTATATGGTTGTTCGTAACCTATGTACTCTTTCAAATGTACACAACACAAGCATTGATTCAATCAGCTTATAATTTTAACGATGTTATAACATGGCACCTTGACCAAGTACATTTGCCTATCTTCAACACTCTACACTTCATTCTTAGTGTTAGAGGGGAGGAGGTACCATGTAATTTGACTCAAATTGTTTCTGATACACCTAGAGGTACATTAGCTTCTAGAGAAACAAGTATAACCTTTTACAAATCTACGTAGTTGGATAGTGGAGAACGCAATACACCAGGTTCTTCAAACACACTTTCCAACTCCATTCCATGTGTTTCTAACTACCCTTTCGTTATGGGGAACCAGCTCACCAAGAAGGAAAGAAACCAGGTCACAGACTTGTTAATTAAGTATGAGAATGTGTTCGCATTCTCAATGAAAGACTTAGGTAGGTGTAAGACCATGCAATTTTCTATAGACCTTACAGATGAGACACCCATCTATCAAAGGAGGCATAGGTTGAGTAAGCATGAATGGGAATTGGTAGATGAAATATGCAAAGAACTCCATGAAGTTAATCTCATTCAACCATCAAGTTTTGATTCCAAAGTCGTTATAGTATTACTAACAAAAAAATATTCATCTGGATTATGGATTGAAAAAAAGATGTACAGGGATTATAGGCCTTTGAACCTGGTTACACCTCAGGACAAGTACCCCATGCCCATCCTTGAAGAATTATTTGATAAGATTGTAGACTCAAACATCTTCACAATTATGGATCTGAGGCAAGGCTTCAACCAAATTGTGCTTGTTGCAAAGGATTGTAAGAAAACGACATCCCATGGAAGCAATAAGTTATGGGAATGGCTTATGATGCCTTTTGGATTGAAGAATGCACATGTTTTCTTTTAACGAGTCATGGACTAGGTTTTCGAAAAAGCGAATTTCATGAAGTGCTATAGAGATGATGTTTTAGTGCATAACAAAGGACTCTTGCAACATTTGGTTCATCTTGAAGAGTTATTCAAGAGGCTCCACAAAGTCAATATGAAAATCCATCCTAAAAAATGTGAGTTTGTTGTCACCTCAATAATTTACTTTGGACACAAAATTTTGCCAGATGGTATTATGGCTCATTAGGCCAAAGTAGTAGCCATTTTGGAGATGCCCAATCCTATTGATGTTCACACTTTGAGGAGCTTCATCGGACTATGTAATTACTACAAGATTTATGTCCAAGACTTCAATAGACTTCAATACTATTGCTCATCTTCTCTATGCATTGTTAAAGAAGGATGTTACTTGGACATGGAGTGAAAAGGTTCAGGAAGCTTTTAACACATTCAAAGAAAAGCTTTCAAAGTTCCCCATTATGAGGATACCTGATTTCAACAAGGTTTGCATTCCACACACTTGAGTGCTTTTGGTATAAATGTTATTCTTGGCCAACTTGATGACGAAGGCAAGGAATATGTTATCGCTTATGCATCTCGAAACAAGGCTAATAGTAACTACTCTTCATATGAGGGGGAGTGTCTTGTTATTGTATGGGTTGTCATACATTTCAGGCCCTATCTTTATGGCACCAAGTTCACTTTATATACCAACCATTAGCCTATCAAGTGGTTGATGACCAACGACAAGCTTACTAATAAGTTAGCTTGTTGGGCGTTTATATTTCAAGAGTATGAATTTAAGATTATTCACCGACTTGGTATTACACATCAAAATGTGGATACCATGTCGCGAAAACCCCTCACTACCTTTGAAGATTTTTTTAGAATCCAGACAAGACTTCAATTAGATTCTAGCAGTACATAAGAGGTTAGTTTAGCATTCGGAACACCCTTGGGTGTTGGGACTTGCCACGGGCACTTGGACACACAAGACTCACCACGGCCCGGACTCGGGAGTAAGCCATCACCTTACTCCCTATAGTATTCTCTGCAGCTCGCCGCCGAGGCTACATCCAAATGGCACATTTTGTTGGGACTCCCGAAATGGAGTCCCGAAACTGTCCCGGCTGGACTTCCGGAACTTTGAACGGCCATAACTCCCGACTGTGGAGTCTGATTGCAATGAGGTCTGAACCAAAGTTGTAGCCCTCATCGAGATCTTTCCAACGCCATGTCGCACTCCCTAAAGACACGTCGAGAAAGGGTCGATTCCTGACTTTTAGTGGTCGGGAGTCAAACTGCCAGTTTGACTCCCGGCCCTTCTTTTGCCCATAACTTGGGTTGTAGATGTCCGAATGGCCAATGCGAGGCCATTTTCGATATCTACGTTTCAAGACCTTTTCAATGACACCAAGAACACCCCAATGCGAGGTGTTTTGGGCCTTTTTGTCGAACTCTAAACATTCGGGAGTCCTAGAGGACTCCAAATCTCCAACTTTTCCAAGTGTTGGGCTTCACCCCCACACTTGGCCAAAGTGGGGTTGCGACAATGTATTTTATGCATTTAGTTATCTTGCATTACTGTAATATAACCTAGTTGAGCATCCCATTGTGGATATATGGGAGGACTTGGACATTCTGAAGTTTCTTCACCATGGGGAATACCCTCCCTTAGTTACATCAAGTCATCGGGATCGCATACAATAGCAGTCCAAATGCTACTCATGGAGGGACAATCACCTTGTTGATGCTTTCCACAAGGTGACATAATGGTTCCTCCACCACATGAACGGCTTGGTCTTATTTAAAAAATACATTCGGAGCTTGGACACTTTGGAGTTAAACATACTTATAGTTTTTTCGTTCATCATTACCATTGGAAAGGTATGAATGCTCAAGTCTGAGATGTCATTGTTAGGTGTGAACAATGTGATAGAATGAGAACTTCCTTTTCCTCTCGATAGTTCACATTTTTTTAACTCCCAATTCAGGGCATGTTCTATCGCTGGTCATGTGATTTAGCTAGAGAATTACCATAGACCTCTAGGGGTAATGTCTACATCATGGTTATGATTGAGCATTTTTCAAAGTGGGTCGAGCTTGTTGCGCTACCGGACAAGTCATCACACAACACCAGCCAAACTTTCTTACAATAGGTCCTAAATAGGTTTAGGGCTTGTGTTGAATGCCTTACTGATCAAGGATCAGAATTCAAAGGAAAATTCCAAGACATGTTTGATCATGCTCTCATTGACCATCGCAAGACTTCAAGGGATCATCCCCAAGCTGATGGCCTTGCAAAGAGGATGGTTCAAACATGCAAGAAGGGATTTTGGAAGATTTGCCTCATTGGGAATAAAGAGGATTGGGACCTGGCTTTACTTTACATTGCCATGGGTTACAACATGTCCAAATGTGTTTTTGTTACTTACGCCTTTTTGTTTCATTTCTCTCCTTACTTTTTACTTTTTGGGAAACATCCCATTCCACCCTCTTCCATTGTTGCTCAAATGGACTAGGTTGTGGACTTGGATTCCCTAGCCACTTGGGCTAGGGTCATCGTAAAGAAGGTTGCTCTATTTAGGAGGGTTATGCCCATGGCCATGGAGAACTTGTCCATTGCACATCATTGAGACACCTTACGGTATGCACACACATGAGGTGGCAGTTATAAACCTAAGGTGAGACAATTTGATGTTGGTGACTTTGTGTATCTCTAACGACAACTTAATGATACTCTAGACATTTTTTCCGGTCACATTATCTTGAGGATTAAGGTGATCAGGCCTTTAGGTGTGTTGGAGTTATAAGGAGCTAATGGATGCACAATTCGAGATCACTCCAAAAACTGTGCACCCTGCCACTTGTCGAACTTGGATCCTACCATCATCACATCAATTTGGATTCCTCCACTTGACTATCCATGTTAGGTATGTTAGAGGACAAACGATGTTGATTAAATGTTGTTTTGTAATAATTGTAATGGTGGATACCATCTATTTTGCCTCAAGGTGGAGCTCACTCAAGTTCCTGCCAGCCTTTAGTACTATTCATCATGTTCTCTTATAGCACCTTGATTTCTATTCAAACCATGCCACACTTTTTCTGATTCAAATCTTGGGGGGGGATACATGAGAATTTCATCTCAGCCTCCTCTTCTGCATTGTATATATGTGTGTGTGCATATCTTTTTGGTTGATTAGTTTTTACCTTTGACTAGTTTTTTTTTTTTTATTCAGTAGAATTTACTATGGATTTACACCCTTACGACACCAAACATCACGACACTACATGTTACGACAGTTGTCATGTTTGTATGCATGGCCTCATACATGACAACCATTTATGGGCATGCTAATCATGCCTTTTAATGTTAATGTACGCTATTAGGTGTTTTAGGGTTATGGCTTGTTTAGGGTTTCACCCTGCTGACGACTATATAAAAAGCAAAGTTATTCCCTTTTCTTGTTAGTTTTTCAAGAATTCCTTTGTCAAGGAGAGTTTCCTCCTTAGTCAGACTAGATTTCTAGATGCTCACGGCAGTTATTGCACAACCATCATTTACATACACTACATTTTTTTCCCTTCTTTTCAAATTAATAATGCATGAGAATTTCATCTTAACCTCCTCTTGTGCATTCTATATATATGTGCGTGCATATATTTTTAGTTGATTAGTTTTTACCTTTGATCGGTTTTAGTCTTTTTGTTCAGTAGAGTTTACTATGGATTTACATGCTTACAACACCGAACGTCATGACATTACACGTCACGACATGTTGTGACATAGGCCATGTTCATTATCACAATGAACTTTTGTGCAACATTTCAAGTGGGAGTTGGCACCAAAGGAAATCAAGAGTTTCAATTCCAAAATAGAGGATGTTATCTACTTGACTACTCATAAACTCCATCCTTTTCAGTGTATCATAACCCCATGAGTCAGCGAGCGGTTACCATAATCCTATTCAATACACACTTTAGTGTTCCTTTCATTTTCGTAGTACTCACACAATTTAGTCTTCCTTGAGGTGGTGTTAATATGTCATGGTTTTGGAACCAATTCTAGAATGCAAATTAAGATCCCTCACCATAACCACAAATGTTTCTTCCCATCTCTTCAAAAAGCCAATGTTAAAAAGTTTTTGCGAGTTCTAGATTTTGATTCCAGAACTCATGTATATTAACTCAAACTTCCTTGTGTAATTGTAAAGATTGATATTTGTAATATTAATCATGTGGAGTTCCTTGCAAACCTAATTTTTCCTTACCTTCATTTTGGGTTTAAAAATCTTCCCTACTTTCATTATGGGTTTATGGACATGACACAACTTTTGGAATGGCATTCTCTCTTACAAATCTGCAATGCAATGGATTCATAATCAAAGACATCTCTTTCTTTCTTTGCACGTTTCTAAGATTTCTGTAGGATATTTCTTTTGCAGAACTCCAAGGGCATTTTTTAGAGTACTAAACATTTTGCATATAAATAAACTAGTTTGAACCCCGTGCCTAATGCATAAGTGTGTGTGTATTTGAAGATACATATTACAAAATTACAATTACAAACTACATTTCCAAAACCTCTTTATATAGGACATTCCACATGTATCCATTGGGACCCTACCCGTTGAAAATCTTGATGTTTGCACTGCTTGTGACCCGTGAGATAGTAACATACAACTAACCATCTGAATAGACTGGAGACAACAAATATACCCCAATGTTGTTCAATGTTTGACCTTGATTCTTGTTGATTGTGATCGCAAATGCCATTCGAACAAGAAATTGACGACGATGCAAAACAAATGGCCAATCAGTCCTGGAGGGGGGACATGATACGGAATGTCAAATATAAAAAGGAGTCAAAGAGATTGAAGCAACAACATTTGACAAAAGAGGCTGAGGTTAAGAGGCTTGCAAATGAATCAACAAGGCGAGAGGAAGGAGATTGAAGAAAAGGAGCTTGAGGAAGCAAAAGTTCTCCTTGCAAAAGCTGAGAAGTGGAAAGGCAAAATGGGTAAGAAGGCCACAGGAGATGGGGTGAATTCCTTCTATAGTTGGCTTAGTTTCTGATGGATGCTTATGATTGCAAGGCTTTGGCATGTGTGCCATCTCTTCCTATTACTTTTTTTGCCGCGCTATGTTTGTATTCCATTCTTTCTCTACCCCGTTGGAGTAAACAGACCATGATGGGACAAATGGATGACCGGACGCACGCGCCTAATGCACAGGTGTGTGTGTATTTGATGGTACATTACATATGTGCCAAAAATATATATTACATAGTGACGGCCAAGTGTCACAGGCGACATGCAGCAGCTTATTGGACAACACAAAATGCTTTCCCATATTTTTGGTCAAACAAATCACAAAATTTGTTTTTAAAAAATCACTAAATACGAGTATGCCAAAAAAATCACGTAACACTAGTTTTTTTAATGTTTGGAAAAAATTATCTGAACTATAGAAAACTGGCAAAAAACAAAAAAAAAATAGTCACAAACACTAAAACATGTGTCTAAATGTGACAAAGTATTTTTTCCTACTAAAATAAAAGATGCATTTCTCAAAAAAATTGTAATTTTTTTCTTTGAGAAAAAGGATTTTGTGAAGAAAAATCCTCTTTTATTTTTTTGAGAGTTCTAATTCATAATTTTGAAACAATTCACCATGAAACAAATTGGTTAGATTCTGGGTTGGGTGGATTATTTTATTTTATTTTATTTCTAATTTGATGACATTCATTAAAAATATTATTAATTTTCAATTCACTATATATATGTGTATTCCATTCTTTCTCTGCCCGTCGGAGTAAACAGACCATGACAAGATGGATGGATGACCGGACGGATGTGAAACATCATTTCATCCATTTGTCATGTCATTGGAGGGCTTTGGCATGTGTGCCATCTTTTCCTATTGCTTTCTCCACCGCGTCACGTTTGTATTCCACTCTTTCTCCACCTCGTTGGAATAAACAAACCATGACGGGATGGATGGATGACCGGACAAATGGATGGATGGATGACGAAATAGATGGATGAAATGATGCTTCACGACGTCTTTTACTATATGTAATAGTTTTCCATTACATCATGGTGTCTTTGGACTGTAGTATTGGGTACCTTGCCTCTTGTACTCCCTGTTTCATCCCCAATTTCAGTGTAGCCATGAGTGAGAGAAATGGGGTACCTTGGGCTGGAGTGAATTAGCACCCACCAATGCACCAGTTGCGGATGAGCCCGTTGAGGTCGTTTTCTGGATGGACGAAAATCCCATCCTCCCTGCCCGATTTTTTTTTTTTTTTT
>Ga0209611_10008658_pt1 | contig 15771 bp, 10 predicted proteins | sample S1TSphgellanicum_3_FD_187693 | JGI IMG/M metagenome (GOLD analysis project Ga0209611, IMG submission 187693) | Host-associated microbial communities from peat moss isolated from Minnesota, USA - S1T2_Fc - Sphagnum magellanicum MG (SPAdes) (version 2) | ecosystem: Host-associated > Plants > Peat...
ATGAATCATAGCCACTTTGGCTAAAACACAAAATTGACACAAAAAAAAAAAAAAACATTGAGAATAACCTTGAACAAGCTATGTAAATATACAACTATATATATATAGATATATAGTTTCTTTCCTTCTTTCAAGGGATCTAATAAGACAAAGAACTCTACAATTAAAAAGTTTAGTAGAGCTAGATAGTGTCATTATTGAGAGCCTCTTCTTCTTCTTCTTCTTTCTTTCTTTTTTTCAAATGTGATTTATGACAAATTCTAGACACATGGGACTTTAGGACAAATTCTAGACACTTGGATTTATGGCAAATTCTAGACACTTGGGACTTAGGACAAATTCTTCAAAAAAGTCCACCATGAAGGAAGGAAGGAAGGAAGGAAGGAAGCTAGGCTAGGCTAGGTAGTATATATGCTACTACTAACAAGTAGTGTCACAAAGAGTAGCCCTCTTTTTTCCCCTCTCCTATTAATGGAATATGATCTTTAGATATATTATAATGAGTACAACAAATTTGTATGAATTTGGCTATTATTAACTAACTATAAGCCCAAATGAGTGAAGGCTTTTTGTGTGTGAGTTGTTTTGTGTGATCTTCTTATTTTGTTGGCCTCCAAAGAGGACTCTTTTTAATATGAGTCCTACACGGTAGCTTGAAGCTTGTGTGATTGTTTGTTTGTTGTCCCTTTTCTTCAACTAAGGATATATCGAGGGATGTTCTAATACCTAGTACCAATTTTAGATACCTAGTTTAATTGATTTTTTTTGTGTTTTGTTTCATTTTGGGAACAAATGGGAAAGATTGAATGCAAAGAGGGTTAAAAGAATTTTAGACACTATTTTTTTTGAAGTTAGTGTGATAAGAAGGCTCTTTCTTCTTCATCTAACCAAGTAAGGGGACTAATAAATTAAAAAATTGTTTTAATTGTAGTAGCCTACTAAGCTAATTAGGGTTGAATGGGAAGAGGAGGAATTTCTCTTTTTTTGATTTTTTTGATTTTTTTTTTTTTCCTCCTTATGCACTCCTTCCCCTAGCTATTTGTCAAAGCTCAAATATAACTTATTGGGAAGGTTGTGGAGAGTGTTTGTTGGATCCATGGCTTTTTCTTTCAAAAAAACACAAAGAGAGAAAAATGGCAAAACACAAGAAGAAGATACTTTGATTTCTTTTTTCCACCCTTTGAGTAAGGGAAAGGAGGGTGGCAATTGATAGCCATTTGTCGAGTTTTGTGGACAACAACACTACCGAGGAGGAGGAGGAGGACATGTAATTGGACACCTTTGGGTGCGTCCCATTTTTCTCCCCTCTCTTCTTCCTTAGGTGAGGTCCCCACTTCCACCCTCCCACTTACTTCTTCCACCTTGATTCTCGGAATGAGTGGTTTCTCGATTGAACATATTATTGCTTAGTTTGCCTACTATGATGGGCCGACGATGATGATGATGATGGATTTTCCTATTGTATCATGGCCCTACACGGTTATGAGAATTTCAACCTACACCCACTTCTTGCACATGTTAAATTTATATATGTAAATATATGAAGCACAACAACATACAAGGTCTTGGATTGTCAAAAGGTTGCGTGCAAATACATCAATAATGCCTCCATTTATTCATCACCGATATATATATATATATATATATATATATAGAGCAACAACAATTCATTTGGACGGGTGATTGATTTTACATGGATGAACTTCTTTTTTCATCCAAGGGAATGAAAATTTGGAAAATGCTCATCATCAATTCATGTAGTTGAGGCATTTATTATATTATTACAATGGGTATTTAAATCGAAGTTTGGGAATTTTTCTTTGTCGGAGGAATGAAATGTGGAAAAATGATCATCAAAGAAAGCAATATTCAATTGAAAACCATGAATGACGACATGGGGGGCCGGATGAATTTTCTTTGGAACCGTAGACTTTTTGGAGACTGCCGGCCACTTTATAAGTCTATGATTGTCACATCCGATTTTTTACTACGGCAAGCCCGGAAAGCATGGAGAGCCTTGGGAAGAATTTTTATTTTATTTTATTGAATTTTATTTTATTTCATAGAAGAGCTTTGAATGAGACAAACTATGGTGTGTGAGTAAAAAAAAAGACTCAACCCAATGAGCTCAATTCAAAGCCCAAAATAGTTAAATACCCAAATAAAATAATTATTTGGCACTCAAATGTCAAACCTCTTTGGCAATTAAAAAATCATTTTATGAAATTTCGGCAACAAAGATATGCAGCTTCCTTGGCAAGTTGTTGTTCAAACTCTAAAAACTTTTTTAACACACATGATGAAGAAACCCTTTTGCAACAATTTTTTTTTGGTATTTTATTTGATGAAAACATGGGGAGAAATAATGAATAGTGTTCCATGGAATTATAAGAGAGAGGAATGTTGTCAATTATTGTTGGATATACTTACTTACTTACTTGCTTTGCTATGGTGGACTAGCCCCTTAATCCAAAGAAGCTCATGGGTTTGCACCAATTTTTTTGTATTTTTTTCTTCCCTTGTAATTTTCTCTTAAACTTTCACATTTCAAACAAATAATTTGTAAAAACCATGACATTTTCAAACATAATTTAAGGGGGGAGAGGGGGGGTGGTTTTGCAATGAACCTCTTTGATTGGCCCATCACTAAAAAATTAAAAAATTAAAAACAAAATTGAAACTTTGAAGAACCCCCATATAGAAATGTTCACTCCGTACATAAAAGCGCAAATAGTGACCCATCTATATAGATTCCAAGACAAAAAAACGCTTGACAAAACATATGGCACAAAGTGAGGTGCTATTGGGAACATGTTGAGGAACACGTTGGGAACAAGAAAATCCAAAATATCCACCGCTCTTCCCCCTTACCATCTGCAAAAGAAAAAATAAATTGGGCCCCTTGGGTGCATGTGGCTAAGATCCCATTGGTCGCCAAGAATTTTTTATGCTTACCTTTGTTCTTTATCATTTTGTAATCTAGGCTAATGGCAAGGGCACAAAGCATGAGGACATAAATGAAAAGCATCCCACATTTGATGCAACTTGGATGGAAAAGTTTTTTTTTATTTTTCTTGGTATGGATGTCGGGGCCTAGTAGTAGGCAAGTCTTTTTTATTGGTAAAATTTTTGTACATGTTTTTTCTTTACTAAGCAACCAATTGGATGGAAAGATTTGATTCTTGTTGAGTTAGGATGTCGGGGTTTCTAGACAAGCTTTTGTTGGTAGTTTTCATAAGTTGTTAAAAATTCATTCACAATATACAATGCTTGATCTCTTCCCTAGATTGTTTGCGTGCTTCATGAAGTGAAGTTTTATAAGACTTTGCAAGTTATTTTTGTTTCGTGAAGTGAAGTTTTATAAGACTTTGCAAGCTTTCTTTGTTTCGTGAAGTGAAGTTTTATAAGACTTTGCAAGTTTTTTTTGTTTCATGAAGTGAAGTTTTATAAGACTTTGCAAGTTTTTTTTGTTTCATGAAGTGAAGTTTTATAAGACTTTGCAAGTTTTTTTTGTTTTGTGAAGTGAAGTTTTATAAGACTTTGCAAGTTTTTTTTGTTCCATATCTTGGAAGATCACACATCCCAAAGCCTCTAGGCTCATTGACTTGCAAGCAAGCCCTAGTCTTAACACTCAAAGTCTTCCCTTCCCCCCACCCCACGCCACCCAAATGGTGTTTTTGTATGGTTTTCAACTATTGAATTTTTGGGAACTAGCGCTTAATTTCATATTAAATTTTTATTATAAAAATTCTTGAGAAATTTTGGGTCTAATAATCTAGGGTTGGAGAGAAGTTTGCACATTTGCACCTTATCCTTTCAGATGCAAATTCCTTTCATTCAAAAAGGGAGAAAATATTTTGGTTGTTGTTTAGCTTGGCGATCAATGTGCCATTAGCTCAAATTTGCTTTGGAATTTTTATATCGCATCCTTGGTTAGGTGTGTTGATCTTCTATTCACTTTTAGTGAAAAATTTGTGGATTAAAGGTGTTTGTTTTTTCCTTGCTAACTTGGGGTTCGCATTACTATGGACGATCAATTGACATAAGGTTTAAATTCAAACTCAAGTTACAATAATATTTAAATATAGTTATAAAAGATAATTAATTATGATACATTGATAATTTAGGATTGTAAAGATTATTATAAAATATTTTCATTTTCATTAATTTTAAAATATGAAATTTAATTTTCACCTACTAATATCATTAACATCTATGACACCCATGATGTTTTTTATTTGTGCTTTTCGTTATTATTAATTTTTTAAAAGGCATGTCCAACATCCTTTATGTATTTCTTAATGTTTTCGGTGTCCTTCAACGTTGTGTCCAAGGCCTTAACCCTCAATTTCTTGGTGCCCTTTATTGTTCAAAAAGAAAATTTTCATGTACAACCTAATGCCATTTATGTCTTTTTGACACCTTTGTTAAATTGCTTGTTGTCACTTTGTTCTCCTTGTTCAAATTTTTTTTTTTAATTTTTTTTTGTTGTCTCATTTTTTTTGTATCGTTCTTTACATTGTTAGGGTGTGTTTTTGTCGTTGATGAAGCTTAGGTCATCTCTAAACTAAAACATGTCATTCGTCTAAATTTTTATTAACGATGTTTATATCTGAGAACATTTGTTAAGCTAACAATCAATCTTGGGATGTTCTTTTGGGACCTTATATGATTTTGATTTTCAATACAAACCAAAAATTACTATTATATTAAATTTAGGGTTATCATTTGTTAGAATTATAAACATTATGAAAATTAATCAATATCAAACCTATTAAGAAATGTATGAATATAAAGTGTGGTTTAATGGTTTAAAATACACCGAGACTAAAGTTTTTCTTGTGTGAAATTTCACATTATTACCAAAAAAAAGTTGGGAAAATGAATATTTCATTACAAAATCTCCTTATTTTTTGCAAAAATCAATAAAAAGATAGACATTTTGGGTCAATGTAACTAGATTTCTATTGCTAAATACTATAAATTATCATATTATAAAAAGGCTTTTTCATATAGGTTCTAGGAAAATGTTGCATTTTTCTTAAATCGCTCTTGAGACGCTCATTGGTAACATTACAAAAAAGAAAAATCAAAACATGTTCTTTTGATATGAAACAAAAATGTTTAAATTTAGGACATTTAAGAAAATTTGCAATCACAATGTGTAAGTCAAGAAATTTAATTATAATTTAATATTCATGGTTCAAAACATAATTTTTTATTATTTAATACACCATTAAACCTAAAAATGTAATTGTTGAAAGAAAAGATGAAATATAAATGCACATGAGTGTGAATTGTGGAATTTTAAATAAAAATATGCACAAAAGAATCTAAAGGTTTTCAAGACCTTGATGCAATATCTGACAATAATAGGTTGAAAAACATGAGATTTATGATTAACATGCAATTAATTCAGCAAGAAAATATAAATTATTTGAATAATGTAAAATCTGAAATCCAAATCCAACCTTTGATCATGTTATATATATATATATATATATATATATATATATATATATATATATATATATATATATATTATTGTGATTAATTTGCATGGTTTTTAAAATATTGCCCATTTCAATTTGCACCCAATTTGAAAGCATTGGTGTAGTTGTCACAATATTATACCATTTTTTTTCTTCTTCCCTTTTTTTGTTTTTTTGTTTTTTTCCTTTTTATAAAGATTTGATGGCAACAAGCCATTCATCCTCCCATACATTAAATTTAAATAATGATACACATTAAAAGAAAGTTGTAACCCTTACAACATATTCATGAGATGTGGAAAACACACATGATTTAATAAATTCATAACATTTTCAGATTTTCTTAAATACATTTGATTAATGTAATACAAAAAAAGCTTCAACACACGTTTGTAAAATAATTAATGAATTTTTAAATATTATATTTTCAAGAATGAAACATTCTTGAATATTCCAAAAGACTATGTATTTTCCTTCACAAAATGTTATTATTTGAAAAAATACATTTTTGTAGATAATATAATTAGTGTCAAAAGTGTAAGGGTACTACATTAATAAATAAAATGTTAATATAAAAATGACATCTGGGTATAGTAAAGATGGATTTTATTTTTTAGTTGGTCATATTTGCATATTAAGAGACAAAAATCACCAAATGAATTTTAAAATACATAAAAGCCATTTGATCATGTTAAGTCGTGTTTTTTTTATGGCAACATTTTTATGTTTTATCCTCTTTTACAATGTCAATTACAAATTAAAAAATTTCCATAAATTGTAAAAGTATTTAAATTTCATATAACATTTGGAATCAATAATTCTTATATTGTAAATTTTTAAAGATTTATCATCAAGAAATGACATTTGTAATTAGGACAATGTTGGTCATCTTCCCATATAATTAATAATGTTTGAAATTGATTTTTTTGTTATTGAATCTCCAAAAAAAACTAATGAAAATATCACAAATTTAATCCATCGTGAATTCATAAAAAGATCATTTTTATGAATTATTCAATAGAAGATTCGTGCAAAGGTCTAACAACTATATATGTGATAAGAAAATTTGGATTGCCAAACATGCCATTATTTCAATAGATTGTTAGTAACCAACCATTAACTTTGTCACAAGACATACATAAATTTATTTTCAATTATTTATTTACATTTGACATTTTGCATGCATAAGGTTTTGTAAACATTAATACATCCTTATTTAATTTTGTTGAAAGTTGATTTTATGAAACAACAAAATGTCAAATTTGAATTTTTTTTAAAAACATTATTTACAAATATACTTCTTTAATCATTATTATGCTGAAAATCAGCATTCAATGCTAAAAACTACAAAAACTAAGGTCCCCCACCATTGAATGCTAATGTTTTTCTTCTTTTTTTTGGGTAGGTTTCTATTTTTAAAATTTTTCACCCTATTTATGATCAAACTCAGGGTTCTAGTGTTGTTTTCTTTACTTTATAAATAATTTTATTATATAACCTTTGGTGATCATACTTTCTTGCAAAGTCATATGAATTAGTTGTGGGTGTATATTTTGATAGTTTTTTTTTTTTCTTCAATGGGCCATTTAGGTGGCTTGCTTATCATCAGAAACATTATGAAGTCTCCCCTCCTCAAGTAAAAATCACATTTTTTACATTGTGTTGTATTTTCATGTGATACTTGATCTTACAAAAAAAACATTTTTTTTCCTTAGTTTTTTATGCAAGGTGACACCCCCATGTGGTAGGGGGTTACTTTCTAAATTTTATTTATTTTTCACTCTTAAGGAGTAGGCATAAAATCTCTATTTCTTATTAAAAGGAACATTCAAGAATAAAAAATGTCCTCAAAATACATTAAGAAATATCTCAAATTAACCATCAAACATTGTTGGAAAAAAATATTAAAAATGATTTTACATGTTTTGAAAGATGAAATGCCACCAACATTTTGTTCCTCTAAGAGGCAAGCATTTCATTTTTTCAAAATGTATGCTGATTTTTCACACTTTGTAAATATATCTATAAATACACTATTAAAAAAAAAAAGTGGGTCTTCATCTTGTGATGGTAACCCATTGTTGCTTCATTTGCACAACCTTTGTTTTTGGACTATGTATGTGTGTGACAATGTTAGTGAAAAGAAAAATATTTTTTTCCAAAAAGATTAAGAATTAGGCAAGTTCAAGTCAAGGTTATAGGACAAGTTCTAGGGCATCTAGACTAAAAGTTTTGAGTTTTGTTGAATTCATCATTGAGACTTGACTAAGCAACCATATGTCAATATATAGTTAATATTATATAACCTTATTGAATTGTGTGGACTAGGTAGTTGAACAAGGGGTTGTGTCACACTATGGTCTTGCCATTTACGTTAAAAAATTTGTGAAGGCAAAAGAAGAATTATGAAAATTCAAATATTTCACCATGCAAAAATGTAATCTTCAAAAAACTCCTTTAAAATAAATCAAAGTCATTTATGATATCATAATTCAATAACTAATCTCAAGTTTCAACACAAGCCAAAATATCATCTTGCAAAAAACTTCATATAAAAAGAGACCTATTATTATTACCTAAGGGCCAAAACCCCTTAAGTTATTATATTCTATAATGAATCTAAACACAATATCCTTGCCTTGGTAGTAGACAAGGTTAATAAACCAACATTATATATATAGAGAGAGTTGTGTTTAAAGGAGATTCAACCATATGTGATTTTAAATCCAATTGGTCATAAATTTTTTATGAAAATGAATGGAACCAAAAGCCTTAGAAATCCAATGACCTATCTAAAGATCAAACCAGAGATTCCATCAAAAAAATACCTTTAAAAAAAAGGGGGTTAACATTGGACCAAAACCCTAAACCCTACCAAAGGCTCCTTTTGAAATCAAGTCTAACATTCACCTCTTTTTGCAAAGTTATTTTTTAATTAAAAACTCAAAACAAACTTTAGTACTTCAACATGGTTGATTTTTGTTTCATGGTGGATCTTTTTCTAGTTGACAACAAAACAATGAAAATCCAATGCTATTCATACAAAAGGTTTGTGTGGAACAATGTGCTAAAGTCACAAGATTTCAACGAAAAGATTTCCTAAAAATTGCCATATTTAGACAATAGGTAGCAAAAATATATATAGTGGGGTTTTTTTAATAAAAAAATTTCCTTGTGACATGTAGCCAAATTTGGTGAATTCTTCTTGCAAATGGTTGCTAGTGTGGCTATATCATGGAATTGGAAAAAAAAAAAAACCCCTACTTGGGACCGACCCATCTCCAAGTCCTAATGAAGGATTATTCATAATGATTGGAAATCGGGAAATCATATTGCCAATGTATATATGGCAAAACCTCAATGTTTATTTAAGTGACAAGTCATAAAATACATGGTGCAAACATGTTAAAGATTATTATTGAAGTTGCAATTTGGGACACTCTTATAATCTATTACATTTAAACAATTGGATTCCATTTGCATAATAATTAATTATTGGGTTTCTTCGACAAATTTGACATTGTAATTCATACCCACATATACTCCAAATGGATACAACACATGTTTAAAATGATCCAAGTGTTCAACTTTGTAAGGATTAGCTCCACTAATTTACTTAAAAGTATGCATCAAACATTTCTTGACTTTTCAAATTCGTGTCAACATTCCTTACCATAAGGGCTAATGAATTTTACCCATTTTCATACTTTCATAGATGAATTTGATTTTATGTTTTGAACATTTGCAAAGAATTTATGTGCTCTAAAAACACATTCATTAACAAAATTCATCGTTTGTTTCATTTTGAAATGCAATAATTGCCAAATGAAAGGAATTTGTTCATGGGTTTGCATAATTCATGATATCAAGTTTGCACACCCAAAACATTTTTCTTAGTCCATTGAAAGTATGGAAGGTGTTTGTGTTAAACTAATTTTTATAAATATCATGAATACAAGTCCTAAATTGATTCATCAAATCTGAACACAAAAAAACCATCAATCATTGATCGACCAAAAATGAAATTGAATCAACCCAAAATCAGATGTTATATCAACATCAAAAAATCCAAACCCAAAACCAAATTTTCATGTATCAATGAAAATCTAAACCCAAAACCCCAAATGTTATTCCAATAAAGAATCCAAAGCCAAAACTTGATGTTATATCAACAAAGAATCCAAAGCCAAAACAAGATTTTCTATCAGCAAGAATCCAAATTCAAAATAGGATCTTATATCAATAAGAATAAAAATGAGTAAGGTGCTCTAAAAAATTCATAACAAGTAATAAAAACTTCATATCACATAAGTCCAATTTTTTGAAGCTAGATTTTTTCCACTATAGATAAATTAGTCCTCCTTAATGACCACCATGTACACAAATTTGGAGATGAATCTTCCTCTTTTGAGGAGGAGTTAGGTTAGTTTTTTCACTAAATTTATTTAATATTCAAAACAAAGTTTACAACAACAAAGTTATGATTAAAAGAAAAATAGACTTACAAGAAGTAATTGAGTGACTAGCTGGGGGTTCCTGAAAATTTTGGAATGAAAATATTTTTTTTCTCATTCATTCAACACTATTATCTTTCTTGTACAAATAACGGAATGCCAATGCCAATGCTATAATAACAATAGGCCCCAAAAACTGTAAGATTTTGATGATGAAGGCTGAGCTTTTGTCGTGGTTATATTCGGGTGATGTTGCTGGTTTGTAAGTTTCCACTTCTGGAATGGATGTGATGTCAAGTTCACCAATTTCAAAATCTTTCATCAAATTATGGGCATCCACGCTATGACCCACATCTTCAAAATCATTCGTTGCATCCTTGCCTATTGTTGTTGCAATGTGGAAAAAATGCAAAAAAACCAATTTTATTCATGCATTAACTTTTTAGAACTTCAAGATCTATGCCAAAATTGAAACAAAAAACAAAAGAAAAACAAACAAAGTCACCACAAAAACAATAACCTCAGATAGCTAGTTGAAGATATTAAAGTAAAGACCACCAATTTATATGAAGGGGTTGTTAGAAAAAATTGTCAACCCTAAAAATTCAATACCTGTTGCAGAAAGAAGGACATCATCCCCTCCAGGATGGTGTTCTAGAAATTTCGTCACATCATAGACCTGCAAAGCAAAATAAAACATGGATTTTGTTGATGAAACAAACTAGATTAATATTTGTAAAACATGTACTAAATAATTTTTTCCTTAGATGGTTTTGTTTTGTTCACGAGGGCAAAAATCATACATAAAATAAAAATTGACAATCCAACATGAAAAGATGATGATTTACTGCACAAAAATTGAAATCCAAATAGGATCAACAAAAAAAAAAAAAAAAAAAAAAAAAAAAAACAATAAAAAAGAACTTAATTCCCAAACATGAACCAATCAACTTGAGAAAGAAATTTTTTTCAACAATCATGTCTATGGATTAGTTGCAAAAGAATCATAAAAAAGGAACAACAAAACAATTGCAAATTACAAAAGTCCCTAACTCTAGAATCCCAATAGAAACAACAACAACAACAACAACAACAAAAGATGAATCCTATTATTGAATTTATGTTGATCCAAAAACATCACAGAAACAAGAAGCAAAGGAAAAAGAAAAGAATTCCTTGAAATTTTCATGTGTTGAAGAGCAAAAATTGAATTCTCATGGACCACACGGATTTTCAAAGGGTTCATTGCAAAAGGTTGAACAGGTTCAAGAGCAAGAATCAAACTAAAAATCAAACTTGATTTCTTATTTAAACCATGGGACTCAAAAAAGCCATGAAGGTAATTTTCAAGATAATTTTTAGGAAGAAAACACTTATGAGTGGTCAAAAAGACAAGCCAAAGCACAACTATAACAACTAATGAGAATTATGCTATATGTTAGGGAAGAGTTGTTACATTAAGAGACATATATAAAATTCATGCACCAAGAAACTCTCAATTGTTCAAGAAGATCCTAACACCTAAACTTGGAAAACGTGAAAACTATTGGAAAATCACAACTCGTGATAGACCCCAAAAAAAAAAACCAAACATAAAAAAGAACCAAAGAAACAAATAAACAAACAAACAATCCATGGCACATGTGTTTGGAAGAAGAACTTGAAAAAGTCTTTTTTTTTGTGGGTGATGATGATGATGGAAAAAGGAACCAACCTTTCCATGGATGATGAGCCAACAATCCGTGGGACTACCATGAGTTTGCACCTCAGAGAATTGGAAGACTTTTGTTTCTGTGACCATTTTGACACCAACCCAAACCTACTTCTTCAACAAAACCTCTCTTCCCTTCAAAGCTTGTGTGTAGTAGGAAGTACCACAACAACAACAAAAAACACAAAATCCCAAAAACACCACCCCCTCCCAACAAAACACAAACACCCAACAAAAGATATTTCACCCACACCCAACTAAACAATCTAAAAACCACCCAACAAGAAAAACTTCACAAACACCCAACAAGAGATTTGAAGCTAACCAACACAAAGTCGAAATCCACAAAACACCCAACAACAAGAAAGAATCCACAAATCACCCAACACCCAACAAAGAGAGAATCCACAACTACCCAACAAGAGATTTGAAGCTTGAGATTCTAATTGCAAACATTAAAACCCCAAGTCTTTGGAAGCTAGACATGAGCTTTGGAAACTAGCATGACAATGAAATGAGCCCGCTACACAAGGTCCACCAACAAGTCAAAGAAGGAGGCCAAAAAGTAAAAGCCTAGAAGAACCAACATAGCCTAGTAGTAGTAGGTCAGAAAGGCAACAAAAAAAAAAGTGGTTTTCAAGGGAATTATTATGTACAACTTTGACTGTTATGATTTGTTCTCTTTGGTTTTTTTGAAGCTTGTTTTTTTTTTCTTACCTAAAAAAAAAATAGTATCAACAAGTTACAAGTTACAAGTTGCAACTCAAAGCTTTTAAAAGCTTCTTTTTTTCATTCCTCACTTCATATTTCAAAATTTCAAGTGTTTGCTTTTCAATCAACCATTCTTTTCACCAAAGCCCACGTGATGGGTGTGTGTGTGTATGGCAAAATGGGTTGGGTTGTGTGGTAGTTACTAATTACATCTCTATATTTCAACAAATTGAAAAATGATGATATTTTGTATCCACAAAATGAACCAAGAATGAGGAGGCAAAGCAAAACACGAGTGTTGGGCGGTTCTCAAATGCTGACCCGGTTCTCAGACCGGTTCTCACAATGAGAACCAATTGACACTTTTGAATGTGAGGATCGGACTGAAAACCAACCCCAGGTTCTCACATAGAACTCACATCCGGTTCTCAGAGTTCTCTGTATCATTGATTGGTTCCTCTTGTTCTTCTTCTCACTTGGGACTGCTACTACTATGATATATATATTTGGAGAACCAATCAGGTTCTCATAACATCATGAGAAAACCAGAACCAGCCGGTTCTCACAGAAAAAAAGTGAGAACCGTCCAACACTGGCAAATACATGAATTTGATCATATGTTTGCTACTTCTAATTGAATCTTAATGAAGAAATTATTGTAGTTTATCAAGTTTTATTGTGGGTTTTATCATATATATACTCAAAAAAAAAAAAAAAAATTGCCAAAAATTTCAAAGTTATTGTGAGTTTCATCATATTTACTCAAAAAAATGTTTTTGACAAAAAAATTTCAAAAAATCTCATCTGATGTAGAAAAAACTTAAGATTTCCCCTCCTATAATTTGGTGACTTAATAATGAAACCTACTCTAAATATGGCAACTTTAGATTTATTTATTTATCTATTTATTTATTTTCCTTCATAATAATGTGAGGACTTGTTCAATTGAGCCCATTTTTTTTTTTTTTCCCCCCAAAAAAAGCCCCTTTTGTACCTTCCTTTATGAAAATATACCCCCCAAAAAACAATTTAGAAAAAACAACATTGAACCAACCAGATGTGAAATTATTGAGCTCACTATTCAACAAAATAAATAATTTAAAAAAAAAGGTCAAATTGAGCAACAACTTTTAAGCTGTACAAATGGCTCAGCTAACTTACTTTTTGGGAAATTTACTAGCAACCCAAAAAGCCTAACCCTAACCCTAACCCTAACCCCATCCTACACTCTAGTAGGTGAACCATGATCCAGATGATTCCAAAATTCTGCATGCCTTTTATTGTACTTGTGTTTTCTACAATTTAACTTGCCTTTTTGTGAGCAATGATGACACCTGCATGAGTTTGGCTTTGACTGTTTCTTCATTAAAAAATTCAATCAGTAATTAATTTAATTAGTTTATTAATAATTTATTAATATATGATTTTTATGTATTTTTATGATGTTCAAAACATAATTTTCCTTTTGGGGGGGTTTTCAATTTTTTGATATGAAAAATTTGGCTAAATTTTCCCCAAAAATAGCAATTTTTTTCAAATTTACACTAGGTTTTTTTTTAAAACATCCAATTTTTTCCTTTATTTTTTTGGGTCCAAAAAAAAGAGTATTCAGGCAGTTGAAAAAAAAGGAAAAAAAAATAAAAGGGAAAGAAAGAAAGAAAGAAAGACCTCAAGAAATCCCAAAGTATTTTTTAATCATTTGTGACATAGTAGCTTTGCCCATCATGACATAAGCCACTAAAACTTTATTACTAGAAAATACTACTATAACAAGGAAATTTGATGAAAATAAGAAGGTGAGGTGTGAAAAACCATCATAATTATTGTAGGCTACAATCAGAATAATTTCACTCCTCATGTAACAATATCATAGTAGATTATAAAAATAAAAATAATTAAAATTTTAATATTATATATATAATATTAAAATAATAATTATTGGTCTTGTGAATGTGGAAGCTGACCCTGGGCTATGCTATAATGTTGTGGGCCATTGTTTTTTTAGTACTAGGTGCTTCAATTGCATTCACTTAAAACAAAAAGTACTTGTGGCTATTTATTTTCTTTCATTTTGCAATGATCTATTTTTCAAGTATTTGCTATTCTATATTTATATTTTATTTTGCATTTTATAGCTATAAAAATGCATTTGAGAACCTAGATGCTAATAATGTGCCTTTTCTTCCATCAAATTCTTAAAAAAGAAAACAAAGTTTATTAATCATGATGGGTAGGCTAAGTAAGTTTGTTATAATGGTGTTGGATTCTTTAAAGTTTTGATGGATTTCCTTTTTTAGCTATCAAGCTTTTTACCTTGCAATCTTTCAAAACAAAATATTATTTAATATTTATTGAAATATAATTTTATCCTCTTTTTCCAAAGGATCACTAGAGTGGCTTTTTCACTTTTTTTTCATTTTTCATAAAGAAAGAAAAAGAATAGAGGATTTAGATGTCATTTGCAGCACTTTGATTCTGAAGCTTCTTCAATCAGGCTAATGCTTCAAAATGGAGCTTCAAGTTGTCTCAAGTTTGTCCAAGAGTTTTGGTGGGGGTAAGAATTGATGATGGGTTTAGTAGGGTTTTAGAGTTCAGGGTTGTTTAGGTTTTGAAACCACCAAATTGATGTACTTGTGAGGATTGCATCCTCTCTCCCCCATGTGGGTGCCAAAGAAGGGAGAGAGATCAGCTGGGCTTTGCAATGGTTGTGAGGATTGCATCATCTCCCCCATGTGGGTGCCAAAGAAGTGAGAGAGAGATCAGCTGTGCTTTGAAATGGTTGTGAGGATTGCATCCTCTCCCCCATGTGGGTGCCAAAGAAGAGAGAGAGAGAGATCAGCTGGGCTTTGCAATGGCTGGGCTAAAGAGTGGGGGAAGGAAACCATGATTGATAGATAGATAGCAAGAGGTTAAGGTTAGGATTTGCAGACCATGAATAGGGTTTAGGGGTTAGGATCTCACTCATTATTGCCAGTTCTCAAGGCACAGACATGTTCTTCCTCTTCTTCTTCTTCTTCTTCTTCTTTCTTCTTTGTGGGTGCTTGCAAATGATTTAAGAGCTTTGTTTCTGAAGTCAGGGGATTTTGCAAAACCCAAAATTGAGAATGGTTTTCACCAAAATCTTGGATGGGTGCACACATCTGGGGATGGATGTGTGCACTATGAACTCACAGCATAGAACAGCCAACAGACCAGCATCATTGGCACAAATTGTTAAGTCCAGACTGAGCAAGCACAATCACGAATGGCAACATCAGTCTTTCTCTCTGCTGAATTCCTTGAGTTCCCCGTTCAACTGGCAGGTGTGTTTTCTTCATTTTTGTGTTCACAAGATCCTACATGTTATACAGTAGTTCTATTTCTACAATTTGGGAATACTGCAATTTCAAAGGTAAGTACAAAT